>Ga0105048_10011622_pt1 | contig 13870 bp, 9 predicted proteins | sample MAT05_FD_78382 | JGI IMG/M metagenome (GOLD analysis project Ga0105048, IMG submission 78382) | Freshwater microbial communities from Lake Fryxell liftoff mats and glacier meltwater in Antarctica - MAT-05 | ecosystem: Environmental > Aquatic > Freshwater > Ice > Liftoff microbial mat | place...
CGCGGGGTGAGCAAACTGGTCGGTCTGCCGGTCGAAGCTGTAGCCAAAACCCACCGCGTCAGCGACGCGCCGCGACTCGGCCGCTGGGCCGATGAGGAAGTGCCAACCGCGCTGCGCGCTCGAGCGCCCGTAGGCCTCGAGCACGCGCCCGCGCTTGGCCGCCGCGGTCTCCAGCGTGTCGCGCGGGTCGATGCTCAGCGTGACGACGTCGTACTCCTCGCCCACCGACCAGACGGTCCCCTTGAGGGAGCGGATCACGGCGTTGAGCACCATCCCGCAGAGCATCGGGCAGCGATGGTAGACGAGGTTGAGCACCACCGGGCGCCCGCGGGTGAAGTACTGCCCGAGGGTGACCGGACGCCCCGTGTGGTCGGTGAAGCGCGCGTCGAAGGGGACGCGCGCGCCGAGGTGCTCGGTCACCGTGACGGCGGCGAGCTCGCGCGGTGAGGTGTTGACCTGCGCGCCCGCGACGGAGGTCTCCGTTACGAGCGCGGTCAGCGCCATCACCGCCGCAAAACTGGTCGCCGTCTTCGTCATCGCCTCAGTGCGCTGCAGCCGTCGGGGCCGCGACGCTGGGGTGTATAGGGGCCGCGGCCGCCGTCGGCACAGGGGCAGCAGGGTGTGCTGCAGGTGTGTTCGCTGCAGGCGCGTTGACGGGAGCGGAGCCGACCGCGGGGGCCACGGGGGCGGCCGCGCCGGGCGCCCGGGCCGGGCCGGGCGCGGGGACGGTGGGGGCGCCGGTGGAGGGAGCGGGCGTGGTGTCTGCGCCGGCTGGGAGCTCGCCGCGGGCCGGCGGGGGGTTGGGCACCACGCGCGGGCGCTGGCCCCAGCCCTGGAGGGCCTGGAGGTCGGCCGAGGGGCGCGGGGTGATCCCGGCGGGGCGGACGCCGTTGCCGAGCGACCCGGCCACCTGTTGGATGCCGTCGTTGATGCGGGCGAGCTGTTGGGTCTCGCGCTCGCGCGCCTCGCTCAGGCGGCCGCTCGCGACGCCGAGGACCTTGCGCTGCTGCTCGTCGCCGTACATCGAGTGAAAGTAGCTCGTCACGGAGTACTGCACGGCGACCAGCGTGCTCAGCACGATGAGCCCGATGCCGATGACCGTTCCGGTGGGGACTTCCGTCTTGTCGACTGCCATGGCGGTGTCTCCTAGGCGTTCTCGAAGTGGCGCGAGCGATCGAAGCGGGGGTCGCCGATCGCCACGATGGGGTGGTTGGCCATACGGTAGAGCACCGCGGCCGCGTAGACGCCGCCCACCCCGATGAGGCTGAGCAGGTCGAGCGCGTGGGGCGCGAAGGATCGCGCGTCACGGGCCTCGATGCCCATCGAGTTGGCGTAGTTGGGCATGATGAGCCAGTACATCTCGACCACGTGCATCACCGCGAGGAGCCACGCGCCGGCCTTGAGGCCGCCGAGGTTGCGCTTCACGTTGCGCGACATGAGCAGGATGAAGGGGACCACGAAGTGGAACACCACGATGGCCCACGACACGTTGGTCCAGGGGCCCTCGCTCCAGCGCAGGTGGTAGAACACCGCCTCCTCCGGGATGCCCGCGTACCAGATGAGGAAAAACTGCGAGAACGAGACGTACGCCCAGAAGCAGTTGAAGCCGAAGAGGAGCTTCCCGAGGTCGTGGTAGTGCTCGACGGTGAGCGCGTCGCCGAAGACGCCCTTGTCGCGCAGCCACATCGTGACGAGCACGAGGGTGGCGAAGAGCGCGACCAGGCCCGAGGCGAACATCACCACGCCGAAGATGGTGCTGTACCAGGCCGGGAGCAGGGACATGTACCAGTCGAAGGCCGCGAAGGTGCTCGTCAGGGCCATCAGCGGGATCGCCCAGGGGGCCATCCCCTGCATCCGCCGCGTCCACTCCTTGTCGCGCGAGCCGTCCTGGCTCGTGGAGAAGCCGAACATCCGCAGCGCGACGAAGGACCAGATGAGGAAGTAGAGGAGCGCGCGCCCGTAGAAGAAGCCCTGGTTGAGGTAGGCGCCCTTCTTCGCGATGGTCTCGCCGTGGATCTCGTGCTCGATCTGCGCCTGGGTGAGCCGTTGGCCGGGCGCCGCGGGGCCGCCGCGCTCACCCGCGGGGGCTGCGTGCTCGCCCGCGGGGGCTGCGTGCTCGCCCGCGGGGGCCGAGTGCTCGCCGCCGCGGTGCGACATCCACGACCCGTAGAGATCGTCGGCGTGCAGCGCGACGGGCACGAACAGCAGCGCGAAGACCGGCAGCGCCGACATCAGGAACTCCGCCGTGCGGCGCACCGTCGCGCTCCACCCGGCGGAGGTGACGTGCTGGAGGAGCACGAAGAAGGTCGCGCCGAGGGCCAGCGTGAGGAAGGTCACGAAGGCGAAGAGGTACGAGAAGGCGAAGCGCTTCCCGTCGGACATCCCGAGGCCCATGGCCGCGACGATGCCCACCACCCCGACGCCCGCGGCGATCTTCCACGCGCCGGCGAGGGGGCCCTTCAGACGATAGTCATGATCCGAGGACGACCCGCTCACGGCGTACCTCCCGGGGCGCTGCCAGCGCCGGAGACCTGAAGCGCCCGCACGTACGCGACGACGGCCCAGCGGTCCCGCGCGGGGATCTGGGCGGAGTAGGCGGGCATGTTGCGGATGCCGTTGGAGATGGTGGCGAAGAGCTGACCGTCGGGCACGTGCTTCAATCGCTCGTCGTGCAGGTTGGTCGGCTGGATGTACTGGTACGAGTTGGCGGTGCCGCCGCCCACCGAGCGGAGCCACACCTGGCCGCGGCCGTCGCCCACGCCGCCGTGGCACGGCGTGCAGTAGATGCCGTAGCGCTGGCGGCCGCGCTGGAGCATGGGCTCCGCCCCGCCGAAGGACTGCGCCACCGACTCGGGCACGGCGAGCACGTACACGGCGCTGTCGGGCTCGTGGCCGAGGACGACGCGGTCGTCGTCGAAGGCCTCGTCGCGGCCGACGGTGAAGTTGGCGTAGCGCGCGTTGGCGCCGCCCGGGTAGCGCGGCACGGAGCCCTCCGGCGGCGTCCGCATCGTGCGGTGGTCGGCGAAGAACTTCGACTCGGCCTGCGAGTTGTAGCGCTGCTGGTAGTGCATGTTGCGGAGCAGCGCGATGGGGGACTCCTCGGAGGGGCCTCCGCGGCACGCCCCGAGTCCGACCGCGAGGGCCGTAAGGGTGAGGGCTCGGCGGTTCACGGCTCGTTGTCCTCGACGATCTCGATGTGGGCGGCGTGCGTCTCCGCGAGGAGCGCGCGCGTCCTCTGCTCGTCGTACTTCGGGTCGGCGCACTCCACGGAGAGGAAGAACCTGTCGTCGGTGGCCGCGCGGAAGCGGTCGCTCTCGAACACCGGGTGGTGGTGGCGCGGGAGCTTGTTCATCCCCAGCATCCCGAACACGGCCCCGAAGGCCGAAAAGAGCACCGTGAGTTCGAAGACCACGGGCGCGTAGGCCGGGATCGAGAGCGGGGGCTTGCCGCCGACGACGAAGGGGTACGCGATCACGTTGGCGTAGGTGATCAGCGACACCGCCGCGGCGAAGCCGGTGAGGGCCGCGGCGGCGACGATCCAGCCGAGGCGCGAGTCCTGGAGGCCCATCGCCTTGTCCATGCCGTGCACGGGGAAGGGCGTGTGCACGTCCCACCGGGTGAAGCCCGCGTCGCGGACCTTCTCGGCGGCGTGGAGCACCTCCCCGGGGGTGGCGTACTCCGCGAGCATGAGCGCGGGCACCCCGCCCTCGACGCCCGCCCTGGTGAAGGGGATTTCCGTTGCGGTTGCCATGAGCCTACTTCGCCTCCTGCGCGTGCGCGGGAGCCTCCGCGTGGTCGTCGTGGTGGGCCTGGCCGTGGTGGGCGTCGGCCTCGGGGAGCACCGACTTGAGCTCCGCCATCGCGATCATCGGCACCCAGCGGATGAAGAGGAGGAAGAGGGTGAAGAAGAGACCGAGCGAGCCCAGGTAGGTCGCGATGTCGACCGGCGTGGGGTGGAAGTAGCCCCACGACGAGGGGATGAAGTCGCGGTGCAGCGACGTGACGATGATCACGAATCGCTCGAACCACATGCCGATGTTGACGAAGATGGAGACGACGAAGGACAGCGGGATGTTGGTCCGGAGCTTCTTCGACCAGAAGAGCTGCGGGCAGATCACGTTGCACGAGATCATCGTCCAGTAGGCCCAGGCGTAGGGGCCGAAGGCGCGGTTGAGGAAGGCGTACCGCTCGTACTGGTTGCCCGAGTACCACGCGATGAACATCTCCATCGCGTACGCGTATCCGACGATGCTGCCCGTCGCGAGGATGATCTTGTTCATCAGCTCGATGTGGGTGATCGTGACGAGGTCGTTGAGCTTGAACACCTGGCGGGCGACGAGCAGCAGCGTCATCACCATGGCGAAGCCCGAGAAGACGGCGCCGGCGACGAAGTAGGGCGGGAAGATCGTCGTGTGCCAGCCGGGCTCGACCGAGGTGGCGAAGTCGAAGGACACCACCGAGTGCACCGAGAGCACGAGCGGCGTCGAGAGCGCCGCGAGGATCATGTAGGCGCGCTCGTAGTTCTGCCAGTGGCGGTTGGAGCCGCGCCAGCCGAGCGAGAGGAAGCCGTAGGCGAGGCGGCGGACGCGGTTGATCGAGCGGTCGCGCAGCGTGGCGAGGTCGGGGATGAGGCCGACGTACCAGAACAGCGTCGAGACGGTGAAGTAGGTGCCGACGGCGAACACGTCCCAGAGCAGCGGGCTCTTGAAGTTGGGCCAGATCTCCATCGAGTTGGGCAGCGGGAACATGTAGTACGCGTGCCAGACGCGGCCGACGTGGATCCCGGGGAACAGCAGCGCGCAGATGACGGCGAAGATCGTCATCGCCTCGGCGAAGCGGTTGATCGATGTGCGCCACTTCTGCCGGAAGAGGAAGAGCACCGCGGAGATGAGCGTCCCGGCGTGGCCGATGCCGACCCACCAGACGAAGTTGGTGATGTCCCAGGCCCAGCCGACGGGGCTGTTGTTGCCCCACACGCCGACGCCGCGGAAGAAGAGGTAGCCGATGGCCCCACCGAGCACCCCGAGGAAGGTGAGCGCGGTGAGGAAGAGGATCCACCACCCGCGCGGGGCCGGGTTCTCAGTCACCCGGCTGACGCCCTCGGTGATTCGCCGGAAGGTGGTCCCGGGGACGACGAGGTGCTTCTCGCCGATGTCCTGAATGGGAGCGCTGTAGCTCATCCCTGCATCTCCGGGTTGGGATTGCGGATCCTGGCCAGGTAGGTCGTGCGCGGCTGGGTGCCGATCTCCCCGAGGAGCTTGTAGCGCCGCAAGTCGCCCGCGAGCGCCGTCACCCGCGCCGTGCGGAGGTTGAGGTCGCCGAACACGATCGCGTCCGCCGGGCACGCCTGCTGGCAGGCCGTCACGATCTCGCCGTCGCGCAGGTCGCGGTTCTCACGCTTCGACTCGATCTTCCGCGCCTGGATCCGCTGCACGCAGTAGGTGCACTTCTCCATCACGCCGCGGAAGCGCACGGTCACGTTGGGGTTCATCGCCATGCGCACGATCTCGGGCATGTCGCCGTCCTCGGGCTGGTACACGCCGTCGTTGTGCCAGTTGAGGTAGTTGAACCGCCGCACCTTGTAGGGGCAGTTGTTGGCGCAGTACCGGGTGCCGATGCAGCGGTTGTAGGCCATCTCGTTGAGCCCCTCGGGGCTGTGGATGGTCGCCGCCACGGGGCACACGTTCTCACACGGGGCGTTCTCGCAGTGGACGCAGGCGAGGGGCTGGGTCGCCATCAGCGGGTCGCTCGTCGCGAGCGCGTCCTCGTCGCCCTGGCCGCGCGGGCTCACGAAGTACCGGTCGATGCGGAGCCAGTGCATCTCGCGGCCGCGGGACACCATGTCCTTGCCCACCACGGGGATGTTGTTCTCCGACTGGCACGCGACCACGCAGGCGTTGCAGCCCGTGCAGGCGTTGAGGTCGATGGACATCCCCCACTTGTGGCCCTCGGCGTACGTGTAGGGCGCGCGCCAGAGGGGGAGCGTCCGCGGCGTCGGCGACTGCCGCTCCGCGAAGTTGGGGTGCTCGCGCCAGGCCGACAGCGTCGTCTCGATCGCGATCGGGCGGTTCTCCATCCGGTGGTGGTCCTGCGTCTGCGAGACCGGGTAGCGCGACCCCGCGGCCGCCACCGTGTACCCGTCGCCGAACCACACCCCCGCCGCGGGCCGCAGCGGGTTGACGTTGAAGCCCTTGCCGCTGCCGACGCGACCGGCCGCCGTGCGGCCCCAGCCCAGCGGCAGCGCCACGGTGTTGTCCGGGTGCCCGGGGATCACCCAGGCCACGATCTCCAGCGAGCGGCTCCCCTTGGAGATGCGCACCAGGTCGCCGCCCTTGATGTGCAGGTCCTCCGCGGTCTTCGGCGAGAAGATCGCCGCGTTGTCCCAGGTGATCTTCGTCACCGGGTCGGGGAGCTCCTGGAGCCACGCGTTGTTGGCGTGGCGCCCGTCGTACATCTTCGCGTCGACCGCGAAGACCACCTCGAGGCTCGTCGGCGAAGCGGCGCCCGCCGAGGCCGTCCGCCGCCCGTAGGCCTGCGCGATGTCCGCGCCGCGCACCGCGGGGGCCGTGAGCGCCGGGGCGTCGCCCGACACGCCGACGTTGAGCGCGCGGCGCCACTGCCGCTCGAAGCCGTTGCCCGGGTTCTGCGCGCGGAAGGTCTCCCGCACGAGCTCGTAGCCGCGGTGCGAGGGCGCGTCGGCCACGAGGCCGAGCACCTCAAGCTCGCCGCGCCCCGAGAAGAGCGGCTGGATCAGCGGCTGCTGGATGGCGGTCGTCCCGTCGAGGCTCTGCGCGTCGCCCCAGGCCTCAAGCCAGTGGGCCCGCGGCACGTGCCAGGTGCACTTCTCGCCCGTCTCGTCGCGGCGGAGCCCGAGGTGCAAGCTGAGCTGCACCCCCGCGAGCTTCGCCCCGAAATCGTGCTCGCCCGGCGCGTCGTAGGCCGGGTTGCCGCCGAGGATGAGCAGCGTCTGCACCTGCCGCGCGCCCATCGCCGTCACGAGCTCGGCGAGGTCGGCGGCGTGGTCGTCGCTCTCCCCCGGGTCGGCCGCGGCGGCGTAGCGCACGGTCTGCCCGGCGTTGCCGAGGCCCTGGTTGATCGCGTGGCCGAGCGCGTGTGCCGTCGCCGGCTGGCGCGTCCCGACGATCACGGCCGAGTGGCCGCGGTGGGCGGCGAGGTCGGCGGCCACCTTCTCGATCCACTTCGCGTCGACCCCAGCGGGCGCCTGCGCCCCGCGCACGGCGGCGCCGGCCTCGCCGAGGTCGACCCCATGGCTCGACGCGAGGCGGGCCGCGAGGGCCATGAGGTAGCCCTCGATGTCGCGCGCCGGGAGGCGGAGCCGGTGGTCGGCGTTGCCGCCCGTGGTGGAGAACACCGACTCGACGACGTACAGTCGGCTGGGTTCGTCCTCGGGGGTGCGCACGCGGCGGCTCTCCGACCACCCGCGCGTGTTGCGCACGACGCCGGGCTCGGTCTGGAGGAAATCGCTGTCGATGGCGACGATGCGCCTCGCCTGCGCGAGGTCGTACACCGGGTTGAGCGCCTGACCGAATGCGAGCTTCGCGCCCGCCCGGATGTTGCACGCCGTCGCCGCCTCCCAGGTGTGGAAGCGCGCGTTGGGGAAGCGCCGCTTCACCGCCTCACGCAGCCGCACGAAGGTCGGCGAGATGGACGGGGGCGCGAGCACGCGGAGCCCGCTGCCGCCGCCGGCCGCGTGGGCCGTGAGGGCCGCCCGGAGCTCCGACTCGAACTCCGCGTACGACTTCTCCGCTCCCCCTCTGGAGGGCTTGCGCGAGCGGTCGGGGTCGTAGAGATCGAGCACCGCGGCCTGCGTGAGGATGTCCGTCTTGCCGCGCGACGCCGGGTGATCGGGGTTGCCCTCGGCCTTCGTCGGGCGCCCCTCGTGGCTCTCCACCAGCAGGCCGACGCCCTCGCCGCGGCGGTCGATCACCGTCGCGTAGAAGCTCGTGACGTTGACCGTCACGTCCTCCGGCGCCCGCGCGTACGGGAGGATCTTGTCGACCGGGCGGCGGCAGCCCTGCAGCGTGGCCAGCGAGAGCGCCGCGCCCATGAGGGTCATGAACGTGCGCCGGTTCACCGGGTCGGAGAAATCCCAGGCGCCGTCGGGGTGCTCCGCGGCCGTCTCCGACGCGCGGACCTCGGGGGCAGTGGTCTGCTGGGCGTAGTCGTCCAGGCTCGTCCACCACACGGGCTGATCGGGCGCGGGGCCCTCGAATTCATACGGGTTTCGGCGGCTCATCGGTGACACCCGGAGCAGGTCGTCGGCGGGTTGAGCTGCCGCGGCGGCCGCCCAGTCCCGCTGAGGTTGGGGTCCATGTTGGTGATCTGATCGACCGGGCGGAGGTTGGGCGCCGGGTTGCGGTGGCAGTTGAGGCACCACGCCATGCTCAGCGGCTGGTCGTGGCGGACGACCTCCATCTGGTCGACGCGCCCGTGGCACGTCACGCACCCGACGCCGGCCGACAGGTGCACGCTGTGGTCGAAGTACGCGTGGTCGGGGAGGCGGTGCACCTTCACCCACTCGATCGCGCGGCCCGACTCCCAGCTCTCACGCACCGGCGCGAGGCGCGCGGAGTCGGTGCGCACGAGGGTGTGGCAGTTCATGCACGTCTGCGTCGGGGGGATCTGGGCGTGGGCGGCGCGCTCGATGTTCGAGTGGCAGTACCTGCAGTCCATCCCCATCTGGCCCGCGTGGAGCCAGTGGCTGTACGGCACGGGCTGCCGCGGGGCGTAGCCGACGTGCGTGTGCTTCGGGGTGAAGTAGTACCAGACCACCGACGTCAGGAAGCCCCCCGCCAGGGCAACCCCGATCGCGACGATCGCCGGGAGACGATTGAGTGAGCGTGGGAAGATCTGCATGGAGTCGCTTCGTTCAGGTGATGCAGGATCGCCGGGCACTGAGGGCGGCCGCCGGTGACGGATACGAGTGGATCGGTGGCCGCTAGCACCATTTTCGTGGGGATGATGTCAAGTCATCACCGCGTCGGAGTGACCGTCGACCCGCGCGGCTTCGCAGCAACACGCGAGAAAAAGGCCATCTCTGAAGCTCCCCCCGAGCGCTCGCTTCAAGGGGGTTCCGTCGAGGCGCGGACCCTAACAGGGTTCACCACCACGGATGCGACAAATCGACACGCTCGAATCCGTCGAGACGCTTGGAATGAAGGGGCGCGCAACCGATCGCGCAAGACTTGCCGGGCGCGCACGCGGGACCCTATGACTTCTCCTTTTATCTTGCCCGCGGACGGCCTGACGTCGCGCCTCACCTCGCGCCGTTCACGCGCCGTTGGAGCGATTGGTGAACCTCCGCAGCCGCGCGACCACGCACGCCTCCGCTCCCGACGTCGACCCCGCGCCGGGCCGTGTCTCGCTGCGGCCGATCGAGGACGCGGGCTTCTTCACGCGCTACGAGCCCATCGACATCGTCGGGTCGGGGGGCATGGGCCACGTCTGGCTCTGCCGCGACCGGCAGATCGGGCGCGACGTGGCCGTCAAGAGCCTCTCCCTCGACCGCGCGCGGGACGCGACGGCGCGCGCGCGCTTCCTCCAGGAGGCGGTGACGCAGGGGCAGCTCGAGCACCCGTGCATCGCGCCCGTCTACGACATCGAGGCCGCCCGCGGCGCGCGCCCGCGCTTCACCATGCGCTACGTCGACGGGGTCACGCTCGCCGAGGTGGTCGCGCTCCTCCGCGCGGGCGACGCCGAGGCGGCGCAGCGCTACACGCGCCGCCGGCTCCTCACGGCCTTCTCCGCGGTGTGCGGCGCGGTCCACTACGCGCACCGCCGCGGCGTGGTGCACCGCGACCTCAAGCCCGAGAACGTGATGCTCGGGGAGTACGGCGAGGTGTACGTCCTCGACTGGGGCGTCGCGCGGCTCACGGGGACGAGCAGCGAGCCGGTGCAGGCGCCGCGCGACGCCGACCACGCCACGGAGGCCGGCGCGCTCCTCGGGACGCCGGGCTTCGTCGCGCCGGAGCAGTGGCTCAACAGCGCCTCCGCCGACGACCGCTCGGACGTGTACTCGCTCGGCGCGATGCTCTTCGAACTGCTCACGCTCACGGCCCTCCACGACGGCGGCTCGACGCGGGCCATCATGCGGCAGACCTTCACCGAGTCGAGCGTTGTCCCCTCGGCGCGGGCGCCCCAGCTCGGGATCACCCCCGAGCTCGACCGGATCTGCCTGGTGGCGGCCGCCCGCGACCGCGACCGGCGCTACGCGAGCGCGCGGGAGCTCCGCGACGAGGTGGAGCGCGTGCTCGACGGCGAGCACAGCGTCGAGACGCGCCGCGAGGCCGCCGCCGCCGTCGCCGCGGAGGCCGAGGCGCTCGCGTGCAGCGCGCTGTCCGCCGCGGGGTCGGTGGGCGACCGGCGCCTCGCGCTCGACCGGGCGGGGCGGGCGCTGGCCCTCGACCCGGAGTCCCCCGAGGCGCTACGGACGCTCGTGCGGCTCCTCGTCACGCCCCCGAAGGAGATGCCGCTGGAGGTGCGCGACGGGATCGATGAGGACTGGCAGGGCCGCGTCCGGGCCCTCGCTCGCGTGGGGGCCCTCACCTACCCGTCGTGGCTCCTGGTGCTGCCGCTCCTCCTGCGCTGGGGTGTGCGCGACCGGTCGTTGCTGGCGGCGACCACCGCGGTGATGCTGCTCAGCGGCGCGATCGCGGCCTCGCAGGCCCTCCGCAAGCGCCCGGGCGACGCCGCAGGCTACCTCCTCCTCGCGTCGAGCATGGGCGCGATCGTGAGCCTCAGCCTGCTCTTCGGCCCGATGCTGGCCGTGCCCACGGCGCTCACGATGAACACGATCATCTTCGTCGCGCACGGCGACCGGATGCGGGTCGGCGTCGTCATCGCCGTTGGGGCGCTGGCGCTCTTCGTCCCCATGGCCCTCGAGCTCGCGGGGGCGCTGCCGCCATCCTTCGCCTTCGAATCGGGGCGCCTCGTGCTCCTCCCGCGGATGCTGGCCTTCACGCCGGGCCCGATGCTCTTCCTCCTCGCGGTGGTGCACGCGGTGATCTTCCTGGGCGCCACCTTCGCCTTCTGGCATGCGCGGCGGGTCAACCGGGCCGAAGTGGCGCGGCTCCACCTGCTCTCGTGGCACCTCCGGCAGATCGTCCCCGAGCACGCCCGCGAGCTGCTCGACGGCGCCCCGCCCGTCACACCGGCGGGCGGTCGGCCGCCGGCAGCTCGATCGTAAACGCCGCGCCGCCGCCTGGGGCGTCGCGCACGGTCACCTCGCCGTCGTGGGCGTCGACGACGCGCTTCACCACGGCGAGGCCGAGACCGGTGCCCATCGCGCGCGTGGTGAAGAAGGGCTGAAAGAGCCGCTCGCGGGCGGCTTCCGGGACGCCGGGGCCGGTGTCGCGCACCTCGACGGCCACGCGCCCGCGCTCGGGCACGTCCCGGAGGGTCACGGTGAGGGCGCCCCCGTCGGGCATCGCCTCAAGGGCGTTGAGGCACAGGTTGAGGAGCGCCTGTCGGACGTGGCGCGCGTCGACGAAGGCGGGCGGGACCTCCGGGGGCGCGTCGACGGTGACGGCCACCGCGCCGGCCTGCTGCGTGGCGTGCGCGCGGGCGAGGGCGGCCTCGACGGCCCCTTCTACGATCGGCCCGAGGGCCGCAGGGCAGCGGTGCAGGGCGACGGGGCGCGCGAAGTCGAGGAGGTCGCTGACCATCTGATTGAGGCGGCCGGCCTCCTCGCGCACCATGTCCAGGAGGCGCGCGGCCTCGGGGGCGGGGCCCGCGTGCCGCCGGAGCGAGCCGACGGCGTTGAAGATGACGGCGAGGGGGTTGCGCACCTCGTGGGCGACGACGGCCGCCACCTCGCCCAGGGCGGCGAGGCGCTCGCGCTCGACGAGGCGCTCCTGGGTCTCCCGGAGCTCCGCGAGGTGGGCGCGCGACTCCGACTGGAGCAGGGCGTTCTCGAGGGCGACCTCGGTGACGCCGGCGATCGCGCTCAGCATCGCGACGTCCTCCTCGGAGAAGCGGCGCCCGGCGGGGTCGTGGACGCCGAGGACCCCGCGGGGCCCTCGCTTCGAGGAGAGGCCGACGAGGAGGGCGGAGCCGGCGAGCCCGTTCGCGCGGCCGAGCGTCGACGTGCGGGCGTCGGTGCTGAGGTCGTCGACGACGACGGGCCGCGGTGAAGCCAGGGCGGCGACGGCGAGGGGGACCTCGGCGACGAGGCGCTCCTCGGAGGTGTAGGCGCCGGCCACGGCGCGGATGCGCCCGTCGGTGACGAGGGAGACGGTCGCGGCCGCCTGGAGGCGGTCGCGGGCGCAGGCGGCGGCGGCGTCGAGGACGCCCTGCGGCGAGCGCTGGGCCTCGACGAGGGCGCGGCGCGCGAGGTCGTTGACGGCGGCGAGGTCGCTCAGGCGGCGGCGGGCGGCGTCGAGGTAGCGGGCGGTGTCGAGGGCGGCGGAGAGGTGGCCGCGGAGGAGGCGCGCGAGGGCGAGGTCGTCGGGGTGGAGCCAGGCGCCGCGGAGCACGAGGAGGCTGTGGGGGACGCCGCTCGCGTCGACGCGGACCCCGAGGGCGCGGGTGAAGCCGTGCTCCGCCGCGAGGCTCTGCGCGGCGGCGCCCCAGGGGCGGCCGAAGAAGCGCTGCACCTCGTCGAGGGCGTCGTCGGAGTAGGCCTCGCCCTCGACCCACACGCGGCGGAACCACGGCGTCCAGGCGGCGGAGAAGCCCACCAGGGGGCGGCCGAGGAGGCGCTCGAGGGCGCCGCCGGCGAAGCGGTCGGCGTGGGTCACGCGGAGCCGGTCGTCGCCGTCGGGCTCGAGCCAGGCGTCGGAGAGGTCGAGGGCCTTGACGCCGCGGTGGACGGTCTCGGCGAGCTCGTGCTCCTCGCGGCAGGCCTGGACGCTCACGCCGAGGCGCGCGAGGGCGAAGCGCTGGTCGCGGCGCAGCGCGGCCTCGGTCGCGTCGCGCACCACGCAGAGGAACTGCCCGTCGGCCAGGGCCACGTCGACCTCGACGACCCGCGCGGTGCCGTCGGGGCGGCGGACGGTGACCGAGCGCCAGGAGTCGGGGACGGGCTCGGCGCGCGCGCGGCGGGCCGCCGACTCGGTGAGCCGGCGCGCGTCGTCGGGCTGGAGCAGCACGCTGAAGTGCGCGCCGACGAGCTCGGCCCGCGCGCGCCCGGCGATCGCGCAGAGGGCCTCGTTGGCGTAGGTGATCACGCCGTCGCGGTGCGCGAGCACGCCCACCGGGATCCCATCGACGAGGTCGGCGTCCGCCATCGGTAGGCGAGGAGTCTCCCACCGCGCGCGCCCGCTGTGAACTCCGCGACGCACCGCGCGGCGGGTTTCGCGGGCGGGTTTTCGTTCCAAATGTGCGCCGGGGGCTGTATAGCGCGACCTAATCTCCCCGATGGCCGCGTGTTATTTCGACGTCGACGGGACGCTGGTCCGCACCAACCTGGTGCACCCGACGCTCTACTACCTCTTCAATCAGGCCAACCCCCAGCGCACGCTGGGCAAGGTGGTCGGCGCGCTCCTGCGCGCGCCGCGGCTCCTCGCGGCGGAGTTCCAAGACCGGCGGCTCTTCAACGAGGAGCTGTACGCGCTCTACAAGGGGACGAGCGAGGACCGCCTGCTGACGCTCGCCGACGACGCCTACGAGAAGGTGCTCAAGCCCGCCATCTACCAGGGCGCGCGCGAGCTGGTGGCCACCTGCAAGGACAAGGGCCACGAGGTTGTCATCGTCTCTGGAGCGCTCGACTTCCTCATGGAGCGCCTCGCGAAGGAGCTCGGCGCCGACGGGGTGATCGCGAACAAGCTGGAGTTCCTCGACCGCCTCGCGACCGGGCGGATGCTCCCGCCGGTGGTGGCCGGGCCGACCAAGGCGCTGCTGCTCCGCGACG
>Ga0105048_10011623_pt1 | contig 13870 bp, 17 predicted proteins | sample MAT05_FD_78382 | JGI IMG/M metagenome (GOLD analysis project Ga0105048, IMG submission 78382) | Freshwater microbial communities from Lake Fryxell liftoff mats and glacier meltwater in Antarctica - MAT-05 | ecosystem: Environmental > Aquatic > Freshwater > Ice > Liftoff microbial mat | place...
ACTTAACGAAATTGTTCGGGAAGCGATTCGAGAATATATAAAAGCAAACACGCAAGGCTAAAGCCTCTCACTGGTTTTCATCCCCCGGCTAAAGCACGGGGGTTCTCAACTACGATCCGATAGTTATGCTGCTTAATTTATGATCTAGCCCCCATTCCGCCCCAACAGCCTTATACAAATTCCCTTTGACATCGCAACCTATCTAAAATTAAGTCTTTCAAAAAAGCGTGTATCGTAGGCTTTTTTGAAAAATCTCTATTTCAAAGCATCCTTCAGGACAGTTCTGGCAGCAAGGTGGTTGCGAGTAGAAGTGAGAATTTCTGATTCTCGCTCCAGACGAGAAATAGTATCTTGGGTTTCTAGGAGAGATTGCTGCTCTTGGGGAACTCCTTGGAGATTACTCGCAACCCAGTAGGATAGTTCTAGGGGCAAGCTGGGTAAATCCGAGGGTAGTTCTAGTTTTTGATCGGATAGCTTACCCGATAGTCTGACTACATCTTGCAAAAGTTGTTTTACATCGCTGGCTAATTGCCTAGTATCTTTAGCAGGGGGATAGTCTTCGATCCATTCTACTAAGGCTGTGAGGTAAGGTTTTTCTCGGATGTATTCGAGGATGCGAAATCTTTGCTGACCGAGGGTGAGGACTTTGATACGATCGTCCGGGAGTCTCTGGAAGTGAATGATCTCCGCACAACAGCCGGTACTAGCAACCTGTCCCTGTTCCGAATCGTACATTAAAACCCCAAACCGGCGATCGCTCTCCAGAATAGTGTTCATCATAATCCGGTAGCGAAATTCAAAGATGTGCAAGGGCAAGGGGCGACCGGGAAATAAAACTAATTCTGGAAGAGGGAATAAGGGCAGTTCTCTGACAGCGATCGAGGAAGGAGTTACCATGCTAGTGCTTAAAATTGACAGCAATACTTTCTTTTTACTCTAACAGTTTTTTTCCCAGAAAAAATTGCCACCACCCAAAATATTTCTTGAGTAGCTCTGATTTCTTAGGGTTTAGTTCGTTTTCATCGGCGAAGAAACTGGTTCCGCCTCATTTATGGGGATTTCAATTACTGGGCGGTTAACCGCAATCATCAACAATTCTGATTTAGGTTGAGGAGTAGACTGCTGAACCATTTGTAAAGAAGGAGTCGGAGAAAGATTCAAGGATACGGCTCCTACTGCTAAGGCGGCGATCGCCCCTCCAATTCCTAATCCAAACTGAAGCCTGCGGCGGCGATCTACCTTGGCAAAAACTTGCTGAGTTATATCTGCTGCTGATGGAGTAATAACGGGCAGAGAGATATTCTCAAATTCCTGACGTAGTTTTAACAGACGACGATAAAGCCGCTGCATTTCTGCATCACTAGTCAATCGGCTTTGTACCTGTTGACGCTCGGCAGCAGTCACTTCTCCATCTAGAAAAGCACTGAGTAATTCAAAATCATCTTTTTGGAGACTGTCCATTTCCCAAGATTCGGAACCATAGGAATTAGCAGCAGAGTTTTGATGAGGAATATTGTGGCTATCAAACTGGTTATCAAACATTTTTAGGTCACCCCCTAGGGGATAAGGCAGAATAGCTGTTGCGATCGAGATGAAGCAGAAAATTTCTAGCTAGATCAAGAAGGGCTAAAGTGATTTCTGAGAATACAAAACTTAAAGTAAAACTTAAAACAAAGAACCTAAATAATCTAACACCTAAATTTAAACTATCCCAACTTTAAGGGTCTAGATAATCACATTTTAAGCATCTAGATAATCATGGAGAAGAAATTGGAGCCTCGCCCTAGCTCTAGCAATCCGAGATTTTACGGTTCCTAAAGATACTTGAGTGATATCGGCAATTTCTTCATAGGATAAACCTTGAATTTCTCGCATCACAATAGTGTTGCGGAAAACTTCAGGCAGGTCAGCGATCGCAGTTTGGAGTTGCTCATAAAATTCACGAGTACTCATATTCTGGTCTGGGCTGGGCTGCACAGCGGCAATTTCCCAATCCATTTCCCCATCACCCACTCGCCGAGGAGCATCCAAAGATAAGGGATGACTAGCTCGCTTCCGTTTGCGTAGTTCATCATAAAACAGGTTAGTGGCAATTCGACTCAACCAGCCCTGAAATTTGGCGGGTTCTTGAAGACGTTGGATATGACGATAGACTCGGAGCCATACTTCCTGAGCCAAATCAGAACGGTCTTGCCAATCTGGGGCTAGATGGTAGAGGATTTTGTCCACATGGGATTGATACCGCCGCAGCAATTCTGCAAAGGCAAGGCGATCGGGACTAGTTCCTGTTTGGCAAAACTGGATTAATTCGTAATTAGAAAGTTTATCTGGAGACACTGGCTTTTGAGGAATTCTCGCCTCAACTATCGACCAAGATACAGGAATTAATGTACTCATAGATAACTCTAGGAAAAATAATAGAATTTCTTCTCTAGATAGTAACAATTGAGCAATAGTTCCCAATCGAGAAATTAATCGAGAAATTAATCTAGGTCTCGCACGGGAGATTTTTGTTCATAGCTAGGGGCATAAACTTGGAGGAGACTACTTACTTGTCGGAGGACATCGGTCCCATTACTCTTCCCTAGAGCTGATCGCTCTAAACCAAAGTCTGGGTGGTCTACATTTTGAGCGATCGCTGCCATAACTTCTTTGGTGATTAACTCATGGAGAGCTTCTTTGGCGCGCTGACGTTGGTATCTCGCTCCTTCTTCCGTGGTGGCATAAAGGGGCGGGAGGCGATTGAGGGCGTAGGCGGCGATATCTCCCACATCAAGGACGCGATCGCTACTCTGCTCAATTTCTGCCACTCTCGTAATAGATTCCGTGAGCACTAATTCTTCCATAACATTAATAAATTGCTTGCGGGGAACTGCGACAACTTCCCCCGTTAGCAAGGCTCCCATTAGGCGATCGAGAGCCATATATTCTTCGATCGATAGTTCCGAGGCTGTATCACAAATTCTCCCCACTTCCGTTTCCATCACCGGGGTCAGATAGCCATCCTGTAGGGCTTGTTCAACAATTTTTTCTATAGTCATAAGTTTTAGCGGATCGTGCCTGTCTACTATTTGGAAAATCCACTCCCCCAGAAGTGAATAATTTTTGACATACTCCCCAGCCTGAAGGCGTGCGGATTCTGGAATCAAGCAGGAATGGCAATCAAAGATTGTTTAACATTCCCTAACCCAACGGTGCTGTATCAATATAGTTATTAAAATTTATTGAAATTCAGACTCTAGGGGGCTAACTTAACTGCTGTACCACTAGCCGCCACCATCAACATACTACCACCGCCACTGAGACTAATAGTTTCATAGTCTAGATCAATACCAATAACTGCATTAGCACCTAAGGCTTTTGCTTGTTCAGACATTTCTCGGATCGCCGTGTCTTTTGCTTCTCGTAGAGATTTTTCGTAAGCTCCCGATCGCCCGCCCACAATATCCCGAATGCCAGCAAAGAAGTCTTTGAAAATATTTGCCCCCAAAATTGCTTCTCCAGTAACAATACCTAGATGGGTAATAACTTTTTGTTCGCCAACACTATCGGTTGTGGTTAAGATCATAAAATTTCCTACATTGAAGTTAGTTTGACTAATTTAGGTTTTTTTGATTAGCTATTTGCTCTCGGATTAATAATTCAGATTAATAATTACGATTCAGGAGTAGCTAAAAAAATAAGTCTTTTCAGATAGGATACCCTCCCTAGGAGGTATTCTTGCTATTGCCGGGGACGTTTTTCGAGGTTGTTAAATCCAGCCACCTCTGACAAGATATACAAGGGGCGACCTTTAACTTGTTCATAAATTCTACCTACATACTCCCCCAAAATCCCAATACTCACCAATTGTACTGCCCCCAAGAAAAAGATGGCAATCATAATAGTGGCAAACCCTGTAAGCGGGGAACCGGGGTTGTGGAGTCGCCAGTAAAGGATTAATGCTGCCATAAATACGGAGGCGATTGAAGCCAATAGACCTACGTAGATCGATAAACGGAGGGGAACTTTAGAGAAAGAGACTAACCCGTTAATCGCTAAGCTTAAAGATTTACCGAAAGTGTATTTCACCTCCCCTGCAAAGCGGGCATCTCGTTCGTAATAGACAGCGGTTTGGCGAAAACCTACCCAAGAGCGTAGTCCCCGGAGATAGCGATCGCGCTCGGGCATTTCATTCAATACATCTACTACTAGGCGATCCAAGAGACAAAAATCTCCTGTATCCGTGGGAATATCTACATCTGCTAACTGCTTAAGAACTCGGTAAAACACGTAAGCCATTAAACGTTTTGACCATTTTTCCTTGTGTCGCCTCGTTCGTTGGGCATAGACTACCTGATAGCCCTCTCGCCATTTAGTAAGGAGTTCTGGAATCAATTCTGGAGGGTCTTGCAAATCCGCATCTAGGATCACCACTACTTGACCACGGGCATAGTTTAGCCCAGCGCTCACCGCTACCTGATGTCCAAAGTTGCGTGCAAAACTCAGGTAACAAATTCGTTCGTCTTGGATCTGAAGTTCCCGCAGCATAGTCAGGGTGCGATCGCTACTGCCATCATTTACCAAAATCAATTCCACTGGGGCTTCCAAGCTATCCATCACCGCCCCCATTCTCCGGTAAAGCTCTGGAATACTCTTTTCTTCATTAAAAACTGGAATGATTAAGGAGTATTGCGGCAAGGAACTCGGACTAGGGGGGCGATCGGAATTTAGCTGGTTAGCGGCCTGGGGGGGATTACTAAGAAGTGGATTACTCAGAAATTGGGAATTGGTCATGTACTTGGATCATGTGAAATCTATAATACATTTTCTTAATGCACAATCTTAGCTGAAACAAAATAGTAGGGTGTGTATAGCCTACTGGACTAACAAAAGAAACTAGTATTCTACCAAGCTAATAATGGGAACATCGGGTAGACGCTTTCTGCCGGGTAAATCTGTTAGCTCAATGATAAAACCGTAACCAGCTAAAACTGCCTCTGTTTTTTTGATTAATTCTCCTGTGGCAGCGGCCGTGCCACCAGTAGCGAGGAGATCATCGATAATCACAACCCTACTGCCAGCCGGGAGAGCATCTTGATGAATTTCTAAGCGATCGCTCCCATACTCCAGGGCATAGTCGATCGCATGAACAGGAGCGGGGAGCTTCTTGGGTTTCCGAACCACAACAAAGCCTAAGCCCAGTTTGTAAGCCAAAGGCGCACCAAAAATAAACCCCCGGGATTCTATCCCCACAATGTAATCTGGCTTGATCTGGGCAATTTCAATCTGGGCGGCTAATTGATCGATCGCCTCTTGCAAGCCTTGAGCATTTTGCAGCAGGGTAGTGATGTCCTTAAAATTGATGCCGGGGATAGGGAAGTCGGGAATTTCACGAATTAGGGGCTTTAGATCCATGGGAGTATCAAATAGAGAGAAAATTGGGTCAAATTTGTTTGCATAGTACCATGAATTCAGTTCCTCCCACGGTTCCTAATGGGGTAGGCTAGAACAGGTGATAATTTTATAGATTTAATACAGCAATCCTACGTTGATAGACCTCCGCAGTTATGTATATCTTGACAGCTTGCAACCCCAACACGCTGCTTTTTTAGGGACGGTGATGCAGGGATTTTTACCCCTGCCCGGTGATGCTTCTTTATGGATTGAAATTTCCCCCGGCATTGAAATTAACCGCATTACGGATGTGGCCCTCAAGGCAACCATTGTCCGCCCCGGATTTCAGGTGGTAGAGAGGCTTTACGGCTCCCTAGAAATTCATTCTCGCAATCAAGGGGATACCAAAATGGCGGGTCAGGCGATCCTAGAGTCGATCGGCATGGAGGAACACCAACGCCTCAAGCCCCGGATTGTTTCTAGTCAAATTATTCGCAACATTGATGCCCACCATGCCCAACTGATTAATAGATTCCGTAGAGGCAACATGATCGTAGCGGGGCAAACTCTTTATGTTTTGGAAGTGGAACCTGCTGCCTATGCTGCTCTAGCTGCTAATGAGGCTGAGAAATCTGCCCGCATTAATATTCTGGAAATTCAGGCTTTCGGGAGTTTTGGCCGGATGTATCTAGGAGGGGAAGAGCAGGATATTATGGCAAGCTACAGTGCCTCGATCGCCGCCCTAGAAAGTATCCAAGGTAGAGAATATCCCGGCGATAGCAAAAAAGAGTAAATCCAGTAGATACCCAGAGTCGCTGCAAGGTCGCCATGGCAAATCAAGCACACCTAAACTTTCTTCTCGCCGGGGCTTTGCCTTGGCAGGAATGGCGTGCCCAAAATCCAGACCTCATCCCCGATCTCAGTACTTCAAACTTAGAGGGAATCAATTTACGAGGAGCTAATCTCCAAGGCGCAAACCTCCGGGGAGCTAATTTCCGGGGGGCAAAATTAATCCATCTCAATCTCCAAGGGGCAGATCTGAGTCATGCTCATTTGGAGCGATCGCAACTATGGCATGGGAATCTGCGATCTGCTTTGTTGCTCAATACTTCTTTGGTAGGGGCACAATTGTATCGGGCAGATCTACGAGGGGTGGAGGCGATCGCTGCCCAGTTTTCCGAGGCAGACCTCACCGAAGCTGATCTAAGCAATGCTAATTTTATCGGGGCAGATTTTCGGGATGCGATCGCTCCTGCCGCCGATTTGAGCTATGCCAACCTCCGCCGAGTTAACCTCACTAGAGCGAATCTAATCGGGGCAAATCTGAATCATGCCCAACTCCAACAAGCTAACTTAAATAGTGTGGAAGGTCTCAATTCCCATTTCTACGCCGCGAATTTACAGCAAGCTCAACTCAGCTATGCCCACCTCAGTGGCAGTTATTTTTATGGAGCAGATTTACAAAATGCTGATCTCCATCAGACCGACTTTCGCTGGGCAGACCTCACCAAGGCTAATCTCATTGCTACGGACACAACCCACACTCAACTCCGGGGCGCAAACCTCACTAAAGTATCTTTCTAGAGTTTGGTTGTAGAGATTATAAAACAAAGGGTAGAGATTATAAAATAAAGGGTAGAGATTATAAAATAAGGGCGCAAAGCCTTGCGCCCCTACGAATGACAATTATTGTGTAGAAATTTTGATTAGATTCTTTCTCTTCTTCTAGACTTGCAAGGAACTATTTAATCAAATCTGCTAAATAAATCAATCTATATCTAGATAAATTAATTATGTAGGGGCGCAAGGCTTTGCGCCCTCTTATCCTTGATTCTTGCATCAAAAACTTCAATCAACCGCTATTTTTAGCGAGCAGTCCCGTGTTGGGCTTCTACAACAATGGGTTTCATTAGGTATAGGCGGATAAACTGCCAGACATTTGCAAGGTAGAGGGGAAGTTTTTGGAAGATTTGCAAGAACTTCGGTGTGCCAGAACTAGAGATTTTGCCCAATTCCGTATTGTTTTTGATGCAAGAATCGAGGCGATCGTAAAACTCTGGACTTTCCACATCGAGAATAATGGGGAATACCTTGCCAGCCGTGGCATTGGTTTGTTTGATCACTTCAATATCGTACTCCCTAGCATCTAGTCCGATCGCCCGGTAGAAATCAGACCGCTGAACATCATTTAAGTACATGGTGCCAAATACGGTCAGCAAGAAGAAGCGACACCAGAGTTTGGCTTTCCAATCGTTCAAGAGGGAAGGCTGCGATCGCAGCACCGCATCAAAGAAATCTCCATGACGGTTTTCATCTTGGCACCAGTTTTCAAAGAACCGGAAAATAGGATAAATCCGGTCTTCGGGATGCGCCTCTAAGTGACGATAGATATTGATATAGCGCCAGTAGCCAATCTTCTCGGAGAGGTAGGTTGCGTAGAAAATGAACTTGGGCTTGAAGAAGGTGTACTTATGATTTTGAGTTAAGAAACCTAAATCCAAGGCGAGATGAAAATCTGAGAGAGCTTTGTTCAAGAACCCAGCATGGCGAGCTTCATCACGGGATAGGAGGTTAAAACCTTCGGCTAAGAGGGGGTTTTTGTCCTTGAGTTTCCGGGCTAATTCTTTGTAGAGCAAGAATCCAGAAAACTCAGCGGTGCACGATCGCTCGAGGAATTCGACAAACACCTTCCGAGTATCTCCATCGATGTGATCCCAAGATTGGGCAAATTCTTCATCCCGGATAAAGTGGTGGCGATTATAATCTACCCGCATCTCTTCAATGATGGCTCTCAGTTCATCTTCATTGGGCGAAAGATCCATCTTCGCCATCTCTTCAAAATCTGTGGTGTAGAACCTTGGAGTTAGTAGAGTTTCCTTGGCGGGAACCTTAACTCCGGGGCGTACTTCAGCAAAGCTAGGCTTTTTGAGGGAATCTACCATTTTTTTAAGGGTTTTTGATTTAAAACTATCACTGGAGCGTTTTGGTCACTGATGGCTAGTTTATCAAGCTCTAAAGGAATTACAGAGACTTTTAGGTTAAGAGTTATTACAATCTTCGAGCGATCGCTATACTAGCTGTAGTTCTGGTCTTTCTTCCGGCAGGATTGCGCCTGCAACTGGGCAAACTAGCATACAAATTCCACAGTCAATACAGGTATCAAAGTCAATCCAATACCAGTTAGTCCCCTTGGCATTTTTCCCATCTCCGGGATTAATGCAAGCCACAGGGCAGGCAGGAACACAATCTGCGATCCCTTCACAGATATTTGTCGCGATCGTATAAGCCATAAGAATTTTAGATTTTGCAGTTTGAGTTTATTTTAGAAAATATCACGGAAATTATCGGGGAAACCGTTGTTCCAAAAAAGTTTGTAAAGCTTGAGGATCAAAGATAATTGGCAAAAAGTGAATGCTTTTAGTTTCCCGAAAATAAAACAGGATCGGCACCGTGGGACTATAAATTTCCCAGTGGAGCCAATCTTGGTAGGGAAAGCTGCGGATGAGAGTTTTGCCCCGATAGATTTCCAGAGCTTCAGTCGTAAAGTGAAGTCGTAGGGTCATGGCTTGTACCAAGAGAAAGCTACCAAAGAGGGCGATCGCTAAACCCAGCCACTTTTGAACCAATACTAAAGGTATAGAGGAGATGATCAAGCCCAGAGGAATAGAAAAACTCGGAGCTAGTTGGATAGTTTCTGATGCTTCATCCTTTAAGGTTGTAACCATAGGTTAAATTTTAGTTATTTTTGACGTTTAGCCCTAGTTTAATATTAGTTTAATTATTCGTTTTCTTCTACCGATTAGACATCCACAAGTTGTATATAATGGCAAAGTAGCAGAGTCAATCTAGATGCCCTCATCGTGCTATAAAGTGCCATAAATTTAAACCTCATGCTGCCAGTTCCATCACCTCCACTAAATTATCCCTTAGATATTATCAATGCCAGACTAGTGGGATACAAGGGATTACAAAGAGTTGCAGTTAATACTGCCGGGATAATTACCCGTATATCTCCTATGAGTAAAGCGAGAACAAGGCTAAATCCCCGGTCTCTTGATGTTACAAGTTCTTGGCTTTCTTTAGGGGGAGTTGATCTCCAAATTAATGGAGCTTTAGGTTTGGCTTTTACGGATGTTCAAATGCAGGATATAGCCCAGATACAAAAAATCTGTGAATTTTTATGGCACCAGGGGGTAGATGCTTTCCTTCCGACTCTAGTCACTACTTCGATCGCAAAAATTCATCAATCCCTAGAGGTGTTTACCGAATTTCAGCGGCAGTATTCCCAGAGTATTGCCTCAAGACCGTTCAATTCTCCCAATACTGCCACCATTCTCGGCATCCATTTAGAAGGACCCTTCCTCAATCCCCATAAACGAGGCGCCCATCCCCAAGAACATCTATTGCCCCTAACTCTGGAGCAGGTAAAACTAGTTCTGGGAGATTATGAACATCTAATTAAGATCATGACTCTCGCTCCAGAGCTAGATAGTACGGAAACAGTCATTCCATATCTCAAATCTAAGGGAATTAAGGTCAGCCTTGGTCATTCTTTGGCAACAGCAGATCAGGCAAATTTAGCTTGGGGCCAGGGGGCGAGCCTTGTGACTCATGCTTTTAATACCATGCCCCCTCTCCACCACCGCCAGCCGGGATTATTGGCGGCAGCAATTACCAACCCTGACATCTATTGTGGTTTGATCGCTGATGGACAGCATGTGGATCCTCTTATGATCAAGCTCCTGTTAGCAGCTAGCAACTACGAAGAAGGAATTTTTTTAGTTAGTGATGCCCTTTCTCCCTTGGGTTTGGAAGATGGAAGCTATCCTTGGGATCAGCGGCAAATAGAGGTATGCCAAGGCACGGCTAGGCTTAAAGATCGCACCTTGGCTGGGACAACTCTACCGCTATTGATGGGGGTGAAAAACTTGGTGAAGTGGAATATTTGTCCTCTGGAACAGGCGATCGCCCTAGCAACTATCGCCCCAAGGCAGGCTATTTCTTGGAAGGGTGTGAGCGATATTACGACCCAACATAAAAGCGACCGTAAGCCTCATCCCTACCTAGATCAACCAGTTAACTGTATGTTGCGCTGGACAAACACTCCAGAAGAAGGAGTAAGATGGTCTCGTTTATTTAGTCCTAATATCGCCTATTTGTAAGGTAATCTCTTAATATAATCCTTGCCATAATCGTAAAACTAGCAAAGTTTTGTGGAGTCCGCACGAGACGTAAATTTAAAAATATAAATAATTGTTTTGGGAGGATAATTTTATGCCCTATAGTAGTTTTACTCTGGCAGAGTTACCTAAAAGATTTGGCTTAATAATTAAAGAAGAGCATAATCTTTTTGCAAATATTGCAGAGATTAAGCCTAGTCAGAGTCTGGCTCTAGTACTCCAAGAAAATATAGAGTTAGCAACTCTCATTGGTACAGAGAAAGCGCGATCGGAATTTTTGATCGCACCAGTTTTAGCAGAGGTACGGCGGCAACTTAATTACCAGATATCTTTGTTTTCAGGTAGTGAATTTAATGTGGATTTAGAACAGGGTTTACAAGGCTTCTGTGATTTTCTTTTAAGTGGTTCTAGGGAGCAATTATTTATCAATGCTCCGGTAGTTGCGATCGTAGAGGCAAAGAAGGAAGATATTATTACAGGCTTGGGACAATGTGGAGCTGAAATGGTAGCAGCCCAGATTTTTAATCAGCGTCAAAACAATACTATTTCTACTATTTATGGGGTAGTTACTAGCGGTACAAATTGGCGATTTCTCTGGTTAAAAGATAAGGTAATTTGTATAGACTTAATGGAATATTATATCAAAGAAATAGATAAGATATTGGGTATCTTAATTACTATGTCTGGAGAGTATTTGTCTTGAAATAGCAATCAGCGATACAGAGCACTGCACTGTAAAGTTTTTTATGGGTTGGCAGCAGGATTAATCCTCAGTTTCTCCACCAACTACCACATTGTTGATCCGCAAACTAGGGCCACCACAACCTACGGGTAATCCACCCTGTCCACCTTTCCCGCAACCGCCCGATTCATCCCAATAAAAATCATCGCCGATCGCCTCAATATCCCCCAAGGTTTTAAACACATTCCCCGATAAGGTTACATCCCGCACGGGTTCGGCTATTTCTCCGTTACGAATCATCCACGCTTCGCCAGCGCTGAAAGTGAACATTTCGCCATTAGTCATGCCCCCTAGCCAGTTTTTGGCATAGACTCCTTCGGAAATGCCCTTAAAAAGCTGAGGGACTGGGGTGTTCCCCCGCTCGATCCAAGTGTTAGTCATCCGAACAATGGGGGAATAGTGATAGTTCAAGCATCGGGCATTCCCGGTTGGGGCTTCTTCTAGTTTCCCGGCAGTTTCTCTGGAGTGGAGGCGACCGACTAGAACCCCATCTTTAATTAACTGGGTGGTGGTGGCGGGGGTTCCTTCATCATCGTAGGCATAGCTACCCCGGTGTCCTAGGGGAGCCGCGCCATCGAAGATTTGCAATTCTGGAGACCCAAATCTGCGCCCCATGCTCATGGTTTCTAGCAAGTCGGGATTTTCGTAGATCGTATCTGCTTCTGAGAGATGCCCAAAGGCTTCATGGACAAATAGACCAGACAAAATGGGATCGATGACTACGGTGTAGGTATTACCTTTGACTGGGGGCAAACTGAGAGCCTGGACTGCCCGTTCCGCCGCCCCTTGGACTTGAGCATCTAGGTTAGTCAAGTCTTCGTAGCCATTCCGAGAACCCGTGGTTTCCCGACCTGTTTGCACCATTTCGCCATTCCGAGCTGTGGCAGCAAAGCGCATTTCTAAATCTACCCAAGCCTGCTCTAGCATGGTTCCTTCGGAGGTGGCGAGGAGGATGCGTTGGCTGCTGTCGCTGTAGCGGATGACGGTGCTGGCGATTTTGGGGCTATAGCCTTTCAGGAGATGATTGTAGCGATCGCACAGTTCTTTCTTCTGGATTAAGGGAATCTGGCGGGGATTCGTCCCAGTCAAGGGCAATTCCCAGCTAATTTCCACAGGATCTACGGGAGCTAGGAGAGTTTCTTCTTCCCCCACTAGCTGGGCAGCGGTAGTTGCTTCGGCTACTCGTAGTTCCAGATCATGAAGATTATTAAAACTAGCAAAACCCCAGCCGCCTTTATAACAAGCCCGGACTTGCCCACCAATTCCTAGCCCTTCGCTGAGGGTTTCGATCGCGCTACCCCGGAGCATAATACTGGTAGTTTCGTTTTGTTCGAGGCGAATGGAGAGAAAATCTACTTGAGATTGGTAGCGGCGAATTAAGTCTGATAATAAATTCCGAGCATCAATAAATAAATTTGCCATAATTGTCTGGTAGGTAGTTAATTTAGATAATCTTTGAGCTTAAATTCTAGAAATAATAAGGATCGTGGATTTAATAAATCAGAATTCTTCCATAGTGCGATCGCCCATTTTGGCTGATGAGGCTCCTTCTAGTTGAGATTTGTTAGATTGCTCGATAGTCACCAACGCGGATTTTATATTTATCAGAGTAGCCTTTCATTTTCTCAACATACCCCAAGAGAAATGGGTTTTCTGATAGGAGTTCCTGAAATACAATAATTTCTATTCTACTCTGTATATTTATGGGTAGGCTAGAAAGCTCTTTAAAGAATTTCTTAGTATACTCAATTTTCCACATTTTGCATTTTTAGGGATTCGTAATAAGAGTAAGCAGCAACACCAGAAAGTACTTCATTATCCTTTACTTCTTCGATTAATTTTACTAAACCAAAGTCTTCTAAAATTTCCTCAATTTAGTTATAAATTTCTATAGGAATCTGGACAGCAAGAGGGCGTTGTTGTTCATCAAGAATATATTTTTTAGGTATTTCTAGCATTGTTTAATCCCAATCATTTATTTAGATAGACTAAGAAGTATACTTTTTCATATTACACGATATTGTAGATTCCAGAAATCGGGCGATCGCCTGACTTAGTTTTGGGTTTGGGGGTGCGATCGCTTGCGTTCAGCAAGTCTTTCATCGTTGTTAAGTTGGAGTAAGCTCGTTCTTCAATGTATCGGCGGAGGTTGACAGAGATATAGGTCACAAATCAAGATTAGGTGGTGAGATAGGGGAGATTACCCATTTTTAGCATGATTACTAGATGTTCTATTCGCTCGTATTCTTCTAGTTCTACTTTTTCTGGTGGGGTGAGTTCACCGCTTTGACTACGGGCTACCAACACTTTTAGGCGTTCTTGCATTTCTGGCGTGGGGCGGAAGTTGTTGATTTCTTCTGGTGTGGGTTGGCTGGCAAGAAAGTTGAGGATATAGCGGTAGGTACGAGAAGGTAATAGGGGCTGCTCAATACACTGGCGCAGGAGTTCGGGTAGTTGTTCTGATAGGTCATCGGGAAGTTCGATCGTGATAGTTGCCACGGTCAAAAACCTCAAGGTGTGTTAACTATTCATTTATTGTAGAGCTTTGGTGAGGGAGTGCGATCGCTAACCA
>Ga0105048_10011624_pt1 | contig 13868 bp, 9 predicted proteins | sample MAT05_FD_78382 | JGI IMG/M metagenome (GOLD analysis project Ga0105048, IMG submission 78382) | Freshwater microbial communities from Lake Fryxell liftoff mats and glacier meltwater in Antarctica - MAT-05 | ecosystem: Environmental > Aquatic > Freshwater > Ice > Liftoff microbial mat | place...
TCTATAAGGCCGATCGCACCCAACCTCTAGCTAGTTATCTGCCAAAACTAGAAACTGTAACTTTCCAAGCGGATCTCGGTTCAGTCCGGGCAAAGGTCGATCGTATTGTCAGGATTGCAGGTTTAATTAGTCAGCAGTTGCAGTTATCTGGGGAAGATAAAGCTACGATCGCCCGTGCTGCCCTTCTCTGTAAAGCAGACTTGGTGACTCAGATGGTCTATGAATTTCCTGAACTTCAAGGAATCATGGGAGAAAAGTATGCCTTAACTAGCGGGGAAACTCCAGAAGTAGCAAAGGCAATTTCTGAGCATTATCTGCCCCGGAATGTAGAAGATAGTCTGCCCCAATCCTTAGCTGGACAGGTGGTGGGGTTGAGCGATCGTCTTGATACTTTAGTAAGTATTTTTAGTATTGGTCTCCTCCCCACCGGTTCGTCCGATCCCTTTGCCCTCAGGAGAGCGGCTAATGCGGTAGTTAATATTACTTGGAATTTTAATCTGGGTATTAATCTGGGGTTTTTACTTCAAGAGCTTGGGGCTGTAGAGAGTTTGGGAGAGTTTTTCCGGCAGCGTATTAGAACCCAACTACAGGAAGATAAGGGGATTGATTACGATCTGGTAAATGCAGTGTTGGGAGAGAACGATCCAGAATCTACCCAGAGAGCTTTGATGGACTTGCTAGATGTGCGCGATCGTGCCTTATTCCTCCAACAGATTCGTAATAATGGCACTCTGGAGCAAATCTACGAAACCGTTAATCGTTCCACCAAACTAGCCGCCCAAGGAACTCTGGATACTACCCACCTCGATCCGATCGGGTTAATCCACCCTCAACTCTTCCAGAAAGCATCAGAACAGGCAGTCTATGAGGCCTTAGTAGAATTATTGCCCCAAACCAAACAAGCTCAAACAACTAGAGACTATCAAGCCTTAGTTACTGGGTTGCTGCAAGCTGCTCCGGCGGTGAGTAGTTTCTTTGATGGAGAAGATAGTGTCATGGTGATGGATAGCGATCCGGCAATCAAGGAAAATAGGCTAAATCTCTTGGGTTTACTCCGCAACCATGCCCGAGTTTTAGGGGATTTTGGGGCGATCTTGCGATCGAACCCTGAAGTGTTATTGAGATAATCAAATCCCCGAATGTATGACAATACTTGTAAATTTTTAGCGGAAAACTTCCCCACAGACTTTGCCAGTTGGCTCTTGGGGAAGCCTATTCCCCTAACCAAACTAGAACCGTCAGAACTCTCAGCCGAACCTATTCGTGCCGATTCTGTCATCTTTTTAGAATCCTCAGAGATCATTCTCCATCTGGAGTTTCAAACCAAACCCGATAAAACCATAGCCTATCGCATGGCTAACTATTGGTTGCGGCTCTACGGCAAATATCCCCGTAAAGAAATTCACCAAACCGTGATCTACTTAACAAAAACAAAGTCACCCCTCGTCTATAAAACTAGCTTTAACTCGAAGCAGCTAAATCATGAATTTAATGTAGTTCGCTTATGGGAAGAGCCTCCAGAGACTTTTCAACAACATTTAGGATTATTACCCCTCTCAGTTTTAGGCAAAACGAGCGATCGCAGTCAAACCTTACAGATAGTGGCAAAATTAATTGACGATATTGAAGATGAAAAGGTAAAGAGTAGTATTACTGCTGCCACGGCGATTATTTCTGGGTTAGCATTAAGCAAGGAAGTGATTCAAAGATTATTGAGGAGCGAAATTATGAAGGAATCAGTAATTTATCAAGAAATCTTAATGCAAGGCGAAGCTAGAGGCGAAGCTAGAGGCGAAGCAAAGGGGTTGGTGAAGGGTGAGGCTAGAGCAGCTAATCAGATTACCCTCAATATGCTGCGATCCAACCTTGACCTTGATTTGATCGCCCAACTCACAGGGCTAACTCTAGAGCAAGTCCAAAAACTTTCTATAAAGAAGTCCAAGGTCAAAAAGTCACCACAAATAAATAAATAGTCAACGCTTTAATTTAATTTAGATAAATATTATCTTCTCTTGTCTACAGCGATCGCAGATCCCACCAAAAAGAGATCCATTCAATAAAAATTAAAGCCCAAAAGTAAAAATGTCACTTCTGAGCTTTATTAAATGCGGAATTAGTAGTTAAATCGGAAAGTTATACAGCATAGGATCGCACCATCTCCTCAATCCCGCTGACCTGGACACCTTTGCCGATCGCCTCTACATACCAATCATCGCCATCTCGGTAGATTTCTGCCATCACCATGCCAGTAATGCCCGCCTGCCCAGAAAGATTGTAGCGAGCAAACTCTTGATTATTTGCCATGTCTACTAAGCGCACGTAGGCATTTTCGATCTGACCAAAATCTTGCTGCCGCAAACTGCACTCGTAGATATTGACGGTGAATACGAGCTTAGTGATCTCTGGGGGAATCTTGGCTAATTCCACAATAATTTGTTCATCATCTCCTAAACCAGCCCCAGTTTTGTTATCGCCTAAATGGGTAATCCCACCAGAACAATGCTTGAGGTTGTCAAAGTAGACAATATTGTCTTGATTATCGATCGTGCTATTAGCATCTAGACAAATTACAGAAGCATCTAGATCGCAGTTGCTAGATCCTTCATGAGCTTTAAATAATGCGCCGGGGGAATGACCTGGAATATCCCAGCCCAAACCACACATGATTTTATTAAGACTGGGAACTGTTTGCGAGAGAGAGATACGTTGTCCTTGCTCTAAGGAAATAGATTCTCCGGGGGTGAAGGAGATGCGTTCCTCTTGTTGTAAGTTGCTTACCATCTGTGTTATCTCCTGATTTATCCTAGTTTTAAGGGGTTCGGGTTAAGAGGGTTCAGTCCCAAGGGCTAAAACGAAATTCCCTGAAATTTTTTAATTATTTTAGTAGTCAGTATCCAAAAAATCTGCAAATACTGAACAGTTTTTCTAGGAGTAGTATTTAAGTTTCGCTACTTAATATCTAAGCTCATTAACAATCGATCGATCCACTAAAGTTCATAATAAATTTAACAAGTGGTCATCTCGTCATTACCAGACATATTTCTTAATAATTCTCTCAATTAACCAACTGGAGCAATCTCATGAAGCTGGCATTTATTCTTGATCCCTTATCCCGCCTTGATCCTACCCATGACAGCACTGTGGCGATCATGGAAGCAGCTCAGGTTTTAGGGCATGAAGTTTGGGTAACTCAGGCTTCTCAATTAAGTGTGGTAAATGGCAAAGCCCATGCTTTTTTGCAACCTGTAGAGTTTGTCCCTGTAACTTTAGGAGAAAATCGCTGGCTAACTGTAACCGATTGGTACACCCTACATCCCGCAGCCTTTCTCTGTTTAGAAGAAATGGATGCCGTATTTATGCGGACAGATCCCCCCGTCACCGTACCTTACCTTTATGCTACTTATATTCTGGACTATATTGATCCCGTCAAAACTTTGGTAGTTAATTCTCCTCAAGGTATCCGGCAAGCAAATGAGAAAATGTATACTCTAAACTTTACGGAAGTGATGCCTGAGACGATCGTAACTCAAGATAAAGAAGTAATTCGGGCTTTTGTAGAGAAGCAGGAGGCGGCAGTATTGAAACCTTTAGGAGGTAAAGCTGGGGAAGGAATTTTGTTTCTGCAACCGGGCGATCGCAATCTCAATTCCTTGGTAGAAATTAGCACCCATCAAGGTCGGGAGCCGGTCATGATCCAGAGTTACCTTCCCGCAGCGAAGGAGGGCGATAAAAGGATTATTCTCCTCAACGGCAAGGCGATCGGGGCGGTGAATCGCATTCCTACAGGAAAGGAGTTCCGGGGTAATATGGCAGTAGGTGGTCGGGTTGCCCAAGTAGAAATTACCGAGAGAGAGCAATTTATTTGCAACCTAGTTGCTCCCAAATTAGTTCGGGATGGATTGTACTTTGTGGGGATTGATGTGATTGGGGGTTATCTCACGGAGGTTAATGTTACTAGTCCCACGGGTATCCGAGAGATCGATCGCCTAAATAACGTCCAATTGGGGCAGGAAATAATTAACTGGGTTGAAAATGTTTAAATAGCAGCAACCATTTTATTGCTTCACTAATTCACTGATAACTGCTCACTGATAACTGTTCACTGATAACTGCTCATTGATAACTGTTCACTGATAACTGCTCATTGATAACTGCTCATTGATAACTACTCATTGATAACTGTTAACTGATAACTACTCATTGATAACTACTCATTGATAACTGTTCACTGATAACTGTTCACTGATAACTGCTCACTATTAACTGTCCACTGATAACTGTAGCTAATGTCTGGGCTGGCTAATTATCATAGCTCTCTCGTTGTCATAACCATTCTTGCCGGACTATGATGGTTGTCAAGAAATAAAAAAATATTGTCAGAAATTCACCAGCAGGGAGGTCTAGCTATGGTTATGCTCAACGAGAAACCCGTTACCAAGCGTTTCACCATGCAGGTACAGGAAATTGCTGCGGATACTACGGCCATTCGATCGCAAGATTGGGATCGCGATCGCTTTGATATTGAATTTGGCTTGCAAAACGGTACTACTTATAACTCCTTTGTGATTCAAGGTGATAAGTTAGCTTTGGTAGATACTTCCCATGAGAAATTTCGGCAATTATATTTTGATACCCTGCGGGGAGTGATTGATCCCGCCACTATTGACTACCTCGTGATCAGCCATACGGAGCCAGACCATAGCGGTTTAGTGCGGGATATTTTGCAACTTGCTCCCCAAGTCATCGTAGTCGGTTCTAAGGTAGCGATTCAATTCATTGAGGATTTTGTTCATCAAGATTTTCATCGGCAGATCGTGAAAAATGGCGACAAGATTGAATTAGGTAAAGGGCACACTTTGGAATTTGTGATCGCCCCCAATCTTCACTGGCCTGACACCATGTTTAGTTACGACCACGGCACAAGCATTCTCTACACCTGTGATGCCTTTGGTTTGCACTACTGTACTGAGGCTTTGTTTGATGAAGATTTGAAGGCGATCGAACCAGATTATCGTTTTTACTACGACTGTCTCATGGCTCCTAATGCACGATCGGTGCTTTCTGCCCTGAAACGCATGGGAGAATTACCCCCGGTAGAAACTATTGCCACGGGACATGGGCCACTGCTCAGGTTTAATGTGAAAGAATTAGTCGATCGCTACCAACGCTGGAGCCAAGCCAAAGCCAAGGCAGAAACCGGAGTTGTAGTTTTTTACGTAGCAGATTACGGCTATAGCGATCGCCTTTCTCAAGCTGTAGCACGGGGGATCACCAAAACTGATGTAGCTGTAGAAATGATGGATCTAAAATCCGCCGATCCCCAAGAAGTTACGGAAATTGTAAAAAAATCCGCCGGGATTGTGATCGGGATGCCTCCTAGTTCTGGCAAAACTACTAACCCCACAGCAGCAGCGATCGGGACTATTTTAGCCGCCATTACTAATAAGCAATCTGTGGGGCTATTTGAATCCTACGGTGGAGATGATGAACCCCTCGACCCGATGCTAACCAATTTCCGGGAGGTGGGAGTGAAAATTGCCTTCCCTCCTATCCGCATCAAAGAAACACCCAGTGAGGCTATCTACCAACTCTGTGAAGAAGCCGGCACCGACTTGGGGCAATGGTTGACCCGCGATCGCACCATTAAGCAGATGAAATCCTTAGATACAGATCTAGATAAAGCCTTAGGACGACTGAGTGGGGGCTTATACATTATTACTGCCACCAAGGGAGATGCCAAAGGAGCAATGCTCGCCTCTTGGGTAACTCAAGCTAGTTTTAAGCCTTTGGGAGTAACGATCGCTGTGGCAAAAGACCGGGCGATCGAATCCCTGATGCAAGTAGGCGATAACTTTGTCTTGAATATCCTCGAAGAAGGCAATCACCTGCCCCTAATGAAACACTTCCTCAAACGATTTACTCCGGGGGCCGATCGCTTTGCCGGCATCAAAACCCAAACTGCCAACAACGGCTCTCCTATTCTCACCGAGGCCCTTGCTTATCTCGAATGTCATGTGGTAACTCGTATGGAAGCTCACGATCACTGGATTGTCTACAGCACCATTGACACGGGGCGTATCTCCAAAACCGATGCCCTGACTGCCGTTCATCATCGCAAAGTTGGGAATCATTATTAGGAGAACTATGACAACAACCCTAACAAAACCCCGTGATGTCCAAGTTCTGCCCTTGGGATTGGATACTTTGATTCTGCGATCGCGCACTTGGGACAGATTGAAATTTGAGATTGAATATGCCAGAGAGCGGGGAACTACTGCCAATTCTTTCTTGATTCAAGGGGATCAAATTGCCCTGCTTGACCCGCCGGGAGAATCTTTCACTGATATTTTTCTGGCAGCCCTAGGTCAGAGAATCGATCCCAAAAGTATTGATTACCTGATCTTGGCGCACGTCAATCCCAACCGAGCTGCCACTATTAAAGCCCTCCTAGAAGTAGCTCCCCAACTAACCTTGATCTGTTCCAATCCGGGAGCGATCGCCCTGCGATCTTTGTTGCCAGACATGGAACTAAATATTCGGGTAGTCCGAGGGGAAGAGACCCTAAACCTAGGGAAGGGGCATCACCTCCAATTTATCCCTACTCCCATTCCTCGCTGGTCTGATGAACTTTGTACCTACGATCCCCAGACGAAAATTCTATTCACAGATAAATTATTTGGGGCGCATATCTGCTGCGATCAAGTCCTTGATGAGGGTTGGACAACTTTTAGTGAAGATCGCCGCTACTATTTTGATTCTGTTATGGCTGCCTACGCCCGGCAGGTGGAAACAGCCCTAGAAAAATTAGCCCCTTATTTAGAAGCGGAAAGTAAAACTGTAGTAGCTCCCGGTCATGGGCCCATGGTGCGCTACGGGCTGCGGGAACTGATCCACGACTATCAACAGTGGAGTCAAGAGCAACGAGCTAATGAAACTACTGTGACCATGATCTACGCCTCTGCTTACGGGAATACGGCAATTCTGGGTCAGGCGATCGCCCGGGGCATTATCAAATCTGGGGTAGCAGTAGAAACTATCAACTGTGAATTTGCCCAGCCGGAAGAAATTAAGGCGGCGATCGCCAAATCTGCCGGGTTTGCGATCGGTTCTCCCACTCTCGGTGGTCATTTACCTACCCCCGTCCAGACAGCCTTAGGGATTGTGCTGGCAAACGCTTCTAAAAGCCAACTGGCGGGAGTTTTTGGCTCCTTTGGTTGGAGTGGAGAAGCTGTGGACTTACTGGAAGGCAAGCTCAAGGATGCGGGTTATACCTTTGGTTTTAATGCGATCCGAATCAAGTTCAAACCTACGGATGTACATATTCAAATATGCGAAGAAGCCGGAATTGACTTCGCTCAGGCGATCAAGAAATCTCGCAAACTCCGCACTCCTAAACAACCCGTTAATGAATCTCAATCGGCGCGTACCGAGCAAGCTGTGGGCAGAATTATCGGCTCTCTTTGCGTCCTGAGTGCCAAACAGGGGGATGTAGCCACGGGAATGTTGGCAGATTGGGTTTCTCAGGCAACTTTTAATCCTCCGGGGATCACTCTAGCTGTGGGCAAGGAGCGGGCGATCGAATCCCTCCTCTATCCCGGTAGTAAGTTTGTCCTCAATATTTTGGCGGAGGGTAAACAACTACGGAAGCATTTTATGAAATCCTTTGCACCGGGGGAAGATAGATTTTCTGGGGTAGAGACTGCGATCGCCCAAAATGGCTGCCCTATTCTCACTGGAGCTTTAGCCTACCTAGAATGTGAGGTAGAACAGCGGATGGAGTGTGGCGATCATTGGATAGTTTACGCCAACGCAGAAAATGGCAAAGTCCTCCAAGAGGGAGTTACTGCCGTCCACCACCGAAAATCTGGCAGCCACTACTAAATTGCCTAATTGCCATGCAATTTCATGTTAGTGTGTGGAACCCATTTGGTATCTATTTTGCCAGCCGTTTGAGCATTAATACGAACTTATAGATGGTAGTACCAAAGGCAGTGCTAAATTATTAACACTCTTTCCTAATAAAGTTCACTACAAGAAATCCCCAAACACTCGGCTAGAGCTTCGGCTTTTTGAAAAATCGGGTCTGGAAGTGAAATAGCAGTTTTCATGATGATTCTAATTATCGCTTGATTTGCAGAGGGAAATTAGGGACTAATAAAGACTCTGGTAATTCACTTTGCTCGTTATAAAATTTCATCTGCCCTTGCTCATTACATAGCCATACTTCAAGAGCCTGAGCTGCAAAATATAACTTTTTCTTAAATTCCATTTCATCTAAAGTATTACCACTAGATTTAACTTCTATACAAACTTCTGGGGCGATCGAAGCTGATACTTCATCCTCAATTTGATCAAATCTTGCTGCTGAACACCAGACCACATCAGCAACCTTGACTCCATCTGATGTATCGATCGCACATTCTGGCATTACTTCTCCAGTATCTAATAAAGATTCTAGTAGACGCTGAATTCTTCCTTGATAAAAAGAGTGTCTAATCTTAACAGGACTCATAACAATTTGTCCCCATTTATTCAATTCAATTTTGAAGGGTAAATCTTGGAGAATTTTATTCTCACAAACTTCTTGCCATTCCATAGTCTGTTACCTAGCATGATTAACTTATGGGCGATCGCTATGATTGTAACTTGCTTATCAATTTTTGGTTAAATTACTATGTAACGCTAACACGACCGTAACAACGAGCAGTGATGAAATAGGGATGAAATACCTCTTGGAAATTAGTGCGAAGAACCTGAAAAAATTCTGCCATTAATTTAGGATCGTCTAAGTGGAAAGGAAACTCTTGATTTAATCCTTTGAAGAAATACCAGTTAAGAATCATTTTACCAGCAGGATTTAATAGCTGATGAAATTGAAGCAATTGCTGGCTAGGATCGGGCAGATGTTCCAACACATCAAAACAAATTACTGTATCAAAAATAGTATTTTCTGGTACTTCTAAAACACACTGAACTTTATCACCCAAACCTAAATCTGCAACTCTTTTTGCCACAAAATCTCGGTTCATGGGGTTGATATCACAGTAGATTACTTGGTCTACGTTAGGGCAAAGGGCAGCAGCGATCGCATGAGTGCCAATACCCCCACCAAAATCTAATACTTTCCCTTGAGCAAAGGTTGCCACCAACTGCAAAGTATCCCCAATATACTCTTGGCTCGTCAGATGCCATGCCCCCAGATCAAATAAGTGGGCTGCTCCTACTTGGTCTCGATAAAATTCCGTGGCGCGATCCCAATCAAAATCATGGCGACCCAACTTAGCAAGGGCAGCTTGTCCTTCTGCAAGGCGTGCTTTTAGAGTGGGGGCATCGATTTGTAAAAAATCCTGTAGGTGGGCTTTGAGATGAAAACAATCTTGCCAATAGCCAAAGAGAAAACCGGGAGGGGGGAAGGAGGACATGGTTTTGAGGAGGTAAGGGAAGGTAGAGGGAGGTAAGGGGGATTTTTGGGTGAATTTTTTATGGTTGGTAGGGGCGCAAGGCTTTGCGCCCTAATTTTTGCTAGATTTTTAAATTCCTATTTGTAATTGCCAACTATTTATAGTTCCAGTATCTAGGGCGGCGTTATCCACTGCTACTAGTTGCCATAACCCGGTGATGGGTTGGTTTAGTAGCTTTTTTAGGATGGGAGTATCAAGGAGAGAATAAGTAGTTTGGAGTTGGGTTTGATTGCCTAGGCTGCGATTTTGGAGCAATAGGCGCTGACCGATCGGAGCTTGGAGATAAAGTTCAATATCTCCCAAAAATTGATGATTGATCTGCACTGTAATGGAGATTTCTTTGACTGTTCCGGCGTTAGTAATGTTAATCAAAGAACTTACGCCTCTGGGATTGTTATCGGGGATATTGACCGGGGTAGTATTGCTGCCTTCAATGATAGCTTGGCTTGGGGATAGACTGGGGGTGTTTTTCTTGGCAACTGCCGCTTGCACAGCCTTGGCAGCATTGACTTTCCCGTAGCCAAACCACTGGGAATAGCCCTTAGTATCGTAGCTCCCCAACTTAGTTCCTAGTTGAGGATCGGGATCAAGATCGGTAATTTTATCGGCAGTTTGTTGCAAAATTTCCCGCACTTCTTGGGCTGTGAGTTCTGGGTTGGCAGAGAGAATTAGACCCGCCACTCCTGCTACTACAGGGCAGGCACTGGAAGTTCCCCCAAAAGTATCGGTGAAATCTGACTGATTATACCCGGCGGCTCCGAGGCGATCGCTCGTAAAAACCCCCAAACCCTCAGGATTTTTCAACAAAGCCGGAGCAGTGAATACATAACCCTGTCCCAAGCTCACTCCCGGCGGAGCATTGTTACTGGGGGCAGAGACGGCAATATTTCCCCAATTACTATAGGCTGCCTTTTTGCCCAAGCTGGTAGTGGCTGCTACGCCAATTACATCTGGATGAATTGCAAATCCACTCAGCCATTTAGTTTTACCCAAAATAACATTATTATCCCAGCCCTGCTCATCAACAGTGCCATCCACAGGGCGGTTACTATTTCCGGCGGCAAAGACTATCACACAGCCCTTGCCTTTCCTGCCTTCGGTAGCAGCCCGGCTGATAGTTGCCCGTTGCCTAAGAGAAATAGGAAAGTAAATGGCAGCAGCTCCCCAACTACAGGAAATAACGCTTGCATTATTATCGATCGCCCAATTGAACAAATCCTCAATAGATTGATCATCTAAGTAACCTGTAGTTTTCAGGGGCATCAAGGCACAACCGGGAGCAACTCCTACTACTCCAGTCCCATTTTCTTCGGCAACCGCTACCCCAGCGCAGGAAGTGCCATGGTTTTCATCTTCGGCTTCTGGTAAGGGTAGAGCATCGGGGTTTTGGAAGTTGTGGGGGGCCACTATTTTACCGACTCCTTGAAAATCTGGATGGTTTAGATCCACTCCATCATCGGCGATCGCAATCACCACCGAGCGATCGCCCCTAGTCACATCCCACGCCGCCTCTACACTGATATGGGAACCATTACCTAGGGATTTACCCCCCGCATTTTGCAGGTACCACTGGCGGGAATAGAGTTTATCTTGGGGACGGTGGAGAGTTTCTTGGCGAATAATAATATTTGGCTCGGCGGTGAGAACTTCGGGCAAAGCCATCAAGCGATTACTAATTTTGATCGGATTTTCTGTAGCCTGTTTCTTCACCAAAAAAATAAAGGTGTGGGGAATTCCTGCTAAGGGAGTTTGATGGTCTAGAGAAAATTTAGCAGCCAAGGCTTTGATTTGGGTCTCCTCAGTATTGCTATCAAATTGGATAGTAATTTCCTTACTAATGTAGACCCTGCTATGGGGATTACCTACCAAACTATAGACATGGCCAGCAAAAGCTACAAAATCTAGGTTTCTCACCGTTGCCATAACGCTATCTAGCTGGGAACTGGGAAGGCTAAATAGCTCTAGTTGGGTATTGGGAATAGAAGCTTGATACTGAGCTGGGATGAGGCGTTGCCAGCCGGGAGGAGCAGCCCTAAGACTAAGAGTAAAGCGATCGCTCACCTTTTCCAAGCGCAATTCTTCCCCTCCCCGTTGTAAAATAATTCCCAAACTATCCCCTGCTACACCACTACTAATAGGTATAACTGTAGGCGAGCTATTCGGTAAGCTGAAACTTGGTAGATAGTCTGTCATTGCAAATCCTGATCGCGCATTCTTAATTTCTGGCTTAATTTCTGATTTTCTAGCAATTTATCACGAGGAAAGACTCTGGGGTGCATCCTGAAACTTCCCCCTTTCTCAGGGATATCCATAACAGTATATTTCAATAATCCATTTCTAGGAGAAAGCCCAAATGAAGCCCTACAGACCAAATAATCAGATAGATAAGCATGGTTGGAGATGGTTAGTTCTGACTTCAGGAATTGGGGGGCTTACCCTAGGTGGATTTGCCTTTGCAAGTTCCTTTGTGGTTTATCTGGTGCTGGTTTTGCCCATCCTGATGGGATTGGCTGGGGGGAAATTGTTGCAAAGGGCTGTGAATCGCGGCAAGGTGAGAAATCCGGCGATCGCGGGGATTTTTGCTGTGGTGACTGGAGTAGCAATCTATGGGACTATGCACACGGCGGATTATATAGTTTTTCGCCAAAATGCTACCAAAGAAATTAATCGTGCCTTGAATACATCGGCAAGAACCAATCCTCAGGTAGCTGTAGATGTGGATCAATTCCTGCAAGCCAAGACTGGAGCCAAGGGTTTTTTAGGGTTTATGCGCTATCGATCGCAAGCTGGTATTGTAGTCAACCGAGGAGCTTTAAGAATTCCCGTTTCGGCTAATATAACTTGGGGTTATTGGGGTTTGGAATTTTTGATTACTAGTGCGATCGCCCTTGGATTTGCCACTCGTGCTGCCAAAAAACCTTTTTGTGAAAATTGCCATAGTTGGTACAGTGCTAGCGATCGCTTAGGCAGAGTAAAACATCAAGATCTTCCCGATTTTCTAGAGGCGATCGAGAAGGAAGCCGCCGACTCTATTAGTAGATTAATTGATCCCCTAGCAAAGATTTATCCCCCTAGCTTAGAACTGCATCTAAAATACTGTGCTGATTGTCAGAGTAGCGATGGAGTTTTAACTTTAACTCAAGCAATTATTAATAAATATAGTGAGATCAAATTCATCCCCTACCGCCAAGGAATTATCTCCCCAACCCTAGCCATCGCCACCGCCAGAGCAGTTCGAGATAGTCTCTATCTAAGTGTGGAAACCCTTGCTGAACAACAGAATCCGGGGCAGAGCCAAATCTTTGAGCAGGTCGCCTTTGCCCAGCAGGAGCGATCGCACATCAATCTCAAAGTCAATTCTAAAACTCCGATAACAGCCCTTTATGCTAACCACAATCTCTCTGAAATAGAAATAGCAAATCTTCACCAACAACTAGCCAGCTATGGAGAAATCAAGAAGGCTTATTTAGTCCAGAAAATAGTCCAAAATCTCCCAGAAAACCCTCTCTATCTATTAGGAATTATCAGAAAAAAACAACTCTTAGAATCTGTCACGGCTCAGACAGAATGGGAGAGCGAAGTTGGCAATGAGCTAGAGTTTCCCGGAACTTTTATCGTAATTGTTCTTAATCATAACCGCAAACTCCAAAAACAATTACAGCAAGTAGAAGGAGCAGAAATCTATCCTGAATCTCTTCCAGAGTTAGCCAACTTAGCCAACTTAGCTAAATCAGATGCTCCAGAGTTATCCTAGAAATAGCATCAGCAAGAATTTTAGGCGTTTATTTTGGGGAGAGTCTTAATAGTATGGAGCAAAGAGATGAACTGGATCAACGGGATCAAGAGAAGGAAAATTTAGATGAGGCTATGTTTGATTTTGGGGCGATCGAAGGGGAGCTGAATTATAAAAAAGCCCAAGATAGTCTGCGGGAACTTGTCCATAATTTAGATCTCACTCCCCAAGAAAAATCTGGACTAGAAGCCCAAATTCAAGCCCTAACAGATTTTTTGGATAAGCTGGAAAACTCCGTAGTCCAAATCGCTGTTTTTGGGATGGTGGGACGGGGTAAATCTTCAGTGCTGAATGCCTTATTGGGGAAACCTGTATTTGTCACAGGAGCCTTGCATGGGGTAACTAAAGAAAATCAACTAGCAGAGTGGGGCTTAACTCAAGAAAAGCTAGGGAGGTTTGATCTCTCTAGGGTTGAAGATGCTCAAATTCAATTAATTGATACTCCAGGGATTGATGAAGTGGCGGGAGAGGAGCGGGAACTTTTGGCGCAGGAAGTTGCCAGAAGAGCGGACTTAATTTTGTTTGTGATCGCAGGAGATATGACTCAAGTGGAGTACGATGCTCTCTCCCAACTCCGGGAGGTAGGGAAGCCCTTATTATTGGTATTCAACAAA
>Ga0105048_10011626_pt1 | contig 13867 bp, 15 predicted proteins | sample MAT05_FD_78382 | JGI IMG/M metagenome (GOLD analysis project Ga0105048, IMG submission 78382) | Freshwater microbial communities from Lake Fryxell liftoff mats and glacier meltwater in Antarctica - MAT-05 | ecosystem: Environmental > Aquatic > Freshwater > Ice > Liftoff microbial mat | place...
GCCGCCACGGTGGCCCACGTCGGTGGACTGCGCTTCGACGACTGGATGATCCCGGGCAACGACGACGGGCCGCTCGCCGGAACGTGACCGCGTCGTGGTTCACCGGCTCATTCGGTCACCCGGTCACCACCTCGACGGCGGTGAGGTATCGTCCGCCGGGTCGATCCTCGAGCTGAGAGGCCACGTGCGAATCCTCCTGGTCTCCGACCTCCACTATTCGCTCCCCCAGTTCGACTGGGTGGTCGAGGCCGCCGACGACGTCGACCTCGTGGTGCTCGCCGGCGATCACCTCGACATCAGCTCACACGTGTCGCTGTCGACGCAGTCGTTCGTGGTGTGCAGCTACGTTGCGCTGCTGCAGGAGCGCACCCGGGTGGTGATCAGTTCGGGGAACCACGACCTCACCGGTCCCGACGAGCACGGCGAGAACGCTGCGCTGTGGCTCGCCGACGTGCGGGCCGCCGGTGTCCCCACCGACGGTGACTCGCTGCTGCTCGGCGGCACCCTGTTCACCGTCTGCCCGTGGTGGGACGGGCCGATCGGACGCGAGCGAGTCGCCCGCCAGCTCGCTGCCGACGCAGCCAGGCGACCCGCACGCTGGGTGTGGGTGTACCACTGGCCGCCCACCGGGTCACCGACATCGTGGACCGGTCGTCGCCACTACGGAGACCCCGATCTCGCCGAATGGATCACCGAACATGCACCCGACATGGTGATGAGCGGCCACGTACACGGCCCGCCGTTCACCCCGGACGGGTCATGGGTCGACCGCATCGGGCGCAGCTGGGTCTTCAATCCGGGCAACCAACGAGGACCCGCCCCCACACGGATCGAGATCGATCTCGTCGAGGGAGCAGCCGGCATCGAGGGGACAGCGACATGGCTGTCGCAGATGGGGATCGAGCACGCCGACCTCGCGGCCCCGAAGCGACCACCGCGCACCCTGTTCGGATGAGCGCCAGGGCCCAGCGATCAGTACTCGGGATCGGGATCGCGGGCCGAGACCGGCCGTTCGGCTTCGTTCAGGTGCTGGGTGTCGGGGTGCTGGGCGAGGTGGTGCAACACGTCGGTCACCATCGACAGGCCCGGTGCCCCAGACGCACCGCCGTACTGGCGTTGGACGTCGGCCAAGTACCCGGTGAGCGAATCGAGCCGGCGAGCGAGTTCAGCTGCCACCAGCCGGGCGAACTCCGGGTGCCGATCGAACAGTTGCGCACCGTCGTGAGCGAGTCGCATCCGAGTGGGGCCGGCGGCCACGACCGTGGCGCCGTGGGCCTGGTCGAGCAGGAGCGAGATCTCGCCGAACGTGGCGCCGGGGCGGTCGATGGTGCTGATCTGCTGACCAGCGCGGTGCACGCGCACCGCCCCGTCGACGAGGACCCACACCGAACCGGTACGGGTGCCCTCGGCGATCACGACGTGGCCGTCTGCGTAGTCGACCTCGGGCAGGTCGGCGGTGAGCGACAAGACGGCAGAGACGGGGCCCACGGCTGGCGATGGTAGCCGTCCTCGTCCGCCGGGGTCGCCGCCGCCAGACACGATGATTCGAGGGCACGCGATCATATGGCATGTGCGCTGTCACTAGTTGCCACCATCTAGCCGCTGTGCCGAAGGGATCCTCCATGACCAATGCCACCGAACGACTCATCTCCGACATGCGCGGTGTCCGCTACGGCGAGGTGCTCGCCGTCTACCTGCGTGACGGCGCGTTGCACGGCGAGGTCTACGGCACCCAGATGCTGAACGACTGTCCGCAGGCACTGTGGGAGACCCTCGACGCCACCACGATCGCACAGGAGATGGAGGCGACGTTCGTGAAGCTGAACGGGCCACGCCACTGGACCCTCGACGGGTTCGGAGCGAAGGTCGCCGTGGTCGAACCGGTGTTCCGTGAGTTCAACGGCCTGATGATGCGTCGGATCGCGACGCTCGATCTCGGCACGACCTTGAACGCAGGTCCGTACGTCATCCGCCACGTGAACAGGGGCGCCGTGCTCTTCTTCGATGCCGGCAAGCCCGTGTACGAGCTGGTCGACCCCGCCGGCATGGCGTACGTGATGCAGGCGTACTGCATCGGTGTCGACCCGACACTCACCGCCGACTCGCTCGGCACGCTGGGCGAGCGTCTCGCGCTGCCCGATGGATGGACGTTCCGCACCAGGATCCTCGACAAGGAGCTGGTGGTCGACACGAGCGCAGCCGTGGCCACGGTGCTGCATCACTCCGTTTCTCGCCGCGACAGGTCAGCTCACGCCCGGCTCACCCATGGGTGAGTGCCCGACGCTCGTGTACGGCGTGGGTTCGCGCGGCGACGCGATGGCCCTCGACGAACTCGAAGCAGCGGCACGTGACGGTCGTCTCCTGCTCTCGCTCCACGTCTCCGATGAAAGCACGCGCTTCGATCCCTCCCTGCTCGCACAGATCGTCGACCGGGCCGACCTCACCGATGTCGAGGTCGCCGTCTGCGGTCCCGATGCACGCGTGGCAGCCGTCGAACGAGCCGGCCGGACGCTCGGGGCGCGCCGGGTGCACACTGAGGACTTCGACATCCGCCAGGGGTTCGGCCCCGACCTCTCCCGAGAGATCGATCAACTGATCCGCCGGTGATCCATCGGAGATCCTGCCGAGCCGGCGGGTGTCTGTATGGTTGCACCACGTTGAAACGACCACCCGACTTCTGCCCCCAACCGAATGGTCGATCCAGTTGAGATCGAAGACCTTCGATCCGCGCACCCCGGCGTCGGGTGGGCCGGCCGAGTCGGCGGAGGCGCTCGGATGGGTGTGATTCGCCGTCTGCGGCTGGCGGACCACCGACGCCACGAGCTCCGCCAGCTCGCGGCGCGATCGAACCAGGTGGTGTTGTTCGCCGCGATCACCGGGGCAACGACCGGGGTGTTCGTGGCCGGTTTCGAGTATCTCGTCGTCGATGTGCTCTTCGAAGGTACTCACGGCATGCCGCTGCCGGTCGTGGCGCTGCTGCCTGCGCTCGGGCTCCTCGTGTCGCTCGGGGCGAGGCGGTGGATCGGCGGCGGGACCTCGCCCGCGACGGCAGATGAGTACCTGCACGCATTCCACGACTCGCGGGTCGAGCTCGGCCCTCGCGATGCGGTTGCCCGCGTCGTCGCTGCGACAGCAACACTCGGCTCGGGTGCACCGATGGGGCTGGAGGGCCCCTCGCTGTACGTCGGCGCGACGTTCGGCTCGAACCTCCAACGCCGTTTCCCCCGGGTGTTCGAACGTGCAGATCATCGCATTCTGCTGGTGGCCGGAGCTGCCGCTGGCGTGGCCGCGATCTTCAAGGCACCTGCCACCGGTGCGGTGTTCGCGCTCGAGGTGCCGTATCAGGACGACCTGGCCCGGCGCATGCTCCTCCCAGCCCTCGTTGCCAGCGTGTCCGGTTACCTCGCGTTCGCCGCGATCCTCGGCACTGCTCCCCTGTTCCCCATCGAACAGGCGACCGCATTCGAACTCCGCGACCTGATCGGTGCCGCCGTGGTCGGCATCGTCGCCGGGCTCGGCGCGAGGACCTTCGCTCGGCTGCTCCGCACAGCCAAGACCATCGCCGGTCGCCCCGGCCGACTCGCCGGTGTCGTCAACGTCGTCGTCGCCGGGTCGGTGCTCGGCGCCCTGTTCGCGCTCGGCAGGGTGCTCACCGGCGAGTCGCTGCTCGTCGGCTCCGGCTACCAGGTGGTCGCCTGGGCTGGCGATCCTGCGCAGTCGATTCCCGTACTCATCGCGATCCTCTGTCTCCGCTCGTTCGCCACCGCCGCCGCTGTAGCGGGTGGCGGAGCCGGTGGCCTCTTCATCCCGCTCGTCGTCGGTGGCGCGCTCACGGGCACGATCATCGGTCACGTGGTCGACGACGGCGACCTGACGCTGTTCCTCGTCATCGGTGTCGCCGCCTTCCTGGGCGCCGGTTACCGCGTGCCGCTCGCAGCGGTCATGTTCGTCGCCGAGACCACCGGGCGCCCGTCGTTCGTGGTGCCCGGAGTGATCGCAGCCGTCACCGCCGAGTTGATGATGGGCAATTCCTCGGTGACCCGTTACCAACGCTCGACGAACCTGCTCGCCACCGACGCCGGTTCCGATGCCGATGGGGACGCCGAGACCGGACCGGATGAGTCGACCGGATGACCGGACCGTGAAGATGTACCCCGACCCCGACCGAAATGCGTTGGGGACAGGGCATGATCGTGTGATGGCCGAGCACCGCCCCTCATCGCGTCTGGTGGCTGTTCATCTCGTGATCGACGTGGCATCGCATGCCGACATCGTGTTGGGGCTCGCCGTCGCCGACGGCCCACAGCGTTCCAGCGAGTCGTTGGTCATCGAACTCGACGGCGCCGCCATCGAGCCACTGCCGCTCGGCGCCCCCCACGGCGGCAGGCTCCACCAGCTCAGAGGCATCGCGCCGGGCCGCCTCACCGTCGCGTACACCGCGACCGTGGTGGGCCAGGCCCCGCCCGCCCCGGTCGGTGACGCGGAGTGGTACCAGTACATCCGGCCCAGCCGGTACTGCGAGAGCGACCAGTTGGGACCGTTCGCCCGGGCGGAGTTCTCAGGCGTGACCGGCGTCGACCTGGTCCATGCCGTCTCGAGTTGGGTCGGCACCCAGATCGCATACATCCCGGGGTCGTCTCGGCACACCGACGGCGCCGTGAACACCCTGCTGTCGAGGCGAGGCGTGTGCCGCGACTTCGCCCACCTCACCGTTGCGATGCTCAGGGCGAACGGGATCCCGGCCCGGGTGGCATCCGTCTTCGCTCCCGGCCTCCAGCCGATGGACTTCCACGCAGTCGCCGAGGCCTGCGTCGACAACACCTGGTACGTCATCGACCCGACGTGCCTGGCCCCCCGCTCGTCGATGCTGCGCATCGCCACCGGGGCCGATGCCACCGATACGGCGTTCCTCACCGTCGCCTCCGGCCTGGTCGACATCGTGGAGATGGAGGTCGGCGCCACGGCCGAGCCGACACTGCCCTACGACGACATCACCACACTCGAACAGCTCCTGTAGGTCGCATCGACGCGCCGTGCGCGATCCCGCTGCCGCCCGACGCACAGGGTCCGCCCGGACCGGCCGAGCTTCGTCGAGCGTCTGGGGCGACCGGGGATGGGGAACAATCTCTCGATGGGCGCAGCAACGGGACGAGGAGAGCGGGCGAGTGCAACCACCCGGCTCGACGCCTTCCAGCAACGTCACCCAACGATCGGCTTCCCCCTCGCCACGGCCTACAAGTTCTTCGACGACCAGGGGCCGTACCTCGCGGCGTTGATCGCCTACTACGGGTTCCTGTCGTTCTTCCCACTCCTGCTGCTGTTGACGTCGACGCTCGGGTTCGTGCTGCAGCACGACGCCGATCTGCAACGGCGGATCCTCGAGTCGACGCTCGCTCAGTTCCCGGTGATCGGCGACGAGCTCGGCCGACCGCAGGGCCTGCGCGGCAGCACCGGCGCGCTCGTGACCGGATCTCTCGTCGCGCTGTACGGCGCCCTCGGCGTGGCGCAGGCGGTGCAGAACGCGTTGAACACGGCGTGGGCGGTACCGCGCAACATGCGCGCCAACCCGTTGAGAGCAAGGGTACGCAGCCTCCTCCTCATCGGTGTGGGCGGCATCGCCACACTGGCCACCACCGTGCTGACCGCGCTGGTGGGTACCGGCAGTGCGTTCGGCTCGCAACTGGGCGGCTGGCGCATGCTGGCCGCCGTGCTCGCCAGCGTGGTCGTCAACTCCGGCGTGTTCGTGCTCGTGTTCTGGATCAGCACGACCGCCAAGCGCCGGCCCGGCGACGTCGTGCCCGGCGCGTTGGTAGCGGCATTCGTCTGGCAGCTGCTGCAGGTGTTCGGCACCGCCTTTGTGGGCAGCGTCGTGAAGAACAATGGATCGACGTACGGCGTGTTCGCGCTGGTGCTCGGCCTGCTCGGCTGGATCTTCCTCGCTGGCGTCGGCATCGTGTTGGGTGCCGAGGTGAACGTGGTGCGCGCGCGAAAGCTGTATCCCCGCGCACTGCTGACGCCCTTCACCGACGACGTCGACCTCACTCCGGCCGACCAGCGCTCATATGCGGGTGCTGCCGAGGCGCAGCGCTTCAAGGGGTTCGAGACCGTGGAGGTGAGCTTCGAACACGACGGCCAGTTCGCCACCGCCCGACGCAACGGCGTCGATGACGACGATGACGACGATGACGCGGCCGAGGAGACCTGAACACCAGGACGCCGATCGGACGCGGAGCAGCGGCGGATGTCAGGTGAGTGGACGGTCGAGGAGCGGACGAACAGCGCAGTCCTGTCGATGGGGCAACGTGACGGGACCCGCAGGTCGCCGGCGACTGGTCGCACGTGCTGCCGTGGCGAGCCACCACCAATGATCGCTCAGCCTCCGTGGGCCAGCTGCGCTCCCGCCTCTGCGCGCCGTGAGCGCTCGACTGCTGCGACCAGGCCACCAGGGTCGGCAACGGTGACGGTGAGGCCGGGATGTCGAATCCAGCCTCTCGGGTCGATTCCCCGCACCGGCTCGACGAAGCTGAGACACACGCCTGCGTCGTCGTTGGTCGCGAACGTCAGGCCGCGATCCTCGAACGAGAGATGCGGCGGTCCGGCGACCTTCCACGCGGCGTACGGGCCGGTGAGCCTCGCACCGGCGATGTTGGCGATGCCGGTGGCCACCACCCATGGACCGAAGCGTGCGATGAACTCACCTCGTTCCTCGTCGATCGCGACGAACGCCCTGCGTTCGGTCGAGGCGACCACGCGGGCAGCGGCGCCCACCACTCCGCTGTAGCGGAAGGGGAACACCGCGGATCCGGGCGGTGCGTCGCCTCGCCCCGGTCTGGGTTCGGTCATCTGCCATCTCCCTTTCGTACACATCCTCGATCGTCGCTCGCTCATGTACGCCTCCTCGGGTGCAGGTCGTGTCGGTGATACCCCTCGCTACCCGCGGGCATCGGGGTCGAAACCGTGGATCTCGATCCCGGCCCCCAGCGGCGGTGGAGCGCCAGACCCGAGGCAACGGGCACCGGCGAGGTGCAGCCCAGGAACGCTCGCCACGGAGCGCCGGAGCGATCGGGTGTGGTGGAGCGACGGTCTGGTGTGCGACGCTCGCGCGATGGCATCTCCGGCTGAGGAATTCGAGGGCGATCTCACCGAGTCGGTGTTCTGGGGCGCCGACCTCAGTCGAGCCGTGTTCCGAGACGTCGACCTCAGCGGCGTCGCGATGAGGAACGTGCGGTTGGCCGACGTCGACATCGACGGCTCGGTGGAACGACTCGTGATCAACGGCGTCGACGTCACCGACTACGTCAACGCACACGATCCCTGGCAGCCGCTGCGGGGCATGCTCACGCCGACCACCGCTGGTGCGATGCGCGCGACGGCGGTCGAACTCGAGCGCTCATGGGCGTCGACGATCGAGCAGGCTCGCCACCTCACCAATGCCCAGCAACACGAGTCGGTCGGCGGCGAGTGGTCGTTCGTGCAGACGCTGCGGCATCTCGTCTTCGCGATCGACAAGTGGTTCACCGTGCCTCTCGATGGTGGTTCGTTCCACCCGATCGGCATACCGAACACCGGGTCCGCCGACTTCCCGTGGCCGGGCCTCGACCCGACGTCAGACCCGTCGATCGACGAGGTGCTCGCAGCGCGGGCCGACCGGATCGGTCGCTTCCACACCTACCTCGACGCACTCGACGCACGTGACGCAGCCGGCCTGTCACGCCAGGTCGAGGTGATGGAGAACGGCACGGTCACCGTCACCGACTGCATGCACACGGTGTTCGAGGAGGAGTTCGAACACCGCCGGTATGCAATGCGCGACCTCGCAGCGCTCGCCTGATCGGCCCGGCTGCCCGGCTGCCCGGCTGCCCGGCTGCCCGGCTGCTCTGCTGCTCTGCGGCCCGGCTGCTCAGCGGATCACGAGGCGTGGTGGAGGCGCCCCGAGGTGAGCAGCCGCTGACCCTCGTGCGCTTCACCCACGCACCGCTCGAATCTGGCCAACTCGGCTGAAGCGGCGCCGTGGCGGGCCACCAGTGCAGTGCGGCGTTCGGCCACCGAGATCGTGGCACCCTCTGGGTCGGTGGTGATCTCGACATACGACAGGATCGAGAGCAGGTCGCGGTCGACGTGGCGCCACAGGTCGGCGTCGACAGCACTCCCGGCGACGGGGCGATCGGGGGTACCGAGCGGGTCGATGCCGAGGTTGGCGATCAGGCAGGCGGCGTCGTGCAGGCCGACAGACTCGATGAACCGTGCCCCGGCGATGGGGTGCGCTGCATCGTCGCTGGTGATCAGTCGACCGACCTCGTGCAACAGCCCGGCGAGCTGCAACGAGGTGAGTCGATGTGCGCCGTACGAACGGAGCCCGTGCCGGCGAGCGAGTGCGATCCGGTGATGCATCGTGCGCGACCGGGCACGAAGCGCCGGGTGGGCGCTGAAAGCATCGTCGGCCCAGTTCGACCACGAGACGACATCGCGGATGAACGACCCCTACGGCCGCGGCCGGGCCGCCGTCGAACGTGCCGCCGACGAACTCTGGCACCTCACCGACCGCCTCGCCAGGCTGCTGCACACGCGCTGACAACCCGGAGACATGTGCGGCGGACGACGACACCGACGTCGCCAGCGGCCTAACGTGTCGGCCCGTGGGAGGGACGGCGGCGGCGTACAGGGAGGTGCTGCGCGTACGCGACGCACGGGCGCTCATCGGCGCCAGCGCATCGTCGCAACTCGGCGACTGGCTCTACAACGCAGCCCTGCTCGGCTACGTGTGGATCGCCACCGACTCCGCGCTGTGGGTGGGCGCCGCCACCATCGTGCGGCTCCTCCCCTTCGTGATCTTCGGGCCACTGGGCGGCGCACTCGCCGACCGCCACGACCGCCGGCGGGTGCTGCTCATCGGCGACCTCCTCCGACTCGCGCTGATGTTGGCGCTCGCACTCGTGGTGGCGGTCGACGGGCCCGTCGCGGTGATCCTCGCGATCACCGCACTCGCATCACTCGCAGGCTGCGCCGAGAAACCGGCGGCGATGGCGATGATGCCGCGCCTGGTGGGCGAACGACACCTCGGCCCGGCCAACGCCCTGCTCCACACGGTGCAAGACCTCGGTGTGGTGATCGGCCCGGCGCTCGGCGCATTGCTGCTCGTGGTCGCGTCACCCGAATGGTCCTTCGTCGCCAACGCCGCCACCTTCGCCGTGTCGGCCGCGCTCGTGTCGACGATGCGACCGGCGCGTGTGCGCAGCGAATCGCACGCCCAGACCGGGTTCATCGGCCAGCTCGTCGGTGGCTTCGGCGACACCCGCCGCACACCGTTCGCGCTGCCGTTGCTCCTCATGGTCGCAGCCGTCGAGTTCACCTATGGCGCACAGACCGTGCAGTTGGTGCTCTACGCCGAACGCGAGCTCGACATGGGCGCCGCCGGCTACGGCTGGCTGCTCGCCGCCAGCGGGCTCGGCGGCCTCGCCAGCGTGCTGGTCAACCATCGGCTCAGCATGTCGATGCGGATCACCGCCGCCGTCACCGCCACCGCGGTGCTCGCCTGCGTCAACCAGCTGGTCTTCGCCGCGTCCGACCTCATCGTGCTCGCCCTGGTGGCTGCAGCGGTCGGTGGCGTCGGCCTCGTCGCCTGCGAAGTGGTGGCCGAGACCGCACTCGCACGCGTCACCCCGCCGGGTTCACTCGGGCGTGTGATGGGTGTCTTCGACTCGCTCTCGGTGGCTGCGATGATCACCGGCGCCCTGCTCGCATCGGTGCTGGTGCCCACCGTCGGGCTGGCGACGAGCTTCGTCGTGCTCGGCACGATCGCGATCGCCACCGCCGTCATCTGCACCACCGCACTCCGAGGACTCGACGTGCGCAACCGGGATCGCGCCGAGGCGCTCGCCGAACGGGTCGCTGCGATCGAAGGCCTGCCCGTCGTGGCCGGCTCACCCCAGGTGGTGCTCGAGACGCTCGCCGCCCGAGCCCAGTGGTGCCGCCTGCCACCGGGCGTCGACCTCGTCGTCGAAGGGGCACCAGCGCACGCGTTCTTCGTCATCACCGACGGCACCGTCGTCGTGCACCAGCACGACGAGGTGCTGCGACACCTCGGCCCCGGCGACTTCTTCGGCGAGCGCGGCCTGCTCGACAACGCCGCCCGCGCCGCCACCGTCACCTCGCACACCGACTGCACGGTGCTGCGCATCGACGGCGACGCCTTCCTCGACGCAGTGCAGTCGACCCCCACCCTGCTGTCGGCCGTCGACGTGTCGTACCCCGACCTCGTGCGCGAAGGCCGCTCCACCGCCACCTCACTCGTCGACGACCCGAACTGGACCGGCTCGTGAGCCTCGCCGGACGCACCGTCGTGGTCGTCGGCGCCGGCTACGAGGGCAAACGCCGATCGCTTCAACGCCTGCACGACCTCGGCGTCACGCTGGTCGTCGTCGACGAGCCCGGCCACTGGTCGTCACAACTCGTCGACGACGGCATCGCCGCACGTTGGGTGGAAGCGCCGATCACCGGCGACCCCGACAGCGACGCGACTGCCGCCCTCGTCGCGCTCGCCGCCGCAGGTGTGAAGCCCGACGCCGTCCTCACGTTCTGGGAGGACAGCATCTGTACTGCGGTGCGCGTCGCCGACGGGTTCGCGTTGCCGTGCAACCCACCCGCCGCTGTCGACTCGGCCCGGAGCAAGGTGCGGATGCGAGAGCGGTCGACGGCGTTCGGCCTGCCGACCCCACGAGCGCGGCGCGTGCGCTCGCTCGACGAGCTGTACGCGGCCACCGAGTTCGTCGGGTTCCCCGCCGTCGTCAAACCCGAGTTCGGAGCGAGCGCGATGGGATGCGTTCGGGTCGACACGATCGAACAGCTCCCAGCGATCTACAGCCTGGTGCGCGGCGTCGTCACGCCGGCAGCCGACGGCATCTTCCGCATGGGCAACGACCTGATCGTCGAGGAGTACCTCGACGGTGTCGAGTTCGACGTCGACCTCGTGATGCACGAGGGTGACTGCGTGTTCTCGAGCGTGTCGCAGAACTGGCCCACCAACGAGCCGTCGTTCCAGGAGACCGGTCTGCACTGCCCACCCGACCACGACAAGCGAGCCGTCCGCCGACTGGTCGACCTCGCCGTGGTCCACGCCCAGCGCTTCGGGCTGCACATGGGCGTGCTCCACATCGAGGGCAAGTGCACCAGCCGCGGCCCACGGATCGTCGAGATCAACTGTCGCCTCGGCGGCGGACGGATCCACGAGTTCGTCGAGCGGGTGTGGGGCGTCGACCTGGTGGAGGCCCAGGTGCGAGCCAGCCTCGGTCTGGCGCCGGCGCTCGCCCCCTCACGCAAGCCACGGTGCGGCATCGCCAACGTGATGGTGCACGCTCACCGGAGCGGGCACCTCGCGTCGGAGGCGGTGCCGATCGCCCGACCCGATCAGGCGCTGTGGTGGCAGGTCGACAACGCAGCCGAACCCGGCGAGCCGGTGCACGGCCCCGAGTCGGTGTTCGCCACGGTGCTCGCCGACGTGAACATCGCCGCCGCCGACGTCGACACCGCCCGAGCGCTCGCTGCCCGTGTGCTCGCCCATCCGCCCGTCATCGCGCACGCCGGCAGCTGACCACCGATCACGAACCGCCCGTGAGCGCCGTCAGCTGGCTCATGTAGCTGCCCATGTCGAAGTAGTCGCGCCACAGCGTGATCAGGCCGGCATCGTTCACCACGAACACCCCGGCCACCGGCAGCTCGAGCCAGCCATCACCGATCTTGAACCGGTCGAGCCGCTCGTTCATCACCACGTCGCCAGCCACCAACTCACGCAGCACCGGCCAGTCGACCTCGCTGGCCGCATCGAGGAACGCCGACAGCGTGGCCCGCACCGAAGCCGCACCCACGATCGGTTGCATCGGCATGTTCTCGTACGACACGTCGTCTGCCAACAGCGCCACTGCGACATCGATGTCCTTGCGTTCCACGGCAGCGATGAACGCCGCCACCACCTCTCGTGCACCAGTCATCCCCCGACCGTAGCGACCCACCCGCATCGCCCCCGCCTCGCACACCCGCAGGCGCCCTCACCCCAGCGGGCGACCGTGCTGGGGGACGGTGGCGGCTGGGACCTTGGCCCGATGCCCCGTTCCCACCACCTCGGGCACGGTGGACGCATGATCGACGACGAACGCGACTGGGTGGACACGCACTGACATGGTCGGTGCGGCTGATGGGTGTGGCACTCGCGGCCTCGCGGTGATCGGCCTCGTCACCACCGCCTACTTCAACCGCCAGCCACTGCCCGCCGGCACCAACTACCTCGAGGGCTGGTTCGCCAACAACGCCTCCACCTCGGCTGCGCTCGACCTGATCGTGGTGTTCGTCGCCGCCAGCATCTTCATGGTCGCCGACGCACGCCGCAGCCGCATCCGCTGGCCATGGCTCTACGTCGTGTTCGCGATCCCGCTCGCGATCGCCTTCACCTTCCCGCTCTACCTCGCGATCCGCACCGCACGAGCACCGCGGCCCACCAGCCCATCACCGGCAGACGCTGCCGTGACGACGCCGGTGCTGCCGGCCACCACGCTGTTCGTCGCACCCGAACCCGGGGTCACGCTCGGCTCGATCGTTCCCACCGACGTCACCGAACCCTGTCCGTCGTCGACCTCGGCGAGTCCCGATGGCAGCGAGGCGATGATGGCCGAGGTCACTCGACTCGAACCGATGATCGGCCAGGTGCTCGCATACGGCCAGGCGCACGCCGACGTGTTCGGCTCGTACGGCCTGGTGTGGCTCGGCGGCGACGATGCATCGGTGTTCGCCTCGTTCACCGGCGACCTCGACATCCATCGCACAGCGCTCGCGGCGACGGTGCCATATCCCGACGAGCTCGTCGTCTGCCAGATCGCCGTCATCGGACCCGATGCCGCAACACTGCAGGCGCAACTGGCTCGCGAGCTCGAAGGCAGGTACTGGTCGCTCGGCATCGGCGCCACCGGCCTCCAGGTGGGCCTCGATGCCGACGAGGACGCCATGGCACGCGAACTGGTCGACCGCTACGGCGGCGCGGTGGAGGTGAGCGTCGGTGCGATGCGGTATCCACCCGAGCTCGCCGTCGACACGTGCATCGACTTGCCCGCCCCGGTGTCGATCCCCGGTCTGAGCATCGTCGCCGCCACCACGATCGTCACCGCCGAATCGATGGGCGCCACCACGATCGACGGCAACACCGCCGCTCCCCCGCCGTCGGTCACGCTGACGAACACCCGCTCCGCCCCGATCCGCTTCAACTCGGGGATCACGTCGGGCCTGCTGATCGACGAAGCCGGCGACGTCGTCAGTGCGAACCTGGGCGGCATCGCGGCACTCGGGATCGGCGTCGACCTGGCACCGGGCGCCTCGACCGACCTCCCGCTCGTCGTCGGCACCGCCAGCTGTCGAGCAGCGTTGGGGTACACGTTGCCGCCCGGCTCCTACCGGCTCGTCGTCCTCGTCCCGGCAAACGGATCGACCGTGGTGTCCGAGCCGGTCGACATCACGCTCGGCTGAGCCCAACGAGGCGCTGCCGCGAACGACGCTCCGTCCACAGTTCGGTCGACGGCCCGGGGGCCCGGTCGCCGGCCCGGGGCCCGGTCGCCGGCCCGGGGCCCGGTCGCCGGCCCGGCGGCGGCACCCGAGCAGTGGCGCTCAGGGGGCGACGACGTCGATGCCGTCGCTGCGGCGCAACTGGGCACGATCGATGTCGATCTCGACGGTGAGCGGGCCGACGAACGAATCGAACACCTCGAGCGCCCACGCACTCGGGCGATCGGGATCACACGGCGGCGGCGACGTGGTCGTCGTGACCACCGTCAGCGGCAGCGCACCGTCGGTGGTCGACGGGGCCGGCATGACCGGCAGGGTCGAGCAC
>Ga0105048_10011628_pt1 | contig 13863 bp, 14 predicted proteins | sample MAT05_FD_78382 | JGI IMG/M metagenome (GOLD analysis project Ga0105048, IMG submission 78382) | Freshwater microbial communities from Lake Fryxell liftoff mats and glacier meltwater in Antarctica - MAT-05 | ecosystem: Environmental > Aquatic > Freshwater > Ice > Liftoff microbial mat | place...
AGTACTGCGGCAATGTCTCGGAGAGCCCGAACTCGGCGGCGAAGTAGGCCACGCCACCCAGCGGCGAGTCGGCGCGGCTCTGGAACCAGCGCGGTGCATCGACGGCATTCCGCAGACGAGCCACCGCAGCTTCGGTGTCGGCGACGATGGCAGGCTCGGCGGCGAGCGCCGCCCAATGCTGCTCGGTGATGCCAGCCAGCAGCCGCAACGGGTCGTTACCGGTGGTCTTCCACAACGCCGGGTCGAGCCGCTCGAACAGCGCCTTGGTGTCGCGGTCCCACGTCCAGTGCAGGTTGAACGCCAGCTCTGTAAGCGCTTGCAGTACGGGGAGAATCGCAGGGACCACGTTGAATTGACGAACGGCACGCATGGCGCCCAAGGGTAGTCGTGCAAGGTGGCGGGTCGGTCCACGCGGTTGGAGTGATCTGTGTGACGTCTGTGCGGTCGTGCTCGGCTGGCCTCGCGCCGGTGAAGCCCTGCCTCAGGCACGCGCAATGGCGTACACGGCAACCGTCTGGGCCGCAATCGCGTCCCAGGTGTACGACCTGCGCAGCAGCCGTGCCGCGTTCGAGCGCAGCTGCTCGGCGGCTGTGGGGTCGGCCAGCACCTGCTCGATGCGGTCGGCCAGTTCGTGGTGGTTGCCCGGTTCGAAGAGCATGCCTGCGTGTGACCCGTCGACGATCTCGGCCAGCCCGCCGGTGCGGGCGACGACGGTGGGTGCACCGGCAGCCATCCCCTCGAGCGCGACGATGCCGAACGGTTCGTACAGCGAGGGGATGACCACGCACCCGGCGCGCTGCAGCAGTGCGTGCAACTGAGCATCGGGTACGAAACCGGCCAGCTGCACGATGTCGCTGACGCCCTCCATGTCGATCTGGGTCTGCAGCTCGGGCAGGTAGCTGCCGCGTCCGGCGATGACGCAGCGGATGCCGGGCACGCGGTGGCGCAGCTCGGCAATGGCGCGACCCAGCACCTGGAAGCCCTTCTCGTACTGGATGCGACCCCACGCCACGACCAGCGGCTCGCGGTCGATGGCGTGGGCTGCCGTTGCAGCACCCCAGCGGTCGGGGTCGACACCGTTGGGTACCAGGTGCACCTTCTCGGGCGGCAGCTCGAAGCTGTGCACGACCTCGCGCACCATGAACTGCGAGCAGGCGATCAGCTGGCGAGCCTGGAACGTGAGCCACCACTCGATGGAGTTGATGGTGCCGGGCAGGCCGGGGGGCAGGTGCCCGCCGTGACGGCCTCGCTCGGTGGCGTGGATGGTGGCCACCAACGGCACGTCGAGCAGGGTCTTCAGCGAGTCGCCGGCCCAGGCCACCAGCCAGTCGTGCGCGTGCACCACGTCGGGTCGCCAGCTGCCCAGCTGGGCGGTCAGCTGCACCAACTGATGGTTGGCGCTGGCCATGCGCGCGACCAGATCGTCGTCGGGAAGCCACGGCAGTGCGGGGTCGGCGCGCAGCACGCGCACTCCTTCGACCACCGTGTCGTCGGGTACATCGTCGGGGCTGCTGCTGCCGAATCCGACGTGGTGCAGGCTGAACACCACCACCTCATGGCCGGCACGCTGCATGGCCCGCGCCAACCCGTCCACATGGGCGGCGATGCCGCCGACGACCAGCGGCGGGTACTCCCACGACAGCATCAACACGCGCACGACACGAACGTAGCAGCGTGGCAACCGGCCCCTTGGGTGCGCCGGTGGCCTACGCTCGTGAGGTGGTGCTCCCCGATCTCGACCTTCATCTGTTCGGCGAAGGTGCACATCGGCGCCTGTGGAACGTGCTCGGCGCACATCCGTTGCCGGTGGGTGGTGTCGGGTTCGCGGTGTGGGCACCCAATGCGAAGGCCGTCGAGGTGCTCGGCGACTGGAACAGCTGGGGCGGCGGCGATGCGCTGCAGCCGCAGGGCTCGTCGGGCATCTGGGCCGCTGATTGCCCGGCAGCACGGCCCGGCCAGCGCTACAAGTTCGGGGTGCTGTCGGCCACTGGCGCGTACATGATGAAGGCCGACCCGATGGCCCAGCAGAGCGAGTGCCCGCCGTCGAACGCCAGCGTCGTACCCTCCGATCAGCCCTACGAGTGGGGCGACGGGCAGTGGATGTCGGCGCGCAGCCATCTGCCGGGAGCGCCGCTGCGCATCTACGAGGTGCACCTCGGGTCGTGGCGCTCCGGTGTCGACAGCTACGGCGAGCTCGGCGAACAACTGGCCGACCACGTGTCGGCACTGGGCTTCACCCACGTCGAGTTGCTGCCCGTTGCGGAGCACCCGTTCGGTGGGTCGTGGGGCTATCAGGTCACCGGCTACTACTCGCCCACGGCGCGCTATGGCACGCCCCACGAACTGCGCGCGATGATCGACACGCTGCACCGCCGTGGCATCGGCGTCATCGTCGACTGGGTGCCGGCGCACTTCCCGAAGGACGACTGGAGCCTTGCTCGCTTCGACGGCACCGCGCTCTACGAACACAGCGACCCGCGTCAGGGTGAGCACCCCGACTGGGGCACCTACGTGTTCAACTACGGCCGTAACGAGGTGCGCAACTTCCTGGTGGCCAACGCGCTGTACTGGCTGCACGAGTTCCACATCGACGGCCTGCGCGTCGACGCTGTGGCCAGCATGCTCTATCTCGACTACTCGCGCCCCGCAGGCGGTTGGGTGCCGAACCGCAATGGTGGGCGCGAGAACCTGGAGGCCATCGCCTTCCTGCGCGAGCTCAACACGCTGGTCACCGACGAGGTGCCCACTGCGATGGTGATCGCCGAGGAGAGCACCGCCTGGCCGAAGGTCACGCACCCCATCCAGTTCGGTGGTCTCGGGTTCACCCACAAGTGGAACATGGGCTGGATGAACGACACGCTGGGCTACATGGAGCACGATTCGGTGCACCGCCAGTTTCATCATCGCGAGCTGTCGTTCGGCCTGCTGTACGCGTTCAGCGAGCGGTTCGTCCTGCCGCTGAGCCACGACGAAGTGGTGCACGGCAAGGGCAGCCTGCTGGGCAAGATGCCCGGCGACGACTGGCAGCGGTTCGCCAACCTGCGTGCGCTCTACGCCTGGATGTGGGCGCAGCCTGGTGCGCCGCTGCTGTTCATGGGCGCCGAGATCGCGCCGTTCACCGAATGGAACGAGAGCACCGGGTTGCCGTGGCACCTGCTCGAGCACGCGCCGCACCGCGGCGTTCGCGACCTGCTGGCCGAGCTCAACCGGGTGGTCGCCGCCTGGCCGGCGCTGTTCGAACGCGACCACGAGCCCACAGGCTTCCAATGGCTCGAGGCCGACGACGCGGAGCACTCGGTGTACTCGTTCCTGCGTTGGGGTTATGCGGGTGGCACTGCCGTTGCGGTGGCGGCCAATTTCACGCCCGTGCCGCGGCCTGGCTTCCGCGTAGGCCTGCCGTGGGCGGGCGATTGGCACGTGCTGCTCGACACCGACTCACCCAACTACGGTGGCAGTGGCTTCGCCGGCTTCGACCTGGAAGGCCTGCGCACCGGCACGGCGGTGGTCGCCGCCACCACCGAGGTGCCGTGGCAGGGGCAGCCGGCGTCGGCTGTGGTCGACCTGCCACCGCTGGCCGTGCTGTGGTTGGGCGCCGCTCGGCAGTGAGCCGGCCGTGAAGATCAACGTGTTGTGGCGCGACCCGCAGTTGCGCGCGGTCGCGGCAGCGTGCGTCACGCTGGGGTTCGCAGTGGGCGTGTTCGCCGTCTCGTTCGGGGTCACGTCCGTGTCGGCAGGTGCTTCGGTGGCTCAGACCTGCGCGATGAGCCTGCTCGTGTTCACCGGCGCGTCGCAGTTCTCGGCTGTCAGCGTGCTGGGCTCTGGTGGCTCGGCCGCCTCGGCGTTCGGTGGTGCCGCACTGCTGGCTGCGCGCAACAGCGTGTACGGGCTGGCCATGGCACCGCACCTGAAGGGTCGCCTCGGGGTTCGCCTGCTGGCCGCGCAATGGACCATCGACGAGTCCACCGCGATGGCCGCAGCCCAGACCGACGAGCGCCACCGGCGCGCCGCCTTCTGGATCACCGGCGGCAGCATCTACCTGTTCTGGAACATCGGCACGCTCATCGGTGCCGTGCTCGGCTCGGCCATCGACCCCGAGGTCTACGGGCTCGACGCCGCGTTCCCGGCGGCGTTCGTGGCCATGCTGTGGCCGCTGCTGCGCGAGCGACGCTCGGCTGCGGCGGCCGGCATCGGCGCAGTGCTGTGCCTGGTGCTGATCCCGTTCACGCCGGTGGGGGTGCCCATCCTGGCCGCCTCACTCGGCATCCTGGTCGGCGTGCCCGCCCCGAAGACGGTGCCGACATGAGCTGGGCGTTCGTGTTCGCGCTCGCCGCCACCGCCTACGGCTTCAAGGTGCTCGGGTTGGTGCTCGTCGGCGATCGCACGCTGCCGCCGGTGCTCGATCGCTGCTTGGCGCTCATCCCGGCGGCGCTGATCGCGGCGATCGTGGTGAAGGACACGTTCAGTGTCGGTCAGCACCTGCAGCTCGACGCTCGCGCGGTCGGCGTCGGTGCTGCGGTCGTCGCCGCCTGGCGCAAGGCGCCGCTGATCGCGGTCATCGTGATCGGTGCCGTCGTGACCGCCGGAGCGCGGGCGCTGACCTAGGCCTCGGCGAGAAGTGAGTGGCGCTGGCGCATCATCCGCCGTAGATCGTGGAGGCGCCCTCGGTCGAACGGCAGCTCGTCGAGGCGGTCGATGAACGGGAGGGCTCGCCGCAGGAGGTCGTCGAGCAGCAGCACGCCGGCCCGTTCCGAGACGCCGACAGCGTTCGCCAACCGGAGGAGTCGCCTGCGTGAAACCTGGGCCTCGCGGCTGCCGCTGATTGCGAGAGCGAGTGTACGGTCGCCGTACGGGGCCGAGGATGGGAGGTCGTAGGCCGGGGAGACTCGCCACTCGCCATCGGCGCGAAGGATGGAGAGGTTCTTGGCGTGCAGGTCGCCGTTACCGGTGAGGACCGCGAACGCGATGTGCAGCACCAACATGCGGGCGGCGACCATGCTGGCCGCGCACGGGCCACTCAGTGCCGCGATCAGCACCTCTGTGTCGAGCGAGTACTTGTCGGCCGGGTAGCGGTCACTGACCTGACAACCGTCCTCGCATGCCAACGCCCTGACCTGATGGTCGACGCGAATGCGATCGAAACGCTCGACCAGTAGCCCGTCGCGCCCGTCGCGATCGACGACTACCTGCCAGCTGGCGGTCGGCACGCCACACGCCGCAGCCATTGTCAGGAAGAACGCCTCATTGCGGACGAGGTGCGGGAACTCTGGAGGATCGAACTTGAGAATGGAGGCGGGCCCACCTGCGCTACGGATGGGAACAGTGAGCATTCGGCCCGAAACCTTGTCTTGGAGGCCGGCGATGCCGCCGCGATCGGGGTCTGCTCCCGTGGCCGCTGCGAACAGTTCCGTGAACGACACTTCGCTCAGGTCTGGGCTGGTGCCGGGGTCACTCAACGGTGGGCATGGCTCACCGGCGATGACGACCTGAGCGTGGCCGATGGGGTCGGCGCCGACGGCGAGCAACATGCTGAAGTCGTCGTCCGCCGACGTCTTGAGGGCGGAGCGGAGCGCGGTAAGGCGCCGACCCTCGGGCAGCAGCCCGGCGAGGTACGGCGGCACCGAACGTGCGGGTGTGATGACCGGGGTTGCGGAGAGCGGCAGCGTGGTGGCTACTGGTGGTCCCGGCTGAGCGAGGTACTCGCTGGTGTAACTGAACTCGACGGTCCGCTCGCCTCGGCGCAGCCGGGCAGCCAGGCGCCCGCCGACATAGACATCGGCAGTGTCGACCCTGACGAGTTCGCTGGTTGCGACCGCGTCGGCGGTCATCAGGTGACCTCGATGACGACGTTCGGTCCAGTGATCTGCAACTGCAAACCGAGCACGTGCAGCACGGACAGCAGCTTCTCCAGTTGCAGGCTCGGTTTGCCGTTCTCCACCGCGTGCACGAACCGGGTCGACACATTGGCGAGTGCCGCCACGTCGTCCTGGCGCATCTGCAGCTCGATGCGCCGCTGCCTGACGCGCGTTGCCCAGAGCGGGGGATCTGCATGATCGTGCATGCAGCTGAGGCTATCGAACTGTCGGACGGTTGTCGATGGCTAAATCTGCACGGTAGTGCAGATTCTCTCGCTCGCCGCCCGGCGGCGGAGACTGTGTTCTCGAGATCTGCACGTACGTACAGATCTCCGCGAGTTTCGTTGCTGGTTCTGGGTCTGAATCGCCCCTGAACCGGAACGATTCCGACACAGTTCCTCAAGTGGGACGAATCCTTCCCAGAAACTGGCGGGGTTACTGGGACTCGACCAGGGTGCGCAGGCCACGCAGGTTGCGGGCCCAGATGGCGCGCAGCACGATCTTGCCGCCGATGAAGGCGCCCACCGGGCCGCCCAGCCACCACGGGAACACGAGGGTTTCCTGCCACACGAACCGGGTGCGGCGCGCCTCGCCAGTGGGGGAGGGGTCGATGGGTTCGAGCGTGAACCGGCCGCTGCCGGTGACCATGCCGGAGTGGCGCACGCCCATGACGCCGACCACGCCCGCTGCCGCGTCGGGTGGCACCCACTCGGTGATCTCCATCTTGTCGACCAGCTTGAGGGGGCCGACCTTGGTGTCGCACAGGAACTCGGTGCCCACGCCGCGCGTCTGCTCGCCCGTGAAGCGGATGGCCACCGCGTCGTGCATCCAATCGACATGGCGCTCGACGGGTTCGACGACATCCCACACCTGTGCCGGTGTGGCGTCGATCTCGACTTGGACGCGGATGCCCGCCACGAGGCTCAGGCCCCGACGGCGACGCTGCGCAACTGCTGCGCAGCGGACTCGGGCGGCACGATGTTGATCATGACGCCCGTGCCACGCTCGAACCCGGCGGTGGTGACCAGCTTCGGGAACAGGTGCACGTGCCAGTGGAACGAGCCGTTGTAGTGGTGCGGAGCAGTGTGGAAGACGAGGTTGTAGGCCATGTCGCCGTGCACCTCGCGCAGGGCCACCAGCGAATCACGAATGGCGACGCCGACGGCCCGCAGGGTGACATCGGTGCTGTCGGTGAGGTGCAGGTCGTGGCTGCGCGGGATGATGAGCAACTCGTAGGGGGTGCCCGCCCAGAACGGGCTGACGCAGACGACGTCGTCGGCGGCGAAGACGACCCGCTTGCCGTCTACCAGTTCGGCTTCGACGGTGGCGCACAGGATGCAGCCACCCTCGAAACGAGTGAACGCCCGCTGCTCTTCGAGGATCTCGCCCGGCACGAACGGCAGGCCCAACAGCTGGCCGTGCGGGTGCGCCAGCGAGGCGCCCGCCTCGCGGCCGTGGTTGATGATGGCCTGCGTGTAACGCACGTGGCGGGTGGCAGCGTGCTCCTGCAGGCGGCGCTTCAGCAACAGCATCAGGTCGCCGGCTTCGTCGTCGGACAGCTCGTGAGCGCCACCCTGGTGCTCGGGCGTGAACACGAGCACCTCGTGGATACCGCTGGACTCGGCTTCGACGTGGACCGGGCCGAGGTGGTGCACCGCGAACGGCTCGTCACCGTCGAACGCCGGGTACAGGTTGGGGATGACGCGCATGCGCCAGTGCCCACCCTCGTCGAGCGTCTCGAGCGCCGGCAGCGTGGCTTCCTCGTGGCCGGGGCAGAACGGGCAAGGGCGACCTGGGTCGGCTTCCACCTGCGCGTTGCGCGGGGCGAAGTCGGAAGGGCGTTCGGCCCGATCAGCCACGATCGTGACCCATCGCCCGGTCAGCGGGTTCAGACGGAGTTGACTCACAGCCCTTGTAGCTTACGACCTGTCAAGTGGCGAAGGGTGGACGGAGCTCGAATTTGCGCGGGTCCCCTTGCAAAACACCGAGACGTGCCGAGCACTGTCGGGGCCGAACGGCTCACCTGCGAACGACTCCCACCGCGCCCAGGTGGTGAGGCCGGCGGTGGCCGCCATCTCGTCGAGCTGCTCGATGGTGGCCCAGCGGATGCTCCACGGACGCAGCTTCACCCCGCCCGCCTCGGTGAGGTCTAGGTACTGCCCTTCGGCGCGCTGCTCACCGGGGTGCGAGGTGTTCACGCTCAGCACCACCCGATCGACCGTGACCGAACGAACCGACACGCTCGAAGCCGGGTGGCTGCTGGCATCGGGCACGAACGCCTCGATGACGAATGCGCCACCGGGTGCCAGTCGGGTGGCCACTTCGTAAAAGCATTGTTGCTGGCGCTCGTGGGTGAGCAGGCTGAAGAACGTGTTGTAGGCGACGAACACCAGCGAGAACGGCCCGCCGGGGATGTCGTCGACCATGTCGCCCACGCGTACGTGCACGCCGGCGCCACCGGGTTTGGCCTGCAGCCGATCGAGCATTGCCTGGCTGGTGTCGAGCCCGTGCACCTCCACGCCGGCGGCGGCAAGCGGAACCGCCAGCCGCCCGGTGCCCACGCCAAGTTCCAGCACGGCCGCGCCCTCGGCGAGTCGCACGAGCGTGGCAACCGTGGCCTCGACGTCGCTGATGCCGTGGTACCAGTCGTCGTACACATCGGCGAACGCATCGCCGTAACTCGCATCGTGGTATCCGCGCATCGCGCCATTCTTGCTCTCCGGGTCGGCCAGAATGGCCCCGTGAGCCAATGGGCGGGAATCGAATCGGGTGCGACGACCGCGTCGGCGTCGGCGCGACCAGCTGCCAACGGAGCCGGCCCAGGTGCTGCGCAGCGGCCGGCGCCGCGACTGCGTCGCACCGAACGCCTGGTTCTTGGTTCCATCGACGGGGCTGCGCACGTCATGCAGCAGCACTCGCGGGCGGTGCTGGTTGGTTCGGCGCTGTTCCTGGTGCCGATGGTCGCGTTCAACCTGCTGCTCACCGTGCTCGCGTACAACGACTTCGACGCCGTCGACGGCGTGCTGGGGTCGCGCGGCTACGTGGGCGCCGAGAGCGGGTTCACTTTGCTGGCGCTGGCCACGCAATCGTTCAGCGCGCACCTCGTGGGCGCGTACACGGCGGTGTACCTGGTGCGCTTTCAGATGGGTGGCAACCCCACCATTCGCATGGCGGCGGTGGCCGTGCTGCGCAGGTTGCCGCTGCTGGTGGTCACCTGGGTGGTCACGCACTGGTGGGCGTTGCTGTTCCAGTGGTGGTTCGTCACCTCCGACATCGACGGCCTGGTGCTGTTCGTGCTGGTCGTGCCGCCCATGGCGTCGCTGCTCAGCACGGTCGTGCTGTTCACCACGCCGGTGATGATGGCCGAGAACCTGAAGCTGGCGTGCGTGCCGCGTGCGTGGCGGCTGGCCAAGCCACGCTTCGCCGCCTGCTGGGCGTTCGTCTTGGCGTGCGGGCTACTGGCGTCGTTGCTGTTCGTGTTCATCGCCTGGTTGCCCAACCTGGCTGAGACCACCGGGCTCATCACGTTCGGCTCGTATCGGTGGGTGGTGCAGGGTGTCGCCACACAGGTGGCGCTCCTGGTGGTGGTGCCGTTCATCGCCATCGCGACGGCGCAGCTCTACCTGCAGATGCGGGTGCACGCCGAGGGGCTCGACATCGTGCTCGCCGCCGACCGAGCCTTCGCGGCGGGCACATGATCTCGGTGGCCGCAACCGCAATGCGTTGGGCCGGCCAACTGCTGGCGTGGGTCGGCGCTGCCCCGCCCGAAGACCAGCTCGGGCCCGTCGACCAGGATGCCGATGCGGTGCGCGAGGAGGCGTGCAAGCTGGTCAGCAGCAACCAGACCGTGTGCTCGCCACCGCGGCCGAACACGATCGAATCGAGCCGTCAGTCATCCGGCTCCAGCCTCGACTTCTTGTCGATGCTGTTGTGGCTGCTGCTCATCGCCGCGGTGCTCGGCATCGTGGTGCTGCTGGTGCGCTGGGCCATGTCCGCGCAGGGTCCCATCGGCCGCCGCCGCCCAACGAAGGCCGTGACCGACGATGAGGTCGACACCGTCGAGGCCAACATGGTGGCCATCGATCGGTCGCGTGAACCGGTGAACTGGCGAGCCGAAGCCGACGGGCACCGGCGCGCCGGTCGCTATCGCGACGCCGTGCGCTGCCGCTATCGAGCGCTGGTGGGCGACCTGGCTCGCAAGGGGCTGATCGACGAGATCCCGGGCCGCACCACCGGCGAGGAGCGCATGCAGCTGCGTGTCGTTTCCCCCGACGCTGCGCCCGCGTTCAACGCCGCTGCCAACCTGTTCGACGGTGCATGGTTCGGCAACTTGCCCGTCGACGAAGACGACGACGACCGGTTCCTCGCCATCGAGCGCGATGTCTTGGCTCGCTCCGCAGGGTCGCGGCGATGAGCCCCCGCCGCACCGCCGGCAGCGGCGACTCAGGCAGCCGCGTGGGCGTCACCGCACTGCTGCTGGTGGTGGCTGCGGTGGGCATGCTGCTGCTCGTGCGGGCGCAGCCGTCGCCCGAGCCGTTCGACACCCGCAGCGACGCCGGCAGCGGCACGCGCGGGTTGCTGCTATTGCTCGAGGGGCAAGGGGCCACGGTGTCGGTGGGGCGCTCGGTGCCGCAACCCGGCGGTGCGGCACGGGTGCTGGTGTTGCAGGACCGCCTCAACGACCAGCAGCGCGACCAGCTCGCCGCTTTCGCCGAGGCCGGAGGGGTGGTGGTCATGGCCGACCCTGGCAGCACCTTCGCCGGGTCGCTCGGGGGCACCGACACCATCCTCGGGGGCGAGCCCTCCACCCTGGCTGGGAACGACATCGACCTACAGATCAACGTGCCGCTCGGCGCCTGCGACGTGCCGGCGCTGCAGCACCTGCGCGGCCTGCTGGTCACCGACGGGGTCCGCTTCAACGTGCCGGGCGCCGGCGTACGCGAGTGTTTCGGTGAGCCGTCGGGGGCGTTCGTGGCAGCCATTCTCAGCGGCGATGGTGTCGTGGTGCAGCTGGGCGACAACGAGCTGTTCACCAACCGGCTGATTCGCTACGCCGACAACGGCCCGCTGGCAGCGGCGCTGCTGGCCCCTGCGCCAGGGGCACAGGTCAGCATCCTGCTCGGCGACGAAGTTGCGCCGTCGGCGGCCGACATCGGTACCGGCGACAAGACGCTGTCGTCGCTGGTGCGGCCCGGCGTGTGGATGGCCATCGCGCAGCTGGCGGTTGCCTTCGTGGTGTTCTCCATCGCCCGTGCGATCAGGCCCGGGCGACCGGTGCGCGAACCCGAGCAGGTGCCCATCGCCGGCAGCGAACTGGTGGCCGCGACCGGCAACCTGATGCAGCGCGCACATCATGCGCAGCGCGCCGGTTGGCTGCTGCGCGGCAGCCTCTATCGCGACCTGTGTCGGCGGTACACGCTGCCGTCCACCACCTCCGTCAGCGCGCTCGACGAGTTCGTCGTGGCGCGCAGTACGTTGGCGCCCGGTCGTCTGGTCGCGGTGCTCGAACGCGAGGTGCACGACAACGCGACGCTGCTGCAGTTGAGCGGCGAGCTGTATTCCATCCGCGAACTCACGCTGTCGCCGCAGTTGGTCGGCAGCGCCTCAGAACCCGACGAAGGAGCCAATCAGTGAACGATTCAACCAGGTCGCCGCTCGACGCCGTGCTGGCGGTACGCAACGAAGTGGGCAAGGTCGTGGTCGGCCAGGAGGGTGTGCTCACGGGTGCCATCGCGGCGCTGCTGGTGAACGGCCACGTGCTGTTGGAGGGGGTGCCGGGAGTTGCGAAGACGTTGCTCGCCAAGAGCCTTGCGGCGGCGTTCGACATGAAGTTCACCCGCCTCCAGTTCACGCCCGACCTGATGCCCAGCGATGTCATCGGCCAGCAGCTCGTGGGGCAGTCGGCCGACGGTGTCACCTTCCGGTTCCGTGAGGGGCCGGTGTTCACCAACCTGTTGCTCGCCGACGAGATCAACCGCACGCCGCCCAAGACTCAGGCGGCACTGCTGGAGGCGATGGAGGAGCGCCAGGTGAGCTTCGACGGCCAGACCCACCCGCTGCCCGACCCGTTCCTGGTCATCGCCACGCAGAACCCCATCGAATACGAGGGCACCTACCCGCTGCCCGAGGCGCAGCTCGACAGGTTCCTGTTCAAGCTGCAGATGAAGTACCCGACGTTCGAGCAGGAACTGGAGATGGTGGCCCGTCACGACGCCGGCATGAACCCGCACGACGTGCGCGGCTCGGGGGTGCAAGCGGTGGCGAGCGCCGCCGACCTGGCCGCCGGGCGTGCCGCCATTCACGCCATCCGCGTCGACCCGCAGGTGCAGCAGTACATCGTCAATCTGTGCCGGGCCACCCGCGAGTCGCCGTCCATGCAGCTCGGGGTGTCGCCACGCGGCATCACCTGGCTGCTGCACGCGTCGAAGGCGTGGGCATGGTTGAGCGGTCGCGACTTCGTGACGCCCGACGAGGTGAAGGCGGTGGCCAAGCCGTGCCTGCGCCACCGTGTCATGGTGCGGCCCGAGCTCGAGCTGGAGGGCACGTCGGCCGACGCCGTGCTCGACGGCATCCTCGCCACCGTGCCCACGCCGCGCTGAGCAGTTCCTCGCATGCGCACCCGCCCCGCCTACCCGGTGCCCACCGTGTGGTTCGCCGCGCTCGCGGCGCTGTCGGGCCTGGCGTTGTTCGCCTGGCCGGGGCGCAGTTGGTGGGCATTGCTCGCCGTCGAAGTAGGGCTGGTGGCGCTGCTGTTGGTCGACACGCTGTTGTGCGTCGCGCCCCGGCGCATCGACGTGCAGCGCGAGCTGGTCGAGTCGGTCACCCTCGGCGAGACCACCGAGCTCACGTGGCTGGTGGCCAACCCTTCACCGCGCTCCGCCCGCGTCACGGTGGTCGATGCACTGTGGCCCAGCCTTCAAGCGGAGCGAAGGCGGGTGAGCGCCCAGCTGCAGCCGGGTGCGCAACTGCGGGCGAGCACCACCATGCAGCCCACCCGTCGCGGCCGCTTCCCGCTGGGCGACGTGACGGTGCGAGTGGAGGGCCCACTGCGCCTGGTCAGCCGCCAGGCCACGCGCACGGTCGACGGCGGGCTGCGCGTGATGCCCGCGTACCCGAGCCGCGAGGAGGTGCAGCGCCGTATCCGCGTGCCACGCGTGCTGGAGGTGGGGCTGCGCAGCATCCGGGCGAGCGGGGGTGGCACCGAGTTCGACCAGTTGCGCGACTACCGGCCCGACGACGAGTTCCGTCGCATCGACTGGCCGGCCACCGTGCGCCTGCAACGCCCGATCGTCAAGCAGTACCGGGCCGAGCGGAACCAGAACGTGGTGCTGCTGCTCGACAACGGGCGCGTGATGGCGGGCACAGTGGGCGGGGTGCCGCGCGTCGAACACGCGATGGACGCAGTGTTGGGCGTCGTGCAGACCGCGACCAAGTTGGGCGACCGGGTGGGCATGCTGGCGTTCGACCGGCAGGTGCGCAGCATCGTGGTGCCCACCAACGGCAAGAGCCAGTTGGGCCGAGCAGCCGAAGCCATGTACCTGCTCGAGCCCGACTACGCCGAGAGCGCCTACCTGGCGGCGTTCCACTACGCCACGGCCCGGTTCCGCCGGCGGTCGCTGTTCATCGTGCTCACCGACCTGGTCGAGGCTGCGGTCGAGCAGGCGTTGCTGCCCGCACTGCCCGTGCTCACCCGTCGGCATCTGGTGGTGGTGGCCGCCGTTCAGGACCCAGCGGTGAAGGAGTGGGCGCAGGGTGGCGCGCACCAGTGGCCCAGCGAGGCGTACCGTGAGGCTGCGGCGGTGAACGCGATGCAGCAACGAGTGCGCGCCACCGCCCGCCTGCGCGCGGCTGGCGCCATCGTGGTCGACGCCGCTCCTGGCGCGCTGGCGACGCAACTGGTCGACACCTACCTCGAGCTGAAGGCCAGCGGCCGCCTCTGATCGTCAGTTGCCGCACTCCGTCACATGCGAGTGCCAGGGGCTGGGCGCTGGGTCAGAGCAGGGCGGCGTCG
>Ga0105048_10011629_pt1 | contig 13863 bp, 8 predicted proteins | sample MAT05_FD_78382 | JGI IMG/M metagenome (GOLD analysis project Ga0105048, IMG submission 78382) | Freshwater microbial communities from Lake Fryxell liftoff mats and glacier meltwater in Antarctica - MAT-05 | ecosystem: Environmental > Aquatic > Freshwater > Ice > Liftoff microbial mat | place...
CCGTTGGCGGATTATCGGTTGGCGTCCAGTCGGCCGTCCGGCATGATGCCAGGTAATGCGTGGCCGATGGATCAGACCAGCATCACACCGGCATCACATGCCAACGCGACATTGGACCGCCAAAATCTGGCACGGGACATCTTCCAACGCCTGTGCGTTGCTTGCGGCGCTAAGATTTATGTTGACAAGACGCAATTCGTGTTACCGCAAAAAGCGGCTGTCGATTACGAATTGCGGGTCGTATTCCCGATGCCGACACCCGCGCAGACGTGGACCGTAAACCCGTCCGAATACGACGCGATCCGCTACCTCGCCCAACTCGCTGCCAACATCGTCGATTACATCGATGGCGACAACATCAACACCCCGTTCGTCTGGAACCCGATCCCGTCAACGATGATGGCTCCGTTGCCCAGCGACAATCCATTCAACGTCGCCGAATACGCCGGCAACTTCGACGCGACCAACCTGCCGGAGCGAGTCGTGTTCGGCGTCGAAAAGCCGCGGCTGGTCATCAGTGAGACTTATGCGGAGGTGGCCAACGCGGTCGCGGACGAATCCACTCCGTCCGCCTCGACCGACTTTGAAGTCCGGATCTTCGCCGAACTGCTCAACGCAGGAAATTCCGAAGGCGTTCACTCGCCGCTCGTCGGCCCGGACGGCACCGTCCCAGGAAGCGAGCCGCTGGTCGTGCCGGGCGGCATGGCTTCCATTCCCAGCTACCGCCTGCAGGTCTACGACAACGGCGTTTTGGTTCGCAATGAACTCGCCGCCCGCACGCCCGAGAATGTCACCGGTACGATCAGCGTTGCACCGCGACTGCAGACGAACTTCGTGAATGCCGTGCAGGCGAACGCCGCACTCAGGGCCCGCGTCGAACCGAACAACGGCGCCTTCACCGCCGACCTAACGCCGATGACCGGCGGCCGCAACGGCTTCTGCGTCGTCGGCCCGCAGGTTGCGCCTGTCGGCGGCGGTTCCGATCCCGCTTACCGTCCCGATCCGGCGGGGACCGGCCCGACGCAATTCCTCGTGCAGATTCCGCTCGACGCCGGAAACCCGCTGAACCAACTGATGTACACGACGCCGCGGCGCGAACCGGGTCAGATACAAACGCAGACGCTCGATCCGCTCCGCACCAACGGCCATGCGGTCGTGTTGCAGCGCTTGGCCTGCCCTTACCTGCCCGAGTCGCCGACAAATCCTTATGTGACGGTCGATGCCATGAGCCAAGTCTGGGTCAACGATGCGATCCGCGTCGGACGCGCCCCGGCCGGCATGGGGATGACCGGCGATCGGGCGATGAATACGCCGACCGCCCCCAACAACCATTCGATGGCCCGCATGGCACCGTATGCAGGCATCCAGCCGAATACACCGCCGGCGTTGAATCCGACCGTAGCCATCATGCCCGGCACCGCTCTGACGATTCCGCAGGTCATCATCCCGGCGCCGACCGCGACGCCGCACGAAAGCTTCTTCCGCCACAACACGCAGACCCCGACGCCGCCGCCGACCTTCCCGGTCGTCGATGCCGGCTTGATCTTCCCCTTCTCGGCGCCGACGCAGCTCGACCGTCGACTGGTGAATGTCGCCGAACTTTTGCATGTGGCCACGTGCCGCGGTTACGAACTGACGAGTCAATTCGCCGCACCGACGTTGAACATGATGACGACCACGATCAATCAGCATCTCCAGGAACTCAACCGCACCCTCTACGCCACCGGCACGCCGACGGGCATGGCGGCCGATCCGCAGGTTCCGCTGTACCGCATGTTCGAGGTGTTGCAGACGAAGCCTTGGAACTGGGGCATCCCGCACGGCGGCCGCACGGCGGGTGCGGTCAACGTCAACATGCTTTGGGATCAGGACGCAACCACCATGCGCAGCAAAGTGTTCGATGCCGTGCTCGATCCGCAGGTCGCCAACCGCTTCGCGGCGACCGACCTGACCGGGATGTGGACCAACCTGAAGGAGTCGCGCACGCCGAACTGGACCGGGACCCTTTCCCAGCAGACCATCAGGGCGACGACCGAAGAAGCGGACGACACCGGTGCGCCCGGCACCGACCGGCCCTTCCGCGGCTTCGGCACTGGGGTGTTCACGATTCCCGGAGCGAACCCGCACGTCCGTGAGGTCGGCGGCATGGACTCGACGCTGCTTCGCCGCAGGGCGGTCGGTATGGGGGCCGTGCGGCCGCTGTTGACGACCGATCAATTCAACATCAACCCGTGGGTCGGTTACGAGCCGATGCGGAAGGCCTTCAACCAACTCACGACCACGACGGACACCTACCAGGTCATCATGACCATCGGCTACTTCGAGGTTGCCAACCCAAACGGCACGCTCGGCGGCGACCCGGCCTTCGATGTCACCGCGCGGGCGATTCTGCGGCGCGAAGCCTACAACGTCGTGCCCGGCGATCTGCGTCAGCAGTTCACGGCCATGATCGACCGCAGCAACCTCGCCAAGCCGGTCGGTGCCGTCGACGGCACGACGGGCGTGCCCTGGTTCACCGAACTGGTGCAGGACGCGATCGAAAACACGGCGCAGGACAACAACACGCCCATGGGCAGACGCCGATATTACCTCCGCTTCAAGGCCACCGGCGGCAGTGCGACGGGCATCAACGTGAGCTACGAAACCGCCGGCACAACACTGGTTGCGGGCAATCGAATCCGACTGGGAAGCGGGCCGAATGCGGAGACGGTGACCATCCGAACCATCGGGGCACGCATTCAATCCGCACCGGCCATCATCGATCTGCCGGCCTACGATGCGGACACGGGACTTGGGACGATCACGATTGAATACGACTCAGACCCGATGACCCCGCCCAACGGCCCTCAGTTCGCCCACATTCCCGGCGAAGCGGTCACCGGCGGCTTCGTCCCGGGTCACCCCGGCAGGGTCTCCTTCGACCTCAACGGTCCGGAGTTCCGCGGTATCGTCCGGTTCTTCTCGCGGTTGACACCGTGATCGAATCGAGATCGTGAAACCACCGAAGGGCCGTCGAGTGAACCTCGGCGGCCTTTTGCATTCCGCCCAGCTTCTGCAACCGGCAAAGTCTGGTGCCGAGCCACACCCGCTTGGCCGATCCCTTCGGCTTTTCCGACACGACTTCTGAAGGCGTGTTTTACAATTCTCCATGAGTCTTGAGTCGGTCCGCCGGGGAATCCCTTCATGCGTTGCCTTGCGTTCATCTTGACGGGACTATCACTGATCGGCAGCGGCTGCAAACACGGCCTTCTGCGGAAGCCCTGCAAGGACGACGAATGCGCCCCTGCCCGCCGAGCCGACGACGGCGTCCGCCTCGGCGAGCCGGTACCGGGCCGCATAGCACCGTCGAACGTTCCCCTGCGGCCGGACGATACACCGCCGCCGAGCTTCGACAGCGAACGCCGCTTCCGCACGCAACCCCCGCCGGCGTCGATCGCGTTGCCGGGCGAATCGGAATCCCGCAATACGGCAAAGTCCCAGCCGCGCGATCGTTGGCTGGAAGACCCCATCGCTCCGAACGGCTTCCGCCTGCCGGGCAAAGATGTTGGTGAATCGGTTGAGGACGACGTCCCCCCACGCCGTGCGGGAAGCACACCCGCCCCCGCCAAACCGCCGGCTGAACGGGCGTTGATTCCGTTCCCCGAGAAGCCGGGCGTCACGGTGGGGCGAACGCCTTCGACTGCGGATGCTGAGCAACTCAAACAATCCGGGACGACGACGATGCTGTTCGTCCTGTCGGACAAGTCCGAAGCGGCGGCAGCCCGGGCCGAGGCCGAGGAACGCGGCTTCACCGTGCTGCCGTTGGTGGTGACGCCGGAGACGTTCAAGGATGCGTCCCGCATCTTCGCGCGAGCCTTGGCGAACAAAAAGCCGCTGCACATCGTCGACGAACAACGGATTCGCGTCGGCTTTCTCAGTTACGTCTACCTGCGGCAAACCGAACAGCGGAGCGATGACGTTGCCCGCGTGCTCGCCCGGCCGCTCGGCTTGCCGGATGCGTCGACGGAGCTATCCCAACAATATTGGATCGCTTCGCAGACACTGTTCAACGCCAACCCATGATGAAACTTCAGGTCGTCGATTCGCATACCGCCGGCGAACCGACGCGGCTCGTCCTGGCCGGCGGCCCGGCTTTGGTGGGCAGCACCGTTGCGGAACTGGCAGCCGATTTCGCCGCGAACCACGATCACATACGGCGGGCAGTCGTGCTGGAGCCGCGCGGGTCGGATGTCCTTGTGGGTGCCTGGCTGGTTCCGTCTGCGGTCGCGGATGCCGGCATCATCTTCTTCAACAACGTCGGCCTGCTCGGTATGTGCGGCCACGGGCTGATCGGCGTTGTCGAGTCGCTGCTGCACGTCGGTCGTTTGCATGGGAACAGCTGGACGATTGAAACTCCCGTGGGCATGGTGCCGGTGCAGCGCCGGGCCGATGGATCCGTTTCCTTGCAGAACGTCCCAAGTTTCCGGTTGGCCGGCGAGATTGCGGTCGACGTGCCGGGCTTCGGTCGCTTCACAGGCGACGTCGCTTGGGGCGGCAACTGGTTTTATCTGGTCGAGGATCATCGCGAAGCCCTGCACCTCAGCAACGTGGAACGCCTGCTGCAACTCGCCAAGGCCATCAAAGTCGAAATCGTCAAGCAGTTCACCCAAGTCGATCACGTCGAACTCTTCGGCCCGCCGGGCGACGCCCGCAACGATGCCCGCAACTTCGTCCTCTGCCCCGGCAACGCCTACGACCGCAGCCCCTGCGGCACCGGCACCAGCGCGAAGCTGGCCTGTCTGGCGGCCCGCGGCAAGCTGGGCGAAGGTGCGACGTGGCGACAGGAAAGCATCCTCGGCACAGTCTTCGAGGCAAGCTACGCAAGTTCGGACGAAACCATTGTGCCGACGATCGCCGGTCGGGCGTTCGTGACCGCCGAGGCGACTCTTCTGCTGCACCCGGACGACCCATTTCGCTTCGGCATCGTTTAGATCGCAACGAATCTGCGGGCTTTCGCAACTGGGCAGGTGAGTCGGGTTCGGGGGACTTTTCCCGATAGGACTCATGTTCCGTTCCGGTTGTGTCGATTGGTATTCCAGAGAACACCCGGAAGCGACTCCCGTTTGGGACCGCCGCGCAATCTCTTGGAGCGTGTGATGCGAAAGAAACTATGGAGTGCGTTGGCGGCGATCGCGGCCGGGGGTGCCTCGGCCGCGGCTCAGTCGCCCGCGCCGATCATGCCCGCCCCTATGCCGATGAGCCCGGCCGGAATGGGTATGGCCATGCCGATGCCCACCAATGGCGGCCAACTGCCGATGTCCCTGCCGCCGGGCTATCAGGATCCGAATCAGGTGTTCCCCGGTGCCGGCGGTCCCCCGGGCTACGGCGGTCCGCCCCCCGGATACGGCGGCGGCGAGCCGGGCTACCCGCAGGGAGTCCACGGCGAACAGAAGTGGGCCGATCCCTTTGGCGGCGGCATCGATCCGCAGGGTGTGAACTCCCGCCTGGCGCCGCAGTTCTGGTTCACGACCGAATACTTCCTCGGCTTCGCCAAGTCCCAACCGGCACGCTTCCCGTTCGTGGTCACCAGCGCCCCGGCGGCCGGCGGCATCCTGGGTGCGACCAGCACCACAGTCCTGCACGCCATGTCCGACCTCGGCTACAACCTGTTTTCCGGTGCCCGGTTCGATGCCGGCTGGTATCGCGATGAAGGCCGGCGCTTCGGCTGGAACCTCGGCGGCTTCTTCACCGAGACCAAGTCGAACACCTACTCGATCTCGTCGGACGGCAGCGGCCAGCCGCTGTTGGCCCGGCCGTTCATCAACGCCGCGACGAACCTGCCGGATGTGCTCCTGGCGAGCTTTCCCACATTCGCGTCCGGCGGCATCCAAGTCGACACCAGTTCGATGGCGTGGGGTGCCGAGGGTGGACCGATCATCAACCTGTATCGTTCCTGCCCGGAAGACGTCGCCCTGTGGAACATCAACCTCATCACCGGCTTCCGCTATCTCGAAGTCCGTGAAGACATGAACTTCAACTCGACCTCGGTGATCCTGCCGGGCAACTCGGTCGCGTTCGACGGTAAGATCTACGGCCAGGATTCGCGGATCGCCATCAGCGACAACTTCGATACCCGCAACAGCTTTTACGGCGGCCAGATCGGGCTGAACACGGAACTGCGGTTGAACCGCTGGTTCCTGAGCTCGACCGCCAAGGTCGCTGTGGGCGTGGTCAACGAGCGCATCGACATCAACGGCTTCAGTGTGCTCAGCGGCCCGGGTTCGACGAACGTCTCGGTGGCTCGTGCGGGCCTGTTCGCCAACAGCACGAACATCGGCCGCTACAACGAGGACCGCTTCGCGGTGGTGCCGGAAGTTCACGTGAACCTCGGTTACACCTGGCGCAGCTGGCTCACCACGAGCATCGGCTACAACTTTCTGTACCTGAGCCGAGCCGCCCGACCCGGCGACCAGTTCAGCGAAATCGTAAACCCGGCCAACGTGCCGACCAGCCCGAACTTCGGCATCGGCGCCGGCATCGCCACCCCGAACCCGCTCGGCACCCAGAGCAGCTACTGGCTCCAGGGCGTGAACTTCGCCATCACGATGCGATACTAACCTACCGCAATGTTGAATGCGGAATGCTGAACGCAGAATGAAGACAACAGTTGAAGCCCGCGACTTTGAAATGAGTCGCGGGCTTCCTCGCGTTTTGCCTTCCCAATTCCGCATTCAACATTCCGCATTTCCCCACGAGAAGCTGCTAAAGTCAATGATAGGTGTTTCGGTCGGTCGGACGGTCGCCACGGCGCAAGCCTTGGAGGAAAGTCCGGGCTTCATAGGGTGCGGTGATGGATAACGTCCACCCGCGAACGCTCGTCGAGGCGCCCGGCTTCGGCGGAACGGTCGTGCGGGAAAGTGCAACAGAAAGATACCGCCGCACGATGCAAGTCGTGCGGTAAGGGTGAAATGGTGCGGGGCGCAAGCCCTTAATGTAAGAGCGCACCAGCGACGGGGCGACCCGTCGGCTCGGTAAACCCCACCGGAAGCAAGGTCAAGCAGAGGGAGAGAGCCGACCCGGCTCGTTACCAACCCTCGGGTAGACCGCTGGAGCCGATCGGCAACGATCGGCCGAGATAAATGATCGTCGTTCGGCGGCTTGCCGCCGATCACAAAACCCGGCTTACAGACCGACCGAACCACCGACCGGGTTTCCATTCAAATTCCACCAACGCCCCGCCCTCAACCCACGGGGCGTCAAGCGGGTGGCGCGATCCGTGTCTTCGAGAAGCTGCGCGATTCGATCGCCCGGCATCACCGGCTACTGCTCCTTCATGTCCCGGGTGATCAGCGGACGTCGGTGTCGGTATGACCCGGTAACCGAACGAGAGCGGGGACAGCCGCGATCCAATCACGAACGATAGTAGACAGAAACCGGCCGGCCTTGACAGCGGCGACGACGGCGAATTACGCTGATACGAGTTTCGTCTTCCGTGTGCATGGGGTTCAGCCATGATCGCGCTCGTTTGTCTCTTCGCCGCTGCCGCTCCGGACCCGATCGCCTCGACGTTAGCGCGTCAGGGTTACGTCGCGATTCCGTTTTCGGAGGAAAGCGAAGATTCTCAGCCGGTCGTCGTCGGCCGCATCGGCGAAAAGCCGGTTCGATTCCTGATCGACACCGCCAGTGACAGGTCTTCGATGCTTTGCTCGGCGGCGGAGAAACTCGGAATGACCGAGGACGTCAGTTTCGGTGAAAGCCGCTTGAAGATGAATAACGATCGGGCGGTCTCCGCCAAGGAGGTCTTCGTCGGTTCGTTCGGCCTGAATCCGCACGGTTTGCCGTTCGAGATGACGACTTGCCCCCCTGCAAAAGCGAATAAGGACCGAGCCAAGCCGATCTTCGATGCTGCGATCGGTTGCAAAACGCTGAGCTTCTATTCCACCGTGCTCGATTTCGGCGAAGGTCGCCTGTTTCTGATGCCGCACGGCGCGGCCCGCGCGAACCGGAGCGACGACCCGCTGCGGGCCGAACTGCTCGCCCGAGGCTATACGGCCGTACCGTTGGAAGCGAACGGGAAGACGGGGCGACTCTTGCTTCCCTGTTCGGTCGGCCCGAAGAAGTTCCGCGGTTTGCTGGCGACGAGCCTCGGAAACACCATCGATTTCGGCTTTGCCATCAAGGCGGGCCTGCCCTTGGGCGAACCGCTGAACCCTCCCGTCGAGCTTCACGAGGAGAACGACGGCTACTCGGTGGCCTTGCGGCAGTTGTCGATCGGTTCGCTCGATCTGCGAACGGTCTGCCAGCGCATTCATTTGGAAGCCAAGGATTTGTCGGAATTGCGCGTCTACTCCGAGGTGCCGGGTCAGCCGCCGGTCGGCGGCCTGATCGGCCCGAGCATCCTTAGGAATCTGCGCGCGATCGTCGATTTCCGCACGGCCACACTGTACGTGCAGCCGCCGTTGCGACGGCTCTGGCCGACCATTGAGGGCCGCTGGACCGCGGTCCGCCGCGTCGAGGACGGTCGGGAACAGCAAATCGATGCGACGAAGCCGACGACGGTCGAATTCAAGGCCGACCGCTGCCGATTGAGCATCGACTCGACGACCGAGACCTACGGCATCCACGTCCTGGCCGATCCGATCGCACCGGGCATCGGCCTCTTCCCGCCCGAGACCGAGTTGGCGGAGGATCTGACCTACCCGACGGGGGCGCGCCTGAAGCTCGTCGGCGATCGCCTGTTCATGAACGTCGTCGTGTCGGGCAGCAGCCGCGGCCTGCCGGACGACCTCGAAGCGCCGGAAGGCAGCGATCTCATGCTGCTGGAATTCAAGCGCTCGAAGTGACGGGTTCGGAACGTCAGGTCGTGCTTTGGAAGCGAGGATGGTTGATGAGCCGCAGCCTGCGGCTCTCCGATCGCAATATCGCACGAAGAGTTCATCCGCCGAATCATCCCATCGGCTTTGTCGTTGATCTTTCTTCTATCGGGTTCGTCCCAGCCGGTAGGATGCGGTCCAACTCAAACTGCCGGCGATGGCGCAAATCGCGGCGTAAAGATACGGCGTGTTTTCATACTCCTCGTTCTTGGGGTATATGCCGACGAAGATGAACATCGCCGACGAAAGCAAGAGCACGAGGGCTAAGCCGAACGCCGCCGTCGAGAGCGTCTCTCGTCGGCTTGCTGCGGTTGTGGGTTGGTCGGTCATGGTCATTTCCTCGGGGGGAGCGGTCAAGGGTTCGAGATGGCGGATCGTTCGCGGTTCGGCGGGCGATTCGGGAGGCTTGGCTTCGAAAAGCGTCGCGACGGCGGCGCTGGAAACAAGACGGAGCTTGTGGCTGCGCGAGACGATCGCCCGGCCCGCCGATGGCCTGCAACCGCGTCGACGCACTTCGGCCCCGATGGCCGCATAGACCCGGCTCGCGGTTCGCACGGCGAACCGACTGCGCCGATCGAGAAACTTCAGACCTTCATTTCCGGATGCGTAGTACCTATCCGCTTCCCGAAGCAGTCGTTCCACGGCGGGCGCGACGGCGTCATCATCGAGCAGTTCATTGGGGTCGGGTACTGCGTTGAGCCATTCCAACGGTAAATACAGTCGGCCATGCGACCAATCTTCGGCGACATCCCGGGCGATGTTGGTCAGCTGCATCGCGATCCCAAGATGAGCGGCATGAAGGGTCGCGCGATCGTCCGAGACGCCGAGAGCGTGGCACATCATACAACCGACCACGCCGGCGACTCGGTGGCAGTAGGGGAGCAATTCGTCCAAGGTTCGGTAGCTTACGCCGTCGAGGTCCATCGCCATGCCGTCGAGCAGGGCCTCGGGATAGTCGCGCGGCATGTTCGTTTCGGCGACGATCGCGCTAAGCAGCATCCCGGCTTCGCCCGACGCGGTTCGACCTTCGTAAACCGCCTCCAGATCGGCCCTCAGCTCGGCGAGCGCACGGACCGCCTCCGCACGATTTGGTGCCTTGTCAACGGCGTCGTCTGCCGTGCGACACCAGGCGTATAAGCGTTCGGCACGGCTGCGTGCAGCCGGCGCGAGCAGTCGGGCAGCCAGGGAGAAACTCTTGGAATGGCGACGGATCACCGCGCCCGCGTCCGTCGTCATATCGGCACGTCCGCCTTCAAGCGGAAGTCCCGAGCGATCAGGCTCATGGTGGCCTTCGCGGAATTCACCACGCCCGGCACGCCTGCGCCGGGATGTGTTCCCGCACCGACGACGTACAGCCCGGGAAGGTTCGCATCGCGGTTGTGCGGACGGAAGTAGGCGCTCTGCGTCAGCAGCGGAGCGACGGAAAACGCGGACCCGTGGTAGGCGTTCAATTCGGTACGGAACTGTTCGGGAGTGAACACTCGTCGCGTCACGATGTTCGCGCGCAGGTTCGGCAGATGAGCTTCCAATGCTTCCAAAATTCGATCGGCGTAGATCGGGCCGAACGTGTTCCAGTCAATGTTCGCCCGGCCGAGGTGCGGAACGGGACTGAGCACGTAGAACGCCTCCCCCCCCGGCGGAGCGAGCGACGGATCGGTGACCGTCGGCGCATGCAGGTATAGGCTGAAATCGTCCGCGACGCGGTCGCCTTTAAAGATGTCGTCCAGCAGGCCCCGGTAGCGCGGGCCGAACAGAATCGTGTGGTGGGCCAGATCGGGATAGCGAATCTTGGTCCCGAAATAGATCACCATGAGCGACATCGACCATGTCATCCGTTCCAGCCGTCGTGCCGTGCGTTCAACGCGCGGCTCGTCGCGATACAACTCGGCATAAGTGTGGCGCAGATCAGCATTGGAAACGACGAGATCGAACGAAGTCGGCTCTTCGTCGCCGACCGTAACCCGGTGTTTGCGGGTCTCGGAATCGTAGGCGATGTGCGAGACCGGAGCGGCGAGCCGAATCGTTCCGCCGATATCCGTGAACAACTTCACCAAACCGCGGACCAGGGCGCCCGTACCGCCCTTCGGGAAGAAGACTCCCCACTCGCGTTCGAGGTGATGGATCAGCGTGTAGATGGCGCTGGTATCCATCGGGTTGCCGCCGACCAACAGCGGATGGAACGAGAACGCCTGCCGAAGGTGTTCGTTCTTGATGTAACGGCTCACAACTCCGTAGACGCTGCGGTCGGCCCGCAAGGCAGCCAGATGCGGAGCGACCTTGACCATGTCCCAAAACCGCGGGAACGGTACGGCGCCGAGTTCCGTATAGCCTTTGGCATAGACGCGTTTCGTGTAGGCATGAAACCGGCGGTAACCGTCGAGATCGCCCGGGCTGATGCGGCGGATCTGCTCTTCGAGTTCTTCCGTCTCGCCGACGTAATCGAAGCGTTCGCCATCCGGCCAAACCAGGCGGTAGAACGGCCGCACCGGCAGCAACTCGACGTAGTCGCTCATCCGTCGACCGGCGACCGCGAAGAGTTCTTCGAGGCACTGCGGTGCCGTGATGACGGTCGGCCCGGCGTCGAAGGTGAAGCCTGCATCCTCGTAGACGTAGGCTCGGCCGCCAGGCTTGTCGCGAGCTTCATACAGCGTCGTGGCGACGCCCGAGGCCTGGAGTCGGATCGCCGCCGCCAACCCGCCGAATCCGCTTCCGATCACAGCCGCATGCAGGTCAGGCATCCTTGGAGACCTCGACCGTTCCGCCACGCCGCCTCAACATGGTGACCGAGGCGACGAGGGAGATGATCAAGAACGTGAGCACGCCCAATTCGATCATCAGGAAGCGGAATGCCTCTTCCTCCTTGTTCCGCGTTTCCGCCAGTTCCGCTGTGATCACGAGAATCCGACGCACCGCAGCGATCAACCCGATCAGGAGAAAAGGTTCAGGGGCCAACGTATGTTCCTTGAACGAAACCTGCACGGTGTAGAGAATCTCGACGACGAGGAGGACCAAGAGCAACTCTTCGATCAGCACCACCACCGCCGATCCACTGAGTGAGAGCGCGTACAGATGTTTCCCGAAGTCGCCGGTTGCGGCCGCGAGCAAATACAGCGCGATGCCGGACAGCACGATAGCCAAACCGACGAAGATGACATCTTCCAGAAAGCGGAAGATGCGAGCGATGAGCACTCGCGCGCGATCGGTGACAACTGGTTCATCTGACATATCAGTACTTTCGTCGAGGCTAAGCGATGGAGCGCAACAAGCGGTACGCTTCGTCTTGCAGTTCGATCAGCACCGGGTGCGGCCCGACGGAAGCCGACACATCCCGATGTGCATCGTCGAGCTTCGTCTGCACGATCCGTGCCGGATCCGGGCCGAGAGCCGCGAGAAGGTCTCGGGCGAGCGCGGCCGCATCGCCGACCCCTGCAGCCAGTTTCGCACCGCGAACCTGGAGTGCATCGAACCGCGCGGCCGGCAGTCGTTCCGCGGCCCAAGCCCACGGCCAGGTTACGCGGCCGTGGATCATGTCTTCCGGATGCTTGATCGGCCCGGCGGAGCCGGACAGTTCCCCGAGATCGTTGAGCATCTGCAAGGCGACGCCCAAGCGCACTCCGTAGTCGCGAAGAGCGGTGCGCTTTCGTTCGTCAGCGCCCGCGGCGACCGCGCCGAGTTCGGACGCCATGGCCATCAGCGCGCCCGTCTTCCGCTCCGAGATGACGCGACAAACGGAGACCACGTCGCGCGGGTGCAAGTCGCCGATCCGAGCGGCCAGATCGAGCGCCTGCCCCTCGTGGCAGACGCGGATCGCATCGAGACAAAGCCGATGGCAATCCCGTTCAACGGTCGCCGCCAAACCCAGTTCCCGCAGCGTGTCGAGTGCGCGGAAGTAGAGCCAGTTGCCGAGATTCAATGCGGCCGGTACACCGATCAGCCGATGCAACGCCGCGCGGCCCCGGCGTTGCAGGGAATCGTCCTCGATGTCGTCGACGATCAACGAGCCCGCATGGAGCATCTCCACAAGGTCCGTCAAAACGGCCGGGGCCTCGCCGACGCCGCCGGCCAACGACCAGGACGCGGCAAGAGTTCGGCCTCGGATACATTTTCCCGGACGGCTCAGGAACTCCGACGTCGGGTCCAAGAGCGCCGTTCGCCACAACGAGTCCGGAACGCCCGGCGGCGCGGTCGAGTCGCAACGAACCGGCAAGGAGGGGAACGCGGGAGCGCGACGAGGAACAGCGGCAAGTGGTTCAACGAGGGGCATGAATCGCTCTCCGACTACGGAACAATCGGGAAAGTGAAATCGGCGGCGGCCGACCGACGATCATGCGTACGGCATCGAGCCGATTGAATTCGAGCGCGTAAAACCGACGAAGCGTCGCGTCCGGCACGCTGCGATATAGGCGGCGAAACACCTGATGGCGTTCGCTCGGCGTCACCATCGTGAACAGCAGCCGATTCAGCAAGCGTGCGAACCGCATCCGCTTGGAAACGCAAGCGGCCAGTCCCGCTGCCGCGCGATGAGCATCCTCCGGCGCGACGCGCGCCACCGCCGATGACAAGCGAACGGCGAGCGGGAACGAGTAGCCGGTGGCGGGATGGAACCAGCCGCCGGCCGCTCCGGCAACCAAGGCGGTTTCCGGATCGACGCAAAGGTCGCAACCGATCCACGGCATCGGAAGTACGCCGGACTCTTCCCGAACTACGCGATGACGACCGATGCCGCGTCGTTCGATCGACTCGATCAGCCGTTCCCGCAGCAGGGGTTTCGACAACTCGGCGTCGTCTGAAAAATAGGTATCCTCGACCAGCATGCGATGCGGCGATAACGGCAACGTGTACAGGAAGCGGAAACCGTCGTCCTGAGGAACGGAAGCGTCCATGAGCATGGGTCGCGCGTCGGCAAGCGGGCGTTCCGATTCGATCTCCCAGCCGACGAATTTCTGATAGCCACAGCCCGGCGTCGCAGAGTTCGTCGCGCCGCCGCGAGCCTCGATCACGCACCGACCGA
>Ga0105048_10011632_pt1 | contig 13862 bp, 12 predicted proteins | sample MAT05_FD_78382 | JGI IMG/M metagenome (GOLD analysis project Ga0105048, IMG submission 78382) | Freshwater microbial communities from Lake Fryxell liftoff mats and glacier meltwater in Antarctica - MAT-05 | ecosystem: Environmental > Aquatic > Freshwater > Ice > Liftoff microbial mat | place...
GATTCTAAACAACTTTTAAATGCCCTGGTCAGCAGCGGATTGCGTGCTCAAATCAGAAGCGGCAGTCTGCTTACCGGTCAGCTGTACATTGCCCTGGACTTTTTCCCGAAAGCTCCACCAGCAAAAGTTGATTGGTCTCAAAATCCGCCAGAATTTCCAACCACTCCGGGTAACATGGAGCAATTCCAAACGATGCTGATGCAGATCGTTCAGAAGATCGACAAAATACCGTTGGAAGAGCTTTCCAGTGACGCACGCAAAACCCTGCAATCACTGGAAACAGCTTTAAACAGTGCAGAAAAACTTATCAAAAACATTGATGCCACTGTTGTACCGGAAACCCGTTTGATGCTGGAAGATGTGCGTAAGACTCTCAACGAAGCCAACAAGGCGCTGGCAGGCGCAAAACAGACACTTTCCGTAGAAGCCCCGCTACAGCAGGATCTGCGTGAAACATTGCGCGAGGTCAGTCGTGCCGCCCAATCACTGAGGGTTCTGGGTGATTACCTGGAAAGACATCCCGAAGCACTGATCAGCGGCAAGAAGGAGAACAGGTAATGAGCCACACATATATAAAAACATTTTTTCTGTTTCTGGCTGGCTTGACACTACTGACCTCCGGTTGTGCCAGCTCACCGCAGGCCCGTTTTTACTCCCTGACGGCAATGTCGCCACAGGCACCCGTCCCTGCCGACACAAAAGCGCCCTCGGTTACAATTGCCTCTGTGACAATACCAGAATTAATAAACCGCCCCCAGATGGTTATTAGAACCGACGGAACTCAGGTTGAACTGTTGGAGACACAGCGCTGGGCAGAGCCCCTGAAAACAGCCATTCCACTGACTGTTTCAGAGAACATTTCACGTATCCTGGGGTCAGACAGGATCTCCAGCTACCCCCAGAACGCCTCCTATTCGGCGGATTTTAAAGTGTATCTGGACATTCAGCGTTTCGAATCCGCAGGCGAATATGTACTGATTGATGCACTCTGGGCAATCCGCCGCCCGGACGAAAAACCACCCCGGAGTGGCCGCACAAAATCCAGAGAAAAAGTAAAAGGCAGTGGTTATGAAGCTATTGCTGCTGCCTACAGTTCCGGGCTTGCCAATATCAGCAACGACATAGCAATGGCATTGAAAAAAGAATGGGCGTTAAATAAATGAATGTTTTATCCCATATCGGGCAAAAGGCATCCAGGCTTGCATCCTTCGAATTATTCAAATATATCGGTCCAGGCTTTTTCGTCACAGTCGGCTTCATTGATCCAGGGAACTGGGTCACCAATGTGGCGGCAGGTTCCCAATTTGGTTACGGACTACTCTGGGTTGTCACACTTTCCACAATTATTCTGATCATTATCCAGCATAATGCCGCCCATCTGGGCATTGTCACCGGCCTCTGCCTATCTGAGGCCGCTTCAACCTTTTTCAAACCCTGGCTAAGGTACCTGATGCTGGGAAGCGCCATGGCCGCCTGCGTCTCCACCGCTCTGGCCGAACTGCTGGGAGCAGCCATCGGCCTGAAAATGATGACCGGACTGCCACTGATTTTAGGTTCAATCATGTCTGCCTGCTTCTCTATTTACATGCTGTTATCAAAAAACTATCAGCGATTGGAAAAGTGGATCATGGGCTTTGTTTCCATGATCGGCCTGGCCTTTATCATCGAACTGGCCATAGCGGATGTCTCCTGGGCGGCCTCACTGCGTGGATGGGTGGTGCCGCAGGTCCCGCTGGGAGCGATGCCGATTATTATGGGCGTGCTGGGTGCAGTTGTCATGCCGCACAATATCTTCCTGCATTCGGAAGTTATCCAGAGCCGCCAGCTCAATGAACAGGGCGACTCCAACATCCGTAAACAACTCAAGTATGAATTTATGGACACCCTGGCAGGCATGGGGGTCGGATGGGCCATTAACAGTGCCATGATGATCATGGCTGCTGCTATGTTTTACGCCAATGGCATACAGGTTAACGAACTGCCACAGGTCACCGAAACCTTGAGGCCCATCTTCGGCAGTTTTTCGGCAACTGTTTTTGCCCTGGGCCTGATCTTTGCCGGACTTTCATCGTCCGTAACAGCCGCCATGGCAGGAGGCAGTATTTACGCCGGAATCTATCGTGAGCCTTTTGACATGGCTGACATCCATTCACGTATCGGTGTTTTTCTGACCATTATCGGTGGTCTTTTGATCATATTGATGCTGAAAGATCCTTTTCTTGGTATTCTCTGGAGCCAGGTTGCACTAAGCATTCAGCTCCCGTTTACCATCATTCCGTTGATAATGCTGACATCTTCCACAAAAGTGATGGGTACCTATGCCAACAGACCCTACGGAAAAATAGTTTTGTGGCTGGTCGGACTGATAGTTATCGGGCTAAATATAGCCCTGCTAAAAGATATGATCAAATGAAGCTCTTACCTAAATGACCATATTTATGTAAATTTTTATTATCAATTTCTATATTCAAAGGTTATTTCATGAAGTTCACTATTCTAGGAAGCGGCACTTCTACCGGCGTTCCCATGGTTGGCTGCTCCTGCCAGGCCTGTACATCCAGCGATCCATTTGACAAGCGAACACGATCATCACTCTTGATTCAGCATCAAGACAGAAACATACTCATAGACACTTCTCCCGATCTCAGAGCCCAGGCGCTTCGTGAAAAACTGCAGCACATTGATGCAGTTCTGTTTACCCATTCTCACGCAGACCACGTGAACGGTATTGATGATATGAGAGGGTTTCATTTTCTACACAAACAGGTAATTCCCTGTTTTGCCTCTGCCCAGACACTGGAAATTCTTCAAAAAGCCTTCTTTTATATTTTTGATAACAACGGCAATGTGGCCTACCCACCGATCATGAAGCCTAATTTGCTGGACGGCCCCCTGGATCTTTTCGGCCTGAATATTATTCCAATACCGCTGGCACACGGCAACCTGATTTCGTTAGGCTATAGAATAGGACCTCTGGCCTATCTGACCGATTGTAATGCCATTCCGGAATCTTCACTGGAACTTCTGCAAGGAGTTGATATACTGATCATTGACGGTCTGAGATGGAACCCGCATCCGTTTCATTTTAACATAGAGTCAGCTATTGTTGCTGCCCGACCGATCAAAGCGCGACGAACCATCCTGACCCACCTTTCACACGACGTACTTTACGCCGATGGCCAGGGAAAACTGCCGCCAGGCTTTGAATTTGCCTATGATGGGATGATGTTTGAGTATGGAGATTGACCTAATTCCAATTCCAAAGGACTCCTATGCACAAAGACATAAGGCTTCACGGACAGGCAAGCGATCTGGTCGAGCATTTTATCATGGTAGCCGGAACCGAGGCCTACCAGGGTTATTTTTTCAACATCGCCCAGGAGGAGGGAAAGCTACGCATCTTTTCCCCTGGCAACGAATTCATCATTACCTCCGAGGGGATCAGTTATCTGGGCAACGGCGGCTATTTTTGTGAATATATGTTTGGTGTGGATCAGCCTTCATCCGATCTGTCAAAACCTGAAATTATCAATCGCCTGGTCATGTACGGGGCCCATCCTGACGAAGCAACCGGTGCCGTCACCTTCAGTGATCGCACCTCCGGCAGTGTAAGCTATGACAGTCTTTTCTTCGATGGTAATGCGGTCTGCAACTATTTCTTTTTCATCAACTCCAACAAGTTTTCCCGCAAGCTGAAAAACCAGCAGGAAGAGCTGGTCAAGAGAATTGGTAAAATAATCAAACGTTCCGAGGCGATTGGCGACGAACGCGACGACACGATTATTTCCGAAATATTTCCGCTGCTAGGCGACGACAATGCTCAACTGTTCATATTTAAACTAATCAATATCCCTCATCGGAAATACCGCGACCTGTTCCGGCAGATGTATTTCCGCAACAAGAAAATTTCCGATGATGACTACAGCCGTCTGGTCAAACTGGCTGATGAAAATGATATTGACCGTTATCAGCAGGAACGGATCCGCATTGATGTCATGTACCGTCATCCGGCCAACAAGCGTATTGTTGACGAATACCGCAACATCCTGCTGACCTGTAATGACAAAAAGAACATCAGCAGGCTGGACAATGCCCGCCTGACCAGACTGAAAACACTTTCGGTACGCAATAAAATTCCGGGCGCCCTCTTTTACACCCTGGATGAAATGCTGAAAAAGGGACGCAACCTGTCCAACAGCGATGAAGTTGATTACCTCTCTTCAACCAGAGAGGTGCTGGAAGGGATTTTCCTGCGCGAGAAGCAGATTGAAAGCATCATTGACCGCGAAGACATGCTCAAGTTGATCAAGGCCAAGAAGAATGCCATAGAAAACCGTGACCACTCTTTCGACATGATCATGCTGGATGCAACCCGGGAATGTGACGAAAAGATTCGCGACGGCGCCGACCCCGGCCTGATGGACGGTTTTTCCTACGTGATTACCTATCTGGACCGTTTCGACAGTGTCGGCAACCTGATCAGCCAGCTGGCATTCATGGAAAATGTACGCATCACCGAAGAGATGCTGCGCGGCCTGCTTGAACATAAATCCGCCTTTGACAACCTTCAGGAAGGATGCTTTTACAAGCTGTTCATCAAGGAACTTTTTGAAAATGCCTATCTGGGCCACTTTGGACGCATCAAGGTCAAAATACTGATGGATGGGCTGATCTCGATTGAAAATCGCAAAACAACCTTTGACGACCTGCTCTGCAAATTGCGCCAGACAGACCTGGATGAACGCATCTCGATTGTGCTGCTGGAACACGTGCGCGACCGGATCCGCAATTTTTACTCAAAGTTCAGTACCAAGGCTGATCAAGACGCCCTGCGCAGAGAAGTGACTGAAGAGCTGAAATCCAAAAAGAGGATTCAGACTGAAATTCCGGACTACCTGTTTGACGAAACCATTTTCACCATCAAAAAAGAAGCAATGTACCTGCATACCCTGCTGCCCGCCATCATCACTGATCGCAATGTCAGTCTGCGCGAGGACTTCCTGGAAAATTCCGGCATTGATCGTTTTTATGTAGAGGAACTGGAACGGGAGTATTATGAAAAAAACGGCCTGGACATGGAAGAACTTTACCAGATCAGAAAAGGATTGAACTAAAAGAACATGCATAATTTTCTGGACATCGCCATCGGCACCTTCACCATGCGTCCCTACGTATTCGCCTTCTTCGCTGCTTTCCTGCTGGCCTGTGTGCCCCATATCGGTTGGCGACGTACCATGCTGTTTACAATAATCGGCTACCTGATAGCTTTCAGTTCCGAGTGGCTGTCAATCAACACCGGCTTTCCCTATGGCTGGTATTACTACATCGACACGACCAGCCACAAAGAACTCTGGGTTGCCGGAGTCCCGTTCTTTGACTCCCTTTCCTATGTTTTTCTGGCTTACTGCAGCTACACCACCGCCCTGTTTATTTTGTCTCCCCTCAAATCCTGGCGCTGGAACGTTGTAACGCTGGAAACACGCAAAATCAGGCGTTCAATATCAGCCTTGATACTCGCCTCGTTTCTCCAAACCTTTCTGGATATCGTCATAGATCCAGTTGCACTGCAGGGAAGGCGCTGGTTCCTTGGTCAGATCTACGGCTATCAGGAAAACGGCCTGCACTTCGGTGTCCCGCTTTCCAATTATTGGGGCTGGCTGCTGACAAGCCTCTTTCTAGTCGGGGCCTTTCAGCTGATTGATGCCCGCCGCCAAACAGAAGCATCTTGTGGCATATTCAATCTGCCATTGCGCTCCATCCTCGGTCCAATCCTGTATATCTCTGTGCTGATTTTCAACATCTCCGTCACATTCTGGATCGGAGAAAAGTTCATGGCGCTCTCCAGCATCCTGACCTACACCTTGCCGATCCTGATCGTATTCATCCTGGCACTGCAGCGGATTAACCGCTACACCAAGGAAGAATACGGGGAGCACCTGCGCGACTATCCCTGGTCGCCGGCGGCACAGTTCAGAAAAGAAGATTCGTAGTTGTTTTGAACATTCACGAAACCAGCTATACTCTAAAATATTGTATTAGTTTGTTTATTTTGATAAGGTTCCAAATTATTTAAAAAGCTCGACTTTGCAGGTCTATTGCATATTCCCCATACAATCTCTACCAGAGGACAGCCTACACCATGTCAATATCTCCTGTTAAATTTATAGTTGCCCTAATTATCACACTTCTACCCATATGCTGTATTGCTGCCGAGACAAACACAGAGGACAAGCTGATTACGCCTGATGGCAACAGCTATTCACCTTTCGCACCTCTGCCTCAGACACAGACTCCAGCTCCTTTGGCACAGCCTCAGATAAAAACTGGTCAGACAAACAAGCAAAACACGGATAATGAGTTGGCAAGCCCAGAGGATAAAAAGTCAAAAGAACAAAAAATAAAGAATCAGAAGACCAGGGACGACATTAAAAAAACCGAACCATCGGCAATCGAAAAACTGGTCAGTGCTGATGAAATAATTGAAGCGACCGAAATCCCTGACACTAACCTTTCCCGAACTCTGACGCAATTCGGATACAACTATTTTCAGAATCTTTCACTATTGCCGCAAACCGATGTCCAGGTAAGTGCTGACTACCTGGTGGGGCCAGGGGACACAATCATACTGACCGTCTGGGGCAGTATTGAGGGAAGCTACGAACTGATTGTCAACAGTGGCGGAGAAGCCATTCTCCCCAAGGTTGGCCCTGTAAGAATTGCCGGGCTGCCTTTCGGAAAGCTGAATGATGTTTTTCGTGTGCATCTCGCCAAGGTTTTCCGTGATTTCGACCTGGCAGTCAATATGGGAACACTGCGCACAAACAAAATTTCCGTTATCGGTGAAGTTGCCGCACCGGGAGACTACACCGTCAGTTCACTTGCCACTGTGCTGAATGCCCTGTCCGCAGCAGGCGGTCCGACTAAAAACGGCAGCCTGCGCAATATCACTATCCGACGTACCGGCAAAGCAGAAGAAAACATTGACCTATACGACTTTTTCATGTCAGGAGACAAACGCAAAGATGTTCGTCTATCATCCGGTGACACCATTTTTGTACCGGTAATTGGCCGTACCGCTGCTGTTGCCGGAAATGTGAAGCGCCCGGCCATCTATGAACTCAAGAACGAAAAAACGCTTAAAGAACTGCTGGCACTTTCGGAAGGCATCACCGCCACCGGATATCTTCAGCGGGTTCAAATTTCACGTGTAGTTGCCAACCAGGGCAAACAGGTTATAGATCTGAATCTGGATTCCGGCAAGACTGGCAAATCTTTTGATGAGATTGCCAGTGAAATCCCTGTTCTGGATATGGATATTGTCAGGGTCTTTCCAATAAACCGGTTGCTGCGTAACCACTTCAAGCTTGAAGGGCACCTGGAACGCCCCGGTTCCTATGCAATCAAAAATGGACTCAGAATCAGCTCCGTATTGAACTACCAACTCTTATTGCCTGAATACGCTTCTACTATTGAAGTCACCCGGTTGTACCCACCAAATCTGGAACCACGTAAAATTCTGCTGGATCTGGACAAGGCGCTGGCCGGAGATCCTGCTCAGGATATTGAAATTAAAGAGTTCGACACGATAAAGTTGTTCAGCAAATGGCAACTGCAGGAAAAACTGGTGGTCAGGGTCAGTGGCGAAGTACAAACGCCCGGTGCATATCCATTGCTGAAAGACATGACCGTACGTGACCTGCTGCTTCAGGCCGGCAACCCGAATGCAGTCGCCTACCTAAAAGACGCAGAGATCAGCCGCATCAGTATTATTGATGAAAAAGCCCAACTACAACCAATCATCATCAACCTTGAAGAGGCAATGAAGGGCAACGTAAAACACAACATAACTCTGCAGCCATTCGATGAGCTGAGTGTTAGACGTATTCCCAACTGGACCGAGGCCAAAGACCGTTACGTTACTCTTACGGGTGAATTTGTCTTTCCCGGTGTTTATCCTATTTATAAAGGCGAGCGACTAAGCTCGGTCATCACCAGGGCCGGTGGTTTTACTGACAAAGCCTATCCAAAAGGGACCAAGTTCACTCGCGAAACCATCAGGAAGCTTCAGCAGCAACGAATGGATGAAGCACTGGATCGCGCACAGGAGGTCATACTCAACAAAAAGTCCATCTCTATTTCTGTTGCTGCTTCCAAAGAGGAACTGGAAGCTTCCAAGGCCTCGCTGGATGCTCTGGAACGCTCCGTTGCAATCCTGAAAACTAAAAAAGCCGAAGGACGGATGATTATTTCCCTGACAAGTCCTGAAAAACTTGTGGGTAAACCCTCCAACGTCGAACTGGCCGGAGGTGATGCCCTGCATGTACCCTCCGATCCAAACAGCGTCCATATCCTAGGCAGTGTGTATAATCCGACAACTTCACTGTTCGAACCGTGGCGCAGTGTCAGTTTTTATCTGGATAAAGTCGGCGGACCGACCAATGAGGGTGATGTGGATGAGATGTACCTGGTAAAAGCCGACGGCACAGTATTCAGCAAGAACCAGGCAAGTTCACTGCTGTTTTATAACGGTTTTCTTTCTACTCCTGTCGAATCCGGCGACACTATCATTGTTCCGCAAAAATTGGAAAAAACAGCCTGGTTGCGAGACATTAAGGATATAACTACCATTATCTCGCAGATTGCCCTCTCTGCCGGAACTGTGTTTCTTGGGTTAAGATAGACAATAAAACCTTAATCACTGAGACACTAGAAAACTGTAATTTGAAGTACTCTGATTATCTTTATTTGGTTTACAATTAATTTTGATTTTGATTTTCCTAGCGGCTTGGCGGCTTGAGTGAGTGCAGCGAACGAGCGAGAGAAAAATTTAAAGCAAGGCATTTGATCACGCGAAGACGCAAAGTTTAAAAGCCAACTACTGGAGTCACCGAATGCAGCAAACTGAAAATTCACATTTGAATCCCCGACAGACCTGTCAGGAAACGGAATTTATCGATGATTCTGCAGAAATATCAATTATCGATCTACTACTGGTAATAGTCAGTCACAAAAAAATGATTCTTCGCAACACTATAGTTGCAGGAATAGTGACAGTATGCATTGCACTGCTGATGCCGAATATTTACACCGCCACAACCCTGATTCTCCCTGCTGAAGACGATAAAGCCGGCATGAGCTCCATGATGGCGCAGCTTGGCGGTCTGGCAGGTTTTGCCGGTGCCTCGATTGGAGGAGCCACCAAAACGGACCTGTATATAACAATGCTGAAGAGTGAGACTGTCCGTGACCCGATTATTGATCGTTTCAAGTTAATGGATGTCTACAAGGCAAAACTCAGGGTTGATGCCTACAATTCACTCAATGCTAAAGCAGCAATCAGTGCCGGAAAAAAAGACGGTATAATTACAATCAGTGTCAGCGATAAAGACCCAAAAATGGCCGCTGAATTGGCCAATGGCTATGTGGAGGAACTTGGTAAGATTGCAGCCGGATTAAGCACCAGTGGTGCAGGCAAAAACCGGCAGTTCCTGGAAGAGCGCCTGGTAACAGCCAAGGGTGATTTGATAAAAGCAGGTGATCAGTTAAAAACTTTTCAGGCCAAGAATAAAATGTTGAACGTCACGGAACAAGCCAAGGCCTCCATTGAAGGGGTTGCAAAGCTGCACGCGCAACTGGCAGTGCAGGAAGTGCAACTGGCGACACTTCAGCAACAATTCACGGACTCCAGTCATGAAGTAAAGCGAGCCAAAGCTTCCCTTGCCAGTCTCAAATCTCAGATTGCAAAACTCGAAGGTGGAGGTGGAGGCAGTTCCATTCCTTCAGTAGGCTCTGTACCTCAGCTGGGTCAGGATTATCTGCGAATTATGCGCGACTTCAAAGTTCAGGAGACAATGGTTGAACTACTGACCAAACAGTATGAAATGGCCCGCTTCTCCGAGTCCAAGGACCTTTCGCCATTTCAAGTCCTGCAAAAGGCAAAAGTGCCGGAAAGAAAGAGCAAACCGGCCAGAGCAAAGATGGTAATTTTAGCCACATTTACTGTTTTCTTCTTTTCCTTACTGCTGGCTTTTATCCTTGAGAGTTTCTCAAAAATGTCTGATGAAAACCGGGAACGTTGGGAATTATTGAAAAAGGGTTTGACATCGTTTCGGAAAAAATGACTTTAAACCGTCCAATCTCATATTAACCTGCAAACGACATTTGAACCGCCGAACACTCAGCCAATAGTAGGCGCTTCTAAGCGATGAACGCCGAGAAAACCAGGCTTTATAGTAAAAAACTGATTCACCTTTCAGGTTAAACCATGAGTACTTCCAAGCTTTTGATTTATCGGCGTGCATCCGCTTTTATCAGCGGTTAACTGTTTTTTTGAGGATTAAACATAATTACAAGGGAACTGACTAAATGAAAAAAGCACTAATTACAGGCATCACCGGGCAGGATGGTTCTTACCTTGCCGAACTGCTACTGGAAAAAGGTTACGAAGTACATGGTATTAAACGTCGCTCTTCTCAATTCAACACCGACCGGATAGATCACCTATATCAGGATCCGCACGACAAGGGGCGACGCCTGGTTCTACACTATGGCGACATGACCGACTCCACTAACCTGATCCGTATAATTCAATCAGTCCAGCCCGATGAAATCTACAACCTTGCTGCACAATCACATGTAGCTGTCTCATTTGAAACACCTGAATACACCGCCAATGCAGATGCAATCGGTCCACTGAGAATTCTTGAGGCAATCCGCATCCTAGGTCTGGAAAAGAAGACTCGGTTTTACCAGGCATCAACTTCCGAATTGTATGGCCTGGTGCAGGAGATCCCGCAAAAAGAAACCACACCATTTTATCCACGTTCACCCTATGCAGTAGCCAAGCTCTATGCCTACTGGATTACCGTCAACTACCGTGAAGCCTATGGCATTTACGGCTGTAACGGCATACTGTTCAACCATGAAAGTCCTGTACGTGGTGAAACTTTTGTTACCCGTAAAATTACCCGTGCACTGTCCAGGATAAAACTGGGACTGCAAGATTGCCTTTTCCTCGGCAACATGGATTCACTAAGGGACTGGGGACACGCCAAAGACTATGTGGAAATGCAGTGGCTGTTGATGCAGCAGGACCAGCCGGAAGACTGGGTCATAGCAACCGGTATCCAGTACAGTGTACGTGATTTTGTCAATGCCGCCGCTGGAGAACTTGGTATGGAGATTTCCTGGAATGGAACAGGAGTTGACGAAATCGGAACAGATCGCCACGGCAAAGAGATTGTCAAAGTTGACCCGCGCTATTTCCGCCCGACTGAGGTTGAAACTCTTTTGGGTGATGCAACCAAAGCACGCGAAAAGCTGGGCTGGACTCCCAAAATCAGTTTTAAGGAACTGGTAGCGGAGATGGTGCGTGAAGACCTGAAATCGGCTGAACGTGATGAGCTTGTGAAAAAACATGGCTATAAGGCATTTGATTATCATGAGTAAAAATTGCTATGCGTAAATAGGCCAAACCTGGAATTATTTTTTTGGGGTTTACCACCAAGAAGTATTCAGTCTTACCGACCTTCTCGACTAGAGGCGCCTACAGCTGGCCGGCTTTATCGGCGTATTCGGCGGTTAAAGTGCAAGTCATCTGTAGAAGCAAGGATCATCGAGTGAAAAATTATTCTGCTCAGATAACAGCAATGTCTAAGTTATTGGATCATGAGCAGCATCTGGAGCTGGCCATCCTGATCGGCAGCAGGGCTACCGGCACTGCACAACCGGGCAGTGACTGGGATCTGGCTGTGCAGTGGTCCAGGTCACTGGACAACATGTCAAAACTTGGCAAAACAGAAACACTTCGCAGACAGATTGCAAAACTGCTCGACAGAGAAGAGTCGGCAATCGATCTGATTGACCTGCCTGCGGCACGCCTGACCATGCGGGCTGTCGTTGCAGAAGAAGGTATTGTACTAAAAGGAGATGGCAGCCTGGCCTGGAATCATTTTTTGCAGCGAACCTGGAGGGACCTGGAAGAGTATTACTGGGAGCAAACCTATGCGGCTTGAGCTATATCAGGCGGAAACAGCCCACATTGCAAAAGAGCAGTCAGCCCTCCTTGATGAGGCCCGCGCCATACTGCTTACCGGCAAAACTCCTTCACGCCTGGAGCAAAACGGTATACTTCATGCGATTCAGATTCTGGCTGAGAATTCCATCGGCAAAGCCAAGCAATTACTTAAGGCAGCTGGGCAGCCTGTACCGGTTTCAGCCTATGACTGTTTTTCTGCACTTGTAACGCAGGGCATTATTTCAGAGACTGAGTTGCAGTCATGGAATGCAGCCATTGGGCTTCGTAGCAGAATAGTTCATGATTATATGAACATCGATATAGATATTGTATTTGAACTGGTCAGGACGGAACGTTATCTGTTTATAGTAAAATTCCTGATCAACCCTATATAAATCGACTACATTCTTTTACTTGTCGTAACCGCCGATAAAAGCGGATGAACGCCGAGTAAAACGACAAGAATAAGAATTTTTGGTTTAACCCCACAAGAATTATTTTGCTTCACCGCCTTTCACCGCCTTTATCGGCGTATTCGGCGGTTAAAAATGACTTTGATTTCACGGTAACCGCCGATAAAGGTGTATGCCATCTTGTGAAACCTTCCGGCAAGGTATAATGTTGACAAGAAATAATTATACTGCACCCGGAACTACCCACGGAGATTTGGAATGCTGAAAATACTGGTTAAGCAACTACTGGAAGAGCTTCCCGACTGCCGGGCGATTTACAGTTTCGGTTCATGGGGTACATCTGCCCAAAAGCCTGACAGTGACATCGACCTTGCCGTGCTGCCTGCTACTCCAATGAACCATTTACGTTGTTGGGAACTTGCTCAGTCACTGGCCTCCCTTGTCAATCGTGACGTCGACCTGGTTGACCTGTTAAGCGCCTCAACGGTTCTTCGGTTGCAGGTGGTAGCGACCGGAGAAAGACTCTACAGCGCCGATGACTACATCGTCGAATTGTTCGAGGACACTGCTTTCTCAAGCTACGCCAGACTCAATGAAGAGCGTCGCGAAATATTGATCGATATACGAGCAAGAGGGAGTGTTTATGGCCAGTGATGTACTCATTAACAAGGCAGCCATTATCGAGCGATGTCTTGCCCGAGTTGAAGAAGAGTACCTTGGACATGAAGATGAGCTTGAAACAAATTATACTCGTCAGGACTCTATAATACTAAATATTCAGCGTGCCTGCGAGGCGACCATAGACGCGGCCATGCACCTGGTGAAAGTTAAAAGACTCGGGATACCACAGGAGTCACGGGAAGCGTTCGACATGCTCTGTACTGCAGGCGTGATTAGTCCCTTTCTGCGTGACCGACTAAAAGCCATGGTCGGTTTCCGCAATGTTGCCGTACATGATTACCGGCAACTGAACCTTGACGTGGTTAAAAATATTCTCGAAAAACATCTGCATGAGTTTAGAGAGTTTGGACTTACTGTGCTAAGTTACAATGGCGGCTGATACAGCAAACTTATTTTAAAAGCTATTTGCAGGATGCTGTCAAAAAGATTACCATTTGCAATCGACTATCGTAACCGCCGATAAAAGCGGATGAACGCCGAGTGAAAGATTAACAACGTTTTTTGGTTTAACCCTGTGCTGATCGAATGTGTTATAATGCTGTTATCCGTGAGTTTGAAATTATCGGTGAGACAGTTTCAAAACTACCAGACACTTTAAAAGCAAAGTCACCACACATACCTTGGCAAGATATCAAAGTTTTCTGTAATCTGCTGGCGAATGAATATTTTGGCGTGGATCTACAGATTGTCTGGAACACGATAAAAATGATCTACCGGATCTCCTTAAGACAGCAAAACAACTCCTGCAATCA
>Ga0105048_10011633_pt1 | contig 13861 bp, 9 predicted proteins | sample MAT05_FD_78382 | JGI IMG/M metagenome (GOLD analysis project Ga0105048, IMG submission 78382) | Freshwater microbial communities from Lake Fryxell liftoff mats and glacier meltwater in Antarctica - MAT-05 | ecosystem: Environmental > Aquatic > Freshwater > Ice > Liftoff microbial mat | place...
AAATTACCGCTGCTCAGTTACCTCTCCAATTAAAAAAACGCTACCACAAACAACGATAATATCATCCTTTCCCGCATTCAACTTTGCAGCATCAAGGGCTTGGTTTACATCGCTATAACAATCTCCAATCAACTGAAAAGCCATTGCTTTTGCCTGTAACACTTCGGCAGCAAGCGCTCTTGGAATATGTGCATTGGTGAAATAGTAAATAGCATTTGCCGGTAATAATTTCAATACCGTATCTATCTCTTTATCTTTTACCATACCCATTACAAAATGGATTTTTTTATCAGCAAAAAAATTATTTAGCTGCTGCAGTACCTGCTTAATGCCATCCTCGTTATGTGCTACATCCAATACCAGTATGGGTTGCTCCTGTAGCACCTGCCAGCGGCCAAAGAGGCCGGTAAGTTTTTTTACATTCGCTAGTGCATATTTTTCAACTTCATTTGTAATATTAAACCCTAAAGTGAGTAAAATACTTTTTGCACACAGCACTGTACAAAGGTTTTTGGTTTGATACAAGCCATTTAAGTCAAGTGTAAAATAATCTGTAACAACTTTTTTACTGTTGTTTACTGTACAGTGTAAACTGTAAGCACTCATCTTTACGTTGGTTACTTCATATTCATGCTGCACAAAATGGATAGCGGCATTTTGCTGCAAGGCCTTTTCTACAAAAATATTTTTTGTTATGGGCAGGTATTCGCCAATTACTACCGGTATACCAGGTTTAATAATACCTGCTTTTTCAAAAGCAATCTTCTCCAGACTATCGCCTAAAATATTCATGTGATCCCATCCAATATTGGTAATAACAGATAAGATAGGGTTGATAATATTGGTACTATCAAGCCTGCCACCGAGGCCGGTTTCAATAACAGCGATGTCAACTTTTTCACGGGCAAAGTAATCAAATGCCATGGCAACGGTTAGTTCAAAAAAAGAAGGTTCCACTTTTTCGCTCAGTTCTTTAGTTCTTTGTACAAAGTCTGTAACAAATGCCTCGGAAACCATGGCACCATTAATCTTAATTCTCTCCCTAAAATCTTTTACATGTGGAGAGGTATAAAGCCCGGTTTTATAGCCAGCCTGTTGCAACATAGCGGCTAACATGTGGCTTGTACTTCCCTTGCCATTGGTGCCAGCTATATGAATGCTTTTAAAACTATGTTGTGGGTTTTCAAGTGCATTGCAAAGTTCTATAGTATTGTGCAGGTCTGTTTTATAGGCAATTGCGCCAATGCGGCTAAACATAGGAAGCTGCGAATACAAGTAGTCAATCGTTTGTTGGTAATTCATCGTTGCAAATATAGCATCATCCTGATGTACAATTAGGGTAAAACACTAGTATTCAATAGAGTGGTGTCTTATTCCACCTGCTGGTTGGCGAACACATAAACCATGGCCTTGCCACCGTAGGTATCCTCACCATAGCCGAAATCGGGAGCAACAATTTGAAATACACCCTCTACTTTTAATAGAGCAGTGGCTTATTTTATTGCTACATTCTTGTTGAGCCCATATTTTGCTGTAGAAATTGAAATGAAGGTTTGTAATGTACCATAAGTAAGTATTTCAGGTTACTTTTTTTACTAAAAAAAAGTAATCATTTTGAGGAACAAGAATGTTCTTAAACCCTTGTATTTACAGTAGTTTACCCCAGCTTTTAAAATTAATTCTGCACCCTAAAGTTGAATAATATAGTAGATACCCCACCATCATCCGAAGCAGGAAATTTTAAACTTGCAGCCTTTCTTTTTGCGATAGCTAAAATGGTATTATTAGAAGTAGTGGTACCTTTTGATATTGTGCTGCTTACAAAGCTGCCTGTGCTGTTATATTTTATATCTAAATATACTTTTGCGTTATCGTTAAAGTCGTCTTCAAACCTTAAAGCACCCAGGTTAAGGGGCCGCACGCCTCTTGTAACGCTCACCCCACTTTTGCCACCCGGCGTATTGCCGTAGCTATCTGCCTTGCCAGATGGGTCGCCAGCATCGCCCGTTCCACCCGGCTTGGTGCCCTGGTAGCGGTACCCATTATCTTCAGCAGCACCGTTCCCTTTACCATTACCCGGCCCTTTATAAGTGGCTATTGGTTTTGGCGGCTTAGGATTATATACCGTTTGTGGGGCAGGCGTTGTTGCTTTTACAACAGGCTTTACAGCAGGTGTAATGGTTGGAGTTATTTTTTTTACCGGTTTTATGGCTTTTGCAACGGGGGCTGCATCTGCCTCGGCATTTTCATCAGGCTCAGCTTCATTTGCATCTGTTGCAGCTTGCGTGTTGGTAACAGCTTTTTTGGCAGGTTCCGGTGCTGCATTGGCGTTCATGTCGCCTTTTATTAATGGTTGCACTTCGCCAAAGCCCTCAGCATTATTACCCAGATTAATTTCTATCAAATCTTGTGCAATAGGAGGTATTACTTTTAATACAGGAAACGTAATAATAAAAGCCAATAGTAACAACACGCCACAAATTGTGATGGTGTATAAAAAAGCCTTTTTATTCTTTTCTGATTCAAATGTTGCTTGCATAGATAAAGTATAAATCATGGTAAAGATATTTAAAAATCAAAAGATTCAATACCATGCCAGTTTACACAATCGTTAAAAATGTTTAACACAATAAAACTACTTTTAAAGAATGATGAGCCCGGCGATATTGCTTTGTGGTACTTCATTGGCGTCGCACTCTTGTACAAAATCACTTTATTTGGCTTTTACTACAATATTGTTTTTGCATTGAACCTGCTTTACATTGTTGCAAGCACGTAGCTTTTACTGTAATGTTAGTTTACTGCCTTTAGCTAAATGATGAACATAAAGTGGTTGCCCCTGGCCATTCAACCCAAATTTTTTAAGATGAATGCTGTAATAGATTTAGAATTGCGAAACAGGGAATCAACTCCAAAAAAATCGGCAAAAAAGTTCAATAACTTTATCAATACAGCTAAAATTGTTTTAAAACAACGGAAAGTTCTATCCTTTCTACAGCCTTACTTCTTTATAAAAATATCATACCCAAACCGTAAAATAGTGCCGGCCACTACCACCAAAAAAAATGTTCTTATAAATTTATTGCCTTTTAAAATGGCTAGTCTTGCTCCAAAAAAAGATCCAATAACATTGCAAACGGCCATTGGTAGGGCGTATTGGTATAAAATATGTCCGCTTCTGGAAAAAAATAAAATAGAGCCAGCGTTTGTAGCAAGGTTTACAAACTTGGCATGGGCACTAGCCTTTAAAAAATCGTACCCAAGCACAGCGATAAAAAACATTACCAGAAAACTCCCTGCACCAGGCCCAATAAATCCATCATAAAAACCAATTATCACTGCAAAAAAAGAGGTGTACCGTAGTTCTTTTTGGGCACTGATGGTTTTAATAGCAGCGTTGCCAAAATCTTTTTTGGTATAGGTATAAATAGCTACTACAATCAATATACAAAAAATGATGGGTTTCATAAATTGATTGCTTACAAGCGATACGCAAACAGAGCCGGCAAATGCAGCAGCAAAGGCAATACTACTCATGATAGCCAACATTTTCCATTGCACTTGTATGCGCTTTGCATATTGAAATGCAGCTATGGAAGTGCCTGTAAAAGAAGGAATTTTGGTAGTACCCAGTAATGTTGCCACCTGGTACTGCGGCAGGGTAATTAATGTAGCCGGCGTTTGTATTAAACCGCCACCGCCTACAATAGCATCAATAAAACCAGCTACAAAAGCTGCAAGGCAAAGTATAATTATTTCATTTGTCATTAAAACGGATATTGAAGTTGTAAATGTACTATAAACAACTTCCAATTACGCAAACTGTGAGTAGCAGTAAGCTATTTCATAAAAGAGGGTTGTTCAAAAATGAGCAACAATAATACAGCATGGCAGTATATCATAAAAAAACCGGGAAACAGCAATTGCTGTTTCCCGGTTAATAATTTAAAACTTTTTATTTCAACTATTTTTTTGGCATCAACACGGCATCAATTACGTGTACTACACCATTACTTCCTTCAAGATCTGCTGCAGTTACGTTTGCACCATTGATCATTACTTTGCCATCTTTAATACTTACAGTTAGCTCTTCGCCTTGTAAAGTTTTAACCTTTTGACCATCTGTTAGATCTGCAGCTTTTACAGCCCCTGCTACTACATGGTAAGTTAAAATACTTGTTAATTTTGCTTTGTTTTCAGGCTTCAATAAACCTTCAACAGTACCGGCCGGCAAAGCAGTGAAAGCTGCATTGGTTGGTGCAAATACTGTAAACGGACCAGCACCTTTCAATGTTTCTACTAAACCTGCAGCAGTAACCGCAGCTACTAGTGTAGTGTGGTCAGGCGATCCAATAGCAATATCAACGACGTCTTTTGGTGCAACAGGTGCAGCAACTTCAGTTTTTACTGTATCAACCGGAGTTGTTTCTGCTGTTTTGCTGGCTTCGTTGTTACACGATAACAATAAAATTGCGCTGATTGAAGCAGCGGTTAAAATGGGGAGAATGTTTTTTTGCATAAATTTTTTTTTCTTTAACGGCTACATGGTTATATTGTTCACATTTTGTTAAATAAAAAGTAAAAAAGTGCTAATGTTTATTTTTTCTTTTAAATGGCAACTGAACTTACACTTAAACAGCTTTACTTAATGATGGTTTATCGATAAGAGTCATTTATTAATTATAGGTGATGTTGGTAGGTTATATTCTTTACCATTTATCTTGTAAAGTATTTGCAAAATCATGTTTAAACAAGATGTTTATGAAGGAATTCTCTTTATTTATTATAATTTCTTTCTCCAAAAAGTAAACTGCCAATTCTAATCATATTGCTGCCTTCCTCTATTGCTGTTTCGTAATCTCCGCTCATGCCCATTGAAAGTACGGTAGGTTCAATATTTTGAACAGTTAAATTATCGTATAATCTCTTTAATTTTTTAAACTCCTCTCTTACCAATGCTACATCAGTAGAAAAAGAAGCCATGCCCATTAAACCCATTATTTGCACGTTGGTGTATTTACTCATCTGCACATTTGCCAATGAAGTTTCATCAAAACCAAACTTGGTTTCTTCCGTTGCTATATGAACTTGCAGCAGGCAACCTATTGTACGGTTATTTTTAATGGCATGTTTATTAATTTCTGCTAATAGATTTTCGCTATCAACCCCATGTATTAGGTGTACAAACGGTGCAATGTTTTTTACTTTATTACTTTGCAAATGGCCTATAAAATGCCAGTGGATATCTTTGGGCATTACCGCTTGTTTATCCAACAGTTCCTGTACATAGTTTTCGCCAAAATCTCTTTGCCCCAAATCGTATAAAACCTCAAGGTCTGCTACCGGTTTAGTTTTAGAAACAGCCACTAGCGTGGCTTTACCTTTTAATTGTAGCAATATTTCTTTGTATTTATCAATATTTACCGCCATGCTTTCATTTAAATTTAGTAAACAAAATTACTGTATCTGCCTGCAACAAATAAAAAAGTGCAAACAACTTTCGCTATTTGCACTTAATATCATTAAAATATCATTCAAATATCATTCAGCTACCTGCTTATGATTGCTCTTATTTAAGAATACTCCTGCTAATTACAATTCTTTGTACTTCGCTCGTTCCCTCATATATCTGTGTAATTTTTGCGTCTCTCATCATACGTTCTACATGATATTCTTTTACAAAACCATAACCACCATGTATTTGAACTGCTTCAGTAGCCGTCCACATGGCGGTTTCGCTTGCAAAAACCTTGGCCATACTGCCACTAAGGGTATAATCTACATGTTCATCTTTTTCCCAGGCAGCTTTAAGGCAAAGCAGGCGGGCCATTTCAATTTTGGTGGCCATATCTGCGAGTTTAAACTGAATAATCTGGTGGTGCATAATTTCTTTACCAAATGCTTTGCGTTGTTTGCTGTAAGCAAGGGATCTTTCATACGCACCACTTGCTATACCCAAAGCCTGTGCAGCAATGCCAATTCTGCCACCGGCCAGGGTTTTCATGGCAAATGAAAAACCAAATCCATCTACTCCAATGCGGTTTTCCCTGGGCACTTTTACATCGTTTAGCAAAATGGTATGCGTATCGCTGCCACGAATACCAAGCTTATTTTCTTTGGCGCCAACTATTACACCCGGCCAGTTTTTTTCTACAATAAATGCGTTAATACCCTTATGGCCTTTCTCCTTATCTGTTTGTGCTATCACCAAATAAACGCTTGCGCTACTGCCGTTGGTAATCCAGTTTTTGGTGCCATTTAGTAAATAATAATCACCCATATCTTCTGCCGTAGTACTTTGCGAAGTGGCGTCGCTGCCAGCTTCCGGCTCACTAAGTAAAAATGCACCTATGTACAGTTCACCATCTTTTTTGCCCTGCGCAAGGGGAATTAAATATTTTTGGCGCTGTGCTTCATTACCATATTCCTGTATGCCATAGCAAACAAGACTGTTGTTTACACTCATGCAAACGCTCACACTTGCATCTACCTTGCTTATTTCTTCCATGGCCAATACATAGCTGATGGTATCCATACCGCCGCCACCATATTCAGGCTTTACCATCATGCCCATAAAGCCAAGCTCAGCTAATTTCTCAATTTGTTCTTTGGGGAATTTTTGTAATTCGTCTCTTTCTATTACTCCGGGCAGGCATTCGTTGATGGCAAAATCACGGGCTGCCTGTTGAATCATAAGGTGCTCTTCTGATAACTGAAAATTCATTGCAATCGGTTTAAAATGTTTAATTACAAAAGTAGGTGAAGAAAACTAATGGTTGGCAGTTTGTAGATAACATTTATAGTTGCAAAAGCCCGGTTTTATTCCACTCATCCCTAAATCTCTAACAGTAAAAACTTCCATTTCTTCTAAATACTTTTTAGGGTTTGGTTACGCATTCGTCAAGCATTATTTTCATTGATCATGTTTGATGATGTTTCAATTAGCTTCTGCGATATTTCAAGAACTCTTATAACCTGATTTCTGCTTACACCTTCAAAGTCATCAAGAAAAATATCGATTGTGTCACCAGTTGCTAAATAATCGAAAAGATTTTTTATTGGAACTCTTGTGCCAAAAAAAACAGGTGTTCCACCTAAAATTTCCGGGTCTTTGTTTATTACAACTGTATCCATAAATTAAAATTTTGGTTATTAAATTTACACTATAATGTTTGGACTACAGTGCTGAAAAGCATGGCAAATCAAAATTTAAATATGCCAACTATGTGCTCTTTTTGCATTTCTATTAAGCGTCAATTAAACCTTTAAACTGCTAAATAGTTACCTTATAAGGTTATTTTTTTTCATCAAAATGAATCACTATTTCTCCGGCCAAAAAATATCCTGAAACACTATTCTGTATTGTATTTGAAACCCGGCTTACAATTTCAACTGCAAACTCTTGACTAAAAAAGTAATGCTAACATTTCTTTTTTGCAGTTTTATTGGCAGCAGGTTGTTAATCTGTTCAATATTTTCCCATTTAAGCAAATGATTGATTGGTTTTGAAAACAACAGCCTTTTTTATATCCTTACTTTTGCACATTCATTGTAAAGATAATTTTAATCAGCGTAATTTTTATGGCTAAAATAGCAATCAATATAGCAACAGGCAGTTTACAAAAGGATGAAATAATTGTTGGGATCGATTTAGGTACTACCAATAGTTTGGTGGCCATCATTCATCCGGAAACCAATAGTCCATTGGCTTTAAAAGAGCACAATACTTCTTCTTTGGTGCCATCTATCATACATTTTGATGAGCAGGGAAATATTACGGTAGGTGAGGAAGCAAAAAAGAAGTTGATTACAGAGCCTCAAAATACCATCTTTTCTGCCAAGCGGTTGATGGGCAAATCTTACAACGATATAAAAGAAAATGCGTCCTTTTTTTCTTACAAAGTGATAGATGATAATACAGAAGCCCATGTAAAAGTACAGGTAGGCAATAAGTTTTATTCTCCTGTTGATTTGTCTTCTTTTATATTAAAGGAGCTAAAAACCAGGGCAGAGCATATTTTAAAAACACCGGTAAATAAAGCCGTTATTACAGTGCCGGCCTATTTTAATGATGCACAGCGTCAGGCTACCCGGGATGCCGGTAAGTTAGCTGGGTTAGATGTACTAAGAATTGTAAACGAGCCTACCGCAGCTAGTCTTGCTTATGGACTTGGCTTAAATAAGGGAGAAGAAAAAACAATTGCAGTGTATGATTTGGGCGGTGGTACTTTCGATATTTCTATTTTACGCATAGCAGATGGTGTATTTGAGGTGCTCTCCACCAATGGCGATACCTACCTTGGGGGCGATGATATTGACAAGGCAATAGCCGACTATTGGATGACACAATTGGATATTAGTAAAGATGTTTACCAAACGGATAAAGGCTTTGCACAAGCTATTCGCTTAAAGGCAGAAGAAGCTAAAATTCATCTTTCAACTCATGCCCATTTTAGTGGTATTGTAGAAGAAAATGTGGTATCTATTACAAAGGAAATTTTCAATACAATTATTCAACCGTTGGTTGATAAAACCATTACCTGCTGTACCAATGCTTTAAAAGATGCGGAACTGAAAAAAGCAGCCATTGATGTTGTGGTGATGGTAGGTGGCAGTACAAGGGTGCCATTGGTTAAAGAAAGTATTGGGCATTTTTTTGGAAAGCCTGTAAATGATACGGTAAATCCAGATGAGGTAGTTGCATTGGGAGCTGCTATTCAGGCAGATATATTAGCCGGCAATAATAAAGAAATGTTGCTGTTAGATGTAACGCCCTTATCGCTCGGCATAGAAACTATGGGCGGACTGATGGATGTGCTGATACCTAGAAATTCTAAAATACCCAGCAAGGTAGCCCGGCAATATACCACCCATAAAGATGCACAAAGTGGTATTAAAATCGGCGTGTACCAGGGCGAAAGAGATATGGTGAAAGATAATCGTAAACTAGCAGAATTTAACTTAACGGGCATTCCTGCAATGCCTGCCGGTTTGCCTAAAGTAGAAGTAGCTTTTTTAATTAATGCTGATGGAATTTTAGTTGTAAAGGCGAAGGAATTGCGGAGTGGGAAAGAGCAGGCCATTGAGGTAAAATCTCAATTAGGTTTAACAGATGAAGCGCTTGAAAAAATGCTGATGGATTCTATTACAAATGCTAAAGAAGATATAGCAACAAGAGCATTGGTAGAGGCAAGAACAGAAGGCGGTTTGCTTTTAGAAACTACCGAAAAATTTATACAGAAAAACGCTGCACTGCTTACACAGGAAGAATTAATAGATAGTGCTGCCGCTATTCAGGCTTTGCAATTATCCATTACCATGGATGACAAGGATTTAATACATACTAAAATTGAGGCGCTCAATGATATTTCCCGGCCTTATGCAGAGCGTGTAATGGATAAAGCTATTGCTGTGGCAATGAAAGGGAAATCAGTTTAAGGGAAATCAGTGTAAGGGAAATCAGTGCAAGGGAAATCAGTGCAAGGGAAATCAGTGTAAGGGAAATCAGTGTAAGGGAAATCAGTGTAAGGGAAATCAGTGTAAAGGAAATCAGTATAAGCTTATTTAATTTTTTTAAGTAAATTCTAACACTGCAATTTTACACGATACTGTAACAACTGATGAATCAACTTTATTTTATTTTGCAACCCAATAAAAACCCCCTATTTTTATCGTGCTCATTTTAAAATAAAGCAGCGCTTTGTGGTTGGTGAAGTTATTAAATATGTACTAGCCTCGGGCGGTGAAACACCAGCCGAAATGGAGTGTTTCAATTTGAAATGCAACTTTTTTATCTTGATTGTTTGCCAGACATCAATTTTAAAAAAATATACTAGATATTATGGCAATACGTGTTGCAGTTAACCACAAAACAACCTATACCTACGACCGTTTGGTAAATCTTTCTCCACACATTTTCAGATTACGACCTGCGGCACATTCCCGAACAAATATTGAAGCTTATTCTTTTAAAATCACCCCCGAAGAGCATTTCATCAACTGGCAGCAAGATCCCTTTGGTAATTACCAGGCAAGGGTTGTTTTTCCTGAAAAAACTGGGGAGTTAAGTGTAGAGGTTGAATTGATAGCCAATTTGGTTGTCATCAATCCTTTTGATTTTTTTGTGGAAGATTATGCAGAGAAATTTCCTTTCCGGTACGAGGAGCAACTGCGAAAAGAATTGTTGCCCTATTTTGAATTTAAAGAATTTGGTTCGTTGCTCAGGCAATGGATGGCAGGGGTTGACAGAAATACTAAAAATATCAACGATTTTTTGGTGTACATCAACCAAAAGCTCAATAGAGAAATCAATTATTCTATCCGCATGGAAGCAGGGGTACAAACCTGCGAAGAAACACTGGAAAAAAAATTAGGCTCTTGTAGAGATACTGCCTGGCTACTAGTGCAAATATTGCGACATCTCGGCCTTGCTGCTCGTTTTGTTTCCGGTTACCTGGTGCAATTAACGGCAGATGTAAAATCGCTTGATGGCCCATCTGGACCTGAAAATGATTTTACCGATTTGCATGCCTGGACGGAAGTGTATATACCCGGCGCTGGCTGGATTGGCCTCGATCCTACCTCTGGATTGTTTGCTGGCGAAGGCCATATTCCTTTAGCTTGTACACCCGATTACGCAAGTGCAGCACCGGTTACAGGTGCTACAGATGTTTGCGAAACTGTTTTTACTTTCTCTAACAAAGTAACCCGAATTCACGAAGATCCACGGGTTACCAAACCCTATACACCCGAGCAATGGGCCATCATCAATGCAACGGGTTTAAAAGTTGATGAAGACCTGGAGGCAGGCGATGTAAAAATGACCATGGGCGGCGAGCCTACTTTTGTTTCTATTGATGATATGGAGGCAGATGAATGGAATACCACCGCAGATGGTAAGCAAAAGCGCATCCTTTCTCACGAGCTAATTTTTAGGCTGCGAGAAAAATTTGGTCCCAACGGAATGATCCATTACGGCCAGGGAAAATGGTACCCCGGCGAGCCTTTGCCAAGGTGGCAATATGGTTTGTTTTGGAGAAAAGATAACTATCCAATTTGGCATAATTTAAAGCTGATTGCACATGAAAACATTGAGAAAAAATGCACCCATGCAGAGGCTGAATTATTTACCCATGAGTTGGCAAGGCGCTTAGCTATTAGTCCAGCCAATATGAGTATTGCTTATGAAGATATTTTTTATTTTTTATGGGCCGAAAAAAAAGTGCCAGTAAATGTAGATTTATCTAAAGTAAACCTCAAAAATTCGCTGGAGCGAAAAACCCTTGCTCAATTATTAGAAACAGGTTTAGATACGCCAGCCGGATATGTACTACCCTTAAAATGGAATTACGAAAACGGAAAGTGGAAAAGCTGTAAATGGATATTAAGCAGCGATCATTTGTTTTTAACACCAGGTAACTCGCCCATGGGCTTACGTTTGCCCTTAGATTCGTTACCGGAAGTATCCAAATTTGCAGAACCGCAAAGAGTAGAAAGAAGCTTGTTTGAGGAGTTGCCTGCTTTAGAACATTTTGATGAAACCATTACGGAGCGCTATGATACGGTAACGGTTCATCCTCCTGAGCAGGTAAAAAGAAGATTTACAGAATGGTTAAAAGATAAGCTAAGTGCCTTTAAAAAAGTTAAAAAAGAAAAGGAGGAAGAACTAATACCTAAACCGGAGCCTGTCCCTGAAAAAATACCGGAAGCGGTAAATAACCAAGAGCAAGAGGAAGCTGCCTACCAGGAGTTTTTGATAGAAGTAGAAACCATCAAAACGGCACTCTGTATTGAGGCAAGAGAAGGTATCCTCTACATTTTTATTCCGCCAATGGATTACCTGGAGCATTATCTCGATTTAATTGCTTCCATTGAAGCCACTGCCGAAAAATTACAAATACCTATCAGTATTGAAGGCTACGAGCCACCGAGAGATTACCGAATGGAGCGCTTGGTAGTATCACCAGATCCCGGTGTAATTGAAGTAAATATTCATCCTTCAAAAAACTGGAAAGAGCTTACCAGCATTATTGATACTTTGTACGATCAGGCATTTTTATCCCGACTTGGTACAGAAAAATTTATGCTGGATGGAAGGCATACCGGCACGGGTGGCGGCAACCATATTACTATTGGTGGCGCATCTCCATCAGAGAGTCCATTGCTTCGCAGGCCTGATCTGTTGCGGAGTTTAATCACTTACTGGCAGCATCATCCTGGCCTTTCTTATTTATTTTCCAGCGCTTTTATTGGCCCTACAAGCCAGGCACCAAGGATAGATGAAGGGCGGGATGAGAAATTGTATGAAATGGAAATTGCGTTTAGCCAGGTGCCTGAGCAGGGGCATATACCTTTTTGGCTGGTGGATAGAATTTTTCGTCACCTCCTTACCGATATTACCGGCAACACCCATCGGTCAGAATTTTGCATAGATAAATTGTATTCTCCAGATTCATCTTCTGGCCGCCTTGGTATCCTGGAATTCAGAGCTTTTGATATGCCCCCGCATAAAGAAATGAGCCTGGTGCAAATGCTCTTAATACGTGCCTTAATAGCTATGTTCTGGAAAAAACCTTATCAACATGAATTGGTAAGATGGGGTACCGAATTGCACGATAAATTTATGTTGTCGCACTATGTGCATGAAGATTTAAAGGAAGTAGTAAGTGATTTAAATGCAGCGGGCTATCCATTTGACATAAGTTGGTTTGAGCCCTTCTTTGAGTTCCGGTTTCCTCATTACGGCACGGTACAATTACAAAATATTGAAATGGAAATACGCATGGGTATAGAGCCATGGCATGTATTGGGAGAAGAAATGAGCAGTAGCGGTACCGCCAGGTACGTAGATTCTTCATTAGAAAAAGTGCAGGTAAAATTAAAAGGTTTAAATAGCAGTCGCTACATTTTATTGTGTAATGGTACCCGTGTACCGCTAAAAGAAACAGCTATTAAGGGCGAATTTGTTTGCGGTATTCGTTACCGGGCATGGCAACCACCATCTGCCCTGCATCCAACCATTGGCATAGATGCACCACTCACTTTTGATATTGTAGATACCTGGAACAGCCGGTCAATTGGTGGCTGCACATACCATGTATCTCACCCGGGTGGCAGAAGTTATGATAGTTTTCCTGTTAATAGTTACGAAGCAGAAAGCAGGCGCTGGAACCGGTTTGGCAATACAAGCCATACGCAAGATGTACTAATGCCAACGCCACGTTTTAGCGTAGTGCAACATTATATTGAACAAGACAGACAATCCTTCTTCTGCGATCCACCGCCAGTGGTAACCAATAAAGAATATCCATACACTTTGGATATGCGGCAGTTTTGGAAAAAGTAAGCAGGTAGCTTAAACCTAGCCAGGTTTGAAGCGGGTAATTTTCCAGTATAATCTTTTTAGTGATGAATATTTATTGCAAGGTGTAAAAGCCTTGCTTTTTTTATATACCAATAGCAAAACTGCGTTTAGCTCTTGCAAGATAACTCGTGATTGATTTTTAACTGTAAAATTTGCGTTACATAAAGCCTGGCCAACTACCATACTTCAAATAAAATATTAACCATTTATTACTCACTCATAATACGTATGTTTTACTACTAAATGTGCTTTATTTTTAAATAATATATATAAAGGCCAATAATAGTGTTTTTTGGTTTTTTGTAAAACGTGGAATAGTATGCTCCTATAAACACGGTAATTTTTATAGCAACAATCGGGGCTTATCAGTAGCAATACTTTCATCAACCTCGGTTCCGGCTATCCCCGTCCGAATGGCTAAACCGGTAGTGCGTTCCAAGTCCACCACAGTGCCATGCTGCAATGCCTCACCGGGCTTTCCACTGCTATACGGCATCC
>Ga0105048_10011634_pt1 | contig 13860 bp, 6 predicted proteins | sample MAT05_FD_78382 | JGI IMG/M metagenome (GOLD analysis project Ga0105048, IMG submission 78382) | Freshwater microbial communities from Lake Fryxell liftoff mats and glacier meltwater in Antarctica - MAT-05 | ecosystem: Environmental > Aquatic > Freshwater > Ice > Liftoff microbial mat | place...
CGTATTCGTCGGTGATGTTCCAAAACGCGAACTTGTCGGTGCGGCTTACGGATGAATTCATGAAGGCCGTTTCGGAAGACAAGATTTGGAAGACCCGTTGGGTTAGCGACAAGTGCGATACCGAGCCACCGACTTACCAGGCCAAGGACATTCTCAACCGAATGGCCGAATGCGCTTGGCATTGCGGAGACCCCGGGGTTCAATACGACACGACCATTAACGAATGGCACACGTGCCCGAACAGCGGTCGCATCAATGCTAGCAATCCTTGCTCCGAGTATATGTTCTTGGACAATACGGCCTGCAATCTCTCCTCCATCAATCTCATGAAGTATCGACGTGCCGATGGTTCGTTCGATGCCGAGGGATTCACGACGACCTGTCGGCTGTTCCTAATCGCTCAAGAAATCTTGGTCGATCACGCGAGCTATCCAACAGATCGCATTGCCCACAACAGCCACTTGTTCCGACCGCTAGGTTTGGGATACGCCAATATCGGTTCTCTGATCATGACCAGTGGCGCAGCTTACGATTCGGCTGCTGCACACAGCATGTGCGGAGCGATCACCGCTCTGCTACACGGTGCCGCCAACCTTGCCAGCGCCGAAATCGCCGGTGTCGTCGGTACTTTTGCTGAGTATCCAGACAATGCAGAACCAATGATGCGCGTCATGCAAATGCACCGCAGCGCTGTGGAGCAAATCGATCCGAGTGGTCCGGCTGATCTCAAGAATGCGGCTCGCAATATCTGGGATCGCGTTCTGGAACTCGGAGCCCGCAATGGCTTCCGCAATGCACAAGCGACGGTGTTGGCGCCCACTGGCACGATCAGCTTCATGATGGACTGCGACACGACCGGCATCGAGCCTGATATTGCCTTGGTGAAATACAAGCAACTGGCGGGTGGCGGGATGCTGAAGATCCTCAATAGGTCCGTTTCGCTAGGGCTAAGCACTCTCGGTTATAACGCAGAACAAATCGTTGCGATCGAAAAGTACATCAGCGAAAAGGATACCATCGAAGGCGCACCGTTCCTGAAGACGGAGCATTTGCCGGTCTTCGATTGCGCCTTTACGCCAGCCAACGGCACACGCAGCATCCGGTGGCAAGCCCATATCGAGATGATGGCCGCTGCCCAACCGTTCCTGTCAGGTGCGATCAGCAAGACAGTCAACATGCCTACCGACAGCACCGTCGCCGACATTGGCGAAGCGTACTTCTGGGGCTGGGAGTTGGGACTGAAGGCCATCGCTATCTATCGAGACGGCTCCAAGCAAAGCCAACCTCTGTCGACCAAGAGCGAAGGCCAAAAAGCAGAAGACGCTGCCGCTGCCGCTGTGGTCGAGAAGATTGTCTACAAGCCGCGTCGCGAACGGTTGCCAGACACTCGCAACTCGGTCACCCACAAGTTCAACATCAGTGGTCATGAAGGCTACATCAATGTCGGCCTCTATCCAGATGGTCGGCCAGGCGAAGTCTTCATCACGATGGCGAAGGAAGGGAGCACTATTGGCGGATTGATGGATAGCTTTGGGACGGCAACGTCGATCTCGTTGCAGTACGGCGTACCTTTGGAAGTCCTGGTCAATAAGTTTAGCAACACCCGCTTTGAACCGATGGGGCATACGACCAATCCAGACATTCGTATCGCTAAGAGCTTGGTCGACTACATTTTCCGCTGGCTCGGTCTGACGTTCCTCGATAGCTATCGAGCGGAACAAAAAGCGAAAGCAGAGGTTCTCGCCGCATCGAAGAGCGACTTTGCACCGAAGAGCGACTCAGCCTTGACGGTGGCTAAGTTGCCTAGCACCTTGCCAAAGACTCCGGTCAACGGCAACGGAGCCGAGGTTGCGCAGGTCAACGGCTACACCCAAGCACGCTTTGTTGGACTCAGCGACATGCCGGGACAAACACCCGCCCGCTCGACCACGAAATCGGACACCCGCGACGGTCAGTTTGCCGGCTTCCAGAGCGATGCACCTAGCTGCGATAGCTGCGGATCGATTACGGTTCGGAACGGAAACTGTTACCTGTGCCATAACTGCGGCAACAGCTTGGGTTGCAGCTAGCATCCCGTTTCGGACTTTGGCAAAGTGTCGAAAGAGGTCGGGATGATTGTCCCGACCTCTTTAGCAATCGTTCCGAAATATTTGATACTTGTCGGTTAGCTCCACCAAAGTTTGCAAAAGATCGCTGACTGTACTCAATGAACCGGTTCGGATAAGGTACACAGATAAGGTACTCGGATATCGTACTCGTACTCGAAACCACATGCCAATCGAGTACGAGTACCGCCTTTGGCTGAGTACGAGTACGAAACACTAGGATTTCAAAACACCGAGACTCTTTCGAGTGGTGGCGTTCGCCGCGGAGTCTCAAATATTCTCCTTACAAGCCCGGTGAAGGATGACTACGGTCGCGGGGCCAGATAAAAGCGGTGGAACAGCATGGCCGCGATCGAGAGAAGTGCGATGGTACCTATCAACGCAGCTATGTTTCCGCAAAATCGGTAAAGTTGATCTTGTTGACGCGCGGTTGGAGACCATTCAAGTTCGCCTTCTTGTTGAAATGCCTTGGCGAAGACACTTTTCACAAATGCCTGTTGGCTCGGTGCTGAGCCAGAGGCTGCGAAGTAACAACCGCCAAAAAGGAACTGCTCGTAGGCAAGCGCCGGGTCGATCACGGGATCGAATCCGAATCCTCGGGACAGCACCGCTCGAAGGTTGTCTGCAAAGGTTCCTCGCACTCGGCAGAGCAGCATAAACAAGCGTGAATTGTGCTTCTTCTTGAGTGCATTTGCTTCTTGAAAAAGCATGTAGATCCAATCTTCAAAGGTCGCGGTGGCGTGAACAGCAATGGCATCCAGTCGTGGAGCCTCCGGTGCGACCCAGAGATCTGAGCCCTTGCCAAAACGATTATCGCTCGACTGCTGGGGAGGCAATCGCTTGATCAACTCAACGAAACCTTCGTCGATCTCCATACCTGTCACCAAAGCTGTGTTGGGACAACGGATCTGAAGTTCTTGGCGAAGGACTGCCAAATCCTTTTGGATTGCAATTTGAAGCTGAGCTCCAGACGATTCGATGAGTTCAAAGGGCAAGACGGACACGATGCCATTGATAGGACAGAGGGGGCGTCTGGCTCGATTGATAAGTTTGCAAACGTGCCGAAGTCGCTCTTCGCAATCGAAAATATCGTTCGAATTTAGGAGTTTCGAGGTTGAAACGGCCTTCCACAACTCGCTCAGATCTTGGCTTTCATCCAAGAGCATGGTCCCACCAGGCTGGATCGGGTCATTGGTCGGCTCGTTTTTCTCCGGGATTGAAAATCGCATTGCACCGAGCTTCAATGCGTCGATGGTTTCACCGACATCCGAGAGGAGCATCCCCGTGTTGGAAGCTGGACTGGCTTCGCTAGGCCCGCTGCTAGATGATGTGGATAGACGCGAAATGCAATTGCAACCATTAAGAAAAACGAGGATCCCTTCGTGGCAAGCGTGCACGGATAAAGGGGGGGATCCTCCACTTGGGACTTCCACTTTGAAATCGAGGTTCATCAATTGGAGCAGCGTTTTCACTTCGCGATGCTGCGATGTTCCGAGCACCAGAAAAAGTGGCGTCTCGGAGACTGGGATCCCTTTGGCAGCGGATTCGGAAATGCCGTCTTCCCAGATGCGATCAATATCGGGAAACCGCGACTTTTCCTGCATCAGTAGGTACTTCACCAAGTAGTAGATCAGCGTAGGAATGATCGCGACCAAAGGGATCGGCAACAGGAACCACATCCACCAATTGCGATCCGCTTCCTGGGAGTCCAAGATGTGACGGATATAGGCCGCGGCCCAGATAAGCAATAGGAATAGAAGCGAAAGCAAAGACCACTTCGTCGGTAGCGACCATTGCGAGATCGCGCGGACACCCGGTAACGAGCGGCTGAACCAATAGAATATGGCTCGCATCGGAGTTGCAATCGCATCGACAATCGAATGAATGGATTTCATCCCACTACCTTTCAAACAATCAACCAGGCCTAAAAAAAGGATTATTTTACGAGCTATTTGAGTTCAACGTAAAGCAAGATAAAACAGGAAATGGCCAAGGCCACTAGCAGTGAACTGAGCATGGCAAACAGAATAAAATTGGATTTGCCATTTAAGGGTTTGGCCGAATCGCCCGTCTGGATAACGCCAGGAATGTTTGGGCGTCCCTGGCGCAGATGCAACGCTCGCACAACCTCGCGACACCACGCGTCCACGGTATCTGGGATCCTGAGTTTTTGAGACATTTGACGCACATACGAAGCATCGCTGTTGGAATAGAATCCTCGGAACCCGAGCACTACGGCTAGGTAGAAGACTTCGAGCGCATTTTTGTTCGGAAGGCTACCGGCTTCGATGGCTTTGGCGAAGAAATCCTCATGGGCATCCCGAGTGCCGAAAAACTTTTTTTCGAGGCAATTGTTTGTCCACCATCCGCTCTCCTGCCAAGAGATTTCAATCAGTTTCGAATCGATCCAACCGCAGATAGCATACTTGGAAAGTTTCCATTCCTCGCGCAGGCCGAGTTTTGCTTCGGCCTCTTCGATTTTTCGGATCAAGGTCGCGCGTTCGTCTGCGGTAACCATGGGCTCACGATTCTCGATCTTGGACTCCAGCCGCAGGGCTGCCGCAAAGATGGGATCCACGGCGTTTGCGAATTCAGTTTGCATAGTGTTTCTCCAGTCGCTTACATTCGCTTTCGGACGGCAAAGATTGCAAACTCCAAACCATAGGCTTGCCCACCGATGGTTACGTGCAGCCGGCGATTGCCCTCCAAGGAATCCAAATTGGAAATTTGCTCAGTTCTGACTCGCATCGCCATGGTTTGTGCCAGTTGGACTTGTTTCCAGGGCTCATCATCCAATCGAATTTGAAAGAACACCCACTTCCCGCGATTGGTAAGACCACGCGGAAGTTGTTGTACACTCTTGAGTTTCAAGCCAGGCTGGCGTTGGGTCATGTATTGCTCGACTTTGTCGGATGCGCCCAGCTTCCAGTCCAAGGCTTCCTTGAGCAACTGGACGCATTGTTCCACGCTGATGTTGATAGGACTGACACCAAAATACCAGTCCCATTCTGGCCCGAACCATTCCGGCTCGAGGGCCACATGCATGCCTCTGCCAGCTCCGATAAAGTTCCTTTGAATGCACTCGTCTTCCTTGACCGAATTGATCAACTTGCGAATGTGATCGGCGGCCCAACGGAAAATGTTCGCCAGATCATCGTGATCGTACTTGGGGACTTCTTCAATCGCGGCGGTCGGGCCAAAAATGGAACTGCGTCCGACGATCGTGCAGAGAGCGTTGTACGCTACCAAGGGGTGAACGCCCGACGCAAAGGCCATGCACGAGAGTTCTCCATAGGACTCATTAAGGACATGCATGAGAAGGATTTTTTCTAAATCTCCATGAACCTGAGTCTGCAGACTGATGCCTTTGTCCTGGATCGTCAGACTGAGAGTCTTGATTCTGCTTCCCAAGAAATTCCTTAGATCGCGAATCAAACTCGACAGCTCGCTCCAGGACTGCGTTGTGATCGAAGGTGGATAGTAGTTGGTATCGAAGCGGAAGGTCCCCCCCTCAGCCCCACCGCGTGAGATTCTAACGAGTGGAACAACTTCAAACCCCGAGAGATCTTCCGTGGAGAAGAGAATTCTATGATGGATGTGTCGCAATCCAATTTCTTGTCGATTTCCGCCCGTGCTCTCGTCATCTATTTCGCGAAAGCTCGACGAGTATCGCGCTTTCGATTCGGTGGAATCGACCGCAACATTGGCCCGACCTTCCGATGCTTTAGGGACGGCCAGGTATGCTGTAACGGACTTGCTAGCGGCTAAATCTTTGCTCAGTCTCGCGTTCAAATCGACGGTTAGGACATTGTTGGACTCGCAAGACACGATGGTGCCGTCGCGAAGTCTTGCTTGAAGTCCAACCAGTTCAAGAATTCCGTTATTAATGGCTTCTTCCGAAAGGGAAACACGAAATACCCCATAGCCATACGGATGATCAAGTTGAGAATGAAGACCCGTCAATTCGGCCCAATATCGATCTGCAGCTTGAAAATGATGGGGCCGGAGAAACATCCCCTCCGACCAGTGCACCGACGGATTCTGCATTATTGAAATCAACGTGAAACGGGAATACAACTACGAATGCGTTACAATGCGTTCGCTAAAACTAAGATTTCGGCGTCGATTACATAGCATACCAACGAGAACCGCAGTTACAATCCTGGCGTGACCATCTACGACGGGCTCGCATCGCAGCAACTTGTGAAAGGAAATGAAATGGCACAAGCCACGGATGCCAAACCTACCAGGCGATCTTGGACCGATGGTAAAGATCAGCCCAAGAACCGATTTATCGCGTTGGTCTTCCTCTCGTTGTCGGTTGCAATCCTCTTTTCGGTTTTTCTTTGGTTCGTTTTCTATTGGGGGAAAAAGGGAGAGACGTTTTTCCTCCCGCTTTCCGTCGGTAGCTATGCCGATGGCATACCGAAGGCAAACTATGGAGTTTGGGACCAGGATTTACTGACGGAAACTGCTAAAACGCACGGTTTGAAACCATGGACCTTTTCCCTGGAAGAAAAGCTTGAGAATCGACCGCAGATCGAAGATCGATTGACGAGATTTATCAATGAAATTCAAAGGATCGGACGCGAACCCGAAAAAACAACCGTTTTGGTTCAATTGCGCTGCCATGCCGTTGTCGCAAACGATGGAAACGCATGGACTTGCGGGCTATTCGTAGGTGAGTCGTCGACTAAGGATGCCATGTTTCCCCTGGTGGATTTCTTGAAACAGCTACAGACGATACCTGCCAACAACATTGTGCTCTTTGCGGACGTTTGCGATGTAAAATCGGTCCCTAGCAAAGGCTGGATCACAAATCCCGTAGCTTCTTACATCAATAAAGCATGTGAAAAGCTCGAAAGCCGGGCAGGCAAGAGCCTTTGGATCGCGTGTGCAGCCGACGACTACCAAGAAACGTTCTATTCGGACGCTCGACGAAAGACTCTGTTTCAGGAGGCTTGCGAGGATGCACTTCAACACAGCAACGGAAAAGACTGCAACCTCAACGACTATTTTGAGTCGATTTTCCGATATTGCTATACGGCCAGCGGTGGCCGTCAAACCCCGAAATTGATTTTGTCGAATGGGAACACCACAAAGACTTTCGATGCCCAGTTCGATTCAAAACTACAGAAACTTGCAAAACAAGTCATCATCGGGCATAGATCTCCTTTGGGAGCTTCTATCCCCAAGTCCCCCAAGGTAAAAGTGGATGGAGCCGCCCCCGCGACCAAGACGTCCAGAAACGATCGGATTCTCAACGCTGGGGGTGAAGACTTGGTTCGGCCGGTTTCCTTGGTTCAAGACAAAGTTGGAGCTGACAGCAAGGGCTCTAAACCGATCGGAGATCCAATCGAAAGCAAGCTGGACGACGATGAAGCCGTAGCGTTTTGGCAAATTCGAGATCGCGTCCACTCACGCGGTCAAATGCCATTGGACAAAGGGATGCGATGGTCGCCAGCCGATTTTGCCCCGATGTTGTGGCGAAAGTGGCAGATAGATGCAGCTATGGACCCCGCCGTCGCAAAAAAGCACTTCGAGGAACTGAAGGAACTCGAAAAGCTACTGGTCGCGGTTGTCCCCAAGGAAGATTCAAGCGCAACGGACCAAATGCTTGTGCGAGCATGGAATGATTTTTTAGCAACCAATCAAAGTCTTCGCTCCTTATGGCAAGGCGAGGGCGACATGCTGACCGAATCCGAATCGATGGTATGGACCAGTGTTAGAAAAAAGATTTGCGACTACATCGACGCCCTTTCCGAACTAGGTTTTTGGTTTTCGCTCGACTGCGATGATCCAATCTATCGGAAAGAATGGGAGGAGCTCCTGTCGTGTTTGGAACGAGCAAAGGTAAATCTGCCCCTCGAACGCAACGAGTCCGCAAATGAAAAAACGATCGACATGCAGATAGCCAACGCGACCCAAGCGAGACTGCAACTGCGAAAATGGCTGTCCGATCGCTGCAGGCAGCTTGAAAGTAAAAAGGGGGCATTGACCTGGCTGGACGAACGAGAATTTCAAAATTTGCTTGCAAGCCCATTGCTCACACATTCTCAACGAAAGTCGCTGCTCACTCAACGTGACACTCGAACCAAGAACCTCGGGCTCGTGAGCGAGGATAGAGATACGGACTTCAAAAAACTCCTTGAATCGGTCGCTCCATTGACGTCCAAAGCAGAGAGGGCGTGCAACGAACTGATCCGACTTGCGGCGTTTTGCGGCACGAAAGTATCCGTCCCTGCGTCCAGCAATGAGGAGCGGTACCTGGCACTCGGTAGAGAATACGAGATAGCTATGAGAGCCGAAGCCAACTCACCCATGGAACTCGAAGCGAAATCCAAGCTATCTCGTTGGCACTTTCTTTCCATCGCCGATACGAATTTTGGGAAGCCATCGGAATGGAACCTGTCGTTCGCCGGGATTGTGGTCTCCCCTGTAGATCCCAGTTGGATTCGACTATCGCTCCCTGCCGGTGCTGTATCCCTAGACTTCGCTGATACCAGGGATGATTCAGAGCTACGAGTCAACGTAAAACGGATCGACGGATCTAACGTCCCGGAGTGCTCGCTCCGATGGTCAACGTCGGTCGATGTTCCCGACTTTAGTATCAGCGTCAACGGTAAGCCATTTGCCAAGGGTTCACCTATGAAAATCCAACCGAGATCCAAGCAATCGATTTTGGTTTGCCAATTCCCACGCACTGGCAAAATACCAGAGGGACTCACATTGAACTTAAAACTTGTCGGAGAAAAGTCCTCAGAAGTGACCGTTCCGATATTGCGAGACGCAGAGCAAATAGACATCGTTGCCACACGTGTCCACAAAAATGGCCGAAACCTAAATGACCCGAGTCTGCAGTCGGTGGAGAACAAGGAGCTTACCTTTGCAGGGCCGGCCATCGCGGGCACGACCAGTCGGTTCGCATTTGCCTTGCGGAACAAAAAGACGACACCGCGAAGAGCGAAACTTCAAGTGTATGTTAGCCCGGCGTTAGACGACTCAGTCGTCGACTCCGAATCTATCTTGATGGCTGAATCCGAAATCGTTTCGCTGCCGGTTTCCCGACAAGTGGTTTCGGTGAAACTAACATCCCCAAAAGACCAACTCGCGCCTGTGGGATTAAAGAATGCCAAGGGTTCCACACTGACGTTCAAGATCGTCGAATACGAACTCGAATCGGCAGCAAGCAATCAGGAGACGGTCGAGGCCAAAACGAAGGGTAGACCTTTCGAGTACGTTGGTCTTTTCGATCCAAAACGCCCCTCGCCAAACTACATTAAGGTGAATCCGAGTGAAGTCAAGGATGGACGCCCGCTGTCCGTCGCATTTGAGATAACCCCTGACTTTTTGGACCGTTACGAGGTCGCAGGTCCGATCCCCATCGTCGGAGAAGTTACCCTTCGCGCGTCCTCGAAACCGGAAACGACCTCGGATCTTTTAGGCCCTACCAAACTGAAAGCCGAGATTCGCGGGCCAATCATGGATATCGTTAGCAACTACCAACTCGCGTTTGATATCGGCGGTTTCCCCAGAGCCATTGTTTACAAAGCCGGACCCAAATCCGCAGACATGCAGGAAGAGAATCTCGAACAGTTTGAAATTGTTGATGTTACGGTTAAACGTCAAGGCAAAGAGCAACAACCGAAAAAGCTCGACCGAGTTGCTAATCGCGTCATTGTTCCTAACCGGATCGGGAAAGAGTTCGAAAGGGCAAATTGGGAAAGCTTAGAAATCCAATCCAAGATGGATGTTTTTAGCGAACCTTGCACCCTGGAAATCGCTAGCGTTTCCGGTACGACCCTCGTCTCGAATATTCTGAAGCACGATCGAAGTTATGAAGCAGAGCTCAAGATTGATCGCGAAAACGGAACGCTTCAAGTCGGTTTCAAGGCTTCGGAGTTAAGACTCCAACCTTTTCCGGGATTGGACGATAGTTTGAATGGGGTCTACTTCGTCAAGCAATCCTTCCAGGGGGAGAAAGCAACGGCTTTGGAGATTGTTTTTGATCGCGACAAACCAGAACCAGGCGCTAAAATCATCTGCAAAGATAGGGTTCCAGAACTGTACATCGGAGAGTCATTGGAGCTTTCGATGGAGCCCACGGATGCAGGTTCGGGCATACAATCCGTCCAGTTTGCCAGAGTCCCAGCCAATGTCGATAACCCTAGTTTTGCTAGCCCTCAAGCGGAAATGCTGGACCCGAAACTCGTTAGCTACGACGAAGGTAAGGCTACGATTTCCCTGGACTCCAAAGAACTCGAATTGCGACCCTCAGTGTACTTTTACGTTGTCGCCCGAACGATCGACAAGGCCGGAAACTATCAAGATGACAATGGTTGGCTCAAAATCCGCTGGAACAAACAAACCAAGAGCATCAAGCCGAAATAGGGACTGCAATCTACTTTTGTTGGGTTGGGTTGGGTTGGGTTGGGTAAGCTTTATCGACGCTGGCTTTTAAGTAGTAAACTTTGGCCGCTTCGAACCGATACCATTCCTGGTTGAAGGATCAACACTTGGGTTGCCGATCTGACTTTCCGTCAGTCGTACCTTATTTTTTCAGGAATTACGCGATGGATCGCAAACGCTCTCAGTCAAAAGCCACCCGTTTTTATCTTGCATACCTACTGAGTACCAGTCTGGGGTGCGTGGCAAATCCATTGCAGGCCCCAACGTTCTGGGACAAGCTGGGTATCCCTCAGGCGACCGCATCCTTAAGGGATTCGACCATCAATCGCAGCGGACGGTTCCCGGGTCTTGAAAAGAAGCCACCTCTTTTAAAGATTGCGGATCCGGCCAATCTCAAGGCTGAGAAACCAGAGATGATAAAGGTCGCTGCCAAGATCAAGGCAGAGCAAGACCAGAAGAAACAAAAGATCAAAGCCATTAAATTCTTGGCGGATGTGAATTGCGGGTGCTACAACAAGGATGACGCCGTCGCCAAAGCGTTCTTGGCCGCACTGGACGATTGCGATCCCGATGTCCGAACCGCCGCGATCGAAGGGCTCAGCAAAACTGCGGGCAACGGCTCCAAGTGCCGGACTGGATGCGAAACCACTTGCTGCACCGAAGATATCTACAAAAAGCTTCAGGATGTTGCTTTCGGACTCGACGCGAAAGGCTGTTTCAAAGAACCGGTCAAAGAGATCCGAACGGCCGCCGCTGCGTTGATTCGAAAGTGCCCGTGCCCACAAGCCAAACCGCTCGAAGAGGTTCCGGCACCGAATCCAGAAATGCTCGAAGAGTTGGTTTCTCCATCCGAAGAAGTTCGGGTGCCAGAAGATATGCCTAGAGATCCAAAAAAGAAACCATCGGAAGATTCGGTGTCGTACTTTGGCTCGACCAATGCTAAAGCCGTCGCCTACCGAGCTCGTGGTAATGAAGCTTTGCCAGGTGCCGAGCCGGTTATCGTAGCCAAAAGAGGTTCGTCTGGGTCCAACAAATCCGATTCGATCTCCAATCCGGATCAGCTGATTGGGGTTCGAGTGGTTAGCATGAACAAGCAGTTGGGTGAGGTCTTGGTAGAGTTTTCGGATGTCTTCCAAATGGACCAAGGCTGGACGATGGTCGTCGTCGATCCGATGGGACGACACCAAGTCGGTCGCATCGTGGAAGCGAGCGGTCGTCGTGTCCTAGTCGCCATGGAAGCAACCGGGAATTTTTCAGCGTCAGCCGGCCAAGAGGCCAAGATAGGCTTGGTCCGAAAATAAAAAACGCGATCGATCCGTTCCGTAGCAACAAAACGCATAGAAAAGAAGGGTAGTTCAAACTACCCTTCTTTTTTCTTTTGCGCACTGACCCTCAGCGCGGGTATACTCTTGCCCGGATCATTTGGGTTGGATTCTTCCCTCAAGCAGCGTTTTGAATGATGTTCAAGCTTTGGGTTATTGCGCACCGCGAATACGTAGCTATGGTCGGAACCAAAGCTTTCTTGTTTACGTTGGTGATGATGCCAATCCTGATGTTCGGCAGCTTGCTGGTCATGCCAGCCTTGAACGGAGTAAGCGGGGGAAAGACACAAAAAATCGTCGTCTCCGACGGTACGGGACAACTCTACGCTTTTTTGGATGCCGCAGTAAAATCCCGAAACGCGTTGTTGCTTTCTTCGGCAACAGACACTCCAGACAGAGGTCAAGGAAAAAAAGCATCCCGGCCATCGTTCATGGACCAGCGAGCGGACATGTGGGAATTCGAGGCGGCCCCAGACTCCTTGACCGAAGAGCAGAGACTGAATTACAGCGATCAAATCCGCAACGGCGACATTTATGCCTTGGTCGAGATTCCCAGCAACCTGCTTGAACCGAAAAACCTCGAAACGAAGACTCTTGAAACGAAGAATGAAGAGACACCATCTGATAACGCAAAGTTCTATAGCCAAGATGCTTTATTGAGCGGTGCTCGCGTTTGGCTTAGCGCGACAGTCAGTCAAAAGCTGCGGGAAGTTCGAATGACGCAATTCGGACTCGACAAAATCGATCCCGCTGTCTTCGCACAAATCGATGCGCGGGTAGAGCTTTCGCCCAACATGCCCTTACTCGCTTCCGACATAGGGAAATCAAGCGATCAATCGGCGGTCGACACGCTCGTCGGCATGTTTCTCCCGTTTGGCGTGATGATGTTAATGTTCATGGTGATCCTTATGGCTGCGCAGCCGATGCTGGAAAGTGCGATGGAAGAAAAGAATTTGAGAATCTCCGAAGTCCTCCTGGGTTCTGTTTCGCCATCGCAGCTGATGGGGGGCAAACTGCTCGGAAATGTAGCCGGATCGCTGGTGATCTTCTTGTTTTATGGAGCCGGCGGTCTGTTCTTTCTCAGTTATCAGGGAATGGCTGGCAAGATCCCCATTTCAGTCTGGCCTTGGTTTCTGCTGTTCCAATTGCTTGGAGTTTTGTTCTTCAGTTCGATTTTTTTGACCGTGGGAGCCTCGGTCAATGATCTGAAAGAGGCGCAGACCTTGTTGCTTCCGGTCTGGATGGTACTGATGGCACCTATGATGGTGTGGTTTATAGCAGTCCGAGAACCCAATGGGATAGTCTCGACGGCGCTGAGCTTTTTTCCTCCGTCCTGCCCCATGATGATGGTCTTGAGGTTGGCTTCGGGAACGACCGTCCCGTTTTGGCAGCCACCGCTAGCAGCCCTGATCATGATCGCTTCGACCGTTGGAATCGTGACGATCGCTGGACGGATCTATCGTGCAGGGTTGCTCAGAAACGAGGGGGTTCGGTCTATCCTGCAGTTGTTTCGGCGCACATTCGTCAGGACCACATAGCCACCCCACCCCGCTCCCATCGCTTTCGCACTGGGCGTGCTACGACTGTGTTGCTTTGACTGGCGATGTACAAAGTGAGACGGACTCCAAGCCCTTAGTTGTAGACGCTCCGCGTCGTAGGAATCACGACGCGGAGCGTCGTGCAACTAAGTTTGCCAACCCAGGTGTTTTAGGTTGGACAATGCACTAGAAGGCGAGGCAAACACCATAGCCACATACCTACCCGATGTGCTTCGACGGAAGCACAGTCCGGTGTTAGTCGCCGACGATGTCCAATATTTAGTCCCCCACCTCGAAACGTTGAACATACTTGCTGAAAGCAAGCTAGTCTCCAACTCGGGAAAACTAGATGTCTCTAGACACGCAACTCAGTGTCGCTGGGTCGAGATCAATCTCCAAGACGACAGTTCATCCTCTTGGAACATAATCGTCGCTTGAATTTCTGGTTTGTCTTTGGCCAATAGATTTAGCCAACCCGAGAGATCC
>Ga0105048_10011635_pt1 | contig 13859 bp, 10 predicted proteins | sample MAT05_FD_78382 | JGI IMG/M metagenome (GOLD analysis project Ga0105048, IMG submission 78382) | Freshwater microbial communities from Lake Fryxell liftoff mats and glacier meltwater in Antarctica - MAT-05 | ecosystem: Environmental > Aquatic > Freshwater > Ice > Liftoff microbial mat | place...
CCACACCGTTCGCCCGCGACTCCGAGCAACGTCAGCAGCGAGTGGGCCACGGCGATCAGCAACAGCATCCGGTCACGGCGACCCGCGTTCCGAATATGCGTCGCGGAGAGCCCGAGGCCAAAAACGACGACGATGGTGGCACCGGCGGTAATACGGATGGCGGCTACCAGCCCGATAGGTCCTGCCGCGAAGATGGTACGGTTTCCAGCTCGGGCTCGGGCTGCATGTTCTTTGGCGGCATCAACGAGGACGCGTTCCTCACCGACAGCTGCACCGAAGCCCCGCTCGATTGAGAGCGCTCAGCCGTTGGCAAAGCCGAGAGACGTGCTTTGCCGTCGCTCGCCCTGCCGAAAGCTTCATCCAGCGCTCGAATCAACGTGACGCGACGCTGACGGACACAAAGACGCGCGCTTTGTTGGCGGGCCGAGGCGGGCTACGCTCCGGGGATGATCGCGTTGCGCTCGTGCCTGGTTCTGACCCTCTGCCTGGTGCCTTCGCTCGCCGCCGCTCAGTCTCGGATCACGTGGCTCCAGAACGGTGCGTTTCGACCGAGACAGACCTACCAGACGCGCTCGTACATTCACATCCAGGGTAAAAATGGCGACGGAACGATCGCCTTCGAGCAAGACTGCGCGCCGATCGGGCCCTGCGTTCCGCAAGCGGCATCGGCCACATATGCCGCCACGCTCGAGGACTTCGACCCGAACCGGGAGGAGATCAAGGCGGAGAGCTGCAACGGCGTGCCATCGACGGTGTTTCAGCAGGCTTGTGCGAACGGTGCGCTGCTCCTGACCATGCAGGTTCGCCTCGGCAACGTGGATCTCTCGATTTCGTTCTCGTCGAATCAGCAGAACATTGGGGGTACCGATAGCGGCGGATGGCGGTTCGAGTTTGCCGAGGACGCGACGAAGTACTGGCTGGTTACAAACCCCTACAACCCGATACCGGCGGGCGACTACCGAATCATGGCGGTCAATCCGACATCCGTCTGCTCTCTGGTGCAGGCCAATCCGGACGTGATCTTCCGCGTTCCTGCAGGCGACGCCGAGACCCCCGTGAACGTGATCTACACGCCCACGACGTGCCCGCTTACGCTCAAGGTCAAGGGTACAGCTACGTCAGGCGGCACCCTGACGGGCGCGGGCGAAGCGTGCGCGTCGGCGGGTCCGACTGAGGTGATCTGTGAACGCACGGTGGACTTCGGCGCCCAGATCACAATGACCGCCCATCCCAACGCCGACTCTGCGACGAGATTCCCAGCGTATGACGGCAACGTTTGCGCGGGCGGGGGCAATGCCGCGGTGGGTGAAGTAGCCACTTGCAGGTTCTTGGTGCGCGGCAGGGGCAATATGCTGACGGCGTTCGTTGCGGGGGGCGACAACGGCACCGGTGGTAGCTCCTCGGGTGGCAGCTCCTCTGGTGGCACCTCCTCTGGTGGCACCTCCTCTGGTGGCACCTCCTCTGGTGGCAGCTCTTCTGGTGGCAGCTCTTCTGGTGGCACCTCCTCTGGTGGCACCTCCTCTGGTGGCACCTCCTCTGGTGGCACCTCCTCTGGTGGCACCTCCTCTGGTGGCAGCTCTTCTGGTGGCACCTCCTCCGGTGGGACGACCGACGGCGACGGAGCCGACGACGCTGGCGGCTCTTCGTCGTCGGGCTCGTCCTCCGCTACCGATCCCAACGCACCCTCGCCGGAAAACGGCGGATGCTCGATCAGGCGGAAGACCGGATCGGGCCTGGGAGCAGTTTGCGTGCTCGCCTGCCCGCTGCTGATCCTGATGCTGCGCCGCCGAAGAGTCCACAGCGCCTAGTCCCACAGCCGCGAAGTAGATCATTCAGAAGTGTCGGCAGGAGACCGCGTGGAGTTCGTGGAGGTCGAGCCTGGCCGCTACGAGATCATGGCAGCGACGCGCTTCATTACGGGACTCAAAAGCATGTTCGGCAAGCGAACCCGTCAGCCAGTCAGCGTTGAAGAGATGAACCGGGTGATCGCGCAACGCTCCGCATCGGCGATGATCGGCCTCGATACCAACGTCATCGTCCGCTACATCATGCAGCACGACGTGCGGGAGTCGGCCCGAGCCACACGCTTCGTGGAGTCGTTGACCCAAGCCTGCCGCAATCGCGCACTTGCACGCCCGTCGACTTCGTAGCGACCATTCTTGTCCTCCCGGACCGTCTGGACGCGACGCCGTAGCGGCCCCGGCTGCACGTCCCTGGGGACGCGGATGGCGCTCAAGGGAGCATCGAGCAGGCCCTGCAGCAGGTCACCGGCCGCATGGGCCTCACCATCAAGCGGGCTCCGACCCAGCATGCCGGCGGCAAGTGGCGGCTGTCCTATGCGACCGCGCTCGGACGGCAGGGCAGCATCGAGGTCGACGTCAACTTCATGCTGCGAACCCCGTTGTGGCCCGTGGCCCCGCGCGACTCTCATCCGGTTGGGAGTGAGAGGGCCAGCCAGGTTCTGGTTCTCGACGAGCACGAACTTGCCGCCGGAAAGCTCGCGGCGCTCGTCGCGCGCAGCGCAAGCCGCGACCTCTTCGATGCCCGGGAGCTGCTTCGCCGCCCGGGAGGCCATGTCGGAGACGATCATCGACTCCGACGTTGACCCCCAGTCTACCCGTTGGCCGAACGCTCATAAAACCGAGTCTGTCGACTTTCGCAGCCTAGCGCGACCGGCTCAACATGTTTTGGTTTTCCCTAGTCCCCCGCCAAATAGCCCAGAAGAGTCTACGGACCTGTAACCTCAGCGACATGGTGCGCGCGGATCATCGGCTCATGGACAAGGACGAACTCACGCGAACCGGCTCTGTGCTCGACGGCGGCTCTGCGCTCGACGGCGGCGCGACGCCTTTGCCCCGACTCTGGGAGCGCGCCCAGCGTTGGTCCACGCAAAAGGGCGCGCCTCGGCTCGATGTGCGCGGCCTCAAGCGCATGATTGAAGCCGAAAAAACGGGTCGTCAGGGCTGAGGGCGTCCGCGGCGGCAAAACCTGACCTGAGTGAGGCGGCGCCCGGACGAACCCCGCCCGCCGCCTGCTCTCGCCCCTTAGCCAAGTCTGTCGACTTTCGCAGCCCAGGGCGACGGGCTCAGCCCGTTTTGGTTTTCCTAGTCCCGACGAAGTCCGAGAAGCAGCCTTCAACCGAGCGTTCAACCGAACTCGTCAGCCGCCTTCGCCCCTGCTTCGCCACCGAGGCGCGGGGCGGGGCGTCCACGCCGTACCAAGGCGAGCAAGGCACGCAAGCCGAGCGTCAAGCGCCACGCGGTGGCCTGAGCTCGGCGGATCCGGATCACAAACGCAACGTGTCCCAGAAGTCGCAGGCCTCTTTCTGTACGCCGCTCACCTGTTTGGAGTGCAGATCGAGTTGGAGGCTGCGGTCGGAGCCGGCGTTGTAGCGGGACCAAGGCAGGCGGCTCGGGCCGTTGGGGTCGCCGGAGCGGGCGAACTCGGTCCAGTAGCCTTGCATGGACTTCACCAACGGAAAGCCGACGGGAAGAATGGAAACCCCGCGAACGGGATTGTCGAAAACGAACGGTAGTTCAGAGGCGTGGAACGCGCCCAAGCCCGTAAAGGTCCCGTAAACCGGCACCGAGAAGCGATAGTGATAGGCCACGCCACCCTCGGCCACGTGCATGCGCGCGATGCGCCTGGCGTCGCAGGTAAAGACGTCGGAAACGATACTAATTGCGACCTGGCGCGCGGTAGGCGTCGAGCCGTAGCGCGCGACGATGGCGTCGACATCTTTGGCCGAAAAGAGGTTGTCGAGGGCGCTTCGCAGATCCGTTTCGTCTTGGATGTCGTCGCTGCGAAAGAAAAAGGTTCCTTCGTTCTGGTTGGCGCCGACGATGAGAGAAACTTTCTTGGACCCGCCCGCGCGAAAAAGAGGAACCGGCTGGTCGGGCAGGACGTCTCCATCGACTGTCGGTCCCCAAGTTTCGCCGGGGCCATAAATGAGCTGCTCAGCCAGCGGGAGCGCGCCCAGGACGGCCTTGGTGGAAGGCTGCCGCAGGCAAGTCAACAACTGCGCGCTGGCTTTTGCGTTGGGCTGAGAGCCGTCATCAGGGGCAATCCCCGAACAACCGATGGCTTGGATGAATCGTTCGAATTGGCGCCCAGCGCGCGCCGCATCAGGAAGATCGAACCCTGTACACGGCGCGCTCTCGAGCACGGCACGCTGGAAAAGACCTGCGGCCGCGGGCGAAACCAGCTGCACGCAGGTGCTACCCGCGCCAGCCGACTCACCGAACAAGGTGACGCGCGACGGATCGCCGTCGAACGCAGAAATACTCTTCTTGAGCCAGCGCAGCGCCTCTTGCTGGTCACGCAGGCCGTTGTTGGCGGCGCCGGGCACAGCCAGGAAGCCAAGCGGGCCCAGCCGGTAGTTGATGGTGATGACGATGACGCGGCGTGCTTCGGAAATTCGCTGCCCGTCGTACAGAGCCTCGCTGCCTGCGCCGGTGACGTAGCCCCCGCCGTGCATGAACACCATCACCGGATGCGGCCCGGGAGCAGTCGGTGCCCAGATGTTGAGGTAAAGACAATCCTCGTCCGAATCCTCATTGAAGTTCGTACCGGACAACGAATCGAATTGCGGACAAATGGGGGATGGCGCGGTCGCATCCAGCACGCCTTTCCAAGGCGCGAGGGGCTGTGGCGCGGCAAACCGCAGGTCGCCGACGGGCGGCGCGGCAAACGGGATCCCCAGGAAGACGCCCGTCGTGCCGTTGGACGTTCCGGCGAGCGCGCCGCTGGGCGTCTCGACGGTCACGGGCTCGGACTGACAGCCCAGCGCCACCAAAACCAATAAGAAAACGGCGAAGGGTAACCTGCTCGATGAGCTGAAGAGCGTCTTCATGGGCTGGACCCCCAACGCAGACTCCAACCCAGCTCGAGCGACCAAGCCAGTCTGTTGGCTAGATCGGAAACGAACAGGTACGAGCTCTTGCCCGCAAGGGAGAAGGCCGCGCCGCCCCAGTAGAAAGTCATACCAGCGCGTCCCTGAGGCCCGACGATGGCTACTCCTTCAATCAGATAGAGCCGCGCACTGGGCCCATAAAACAGCTCCACGCGCGGACTCAAATAGGTCGACATCATGAGCGCCGGCTCCGCGCCAAACACGAACACGGGCTCCGAGCTGGTGGGGTACACGTCGATGGACAAAGGGAGTTCCGCGCCCAACCGGAAGGACTGCCGGCGCAAGATGTTGACCCGCCCCTGCACCAGGCCGCCCAAAGCATCGCTCACGCCCAGCGTGGCATGCACGGCCGCGCCCAGATCGAATTTTTGGTGCATGGCGCGTGAAAGACCCACCTCCACCGTGGTGAGACCATTGACGTCGAGCCCAGCCATCCCGCGGAGCCAAAGCGCTTGGCCACTACCTAGCGTGCCGCCGCCCCACAGGCTGTACGGCTCGGAAACCGGGAACCCGACCACGGCGCGCGGAGCAGGCACAGCCGGCGGAGCAGGCACAGCCGGCGGAGCGTTCGCAGCAGGCGCAGCAGGCGCTGCAGTGAACGCGGCGCAGAAGGCCGTCACAGGGGCAAGTAACGATCTCACGGCGCGAGTAGAGTGGCTGGATCTGCGCGCGTTGTCGCTGTGGCGAAATGACCCGCTTGCCTTCAACCGGTTGATCAACCGCGGGGGGCCTGCCAACTCGCTACTCCTCGAGAGCTTCTCGCCGTGCCGTCAGCAAGAAACGGAGGACAACCTTGCTGTAGCCGCTCTCACGGCTTCACAGCCGAGAGCAAATAGTACTGATGCACGAACTTGTGGCAGCGAAAGTCCGAGAGCCCCGCGCCAAGCACAGGTCATCATCGCCCTTTGGATTGTCGAGCCCGCGCTAGGATTTCTTCTTCTCCCGGAGGACTCGCTGGGTGGTGGCTTAGGCACAGTCGGGTCTGGACCTTTATCGGAGCGCCGAGACCCTCGCTGAACACATAGAACGTGCCCTTGGGGAGCTTCGCGACGTCCGCTCCGGTTCCCCCGCGGTTCTTCAGCTGTTCCTGAACCACCTCGATAGAAGCGGGTGAGTTGGCGCGGCCGTAGAACTGGGTCGATGCATTGGCAATGACGTTGTGGTCGATACTCTTGGGCGCTTGGGTCGCAAAGACGATGCCGAGGCCATACTTGCGGGCCTGGGCCGCGAGGCGGATCAGGCTGTCACGACTGGCGACCTTGGTTCCGGAGGGAACGAAGTCTTTTGCTTCGTCGACGATCAGCAAACCGCGCAGGCTGCGCCCTTGAGCTGGGTTCTTCTTGATCCACGAGAACAACGTAACGGCCAGCTGATTGACGAAGTTCTGCTGGGCCTCCTGCCCCGCCAGGCCACTCAAGTTGATGACCGATACACGCGTCTTCCCCGGTATGGGCGAGTCGAGGAGCACCGCGGGATCAAGCTCGGCGCCACGGCCTCGCAGGAGCGGGTTTGTTTCCATCGCTGCGCGCAGCAGACCTGCGGCCTCCTGGGCGAGCTTGGGCCCTTTGTCAAAACCTTCGACCGCGTCATCTGGAATTTCGCTGAGGAATCCAATGAAGGATGGAAGGTTGCCCCCGCCCGACCTGGCAAAGAACCGCAGGGCAGCGGCAAGCACGCCTCGCGTCATTTGGTCCTTCGTGCTTTTCCCAGGCGCGACGAACTGTTCCAGGCTGCCTCGAGCCAGGTCGAGTGCGGCTTGGAATTCGTCGGGGTCGCCGCTCAGTGCCCGAAAATCGGGCATGAGCCCGAGCGTCAGCGGATTGCCAGTCTCGCGCCCGGGCGTCCACACCACCACGTCCGTACGTTCGAGATAGGCCGCAGCCTTGGCACGCTCGGCCTCACCAAAGCTCTCAGGGGGCTCGGGCCAGGCATCGCCCAACCGGACCAGGTCGTTCGCGCCGTCGATGACGATCGACGGGACGCCAAGGAGCGCTGCCTCCTCGATGAGCGAGCGCACGAGCACGGTCTTGCCCGAGCCTGCCCCGGCTAGGATGACCACGTGCTTGGTCAGATTGTCGAGGGGCAGCGAGACCTCTTCACCCACGACCTGGGCAATGAGACGCCGGCCAACGACGAGGCGGTCCGTACTCGCCGCAGGCTGCGGCCTTAGCGGCGCTGGAACCGCCACCGGCGCCCCGGACGGGGCTGCTGACAGGGCTGCGGCTGCTGGCTGCAGGGCTAGCACGGGAAGGCTGCTCAGGCCTTGCGGGGTGGGGGCGAGCCCCTCGATGAACAGCCACTGCGCGGCGTCAGCAAAGCTCGGCAGGCGGGAGACGATCCGCTCGCTGCGCAAGTAGTCCCTCACGCGCTCGGCTTCGTCTCCTTTCAATAGGATGGCAACGGCGCCAAGCAGGCGAAGTTCGTGCTCGCTCGGACACAACTCGACTCCGCCACGTTCACGGAAGTCTTGGATGAGCTGGCCTGTCTTTGGTCCACCAGGCGGGTCGATTGTTCGCAGTACAGCCAAACGACGAAACGGCAGCTCTTTTGCGATTCCGGATCCAGTGAGCGCCGCCTTCAGTCGGGTTTGGTAGGCCCGCGGGTTGGCTGACTGGATGAAACGAAAAGCGTAGTGCCGCTCGCGATCCCCCTCGTCGCGGAAGATCAGGCGCAACCGTGCATGGAGCGGTTCACAACTTCCTGCGCCCGTGAAATCGCTGTCGACCTGAACGTCGACATTGGCGGGGACGCCGTTCTCCTCTTTCAAAGCGGCGCACGCCGTCTCGATGAGTACGTCGAGGCGATTGTCATCGTCCTTCTCGAGCCATGTCTTTACTTCTTGAGTGTCGGCGAGCTCGCGGAGAAGGTCCCCGACGTTCTCCTTCGGGGGCATCTGCGAGGGCGGCGGCGTTTCATCGACGCCGGCCTCGGCCACGACGCCTGCGCGCAAGCAAGCGCGACGGTGATCCTCGCAGTGCTTGAGGATGAGGCGGGGCGAGAGACCTTGGTGGGCGGCGAAGAACGACGGTGGGAAGGGGTACGTGGCGTACGGAGGCGCAAACATACCGGCGTAGGCGCTTGCCAGTCGTTTTTCGAGGAGTTGCGCCACCGAATCGCCTTCTACAATTCGGCGCAGGAAACGGGGTGGTTGAAAGCGGTCGACCATGGATACGGCGACGCGCGTCTTCAGAATCTCCCAGGTGGCCTCGAGCGCGGACACCACCGTCATCGTGCGTGAAGTGCAATCGCGGAGGGCGGTCAATCCCTTGGCGATACCTTGCACGATACCGAGCGACATCTTCTGCCGTGCGCTTGGCTCTAGACCCTCCTCGATGCTGCTGAGCAGGTTGTGCTCGGCGACGATGGCGTCGAGCTGATCGAGAGCAAGGACCGTGGGCTCGGCCATGCTCAAGAACCAAGAAATGCCCTCGACGATCGAGTTGGGGGGCTTCTTCGCGTAGCGGAACTTCCTTTCTTTGCCGATGTCTTCGCCAACCCCGATCCCCTGGAGCCACTCGTAGCCAATGTCTTGGAAGTCCGGGTTGTCCGAAGCCAAGAAGGCCATGGCGCGCAGTACGTCTTGGTGCTCCCGCATCCTGGCCGGATTACGCGGACTGAGTGCGCGGCACACGCTGTCGATATGGTCCATCGTCTGCGCGGGTTCGGCGCGCCTCAGATCATCGAACTCGAAGTCGAGTGCCGGCGCGCCTCGCATGATGTGCCGCAGGGCGATCTCCAACTGAGTCTCGCCGTTTGCGCTCGCTCGCTGGAGCGAGCGAACGTAACCGAGCAGCACCGTTTCCCAGAAATCACCGACATCTGTCATGTCGACAAGAACGAAAAACATGCCTCTCTCCATGACCGCTGCCCGCAGAGTACTCAGCAAGTGAGTCTTGCCTGCGCCGGCGGGCCCAACGAGCGCCACGCCCAATGGGGAGTTTCGAGAGCCGCTTGCCCCCAGATCTTCGATTTCCTGGATCAGCTCGGCGCGCATCTCACCCTGAATGCTCGGCACGTCGAACGGACTGTCAGTCCAAATGGAGTCGAGGTGGGTGGTCCAATCGAAATCGACCGCTCGCAGCGCCCGCAATGCGGAGTCCATCTCAGTTTTCCCTGTAGACAATGTGGTGGGGAGCGCCCGCAATGAGCAACGCGGCGTCCCGGTCGGCTGGCGTGATCTCGGAGGGATTGTCGAGCGGGTAGATCACAATCTGACGCTCTCGCTGGAGTTTCAGCAGCTCGGCATCGAGCGTGCCCTTGCCGATCGTCGCCAGCCGACTTCGGATGTCTTTCAAGCGTATACGCTCGCCGACGTCGCCCAGCTTCTTGATGGCCTCGAAGACGACCCTGGGTGCAACGTCAACCGAGTCCGTGGACGAAGCGTGCGCAGATGTAGCGAATAGGCCCGCTATCGATTCTCCCTGGTGTTCCAAGTACGGCTGAAGACGAGTCAAGAGTTCTGTCAGAAGCCGCGTCTGCATGACACCGATCCCTAGCTTGCCCTTCGCCTTCACCGTGGGTGCCTGCCTGTTGGCCTTGATCGGACGTTTCGGCGGAGCAGGTGCCGCTCCCGACAGATTCGAGGTAGCCCAGGACCAGGCCTCGTCCGTTGCTCGCACGAATATCGCTCGGTTTGGGGGCTTGGCAATGAATTCTACCAGCTGGGCTTCGACAAACGGCTTCCACTCTTTCTTCGTCAGGCCGCTGTTCTGAAGTTGTGGTTCGTTCCCACCCTGGGGGTTGGTAAACAGGAGGTGGAGCAGCGCAAGCTGCTGCTTGTTGTCGAACTTGCTCATGAAACGGCTTCTCGTTTGTTGATTGCTTGGGACAGTTTGCGCAGCTTGTGGAGAACGAGGTCGCAGTCTCCGAGCACGTCATGGCTCGTAAGTCGCAGTACCCGATAGCCATCGAGCAGAAGCTCGTAGTCACGCTTTCGATCGCCGATGAAACTGCCCAGCGTCCGGTGGTCTTCTCCGTCGATCTCGACGACCAAGCGACCCTCGTGCCAAACCAGATCCACGCATGGCGAGCTACCCGAAGACGTCACGACGATTCGGTTGTATTGAAAGAGCCAGCGAAGCTCTTCGTCGGCGGTGATGCGAGCGTGAAGTAGCTTCTCGGCCTCGCTTCCCGGATGCGGCTGGCCAATGATGACGCCGAATGCGACGCGAATGTCATCCGGGCCCTTGGCTCGAGCCGTCGATGGCTCGAGCATCGAACTGAGCGCGGGGCGGGCGATCGGCGGCACCGGCGTGTCCGTTGGCGCCGAGTCGACCAAGGCCTTCCATTCAAGCGCAGATGCATCGTGGAAAGCGCCGTAGGAAATATGGTCGAAGTCCTGCGTGCCGCTCAACTCCGTCGGCAAAAGGGCCACGACCCGCACCTTGGTCTTGTCCGCAATCCATTCGGCGCCTCGAGAAAACGCGACGGCGCGATCGCGACCGACTGTAGTGCTACGAGTCGTGAGGACGATGAGCAGGCGTTCTGGCGCAAGGGCGAGCGCCAGCTGATGAACGCGGTCGGCGAGCGGATACTGCCGAAGAAGAGGGAGTTCAGCGCACAAACAGGTGTCGATGACACGCTGCGCGGCGCCGAGACTGACTAGGGGTATCTTCCTAGCGGCGTCCACGATTTCGTCGGGCTGGATTGCATCCACCGTTTGGAAGGGAGCGTCGTAGAGAGCCGGCCAGCGGAGGAACACCGCCTCGGCCAATGCGCCAGCGACGCCCTCCAACTCGTCGCTCAGGCGAGGAAGCTGATCCCACTCGAGCTGAACGACGATGGTCTGCGGAGATGTGGAGAGGGCAAACGTCTCGATCTCCTCCAGGGCGGCATCCAGGTCGGTGGCGAATGCGCACACGGCTCGCTCGGGACGCAGACGCCCAAGCCAAGCAACCCACCCTCCCCTCTTTTGCCACATGCTCATGCCGCCGAATCGCTTGTACGCCTGGCTCGTGAGGGACGAAATCACTGTGCTTTAATTCAGTATGCATCATTGCAAATCGCGGCCGGTTTCTAGCTTTGCCGCTATGCATAGGTAAGCGTCCAGTTGCTCACCGGTTTGGTTCCCCAGCTGTTGCTGCGCGCGTTCGGAGGCCCGTAGGCCCTGCATGCGTGTGAGTACGCCGAGCATGACTGCGCCGGAGGCAAGCCCGAGCAGGGTGAACGACGGCCAGTCGATCTCGCCCGTGCGCAGCGCTTGCCGCGTCAGGAGCGAGTTGACCGCAAACGCGCGCAGCGCAGCGCAGCGGAGGTCCAAAGTTGCGTGGTCGTGCGGGCGTTCATTCGGTGGGGGCCGGTGTCGGGGTTCCAGCAGAGTGCGCTACGTGGTCCCTTCTCGCAGCCCAGCTTGAACCGCTCCGCTATTGTCGCCCCGTTCCCATGCCCTCCATCGACCTCGCCCATGCCTCCTGGCGCTTCCGCGACGCCTCCACCAAGTCTTGGCTGCCTGCCACCGTGCCGGGCTGCGTCCACACCGATCTCCTCGCGGCGGGAAAAATCCCGGACCCGTACTACGGCACCAACGAGCTAGGTCTCCAATGGATCGAGGAGCGCGACTGGGAGTACCGCGCGACGTTTACCGTGCCCGCGACCCTCTTGCGCGAAGACCGCTTGGAACTTTGCGCCGATGGTCTCGACACCGCCGCAACCGTCCTGCTCAACGGGAAAAAAATCGCCGCAACCGACAACATGTTCATCGCTCACCGCTGGGCCGTGAAAAAACACCTGCGGCCCGGTCCGAACGAACTCGTCATCCGTTTCCGCAGCGCCCTCGATTACATCCGCAAAACCCGCGCCGATTTCACTTCGCCAAACAACTTCAACGATCCGGTCGGCGACTGCGTGCGCATCCGCAAACAACAGTGCCAGTTCGGTTGGGACTGGGGTCCTCGTTTCGTCACCGCGGGCATCTGGCGCGCGATACGCCTCGAGGCCGGCGCGCTCGCGCGACTCGCCCACGTGCACGTGGCCCAACACCACACGAGCGACGGCAAGGTATCGCTGATCGTCACGCCCGAACTCGACGGACCCACCGCCGGCGCCACCCACTCCGTCACGCTTTCCCGCGACGGCCGGACGCTGGCTTCAATCCATTTCGAGACCGACGCAGACGAGGCCGCACGCACCCTCGACGTGCCCGATCCACAACTGTGGTGGCCAGCCGGCCAGGGCGAGCAAGCGCTCTATGATCTTGCCGTGGTGACCCACGACGGCGCCGGCGTGGAACTCGGCCTCATCGCCAAACGCGTGGGCCTGCGCACCATCGGACTGGATCGCCGGCCCGATCAGTGGGGCGAGTCGTTCCGCTTTCTGATCAACGGTCGCCCGGTGTTCCTGAAGGGTGCCAACTGGATCCCGGCCGACAGCTTTGTCACCCGGCTTGATCGCAACGCCTATGCCCGTGATCTGCGCGCGGCCGTGCTCGCCAACATGAACTGCATGCGCGTCTGGGGCGGCGGCATCTACGAGAGCGAGTGCTTCTACGATCTCTGCGACGAACTCGGCCTGCTCGTGTGGCAGGACTTCATGTTCGCGTGCAATCTCTACCCCTCCGATCCGGCCTTCCTCGAGAGCGTTCGCGCAGAGGCCGAGCAACAGGTCGCCCGCCTGCACCACCGCGCCTGCCTCGGCCTGTGGTGCGGCAACAACGAACTCGTCCAGCTCAACCTCACTGCCCTCGAGGCCGACCCCGCTCTCGAAACGGGCTACCTCGCCCTCTTCCACGACGTGCTACCCGCCGCCGTCGCCGCGCACGGAGCCGGCACCGATTACTGGCCAAGCTCCGAATGGCGCGGGGATTTCAAAAACGGTCACGAACATGGAGAGAAATGCGGCGACACCCATTTCTGGGACGTCTGGCACGCGCGCAAACCGGTCAAGGACTACGAAAAGTGGTCGTTCCGTTTTTGCTCCGAGTTCGGCATGCAGAGCTACTCCTCGCCGCAGACCAATGCCACCTTCGCTCCGCCCGACGCCAACGTCTTCGACGCCGTCATGGAGAATCATCAGAAAAACCGCGGCGGCAACCAGGTCATCCTGGACTACGTCTCGCGCCGCTATCGGTATCCAAAGTCTCAGGACGCACTCATCTACCTATCGCAGCTGAACCAGGCCTACTGCATGCAGGTCGGCGTGGAGCACTACCGTCGCCTCATGCCACGCTGCATGGGCGCGATTTACTGGCAGCTCAACGATTGCTGGCCGGTCGCCTCCTGGTCTTCAATCGAGCATACTGGACGCTGGCGCGCGCTGCACCACGCCGCCCGCTGCTTCAACGCGCCCGCACTCGTCAGCGCCCACGTCCCGGGCGACGAAGGCGTAAGCGTCGGCAACTACCGCGTCACCAGCGTGCGCGAGGCCCACCTACACAGCGTTTACGACGCAGCCGTATCCGCAAAAGGACTACTGCGTTGGGATCTTTTCCACCTCGATGGGCGGGTGCTGTTTTCCGGCAAAAAAGCCGTCGCGCTATGCCCGGGCGAGAGCGTACGGCAAAAGACGCTCGATCTCGCGAAGCCCATGGCCACCCACGGTCGCGACCACCTCTACCTGCGCATCGCTCTCGATATCGACGCGTGCACCGTGAGTGAGCAAACCGTGTTCCTCGCCCCGCCACGGTTCCTGGACCTGCCGAAGGGAAAAACGAAAACCACCGTCAAACTCACCAGCCCCACATCCGCCGAGCTCGAGTTCACCTCGGGCTGCTTCCAGCACGCCTTTGTCTTTGATCTGGGTGATCTCGAGCACACGGCCAGCAACAACTACTTCGATCTCTACCCCGGCGAAACGAAGGCCGTGACGGTCACCCTCGCCCGCCCCACCACCAAAGCCGCCCTCATCGCCGCCATCACATATAGCTCACTAGTTGATACCTACGCTTGACGCAAACCAGCCGACAGGCATGACAGTTCGTTGTAAGCGTCTCACGCATTCTTGGCCTGCAGGC
>Ga0105048_10011636_pt1 | contig 13858 bp, 12 predicted proteins | sample MAT05_FD_78382 | JGI IMG/M metagenome (GOLD analysis project Ga0105048, IMG submission 78382) | Freshwater microbial communities from Lake Fryxell liftoff mats and glacier meltwater in Antarctica - MAT-05 | ecosystem: Environmental > Aquatic > Freshwater > Ice > Liftoff microbial mat | place...
AGTCGAATTAGAAAAAACCGAGACTCCCACGTTCAAGACCCGGATTCTGGGTCGTGAGGAGGCGTTCACTGTCGATAGCGGATCGGACGAATGCATTGCCTTGGAAGCGAAATTGTTCAAGGCTCTCGTCAACGATCATTGCATCGAACTGGCACAATTCAACGAGGGGGGAGTCTCGATCGGGAGCACGGCCGGCACATTCGCCTCGGGATGGTTTCTCAAGGGGGAACTGATGGGAAAAAACCTCAGGGGCGTTTCCGTGGTGTCGAATCCCAGATCCTCGAGGTTGGGCTTGGAGTGGCTTTACGGCTTTAACACTGAGATCGACTTCACCACACAAAAGCTGCGGTATCAACTTCGCAGGAACGCCAAGTTTCCTGGCAGCGTTCAAATGATGCTGGGCGTACTCTTCCAATACGACAAGCGTGGCGCGCGGGTCGAGAGTCTCCTCCCGGGCGGCGGCGCGGCCGAGGATGCGGGATTGAAACCTAACGATGTGATCGAACAATTCGGCGCGGTCAAGGCGGACGAGATGAACGCGGCGACCATGGCAGAAGCCGTGGCGGACGCTGCGGGTAAGGAAGTCGCCGTACGTTTTCTGCGTAAGTCTGACGGCGAACACGTCAATACGAAGCTGAAACTGCCTCCAAACATATCGGAATGGAATTTTTCCGGCAGGGCTTCACCTAATGGGAAATGAATTTGGTCCGAAGATTGCAAGAATTTTGACGGCACTGGTAAAAGTGCTGTCAAAACTCGGGAAAATGTTTATGTGGGAATCCCATCATTCCAAAGCATATTGGATCGCTTCGATGAGTTCTTCTCGATTGTTCCTATCTTTTAGTTCGGACCGAGGATGGCACCGAGTCCATGTTTTGCCAGGATGGCTGAGACCGAAGCAGATCTGAAGCTATGACGTATCCGCGCTCCCTTGCCAAAGACCCTAATGATGTGACGGCACTTCATTCGCCGCGCTGGCGTGAGGAAGCGGATATGCCGGTCAAGGCACTCGGAGAGCAAGTACCGTTCCTTTACACGCGGGCGGGCGCCGTACTACCGCTTGAGGGGCAATTCCGCGGGGGACATGCTTTCCTCATGGCGTGGGGCGGCCAACGCTGCGCACGGCAGCATTGAAGGGCGGGAAGGATGAAAACGCTGGTGTTTTTGTGCGGCTATGATGATTTCTACTTTAGGCTGGCCAATATGACCGCCCATACGATTCGCTTGTCTGGATACGAGCAGGATATTGTCATTTTCACGATCGATGAGCGAGAGTCGAAGCACGCCACCTGTGTCAATCTTGCCGCTCACCCGGACTCTTCCCTTATCGAGACTCCGAAGAAGGGAAGGTTTTTCCACCATCGGCTGTGCAAGGAATTTGGATACAGTCCGTACGAACAGAAATACGATTTCTTCATCATCAAGACCCTTCCCGGAACGATCATCGCGAAGGATGATTACGATTTCATTCTCTACATGGATTCGGACATGCTGGTTCACTCACCCTTGGACAGAATTTTCGCATATAAGACGGTGGTTTCCGACTACAATAGTCGAAGTGCGTACAAAGACTTGAAGGGGCTGTGCAAACATCTGACGCCCGAGGAAGTCGCGGCGGCGAGCGAGATGAGGGGAATTGGCGGTGGCGCCTTTGGCGTCCCGGCAAGCCATTTTCGCTTCTTTGATGACTATAGGGCGAACTACTTGAAGTTCATCAATGAGGTTCCGCATGATCAGGCGACGCTTACCCTGACAAAGATCAGAATGCGGAACGAGTACTCGGTGGAGCAACTCCCGAATCGCGCGTACTGGATCCATTACTGGGGGCACCGAAAGGCACAGATGATCGCGGATTACGAAGCAAAATACGGCAGGGTCTCCCAAGAGCCGCTGACTCGACGGAGCGAAGTCCCCCAGCATGAACCAGAATGTGGCCCGATAACCGATTTCCAATGAAGCGCACCAACCTCGCTTGAAAAGGGCCGAATAGTCATGAATGCAAGCCGAGTCTTACCGGGAATGGTCCTCGACAGCCAGGTCTGCGACGCAGCTCCCGTAGGATTTGCCTATACATACACGTCACCAAACGCTCAAATTCCATGCACATCGAAATCGTAACACATTGCTACCAGTATCCGACGCTATTGAGGTACCAGCTAAGCAGCCTCGTTTTGTTTCCGCCAGCGGAGATCGACATCACCGCAACGGTCTTGTATACATTGGCAGACAGCCGCACGAGTTCGGTTTTGGATTGGTTTCAGAATCAGAAGATGCCGCGTGTGAGATGGAACTGGCAGGAACTACCGTTGCAGAAGGTCTGCAAGCGGTCAATTGGGAGAAACATGGCAGCCCTTGCTTCCGAAGCAGACTGGGTGTGGTTTACCGACGCAGACCACTGGTTCACGACCGATTGCTGGGCGACGTTTGGGAAGGTGCCTGAAGTGAATGCGCCGTTACTCTTTCCCAAGGTGGTTCACAAACATCGGACCCATCTCTTGGGAGACCGTTGCATTGAGCGGGCCGCAAGCTCAGACGGTCTGGTGGCTGCTGATCCTGCTGAGTTTGAGCCCATTACCATGAATCGCGCGATCGGCGGAATTCAAATCGTTCGCGGTGACATATGCCGGTCTGTTGGTTATCTTCGAGATTCAGAGCAGGCTCAACAGCCGGTAAAGGATGGCATCTGGCTGAGTACCCGGGAGGATTGGGTTTTTCGAAGGCGTCTTGGCAGCAGAGGGAAAGCGATCGACCTGCCAGGCGTCTATCGCATCCGGCACAGCCGGGCGGGACGCCACACACCCGGACTCATGCTGTGAGATTGGAGGAGATTACACTCGTGCTTGGAGTGGACCGCAGGCACTGCGAGGAACTGCGCTGGGTGTGGCCGACGTGGATGCGATTCAAGCCGGAACTGAGGGAAATGCCTGCCGTGGTGTTCCATGATGTGACGCAGGTGCGGGCGGATACGCTGTCGTTCCTGCGGGAGCATCCGAACGTGCGGCTGGTGCCGTGGGAATTGCCCAATGCGTGGAACCAGCGCGAGCGGATGCTGACGGGATTTGTGCAAGTGCCCGCGAGGGAAGTCACGACCCCGTGGTATCTGAAGCTCGATACGGATGTGATCGCCACGGGGCCGGGCGAGTGGATCAAGCCGGAATGGTTTGAACCGGATGCGGCGGGTGAAACCCCGGTCTTCATCTCCTCGAAATGGGGCTATACGAAGCCGCGCTACGTGATGGATCTGCTGGATGATTGGGGGGACAACATCCCGCTGCTCGCCGGCAAACCAAGGCTGAACCTGCCGTATTCGTCCAAAGACAAAAGGCTGAAGCATCGGCGCATTATCTCCTGGCTGTTCTTCGGCAGGACGGATTGGACCCGCGAGATCGCCGCGCTGACGCCTGCGGACGGTCGCCTGCCCTATCCATCGCAGGACAGCTTCCTGTTCTATTGTGCGGCCCGGCTCGGCAAACGCCATGTGCGTGTGGGCATGGCTGATTACCAATGGGCGCACAAGCGCCTCCGGCAGATCAAGCAAATCGCCACGACGCTCGGAGCGTCCCCGGCTGCTTCGGCCAGTGCTCGAAAGCAGGAACGCGGAGTAATCTATTGCAATATCGGCACCAGTTGCTGCATGCGATTGCTGGTGTCGCTGGCTTCGCTGCGACGGCATTACTCCGGGCCGGTGACCATCCTTTCCGAAGGCGTGGAGTCGCACCGTCTGTGCGAGAAGATTGCCAAAGCGACTAATGCAGACCTGAAGGAATGGAATTGCGGCGTGGAGCCGGGAGCCAATACCCACTACCTCGCCAAGACCCGATACCATCTCGGAACTCCGTTCGAAATAACTGTGGCACTCGACTCTGACACGCTGATCACCGGCTCGCTGGACGAGTTGTTCGACATTACGTTCGCATCAAGTTTCTGCGTTGCGCGCTTTGCAGATTGGAAATCCAGCGGCAACACAATAGCGAAACGGATTCGTGCATGGACCACGGTCGCGCCGTCTGATATCGAGCCTGCCTTGCAATTTGGACCAGCCATCAACGCGGGAGTCATTGCCTTTAGGCACGACGCCACTTTGCTGGTGGAGTGGCATCCATTCGCCCTTCGCGGCCGGGATTTTTTCATCCCGGATGAAGTGTCCTGCCAGATTCTCCTGCATCGCCACCCGCATCGTGTGCTCGACAGCAAATGGAACCGCTCCTGCAAGTATGACGATCCCGGCGCTGCGGATACGCGCATCATCCATTATCACGGTCGCAAGCATTGCCGCCCTGGGCTGCCCTACTCGGGCGCGCGGTGGGTGGTGGAATTTGATGCGTTAGTGCGCGAGAACACCGCGGAGGTGCGGCAATGGATGCCCGCCGGGGATCGGATGCTGCGGCGGCATCTGCGCGCGATGGCTGTGCGGTGAAATGCCGTGAGATTTTTTTCGGACTGTGGCGGCTGGACCCAGCTTTTGGCTTTGCCGTCAGCATTCACTTGGCGTGGGCATCGCACAGCCGGGACGGGCTGTGTCACTCTATGGCGCGATTCTTATCCTAAAAGCGACGCTGGGATTGACCGCGGATGGCGCGGATTTACGCGGATGGAAGAAGTTGCACTCATTGCCGAGCTGCCACCTGGCTCACCCTTTGGGTGAAGACGCGGCATCCGCCAAATGCCTGCTGATCCGCGCTATCCGCGGTTTTCATTCCAGTTTTTTAGGATAATAGGGTGATTGCAAATCATTCCGCGGCTGGGATGCATGTCTGGGATGGATGGCGTCGCTCCGCGCGGCATGCGGGATGCGCCGCAGGCCATTTCATGCGGAGTGGCACTGCGGGCGGTGCCGGACATGGCGCGAGGAGCCGTTGCGACAGGCTCAAGGGGCGTTTTTCAGCGCCTGGGCTGATTCCAGCATCGGCATTTTTGAATCCGGAGCATCCGTTTTTGATTCCAGAACATCCATGCTTGAATCCGGGATATTCAGAAATGAATCCCGGATATTCATTCTTCATGCTGGGACCTCCGTTTTTGATTCGTGGATATTCAAAAATGAATCCTGAGTATTCATTCTTCATTTTTAGAGATCCCTTTTTAATTCCTGCGTACTCAAAATAGAATCCGACCAATTCATTCTTCATTCTTGGACATGGGATTTTGATTCCGGCGTATTGAAGAGGCGCGGGCGGCCCCGTCACGCAGAAGTCTGCGTCTGCCGTAGCGCAGCGCTGCCAGCCTGCCTGCGGTTCGGGCAAGCCGGAGGCGTTGCGATACGGCAAGCGGGGGCGCTTGCGCTACGCTTTGCCGCCGGCAGCTCTTGCCAAATGGCAGCGGGGGGAGGCAGCGCCGCCTTTGGCTCCTAACATCGGGCTCTTTGCCGAATCGAAATGTCGCATCCGCGTCCCATTGGCTGCAAGATGCGCGCCTCGCCGGGCGTTTGCCGGCAGAAGTCGCTTTCCATCGTTCCCTCCCATGAAACACAAGCCCACACTTTCCCGTTCGCTGCTGCAGGCGGCGATTATTTTGGCCGCGGCCACGGCGCAGGCGGACAACTGGCCCACCTGGCGCGGGGCGAATCACGACGGAGTCAGCACCGAGAAGAATCTGCCGGCCGAGTGGAGCGAGTCGAAGAATCTCCTGTGGAAAGCGCCGATGCCCGGTGTCGGTGCGGCGACACCGGTGGTGTGGGGCGACAGGATTTTCGTCACCAGCGAAGATGGCGAGGATCTCGTGCTGCTTTGCCTCGGTACGGATGGGAAGCAGCTTTGGAAGGCGAAGGTCGGCACTGGCGCGAAACACGCGCGCGGCGGCGAAGGCAACAGCGCCACGCCTTCGCCGAGCACGGATGGCAAGGCTGTCTTCGCCTACGTGGGCAGCGGCGATTTCGCCGCGTTCGACTTCGCGGGCAAGGAAGTGTGGCGCTTCAACGCGCAGGAGCGGTACGGGAAATTTGCCTATGGCTTCGGGATGCACACCACGCCGTTGCTGCACGAAGGGCGGATCTATCTGCAACTTATCCACGCCCGTGCCGCGCTCGTCGTGGCCCTCGATGCGGCGACTGGCAGGGAAGTCTGGAAGGTGGATCGCAAGAGCGACGGTCACAGCGAATGCCTCCATTCCTACGCATCGCCCTGTCTCTGGCGGTCGGGCGCCCAGGCGCGGCTGATCACGCACGGCAATGACTACGCGGTGGCGCACAATCTCGCGGACGGCGCGGAGGTCTGGCGTGCGGCTGATCTGAATCCGAAGGGTCGATACAACAGCACGCTGCGATTCGTCGCGTCGCCTGTCGCGGTGGAGAATCTGATCGTGATCCCGACTGCAAAGAATGGCGCAGTCGTCGGCATGAGACCCGACGCCGCTGGCGTTGTCGGAGCGGGCGCACCCGGCGAGGCGTGGCGCATCGATCGTGGGACGCCAGATGTCCCTTCACCGGTCGTGTACGACGGTCGAGTTTACCTTTGCCGCGAGAGCGGCGTGCTGACGTGTCTGGATGCGAAGACGGGCGCGCAGATCTATTCGGATCGCGCGCACGCGCAGACCTACCGGGCATCGCCCGTCGCGGCTGACGGGCGGATTTACCTGACGGCGAAGGACGGCACTTTCACCGTCGTGCAAGCCGGCCCCGAACTGAAGATTCTCGCGAAGAACAAACTTCCCGATCAGTTCACCGCGTCGCCTGCGATCTCGAATGGCCGCATCTACCTCCGCGGCTCGGAATCCCTCTACGCGATTGGCACGGCGGGAAAGTAGCCGCGAGTAACTGATTCGGATGCGGGTGTGACTGAAAGTGAGTCCAGTGGATGAGCAAAATGGGGTCCGGGCGTGGCGCCAGCCTTTGGACTGCGCGCGGCTCGACGCCGCTTTTTCCTCGCCTCGGGTCCGACGCTCAAGTTCACCGTTGCCCTGCAAAGCAACGCAGCGCCTTTCTCCCGCGCGGCGCACTGCGCGATTTCGCCCATCGCTCCTGCGCAAAGCCAAAGCGGAGTCAAGCCCCCCGCAGTCCAAAGCCTCGCGGCACTCACGCGCGTCTCGGCTTTGGCCGGCAACCTGCCTTTGGACTCACATTGAATCACGCCTTTCGGATGCGACGGCGCTCACTTCAAATTGAGCCTCGACCCCGGAGTGCTGCGCGGTGAGCGTCGGTCCAGTCCCGCCACGCCAATGAACACTCGAACAGTCCTGCTTGCCTCCACTGCGCTGATACTCGGAACCCGCACGCGGCGGACGTGCAGCCACCTTCGATAGCGCCTTTCCCAAAAGCTCTCGCGCAGAATGTGTGGGTGCAGTCGATTTGGGCGGACGGAAAGCACAACGGGTTTCCGGGGATCGCGCGCGTCGGGGATTTTTACTGCGTCACTTTTCGCAGCAGCGAATCGCACCAGGAGAAGACCGCGAAGATTTTTGTGATTCGTTCCGCGGCGAAGGATCTGAAGCAGTGGGAGAAGGTGGCGGAGTTCACCCGCGACCACGATTGCCGCGATCCGCTGGTGTTCGACAACCACGGCAAGGTGCAGGTGGTTTTTCACTCGAAGGAGGATTTCTACTCGCAGTCTGCGGACGGGGTGACGTGGAGCGAACCGCAGGAGTTGCAGGCGGAGTTCGTGCAGCCACGGTCGGGCGAGGCGCTCACGTTTTCATCGCAGCGGCGGTGGCTGTTTCGCATCCGGCGCGGACCGGATGGCGCGTTCTACAGTCTCGCGCGCTGCGGCATCAAGGAGAGCGGCGGCACCTTCGGGCTGATCCTGTATCGATCCGAAGACGGCGTGATTTTCAAGGCGCTGCACACCTACGGCAAAGGACCGACGAGTGCGCTGACTCAGGCTGGCGGCACCGGCTGGGGGCATGAGGCGGATGTGGGCTGGACGCCGGACGGGACGCTCGTGGCGGCGATTCGCAACGGGAATCCGGGGATCGTGGTGATGGGCAAGGCGCCGCTGGGACCGTGGAAGGCATTCGCGACGGATGCGTGGAATTTCGGCGGTCCGGCTTTGCATGCGACGAAGGGTGGCGGGCTGCTGCTGGCGGCGCGTGCGTTGCCGGAGAAGAAGACGATGGGTTTTCCCAGCGTCTGCAAGGTGTGGACGGTGACCGCCGATGGCGTGGAGAAGCCATGGATCATTCCCAGCAGCGGGGACGGCGCCTACCAGAGCTTTGCCGACGGTCCGGGGAATGAGGAAGTGCTGCTGGCGTATTCTCGTCGCATGAGTATCCGCAGCCGGGCGGCGTGGGGCACAATCCTACGAATATCTACCTCGCTCATTTGAAGATTCGGCACGAGAAGCCGAAGGAATAGGCGCGCTCGACCGCATCCCGGCGGCGATGGTGAATGCCTTTCGCAAACACCGGACGGCACGACCGGGACTAGCGATTCGGTGCTGAAGCGATAGACACCGACCTACCCCCATGATCCGCACCATCTTCCTTCTTTCCGTCTTCCTGCTGCTTCCTGCCAGTGTGCGCGCGGCCGATGCGCCGAAGCCCGCGAAACCTCCGCTCAAGATCACGCCGGGAAAAGCGATCGTGCCGCTCGACAAGATGCGGCGAATCTGGGGCGAACTGATCAGCCTCGATCTCGCGTCCCGCGCGGGAAAATTTCGCAATGAAAACACGGACGAAGTGATGAGCTTCACGGTGTTGCCCTACGCCGAGTTGCTGCATCACGCCGCGAACGGCGACTTGCAGGATTTCCGGGTCGGCGAGCGGGCGATATTCCGCCTGCATGAAAACGAAAAGGGCGAGTGGGTGTGGCTCACCTACATCCAGGACGAGATGAACATGATGAACGGTCACAAGGAGTATTTCCACGTGGACGCGCGTGATGCCGCCAGTGGCAAACTCACGTGCAAGTGGGCGAATGCTGACAAGAGCTACGTGCGCGAGGAGGTCGTGGTCATCGACACGGACAAGGAGACGCGGTTTTGGACAGGCGGGCAGCCGGCGAAGTTTGCGGACATCAAGATCGGCGACAAGCTGCGCACGAAGACGCATGGGGTGGGGAAGGGGAAGGCGCGCGTGGCTTGGGAGGTATTCCTCGACGACGAGAGCCTGCTGAAGTTCCAGGCCGGGCAGATGGCCGTGCATGCGAAGCGACTGGAGGAGGAAGGCATGGCCGGCTACGTGGACACGAGCGCGGATGGCGCGGTGCAGGTCACGCTGTTTCGCGAGAGCAAGCTGGCGCGTGCGACCTTGAAGGCGGGCAACGCGGTGCGAATCGCACCGGCGGGCATCGATCGCAAACCGACCGCTGCTCCGATCGCCGGGACAGTCGCTGCGATCGCCGGCGACGCTGTGACCATCACGGTTCCCGCTTCGTCAAATGCCGCGTTTCATCCCACGGCGCTTGCGCGCATGTGGATTGCCGGGAAATAGCCGCGTTTCTCACCCGCGGAGAGCGCCTCAAGCGCAGGGCGGGGATCGGGCCGGCGGCAGTGCAGTGGGGCAGGCGACTCGCCTGCCAAGTCTCAGCGGGCGACTCGCCCGATGTTCCGGCGAGTCGCCGGAACAGACTGACCGCAGGCGAGTCGCCAGCGCCACTGTCCTGCTCGGGGCTGAACGTCCAGCGCGCACCGCCCAACTTCCAAAGGCGGAATCCAAGTCGAGGGCTTTGCGTGCCTTGGACGTTGGGCGTTGTGCGTTTTCATCCGGGTAATCCGTGCTTCCTGTTCCTGAATCCAGGCTGAGCTATTTGCGAGCGTCCGCGAAAGACACGACAGTTCGCGGGAAGGCGTTGCCGCGAGCGCGCTGCAGAGACACGTTGCGCCGGGGGCGTCGCAGCCACGGGCTTTCATGCCAGGTGGTCGCGGGGTCGCGCGGTTCAATCCACGTTTCGCCAACAGGAGCTTGCAGGAACTCATGCCAATTCCCGTTTGAGACTGTCACAACTGGCTGGCTCCGCCGCAGCCGCGCTTGTCAAAGCGCGGGCAAACTTTGCCCGCACACCCCGGAAGATCAGCCCGCGCTTTCAGAAGCGCGGCTACAAACGCGGAGGCACCTTTTCCATTCTCACTCGCGAATCGGCATCAGGCCGACGCGGACGCGATCCGGCTGCCTGACGTCGCATTGGATGGCACTGCACTGGATGGTGCGGTATTGGACGAGGCACATTGTGCGGGGTTCCGTTGCCGCCGGTAACACTCGTTGCCGCGGCAGCCGGCGACTGGGCATTGGCTGAAGCCCCGGACTACTTTCGCCTACCAGAGGCGCTGCACCCCATTAGGCATTGAGCGCTTCATCATTGCTCACCGGCGTCAGACCTTCGCTCAGCGCCTGGCTCGCGAGCATCCGGTCAAATGGATCCTTGTGCTCGCGCAGCCGGGGCAGGGTGCGCAAGACGCGCAGGTGCGGCGCGCGGATGGGCAGAACGGTGGCGATGCGCTCCCGCTCAACCCGCACCATCGCCTCGTCGGGCGGTTCGGGCATTTGCAGTTTGCCGAGAGCGTATTTGATCGCCATTTCCCAAAACGTGGCGGCGCCGACGATCTTCTCGTTTGCGGGATCGTGCAGCGCGCGCGCTGCGGCGGCGGACATCGCGGGGCATCGTGGAAGGACCACAGCAGCGCGTGCGTATCGAGCAGCAGCCGCATTCCTATTCCGTATATTCGCGGAACTCCTCGAGCGGCTCGTCAAAGTCCGGTGCCATCGTGATCCGGCCCTTATACAAGCCGATTCCCGGCCAGCGTTCCGGCTGGGCGGGTGCCGGACGCGGGACCGGGGTGAAATTCCCAGCGACCTCGCCGTTCTGGAGAATTTGCACGGTTTCCCCAAGCTCCATCGCCCGGCGCAAAATCGTCGGGTCGTGTTCGAATTGTTCGAGTGTCGCGGTCACGGCGAACACGCTGCCATCAAATAATGCGGATTTGCAATTGGAAGATTTTTCACGGGAGGGGCGGACGCAATGATCTCACTCCGTTCCAGAGTCTGTCCGATAAGTTCGCGAATTTCAGAATGTGATTCGCAACGCGAAGGGCGTGCCTCGGGTAGCGCGGGCGTCCCGCCTGCCGTGTTCCGCATCTTGCGGAACACCCGGCGAACGTCACTCGACGTGACTCACAATCCGACGCCCGAGTGTGCCAGGCAGGATGCCCGGCACGGCAGGCGGGACGCCCGCGCTACCCGAGGCCCATCGCTCGTGTATGCCTGTCCCGCTCTCTGGCTCGCGCTTATGCTATTGCCCTCCGCGATCTCCGCTCACGCACAGATGCTCATCAGGGAAGTCATCTCCCGCGAGGTTTCGTTCCACGTCGGCGGGGTGCAGACGCCGGACATCAAGGAAGTCGTCTCGCGCGAAGCGTCGTTCTTCATCGAGAACGGGCTGGTGGACAAGCAGGTGATTTCTCGGGAGGTGAGCTTCGTCGTCGGCACGCCGGCGGTCCCGCCACAGGTCACGGGCTATACGGTCACGCCTTCGCCCACGGGGGACAGCGTCACGCTGAATTGGGCGAACTACAATCCGTGGGCCGTGGGAGATGTGGATCGCCTCGAAATCTATATTTCGGACCAGCCTTTCACGGACGTCACGAACATCAATACGGTGCATCCCTATCGGATCGGTGCCGAAACCGTCACCGCGACATTCACCGGGCTGACTCCGCTCCAGGATCACTACATCGCCATCGTCGCCGTGGACGTGCTGGGGAATCGGAACACGACGGAGGCTCTTGCAAAACCTACACGGTCACCGACGCGCGGCGTCATCGCTCAGAGGAGCGAAGGCATCTCGCCCGCTTGCTCCTGAGGTTTTGCAAGAGCCTCGACGGCCATCAATTCCGCCGCCTACATCATCTCGCCGCAGGTGATCTCCCGGGAAGTCTCGCTCTTCGTCGGCGGCGAGCCGACACCACCTTACAATCAGGCCGTCTCGCGCGAAATCTCCATCCTCATGCCCGATGCCGCCGTTCCCGCACCGGTGACGGGCGTGGGAAGCGGCTTCACGTCGGTGACCTCGGTAACACGCTACCGTGCGATCGACCTCGACTGGAGCAGCTACAACGAACTGCTCCAGCGCGACGTGGTGCGTTACCGCGTGTATATCGAGGCTCTTGCAAAACCTCAGCCGTAAGCGGGCGAGATGCCTTTACTCCTCTGAGCGATGACGCCGCGCGTCGGTGACCGTGTAGGTTTTGCAAGAGCCTCTATCGACACCAGTTTCTTCACGGACGTGACGGGAGTCACGCCCTACCAGTTCATCCCGGCCGGGACGCAGCGAGCGAGCATCATTGTGCCCGTGGGCAACCAGACCTACTACAGCGCCGTGGTGGCGGAGGATGCGCTCGGCAATTTCAATCCCGCGGTGGCGTCCGTCTCCGCGCAATCCTCGGTGAGCGACATCTGGGTGCCGAACCAGAACTCGGTGACCTACAACGGCGTCGTGCTGCCCGATGGCGGCACCATCCGCGCGGCGGGAACCCTCCAGGTGGATGCCACCATCCCACCCGCGATCGTGCGCGTGGATTTCTCCTTCCACCCGAGCGGCGGCACGGATGTGCTGTTGAACAGCGACACGACGCCGGGAGACGGCTTCACGGCACTCTGGAACGCGGGCACCTATCCCGACGGCCCCTACGTCTTCACGTTCCGCGCCTACGACAATGTCGGTCGCTACACCGACCTCACGCGCAACGTCACGCTCTGCTTCAACTGCCCGCCCGTCATCACCGCGATGACCTTCGACGGCGCACCGCTGGCGAATAATGGGACCATCACGCACTCCGGCGCGCTTGGAGCGACAGCAACCGACAGTGATGGCATCGGCTCCGCGGAATTTTTACACCAGCCGGTCGGCGGTCCCATCCGCATCTCGCTCGGCGCGGATGGCACGCCCGCAAACGGCCTCAGCGCACCTTTCGCCACCGAGCCCATCGCCGACGGGGATTACGACATGATCGTCCGTGTGTTCGACGCGCTCGGTACGTTCAGCGAAACCACGCGCAGGGTCACCGTACAGCTCGCGCCGCCCGCTACACCGGTGATCACATCACCGGCAGACGGTGCCCGTGTGAACTCGGCGAGCCTCACCGTCTCGGGCACGACGAGCGTTGCTTCTCAGGTTTTCGTCCAACTCGGAGGCGTGGATGTCGCCGGCCCGGTGAACCCGAACGCGACGGGTGCCTTTACGGCCAACATCACCCTCCAGCCGGGCAACAACATCCTCACGGCCCGCGCCACCAATCGCGCCGGCCCGGGTCCGCACTCTGCGCCGCGCACCATTTCCCTCAACGCCGGCCCGGTGATCACCGCGTTGAAGTTTGACGGGGCGGACCTTGCCGACGGCGCGACCATCGCCCGCTCCGGCACGGTCGGCGTGGTGGCGACCGATACCGACGGACTCAATCGCGCCGAGTTCTTCTTCAAGCCTCCGCTCAGCGTCTTCACCACGGCGATCGGCACCGACACCAATCCCGCCGATGGACTCGCCGCCTCGTGGCAGGTGGACAATCTCCCCGGCGGTCCCTTCGACCTCATCGCCCGCGTCTATGATGGCCTCGGCGCTTCCACCGACATCACCCGCCGGGTGAATCTCGTGGTGGCGGTGCCCGCTGCGCCTGTCATCACGTCGCCCCTCAACAGCCCGACCGTCACAACCGCCACGGTGGCCGTGAGCGGCACCGCACCCGTCGGGCCCACGCTCAAGCTCTACCGGAACGGCACGGCTGTCTTCACCGGCTCCCCAGCCGCGGATGGCACCTTCACCGTCGCGGCGCCGCTCCTCGATGGAGCGAATACGATCCGCAGTGGCTGATTCGCTCCACCGGCTTCACCCTGAAGACCGCGCCGAACGCCGCCATCAGCGATGCCGCCGCCACCTACGGCTACGAACCGTTCGACGGCAACGAACCGTTCGCCGGGCGCTTCCGCAGCGTCACTGCGC
>Ga0105048_10011638_pt1 | contig 13857 bp, 5 predicted proteins | sample MAT05_FD_78382 | JGI IMG/M metagenome (GOLD analysis project Ga0105048, IMG submission 78382) | Freshwater microbial communities from Lake Fryxell liftoff mats and glacier meltwater in Antarctica - MAT-05 | ecosystem: Environmental > Aquatic > Freshwater > Ice > Liftoff microbial mat | place...
AAAAACCTTCCTTTTTCCATTATTTGAAGGGGGAGGCCAACAAGGAAAACCGGGTTAGTTGAGCAGCCCATTGATTAGGCAATAATATCCCGGATTACTTTTCCGTGTACATCTGTAAGCCGGAAAGGCCGCCCCTGAAACTGGTAGGTAAATTTTTCATGATCAAAACCAAGCTGGTTAAGGATGGTAGCCTGTATATCGAACGGTGTTACTTTACCGCTGATAGCACTATAACCAATGTCGTCTGTTTCTCCGTAAACAAATCCTTTTTTAATGCCACCGCCAGCCATCCAAATGGTAAATGCCTCCACATGGTGATCTCTTCCTTTAAAGGGATTTTGCTTGCCTTCACGGTTTTCCATCATGGGTGTGCGGCCAAATTCGCCGCCCCATACCACCAGCGTTTCTTCCAGCAGTCCCCGCTGTTTTAAATCCAATATCAATGCAGTAACCGACCTGTCTGTTTCCCGGCATTTATTCACAAGCCCAATATCTATGGAAAGCGAAGCACTGGTGCCGTGCACATCCCATCCCCAGTCAAAAAGCTGCACAAAGCGTACCCCTTTTTCCACCAGTTTTCTGGCCAGCAACACATTGTTGGCAAAGCAAGATTTGCCGGGTGTGGAGCCATACATCTCATGTATATAATCTGGCTCGTCGCTAATATCCATCACCTCCGGAACCGACACCTGCATTTTGTAAGCCATTTCGTATTGAGAGATGCGGGATAAAATTTCCGGATCATTGTACTCTTTGTAAGACGCTTCGTTCACTTTGGTAATGGCATCAATAGATGCTTTGCGAATATCCCTGTCCATCCCTTTTGGATCGTTGATAAACAGCACCGGGTCGCCTTCGCTGCGGCACTGCACACCTTGATATACCGATGGCAAAAATCCACTGCCCCAAACGCTTTTACCAGCATCGGGAAATTTGCCGCCGGAAGTAAGCACCACATAACCCGGCAAATTCTGGTTCTCGGTTCCTAACCCATAAGTAACCCACGAACCCATGCTGGGTCTGCCCAATCTGGCACTACCGCTGTGCATCAGCAATTGCGCTGGTGCATGATTAAACTGGTCGGTGGTAACAGCCTTTAAAAAACTAATTTCATCGGCCACTTTTGCAAGATGTGGCAGGTGGTTGCTGATCCAGGCACCGCTTTGGCCATACTGTGCAAAACTGGCCTGTGGACCCAGCATTTTAGGAACGCCCCGTATAAAAGCAAAACGTTTTCCTTCGAGCAACGATTGGGGGCAATCCTGACCATTAAGTTTTGCTAACGCCGGTTTGTGGTCAAATAATTCCAATTGCGATGGTGCCCCCGCCATGTGCAGGTAAATAATACTCTTTGCTTTGCCCGGAAACTGCGGCCCTTTTGGCATTAGCGGATGAGCCGGGTCAAAACTGTTTAAAAAAGTGTCAGCATCGGAAGAATTACCTACGCCGCAGGAATTGAGCAGTGAGCCTAATGCAAGCGAACCAAACCCAAAGGCGCATTCCTTTAAAAAATGCCTTCGGGTGTTTAGTTGTGAAGAAGTCCGCATGGCTTCCTGCACCAAACGTTGTGTATCTAGTTCTTTTCTTGTCATAAATAATGATTGAACTAATGCTTGTTTAAATTACTGGTTCTGGGTTCTTGTTTCACCCTATAATAGATTTGGCTAACCTCACTAACTCAGTATTTGAAATTATCTTTCTAGGTCACATGTATGTATCAGGATTTTGTTATTAAATCATCCAGGTTCAGCATCGCATTGGCCACCACTATCAGGGCGGCTAATTCGGGTGTTGTGCTTTCGCCCTGCTCTCCCACCATTTCGCACGTTTTAGTTTTATCTTCTTTAAATCTTTGCAAAGAGGTTTGGTATAAATCTTCCAGCAACTTTAGTTTAGCACCAGCTATTTGCTTATACATCATCAACTCATAGCCCACTTCTATTACTTCTTTCACATTGTTTTTATCAGCGCTTTTTGCCAGCATCCGCAGGGCAAAATGTTTGGCCATATCTATGTATCCGGAATCATTTAACGTAACCAATGCCTGCAGCGGGGTATTGGTACGAATTCTCCTCGAAGTACACACTTCTCTTCCGGCACCATCAAAACTCATCATGGAAGGGTAGGGTGCCGTTCGTTTCCAGAATGTATAAATAGCCCTGCGATATCTATCTTCCCCATTGCTTGTTTTCCAATACTCACCATTCCATGGGCTCATCCATATACCTTCGGGCTGCCAGGGCATTACGCCGGGGCCATACATTTTTTCGCTCAGCAATCCGCTTATAGCCAGTGCCTGATCACGTATTTGCTCCGCAGATAACCGTACCCTGCTCCCCCTTGAATAAAACCTATTGAAAGGGTCTTTTTCCAGCACCTCATCCGAAACTTTGGATGCCTGCCTGTAGGTGGCCGACATTACTATTTCTTTCAACAATTTTTTGATGCTCCAGTTATACTCAAACATAAATTTATACGACAGATGATCGAGTAATTCTTTGTGCGTAGGATCTGCACCCTGCGTTCCTAAATCTTCCAGAGTTTCCACCAGGCCGGCACCAAAAACCTGCTCCCATATACGGTTCACCATCGTTCTTGCAGTAAGCGGATTTTTTTTATCAGTAAGCCATAATGCCAAACCGAGGCGGTTACGGGGCAGCCCCTCAGGCAGCCCACCAAGCGAAGCAGGAATGTCTGCCTGCACCTGTTTTCCTTTTACCAGCCAGTTACCCCTTTCAAAAACATAGCTGGGGCGGAACATGTCGGCGGGGTTATCGTACATCACTGGCATGGCGGGTATATTCTTTTTTACAAGTTGCCAATAATTTGCAAGTGTCGAATCGTAATCCGGTTTGTCCTGGCCTGGAAAAGGATTGGTGAAATAAAACCAGTCGTACATCATACCGCTTTTGTCTGGGTCGGTGAGTGTGGGGTTGGTGTAAGAAAAATAGATGTCGTGGGTGCCAATTGTTGGGGCAAAATCAAAATAACCTATTTCCCATTTCCCGTCTTTTGTAGGTGGCATTTTAATTTTTGCTAACACGGGTCCCATCCCGCTATCTAAGTGGAGGGTAACAGTGCCGCCGCTTATCATCCCTTTATAACGGAACATAAACCTTGTTTTATTTTCGAGGTTGATGTGCTTTAACCTGGCCGAAGCATTGTTGCGAAAAGCCAGCCATTTGGTATCGTTCAGCTCACAGTTTATAAACGCATCGGCCTGCAGCGAATAGGTGGCGGGCTGCCATGTTCTTAAAAAAAGCTTTGTTTCTTTTGCTGCTGCGGCATAATTATTCTTGATAAGCCAATTGGTTATATGCAAAAGTTTCAGGCTATCTGCCGTGTCCATTAACCGGATCACCGGATAATCTTCATAAGTATCTTCATCACGGCTATTATTAAAAAAAGCCAGAAATTTATAATACTCATCGTGGGTAAACGGATCGTAAGGATGGCTGTGGCATTGCACACAGGCGAAAGTGGTGCTCATTAACCCCTCCCAGGTAGCGCTGGCCCGGTCCATTACGGCGGCGGTGCGAAACTCCTCGTTGTCGGTACCGCCCTCATCGTTCGTCATGGTATTTCGGTGGAAGGCCGTAGCGATAAACTGCTCATCGGTGGCATCGGGCAAAAGGTCGCCAGCCAGTTGCTCTATTAAAAAATCGTTGTAAGGCTTATCGCTGTTAAAGGCTTTGATCAACCAGTCCCTGTATTTCCAAATGTTGCGGTACGAATCTCTTTCATAGCCTTTGGTATCAGCATATCGGGCCAAATCCATCCACATAGAAGCCCACCTTTCACCAAAGTGCGGAGAGGCCAACAACGAATCCACAAAAGCTTCATCGCTTATGCCACCGCTGTTCTTTAAAAATTTTTCTGCCAGTAAAGGAGCGGTGGGCATACCCATAATATCAATGCTCAGCCTTTTTAGTAAGGTGGCTTTGTCTGCTGCTGCAGACGGTTCTATTTGCAGCCCCCGCAATTTGTCATAAACAAAATAATCAATATCGTTTTGGGCCCAGTCCCATTTCTTACCCCCAAACAATCCGAAAAACCCGGAGGATGGCCCCGGCAGTTCCTGTTTTGTAACAGGTGAATATGCCCAATGTTCCCCCCATTTAGCCCCCTGCTCTATCCAGTTGGTAAAAATTTGGATTTCTTCTTTACTCAAAGGTTCATGCTCATAAGGCATCCTGTCTTCAATGTCATTTGTAGTGATCCTTCTTATAAGTTCGCTTTCGGATGGATTGCCGGGTATAATGGCGGGTTTGCCAGATTCGGTGGTGTCAAGTGCTTCTTCTCTAAACAACAAACTAAAACCAGCCTGCTTTTTTACACCCCCATGGCAACTAATACATTTACGGTTAATGATCGGTTTTACATCGGCACTAAAATCAATTGCAGGCTGGCGGTTTGCCAGCACAATCAGCACCACCGTTGACGTCAGTATCAATGCAGCAATTAGCAACCTGTTTTTCTTCATTAGCGAAAGCAACATCATTTAAGAATAATAAATAAGGTGGTTTAAAGCAGCTTAAAAGTGTATCCCATCACTTTTTGCCGGTGCAATAATTATCAACGGAGCATCAATTTTTAAAACATTTTTTGAGAAGTGTTGGCAAGCTTTTAAAGGTTATCAACCCTCCCATTCAAAGCTTACATTTTTAAGGAGTGCTTTCATTTCCAGTACCCTTGCTTTTCTATAAAAGAAATTAAATCATCGGCCATGGCTTGCTGCTCCTGCAGCTTTGGGTGGCCAGGTGTTTTTTTATAGGTAAAATAATGGGTGATGATTTTTTTATCGTTTAATGAAGCCACCGCTTCGTCTATATAACCCGGCCATTTGGAACCTTCACGGGTGGCATCCATATTGCCCAGGCTACAAATTATTTGGGCTTTTGGATACTTACTGCGGAGCGACAAGATAAAATTGCTGTAAGCTGCTTTTATAAAACCCTCTGTTGGCTTTACATTACCAAACCGGGCTTTAAACTGTGCATGGTCGGGCATGTTCACCAGCCAGCTATCGTTTTGAAAAAGATTGACCACTACAATATCTGGCCTGTACTTTTTAAAATTCCATTTAGTACCGGCATCTTTGGGGTCAAGGCGGTCGTAAATCTCCGGCATAATTTGCGGGAACCAGCTGATGGTGATGCCAATGCCACTCTTGGCCGTGCAATGATATTGTGCATTAAAATGCCTGGCGGTAATGGCTCCAAAAGCCCGGTAGTTGTTAAAGAACTGAGCGGCACCCGAATCGCTGCTGTCGGGTTTTACCTCAACCCCGTGCCCGCAGGTTATAGAGTTGCCAAAAAACTCAATTGTTCTTTTTGGCTTTTTAGAAGGCTTTAAAACTTTGGCAGTTTCATCGGTTTTAAATCCGTAAAAACGTGTCCAGTTGTCGGTATTAGTTATTTTGAACAGCTCAATATGATGTGGCGTCTCTTTATCGAGGTTAGCTGCGAGCACATAACTTTTCTTTTCCTTGTCCACTTTTATCTTAATAGCATTGGCCCCATCGCCATCGGTAATGGCGTAATAAAAATTATTGCCTTTTTCATCTTCCAGTATAGCTGTTACGTTGGTTGTTTCCTTTACGTTAATGCTAATGCTGGTGCCTGTCCAGTAAATATTGGCACACGAATCTGTGTGGCCTACGCGGCCCATATAAGCAATGCGTTTGTTTTGTGCACCTATTAATTTCAGGCCATCTTCCTGTGCAGGGGCATTTTTACACACCACTAAAAAAGCAATGCAGAAAATGGTACGGGTCTGTTTTTTCATTTTAAATTTTTTTTTGGAACACGCCCCGAGGCGTGTTTCTATTAAAACACCTGATTGCAATTTGTGGCTTTTTATTGATGGTTACAGCAAAGCAACGAAAAAACTAATCCAATAAATTCCATGCAAAGAAGCTAAGCAGCAAAGGCGCAAAGAAAATTATTGGTCTATTTACAAAATCCAATTGTTATAATGCCCTTCATCAGTATTATAAAATCAAAAAAAGAGGCTGCCTTTTTCAAGACAGCCTCTTTGTAAAAAAATATAACGGTCAAATAATTAGTAATGCAAAATTTTAAACTCTGTGCGGCGGTTTTGTTTGCGGCCGCCGGGGTTGTCTTTACCCTTAATGCTGTTGGGTGCTACAGGCTTGCTTTCACCGTAACCTTTGGTTTCTATCCGGGCTTTATCTATGCCTTTGCCAACGAGGTATTGCACACAAGATGCAGCACGTTTTTGAGACAAGGCCTGATTGTACTTATCCGAACCTATGTTATCAGTATGGGAGCTTAACTCAATGGCCATACCCGGATTATCCTCCATCAATTTCACCAATTTATCCAGCGAAGGATAAGAGGCAGGTTCCAGTGTGGCTTTATTAAATGCATACAATACATTGTCCAGCACCACCGGCACATTTACTTCTATTGGCGGTGGTGTAACCACTACCGGTGGCTTGCTCAGGCACAGGTCGGGGTTGGCTACAGCATCTATATCGTCGTTTACATCGTTGGGCGAATTAAAATTAAACGCTTTGCTATTGTACCCCTCCCCTGCTGCGTTCACCCCAAGATCCTGGTAATCTTCCATCACCATTTGGTACCGGCCATTGGCATCGGTTGTTTTTGTAAATACGGTTCGGCCGTTCATATCCTTTGCAGTTACAATGGCACCACTGATAGGTGTATTGGCGTCGCAGTCGAGTACGCGGCCACTTACAACTTTCTTGTTTCTTATTTTACTAAAAGTAAATAACTCAAGGCAGCAAGGCGAACTACGGTCGCTGCTGAGGTACGCGTTGTTCCAAAGATTTTTTGCATCGCTGCTATGGTAATAAATATCATCTTTTACTGAGTTCACAGGGTAGCCCATATTTTTTGGTGCCTCCCAAGTGCTGAAATTTCCTTTTGCGTAAAATAAATCCAGCCCACCCATACCTGTACGGCCATTGCTGGCGTACACCAGCGTTTGCGATGGCTGGTGATAAAATGGGGCTTCATCATCATCGGCTGTATTAATGGTATTGCCAAGATTAATAGCATTACCGGTGGGGTTATAGGCAGCATCTAAAGCCACCGACCATAAATCGAATTTGCCGAGGCCATCAGCACGGTCGCTGGCAAAAAGTAGGTTTTTACCGTCGGCTGTTATAAAAGGTTGTTGCGTATTGCTAGCTTCTTTGTTTACAGTTGCTGCGGTTTTGGTAGGCGTTCCCCAACCCGTCATGGTCATTTCCGATTGATATATGGAGGATACTTTTTTCCCGTTTTGAGTAGCCCACCGCGTAACAAACATTTTCTTGTCATCAGGCGAAAAGGAGGCTACGCCTTGTTCCCATCCAGCTTCGTTTTCCAGCACAATTTTTTGCTGGTTTACAAACGAACTTTGCTCCACACTTGCTTTGATGACTTTATTAGTAAAGGGGTTTCCTTTAGGCAAAGCCACGCCGGTATCTGGCCGGGTAGTGGTAAATGCCACCGAGCCATCTCGTAAAACCGATGATGCATAACTGGCTCCTGATTGGTTTATAGTAGCATCCATTTTGCTTACCTTAAACTTATAGAGATCTTTTTTCTTCATTTCCGCCTTGGCATACTGGATGTTATCCAGTTCTTTTCTGCTATCCCTGGCATATACATCATCGCTGGTATTTACTTTTAAAAAATCATTAAAAGCTACTTCTGCTTCGGCAGCTTTTTCGTTTGCCTTCAGGCTTTTTGCGTACCAATATCCTGCCAGTGGAAACTCAGCACTTAACGTAATAGCCTCCATGTACAAGGGTTCTGCCTTAGACCAATACTTAATCATCCGGTAGCTTTCGGCCAGCTTGTAAATAATTTGCTTACGGCTGGCGGGGTTTGCGGCCACCGTTTTACTACTCACCTGTTGCACCACATAAGGGTTAAAGCCTGCAGTGTTGTTTCCAGGTTTTCCGGTAAGAAACCGTTCGTAATACATGGCTGCAGAGTAATAGTCGCCTTTGGCGAAATAGCTTTCAGCAGCTTTCAGATAGTCTGATATTGATTGGCTGAAAGTTGTAAAACAGGATAGTGATAAAGTAACAGCAAGTAGCAGGCTACGATAAGAGTTTGTTTTTTTCATTCAAAAAAAATGTATGGATGAAGATGGATAGAATTATTTTTTACAACGCAGTTTCCAAGTAATTGAACAGATGACTAATGACCCAATAACAAAACATAGCACTTAAAAATCACAATATTTAAAGCCTCGGGCAAAAGAAATTTTCCTCGGGCATGTTCACTTTTTTCCTGCCTATAATGGTAAATGATATTTCTACAGAATTGGCACCGTTTACCACTTTTCCAAGGTCGCTGGTGTTAATGTCGTAACTAACGCCGAGCATAAAATTTTTGTAGTTGAACCCGAAGTAAGGAGAAAACGCATCATCAAAACGATAGTTGGCACCTACCAGTAAATCAAGGTCGCTGGCAGCTTTAAACTGTCCATACACACCCAGCATAGTTTCCTGGGCATTACCCTGGCGCAGGTACAAGGCATTGGGGGTAATGCTAAAATTATCGCTTGCTTTTATACGCATGCCAGCGTGCATCGTCCAGCGGATGGGCAGTTTATCGGTACCGGTAGCACTAAACAAATCTTTAGGCCGGGTAATGTGCGACGCAGATACGCCAGCATAAAAATTTGTACTTCTGTTGGGGCGCCCATCGTAATACATGGCACCAGCACCCGCATCAAAAGAGGTAGCGGTTGGTTTAATGGGCAGGTCGCGGCTTTGATTACCTGGGTTATATCCTGTAATAGGATTCCACTGGTCGCCGAATGTGAGTTTATTTCTGTCGAAGCGGCGGTTAATGAAACCCGCCTGCATACCAAACAAAAGGTGTTGGTGCCCGTCGGTTCCAAACCGTACCCCTGTAAAGGCTGCGGAGGCATACGCAGTCATATAATTGTAGCCCCCATCTCCAGCTTTTTGATTGAGGATAGAACCGCCAAAATTCATGCCTTTGCCCGTATTAAAATCGGCAGCAACGCCCGGTGTAGAAAACGGACTGATGATATTGCCCCACTGGCTGCGGTAAATAGCGGCCACACGATAGCTGCCATCAAAGGCACCGGTAAGCGCCGGGTTAAGCCACGATGGGTACGCATAATACTGGGAAAAATGTGGATCCACCTGGCCACTTGCTTTGTAGCCCGTAGCAAGCACACACAGTAAAAAACAAACTTTAATAAAGCGTATCATTTGCAGTTGTTGTTTTAATAGTTTCTTATTTCAAATTCCTTGCCCTACCTGAGTATTGTTACCGAACCTGTAAAAGGCTTAAAGCCATTTTTTGGGTCAATGATATAGTAGTAAACACCCACCGGTAAAGCCTTGCCGTTAATGTTTCCATCCCATGCTTTGGTATAGCCGGTTACAGTAAATACCTGGCTTCCGTGGCGGTTAAAAATGCTCACTTTGGCACCGGGGTAATCGCTCAATTCGGGTATAGACCAAGTGTCGTTTATATTGTCGCCATTGGGCGAAAACACATTGGGTATTTTCAATGGTTTCAGCACTTTCACTGTAAGCGAATCAGTAGCTGTACAATTGCCATCGCCTATGGCTGTCAAATAATATACCTGATCCCGAAGGGCTATCAGCGATTGTTTAAAAAGCGTGGCATTGGCAAAATCAAAAGAAGGTGTCCACAAAAACCGGAGTATAGTGGTATCATTTGCTGTGGGCGAAAACATTACAGTTTGCCCAAGCGAAACCGTAAACGATGGGCCTGCATTAACAACCGGCTGCAGATATACCTGCACCCTTTTACTAAATGTATCCGACACGCAGCCCTGTGCACTCGTTACAACCAATTTTATATCGTAACCGCCCGGCTGATTGAATTTTTTGGATGGGGCGGAGTCAGTAGAAAAACTACCGTCGCCAAACGACCAACGCCAATTGGTGAGGGTGCTTCCCGGTGCTGTACTCATGTTGGTAAATACATTTGGGGTCCCCTCGCATAGCGTATCTGGCGTTACCACAAAATCCGCAATGGGCTGGTCAAAGAAAGATGAAAGTATTTTTATGGAATCCTTTACACAGCCGTTAGCCGAGGTAACCCTTAGCCTTACATTGTAAGAGCCTGCAGCACTATAAATATGTAGTGGGTCTTTTGCATTCGATGCCGGTGTTCCATCACCAAAATCCCAACTGTAACCAAGAGAGCCGCTGCCGGGAATACTTGCCAGGCTGGTAAACTGTGCCCTACCAGCAGGCATACAAATATTGGCGGGCAAAGTAAAGTCTGCCACAGGCAGTGGATTTACCATTACAATACTTGCAACCGTATCGCTTACGCAACTGCTATCAGAAACGGTAACCAGTTTTATGGTATAAGCCCCAAACGTAGTGTACGATTTAATGAATGGTGAATTATTGGAATAAGTGGCCGAAGCACCATCCCCAAAATCCCAATTGTACGCCACTGTGTTTCCTGAAGAAAGCACCGACTGCCCGGTTACAGTAGTGGAAGCATCAACACAGAAGCTGGGCGCAGAAAGCGTAATAGCCGCCACTGGCTTGGGATGTACCCTTATTGTTTGCGAAACAGAATCGGTGCAATTGCCGGTACTGGTAAATACATACCAGATTGTTTTTACACCCGTACCTGCCGTTAGCGGGTTAAAATTACCAGCCGCATCTGTACCGGGGCCTTTATAAATACCGGTACCAGGTACACCGTTGGTTATGGTTGCATTAGCCACTGACATAGTACCCCCGTTAATACATATACTGGCAATTGGCGCAAAAACCATTAGCGGCCTTACGGCAAATGTGGCCGTAAGGGTGGTGTCTTTAACGCAACCATTGCTGGTAGTAACTTTCAGCTTTATGTTGTAGGTGCCAAAGGCAATATAAATATGGCTGGGGTTTTGTGCGGTTGAAGTATTGGGGTTGGCTCCTGTAGCATTTGCCATGTCGCCAAAATCCCATTCGTAGGTAGCGGTTTGGCCGTCGGGTATAATGGTACTATCTGTAAACCTGGCCGTATTGTCTATGGGTAAACAACCTAAGGGATAACCAAAATTTACCCTTGGTTTTGCATACACGGTAACCACCCTTGTAGCAGTATCGCTAATACATAAGCCGGAAATTTTCACCACATGCTTTACGCTATAGGTGCCATAACCAGGGTACGTTTCGGTAACTGGGTTGTTATTGGCATTGGTTACGATATTACTATTTCCAAAATTCCAGTAAGATGAGGCAATGGCGCCGCTACCAAGATAAACAGAGGCATCAGAAAAATTAACCGTACCCGGTTCGCATTGGCTTATGGGCGAAGCTGTAAAGCCAGCTACCGGCGGATTGTAAACACTAAACGTTTGTATGGTATCGTCACTACATCCATCGGTGGTGGCAACAGTGAGCATTGCTGTAAAACTTCCGGCGGCAAATACCATCTTTGGGTTTTCCAATATAGAAGTATCACCATTAGAAAATTGCCATTTCCATTTATTTACTAAGTATGTATTGTTAGGTACAAGGCTGGTAAAATACACCGTATCCAGCCGGCAGCCGGTATGTGTGAAACTGAAATTAGCCCGTGGCAAGGGGTTCACCCTTACTGTTCGGCTAACGGTGTCGCTTACGCAACTGCTGTCGCTGACGGCATGGAGTTTTATAGTGTAGTTGCCAGGTGTAGAATAGGTGCGTACAAAGGGTGCATTGTTGGTATAATTGGCAAAAGTACCATCGCCAAAATCCCATTTCCACTGGCTGATATTGCCAGCACTAATGGTGCTGACATCGGTAATAGTGGTAGCGGCATTGAGGCAAAAGCTACTGTCGCTTCTGGTAAAAGCCGCATCTGGCCTTGGGTGTACCCGAATGGTTTGCGACAGTGAATCTTTGCAGCCACCGGTACTGGTGAAAACAAACCAGATTGTTTTTATACCTGCGCCTGCCAGAGCCGGATTAAAATTGCCGACAGAATCGGTACCTGGCCCGCTGTAAAAACCAGCCCCCGGAACCCCGTTGGTTACAGAACCGTTAGCTACGGAAATGATGGGTCGGTTAACACAAATGCTGCTGAGAGTGCTGTAAGCAAGCGTAGGCCTTACGGCAAATGTGGCTGGAATTGTCAATTCATTTCTGCAGCCGTTAACAGTAGTAACTACCAGCCGGATGCTATAAGTACCAAACTGAGTATAAATATGGGTCGGGTTTTGAAGTACAGAAGAATCCGGGTTTGCAGGAGTCGCATTGGCGTCGCCAAAATACCATTTGTAAGTCAAGGCCTGGCCATCGGGGTTTATAGTAGAATCAGTAAACTGTGCTATACCGCTGAGTGGTAAGCAACCTAATGGGTAGCCAAATTTCACTATCGGCTTTGCAAAAATGGTAACCGTTTTCCGTACCGTATCAGATGGACATTGCCCCATTGGCTTCGCCACATGTTTTACATTGTAGGTACCATAAGTTGGGTAAATGGTCGAAGCTGTATTAACAGCATTTGTAGTGGTGCTGCCATTACCAAAATCCCAATAATAACTTACCGAACCTACAGTTGGCGTGGCAGAAGTAAACCCATAACTGGCCGGTTCGCATACCGATGTTGGATTAATTGCAAAGTCAGTTGTTGGCGGTGGGTTAATCGCCACTTGTTTTATGGTATCTCCGAGGCAGCCCTCCAAAGAAATAACCTTCAACTTAATATTGTGTGTGCCCACCGGCAGCACTCTCCGGGGAGTTTGAATACTGTCGGTATCAGTCCCCAAAAATTCCCATCGCCACCTGTTAATGGTATAATTTCCGCCATTGCCACTACCTGTAAAAAATACGGTATCGGTATAGCAGCCGGAATGGGTGTAAGTAAAATCAGCCACCGGCTTACCTTTCACAATAACATCATAATACACCGTATCAGTACTCGTACAATTATCTATGGTAGGTGAAGTAACCACTATCGGCACTTTAAAAGTACCCGTATCGCTAAAAGAATAATTGCCCGGCAAAGTGTATTTGTAATATTTAATGCCATTTACCAGCGGTGAATCTATTACCACTGGTGGGTTTACAACTACATTGGCACTGGGGGTAAGCACGGTAGATAATCTGCTCAGCAACCACTCCATCGTTAATGGCTTGTAAGCCATCAATACCGAAAGCTCTAAAGGTGTTCGGGTACAGGTAAAACTATTGGTGGTATTGGTGGTATCAAAAGTGTTGTGAATAGCACCAATGGCACTCAGGTTGTTTATGAAAGTACCGGCGTTGTAACCATAGCTTTCGGCTCCGCCAAGTCCATAAGTTATACCTGTAAATCCTGAGTCGCACCTTACTAATGTTTGCGACTGAGAGGCAGCCCAACCTTTAATAACCACTGTATAACCGGGCAGGTTCGGGTGGGGATAGGTATGGCTAAAACTACTGGAATTATCAATGCGCAAAGACGATACACCGGCTGTAGGAACCACGAGTGTTAGGTAATTTGCTTGTATAGATTCTTTGGTATTGCGATAAAAATCTACCTGTTTTATGTTCTGTTCTACGGGGCTGATGGTTATCATTTCTGGGTCGCCGCTGCCGCCGTTACAAGTGCTTGTGCCACTCATAAACTGCGCCACCATAACCGGTTTGTCTGCTACTATATAATCAGCAGTATTGCTGCTGAATTTGTAGTATTTGCCACCTATAAGCCCTGTTAAGGTGTTACCGTTTCGCTTTACGATAGTGGAGGGATCTTTTACCACTACTTTATAAACACTTGTTTGAAAAGAAGTGGGTTGTAATGTGGCCCCCGACGATTTTGAAAAAGGCGCAGTCGCATATCTTTTGCCCCATGCATGTTCAGGAAACAATTGCTGCATGTCGTTATCCCT
>Ga0105048_10011639_pt1 | contig 13857 bp, 15 predicted proteins | sample MAT05_FD_78382 | JGI IMG/M metagenome (GOLD analysis project Ga0105048, IMG submission 78382) | Freshwater microbial communities from Lake Fryxell liftoff mats and glacier meltwater in Antarctica - MAT-05 | ecosystem: Environmental > Aquatic > Freshwater > Ice > Liftoff microbial mat | place...
CCAAGATGTGCTCCAAACTCACCCGCTGCCGACCGCGACCTTGACGCTCCCGGCAACTGCGCGTAGCATCTCACCTCGATTCACTTGAAAAAGATCATCCTCATCCTCGTGCTCTTGGCCGTCGTGGCCGGTGCCGTCATCGTCTTCATCCTTCGCCGGCCCGCGCCGGCTGCCGCGGATTTGCTGCCGGGCAGCACACTTGTTTTCTTGCGCGTCCCGAATTTTGTCAAAGCGCAAGCCGCGTTCCAACAAACCTCCGCCTTTGCGCTGTGGCAAGAACCGGTTGTGCGCGCCGCGCTGGATAAACCGCTTCGCGCACTCGATCAAGCGGCCGGCACCCGGTACATCTCGGACAACAAGACTGCCCGCGACGTCTTCCTCGACGCCATGCAAGGCGAGGTGTTCGTCGCCGTCACGCAAATCTCCCCGTTTGGCCCATTCCAATCCGGCCTCGCCTTCGGCACCGATACGAAATCCAAACTGTTGCAAACCAAACTCGTCCTCGCGCACGTGGAACGGGAACTCAAGAAGCAGCCCAACATTGAGCTCACGGAAAAGAAATATCTCGGCGTGACCTACACCGCGTGGCGCAAAGATCCCGCGGTCACCATCTGCTACACGTTTCTGAATTCGCTCCTCGTCGGCACCGTCGGCGAAAACACGATGCGCGACATCATCGCCCAGTTCACCCACAACACCGACGGCCCACCGGCCACCATCGCGGCCAGCCAAGCCTATCAGAATTTCAGCCAGCGCTTACCGGCGGAGGCGGCGTTCGTGGCGTACATCAATCCCCAACCGATTACCGTCCTGCTCGGTCCGCTCCTCGCATTCCAAGCCCAAGGCGCCGGCGTGCTCAGTCAGTTGGCGGCCATTCAAGCGACCGGCTTGAGCGTTCACTTTGAACGCGGTCTCTGCCGGGAAACCCGTCTCACCCAGTACAAGCCGGACTCCCACCAACCCACTCCCCCCGTCGCGCGCAAAACCATCGCCTTCACCACCCCGCAAACCCTCCTCTACTCCACGCGCGTCACCAATCTCGCCCAAACCTACGACGAACTCACTTCCGCCCTCACCCAAACCGGCCTCCTCGGCGTGAACGACTCCATCGCGCGCTTCGAACAAAGTACCCGTCTCGCCGGCCTCCGTTTCGTCGAAGATGTGCTCGCCAAACTGGGTCCCGAAACCAGCTTGATCCTCCAATGGCGAGACGGCGCGGAATATCCCGATGTCGCGTTCGTCGCGGAAATCCGTGACGCCGCCACCACGCGCCCGCTGCTTGATCAAGCAATAAACATTATCAAACGACAATCGCTCGGTGATCTGGACGAGAACAGTCCGTGGGATGAATCCACCGCCGGGTCACACACGTTACGCACCGTGCGGTTCGGCGCGAGCAAAGTCGCTCCCACCTACGTCGTCACGGATGAATTTTTCATTCTCGCCCTCACCCCCGATTTCACCCGTGAACTGCTCGCGCAAGCAAGTGGCAGCCAACCCAATCTCACGGCCAACGCCACCTACCAACAAGCCATCAAATCGCTCCCCACCGCCGGCACATCCTTCCACTATCTCGACCTGCGCGCGCTCTATCCGCGTCTGCACACCCTCGTCCAAGGACTGCCCGCCAATGAGCTTTTCGACCTTCGTCAGTTGCCGGCGCCCGCGACGGTCACGCCCCATCTCTCGCCATTCGCCTCGGTTGCGGTGGATACGCCGGCGGCCGCCATCACCACTTCCGATTCACCAATCGGCACACCGGTCGCCCTGATTGCCATCTTGGGTGCTGCCTGGCTGGGGAACCAAACCCAGTTCAACCTCCCTTTAGGCGAACCCACAACGTCTTCAAGTACGCCTGCTCCCCCGTAGCCACGCGGTAGTCGAACGGCAGCGTCTCGAACTCCACCTCGCCAATCCGCCGCCCCGCTTTCTCCGCCGCGCCCTGCACCGCGGTCTCAAATCGTTCCGCCGTGAACGTCCGCTGGTTCGTCGAACAAAATAACAACCCATCCGCCGCCACCAACGGCGCCGCCAACGCCACCAACTCCCCGTAATCGCGCTCCGCTTGAAACGCCCGGCCGTGTTTCGTCGTGGAAAACGTCGGCGGATCCAAAATCACCATATCCCATCGCTGTTCCCGTTTCGCAAACCGGCGCAACCACTCGAACGCGTCGCCGAACACAAACTCATGCTCCTCCGGCACCAGGCCATTGAGCCGAAAATTCTCTTTACCCCAATCCAAATACTTCCGCGACAAATCCAAACTCGTCGTCCGCGCCCCGGCCAGCGCTGCCGCCACCGAGAACCCGCACGTGTACGCAAAACAATTCAGCACCGACTTACCGGCCAACCGCATCCGCAACAACCGCCGGCGATTCTCTCGCTGATCCAAAAACAACCCCGCCGACAAGCCTTCATCAAACCGGATCAAATACTTCACCCCATGCTCCCGCGCGACCACCGGCTTCGCCGCTCCCCACACCAAATGCGGGGCCGAACGCTTCCCCTTCAACACCGTCTGCGCATACACCACGTCGGCACCCAAACACTCATACACGCCGGCACTCTCCACCTCCGACTGCCACTGCACGAGGGCGTGATCAGCCAACCGATCCACAATCACCTCCGGCATCGCATCCGCCGCCCCGCTCACCAGCCGGTACGCATCGCAATCCGTCCCGGTAAACAACAACTCCCGAAACTCCCGCGCCGCCGTCAACTTTGCCAGATCCTCAAACACCCCCGGCACCGGCGCCGTCAACGTCAGCCGCTCGCCCGTCGTCGGATGCTCCAGCGTCAGCCGGTGGGCATGCAACATCAACCGCGCGGCCGGCACGCCCCCATATTCCCGGTCCCCCAAAATCGGAAATCCACAATCCGACGCGTGCAGTCGGATCTGATGCGTCCTGCCCGTGACCGGCTTGGCGCGGGTGAGAAATACGCCGGCGTGCGGCTCGATATACTCAAATGCCGTCTCCGCGTTGGGCGACCGGGCATTGCAGAGGGTGCGCGTCGGTTTCAGGGCGCTGAGGAGCAGATATTCTTTGCGCAACGTGCGCCACTCGAATTGCCGGGCCAATGATTGATTCGCCTCCCGGGTCTTCCCGAACAGCAACACGCCCGACGTATCCTTATCGAGCCGGTGCAGGATCGCCAGTTTGCCCAATCGTTTTTGCAGCCACTCGTGAATCCCGTCCGGCGCGAACCGGTCCGGCTTGTGCGTGTTGATGCCGGACGGTTTGTTGACGACCAAGAGGTGGTCATCTTCAAAAAGAATCAAGCCGTTCACAAATCCGTTTTCTGGGTTCGCCGGCGTTGGCGATAATGACTCGCGAACAACGTCACCGTGATCCCGCCCCAGAGAATGAGACCGGTCGGCTCGCGAATCGCGCCCATGTCGAGTTGATCACGAAAATGCAAGGCCGCTCCCGCCGCAAAAATCGTAAACCCCAGCGCCAACCACGCGCAGACGAGCGTGGGCTGCCGCAGCATTCCCTCCCACCACGTCACCGCCGGCTGGGCCGATGACTGCCGGGGCGCCGGTTTGGCTTTGTTCGGTTTTTTGCCCATGGGGAAGTTCTGACACAGTAAGCCTCGGTTACGTTCAGCCGGGCGGCCACTGCAAGGAACGCCCCCCCAGCAAATGCACATGCAAATGTGGCACGCTCTCGCCCGCAGCCGGCCCATTGTTCACCACCAGCCGGTACCCGGTCGTTGCGACGCCTTCGCGGCGCGCCACTTCCGCCGCCACCGTCAGCAAATGTCCCAGCAACGCCGCGTCCGTGGCCTGCACCGCCGCCAATCGCGGGAGTTCCTTTTTCGGAATGATCAGCACATGCACCGGCGCCTGCGGATGAATATCCCGAAACGCCAACGCCTGGTCATCCTCATACACGATCTGCGCGGGGATTTCTTTTGAGATGATTTTGGCAAAGATGCTCATCGTTTACTCCACCACCTCCACCTGCAACGCCGTCGCCGCGCGCGGCCGGACGCAGATCGTGCGCGCATACACATACCCCAAAATCTCCTCCGCCAACCGCCGGCAAGCCACACTCCACCGCCGCGTCCCGCGCAATTGCAGCACACAAGCCCGCAACCCGCTCAACCGTACCCGGCGTAGTTCGCCATTCGTCGTCGCGCTCAAGGCGACGTCCAGTTCCCGGAAAAACGCCAACTCAAATCCCGCGCCGCCGGCCGCGGCCACCTCGTCGAGCCGAATCTCCGTGCGCGCCGACTGCCCGCTGTAGCGCTCCGACGTCTCGTCGTATCCGAGCATCGCCAACAACGCCTGCACCATCTCGCCGATTTCGGCCACCGTCACCAACCGGTCGCGCGCGTGTTCGCGCACGTAATGATAGACCGCGCCGGCAATCGCTTCCGCCACGTCGCGTGCCTCCTCCTCGTCGCTCCCCCCGGCGCGACGCACGGATTCCGCCAGCCGCTGCTCGTCAAAGGCTTCGAGGTGCCCGGCGGCATTCGCGACCCACACCAGATTTTCCCGCGCCTGAATCAACGTTTCACCTTATGTGGCTGGCCGGCCCGTTTCGGTTTGCGGTGCGGCCGGACCATTTGTTGAATTTCGTGGATGAACTGCTCCGCATCATGGAACTGCCGGTACACCGACGCAAAGCGCACATACGCCACCTCGTCGAGCCGGCGCAAATGCCGCATCACCCGCTCGCCCACCTGCAACGACGTTACTTCCCGGCCGTACTCGTTTTCCAACTCAGTGATGATGCGTTCCACCACCGCATCAATATCCTCCGTGCTGACCGGCCGCTTTTCGCACGCCTTTTCAAACCCTTCCCGCAACTTGCGCGCATCGAACTCCTCATACTCGCCGTTGCGCTTTTTGACGCGCATCCGCTCGTGGAAAATCGTCTCGTAAGTCGTGTAACGCGTCTCACATCGCAGACATTCCCGCCGGCGTCGAATATTCGCGCCGTCGGCACTGCTGCGTGATTCCACCACTTTGTCGTCTTGTGAGCCGCATTTCGGACACCGCATGCACCCTCCCTCGCGCCTGAGCGCAGCCGTTGCTAACACGCGCTTTCGTGAGGGTCAAGCCCGTCCCTTGCCACGTGTCAATCAACGACAGCTCCCAATCGAATGAGGTTGATGGCGCAAGCAGGGACGCTTACACCACCAAAAAGCTAAAACAAAGTGTCCCCGCCTTTCCATCACCCCCTCTTGCCACGGCGCGCCGGCTCGACTACAAACGGTTTGCCGCATGATTCGCCGCCTTATGAACTATCTGATTCTCATCGTGCTCGCGTACGTCGGGCTTTGCCTTTTTATCCGATGGCGCGAACCACGCATGCTCTATTATCCCGACCGGCAACTCGTCGCATCGCCCCGCGACGTCGGACTTGCGTACGAAGATGTCATGCTCACCACGACTGATAACGTGACCGTCCACGGTTGGTTCGTGCCGGCCACGGCAGCGCGTTGGACTATCCTTTTTCTGCATGGGAATGCCGGCAACATTTCGCATCGGCTCGACAAACTGAAACTGTTCCACGATCTCGGCGCGAACGTCTTCGCACTGGATTATCGCGGCTATGGGCGCAGCGCCGGCACGCCGAACGAGGCCGGCACTTACCGTGATGCCGCGGCGGCGCTGGCGTATCTGAACACCCGGACGCCGCGCCCGATTCTCTACGGCGAGTCACTCGGCACCGCCATCGCTGTGGAAACCGCGCTCCATCATCCGGTCGCGGGCGTCATTCTCGAAGCGCCGTTTGCTTCCGTGGCCGATGTCGGCCAGAAGATGTTTCCCTTCCTCCCCGTCCGGCTCATCGTCCGCAACCGCTACGACACTCTCCGCAAGATCAGCCAAGTGAACGCCCCGCTCCTCATCCTCCACAGCCGGGACGATGAAATGTTCGCGTCGCACCACGCCGAGCGCCTGTTCGCCGCCGCCCGTGATCCCAAGGAGCTTGTCGAACTGCGCGGTGGTCACAACGATTTCGTTTTTGCCAGCGCCGATACGTATCGCGCCGCCCTCGAAAAGTTCCTCGCCAAGCTTGACGCTGCCCCGCCAAGCCGATAAATCCTTGGCATGCCTGACATTCAACCGTTTCACGGAGTCCTGTACAACACGCAGAAAGTCGCGGTCGATGCCGTGCTCACCCAGCCGTACGACAAGATCACACCGGCGATGCGCGAGAAGTATCTCCAGCGCTCGCCGTATAACCTGATCCGCATTGAACTCGGCAAGGAAGAAGCCGGCGATAGCGACACGCGCAACAAGTACACGCGCGCGGCGGCGTTGTATCAGCAATGGCTTCAGGAAGGCGTGCTGCGGCGTTCCGCCAAACCCGCGCTCTATTATCTCGAACAGAAATTCGCCGCGCCCGACGGTTCCGGCACGCGCATCCGCAAAGCGCTCATCGCCCGCGTCCGTCTGCACCGCTGGGACGAAGGCGAAGTCCTGCCGCACGAGCACACCCTTTCCAAACCTAAAGCCGACCGGATGGCGTTGCTCAAGGCGACCGGCTCGCAGCAGGGACAGATTTTCATGTTGTACCCCCAGTCCATCAATCTGACCTCCACCGGCACGAAGCTGTTTGAGCTGGTGGATGATTATCAGGTCACCAATACGCTCTGGGAAATCACCGACCCGGCCGCCATCACCGCCATCCAATCCGCGTTGCGCACCCAGAAATTTTACATCGCCGACGGTCATCACCGCTACGAAACGGCGATTGCCTACCGGGACGAGGCGCAGACGGAAGCCAGCAAGTATGTCATGGCGACATTGGTGGACATGAATGACCCCGGCCTCGTCGTCCTGCCAACGCACCGCACCGTTGCCAACCTCCGCGAGTTTGATGGCGCCACGTTTCTCCACCGGCTCACGAAAGATTTTCAGGTCACCCACCAAGCCAGTCTCAACGCCACCTTGGCGGCCATGTCGCAGACGCCGCACGGGATCGGCTTGTTGCTCGACGGGAAGTTTGCGCTGGTCACTCCGCGCGACCTGGCTGCGCTCCGGCCCCTGTTCGCGACCAAGCCGCCATTGTGGGATCAACTGGATGTCGCGATCCTGCACGTCGCCATTCTGGAGGCGTTGTTGGGAATTGATGAACAACGATTGCGCGAGGAATCCAACGTCACCTATTGGCGCGAACCTGAACTGGCCGCGAAAGAAGTCCAGACCGGCCAAGCCCAACTCGCCTTCTTGCTCAGCCCGACAGCAGTGCGCGATGTGCAAGCCATTGCGGACGCCCGTTCCCGGATGCCGCAAAAGAGCACGGACTTTTATCCCAAACTCTTATCAGGAATCGTCATCAACGAGGTGCGTTGACATGTTACCGCTGCGGGAACATCGCCCCCACGGAACGAAAGTCTCCACCGAAGATATCCAGTTTGAGATCGAGTTTTTTCGGGGCGTCGTCCGGCGCGACCCGCAATGTATCGAGGCGCTGCAACTCCTCGGCGACGCGTACACCAAGACCGGCCAGTGGCGCGCGGGACTGAAAATTGACGAGCGTCTGGCGAAACTCTGTCCCGATAGCCCCATCGTCTTCTACAACCTCGCCTGCAGCTATTCGCTCCTCAAACACGCCGACGAAGCTCTCGCCGCCCTCGACCGCGCCATCCGCCTCGGCTACGACGACGGCGAGTGGCTCAGCCAAGACCCGGACTTGACCAACCTGCGCGGCGTTCCCCAGTTTCAAGAAATCTGTCAGAAACTCCAGAAGCCGTAGCCCCGGTGGGCCGAGCGTCCCGCGAGGCCGTGGTGCCCGGGTGCTCGCGAGTTCGCTCGCACCACCAACTGCACTGGCCGGCTCAACCCTTCTCGAACACTTCGTCCACGTCCATTCCCAGCTTCTGCATGCGGTAACGCAACGCGTGCCGGGTGATGCCGAGGGCGGCGCCGGTTTCGTTGATCCGGCCGCGATTCTGGCGCAATGCTTTCTCGATTAGTTCGCGTTCGAATTGGGCAACGGCGTCTTCCAGATTTGACGGGATCGCCTCGCTCGTCACGACCTCGCCCACCGTCGCCGGCAGACTCTGCGGTCGAATGTGGTCGGTCGTTTCCACGATCACCGCGCGTTCGATGGCATTGCGCAATTCCCGCACATTGCCAGGCCAAGTGAAGCTCCGCATCAGTTTCAACGCGCCCTCGCTGAAGCCCGCGATCCGTTTGCCAAGCAGTTCATTGAACTGGCGCAAATAGTGGTTCGCCAACAACTCCACGTCACCGGCGCGGTCGCGCAGCGGCGGGAATTGGATCTGGACGACATTGAGCCGGTGATAGAGATCCTGCCGGAACTGCCCGGACGCGAGAGCCTCCTTCAAATTCTGGTTCGTCGCGGCGACGACGCGCACATCCACATGGATCTGACCGTTGCCACCCAATCGCTGAAATTGCCGCTCCTCCAACACGCGCAGCAACTTCGACTGCAATTGCGGACTCATGTCGCCGATCTCATCGAGAAAGAGCGTCCCACCGTGCGCTTCTTCGAACCGGCCAATGCGTTGTTTGACGGCACCGGTAAACGCGCCGCGTTCATGACCGAACAGTTCGCTTTCGAGAAGGTTTTCCGGAATCGCCGCGCAGTTGATTCCCACGAACGGCTTGTCGGCCCGGTTGCTATGCACGTGCACGGCGCTCGCCGCCATCTCTTTACCCGTGCCGCTCTCGCCCACCAGCAACACCGTCGCCTCCGTCGGCGCCGTCACGCGGATCAACTCGCGCACCTCGGCCATGCGGGGCGATTCGCCAATCAAATCATCCAATCGGTACCGGCCACCCAGCAAACCCTTGAGTTGCCGGTTCTCCTCCTGCAACCACTCACCGCGTAGTACCGTGCGCACGACGTGGAGCAATTCTTCCGGGTCGAACGGCTTCGCGAGGTAATCGGCGGCGCCGCCTTTGATCGCCTGCACGGCCAGCTTGGGCGTGGCGTACGCCGTCATCATCACCACCGGGACATGCGGATAGAGCTGGCGCGCCTGCGCCATCAGTTTGAACCCGTCCAAGCCGGTCATGCGGGCGTCCGTCAAAATCATCTGCACCGGCTGCGCCGCCAACTTCGCCAACGCCTCCTCACCTGAACGCGCCAACACCGCGTCGTACCCATCTGTTTTCAAAATGGATTCCACCGTGCTGAGCATATTGCGCTCATCGTCCACCACCATGACTGTTGCGCGTGCCATCAATCCTCCGTCATATTGGACAGGTGCACCGGCAGCAAAATCGTAAACCGCGCGCCGGCATTCACCTGCGAGTTGACCGTTATGGTTCCGCCGTAATTCTCCACGAGATTCTTCACAATCGCCAGCCCCAAACCCGTCCCCCCCGGCTTGGTCGTGTAAAACGCGTCAAACAATCGCGCCATCGCTTCCGGCTCCACGCCGCGACCGGTATCCGCCACCACCATCTCAATTTGCGCATTCCCGGCGTACCGCGTCCCCACCGTCAACGTCCCCCCACCCGGCATCGCCTCGAAAGCGTTTTGAATGAGATTCAAAAAACACTCCTCCACTTGCGCCCGCTGCGCCGGTATCGGCGGCAGGCCGACTGCCAAATGCTTGACCACCCGCACCTGTGAATCGCCGGCGGCCGCGACGGCCTGATTGAGCGCCTGTTCCATCGCCACGTTGACGTCCACGTTCTCAATCCGCCCCTCGCTCAGCCGCGCGTAATCCATCAACTGCGTCAGGATCTTGTCACACCGGCCGACCTCCTCCCGAATCACATCCACTGACTCGCGTGCGACCGGCTCCCGTTTTTCCGCTTGGCGCTGCAACAGATAGGCGGCGTTATTGATGATCCCGAGCGGATTTTTCAACTGATGCGCCATCTCCGCCGCCAATCGGCCACTGGCCGCCGCGCTTTGTTCGCGCAACTCAAACTCGTGCCGTGTCCGGCTCCGCGTCCGTTCGCGCTGCAACAACATGTACACACCCCAGCAACAACTGCCCAGCAGCACCAACACCATCAAACGCAGCCAGTACAATTCCTCGCCGAAGAACGCCCACCCTTCCTCGTGCAGGATCACGGATAACGTGTAGAACAGCGCCGCCCCAAGATTCAGCGCCACCTGTTGCCAAAATACCGGGAAGTTCACCGAGCTGCGCACCATCAACCCGATGTAGAGCCAGAACAACACACTCTCCAAACCGCCCGTGAAATAGATCAACCCGCTGAGAAACAGATTATCCAGCATCGCCAGCCAGAACGCGCTGAACCGCAAAATCCGCGGCCACATCCGCCCCAGCCGAGCCGCCAGGAGTAAGATCCAGAAAATGACATTACCGAACCCGTAAAAGTTCAACTGGGCGATGTACGCTCGCGCGGCGTTGGCCTGTTCGACGGTAGCGGTGGCGACCGCGCGTAGTTCGTTCTGGTAAAAATACGTCGCCACCAAGAACGCCACGAACTTGATCGGCAGCATCACGTTGGTTTCGACCAACAGAATCCGGCGCACCTGCGCCTCACGTTGCTGATCCGTGAGCCGGGCCTGCACCAACTTCTGGAGCCAACGCGTCATGGCCTGATCGCCACAATCCGCTCGATGATCGCCACTGCCACGGCGGACTTGGCCATCTCGGGCAAATCCTCCCGCCGTCCGTCCGCGTGCCACAGCGTCACCACATTGGTGTCCCGATCAAATGCGCTGGCGTGATTACCGACGATGAAATCCAGATTCTTGCGCCGCAATTTGTCCTGGGCGTACGCCGCCAAATCCCGCGTTTCCACGGCGAATCCCACCAGCACCTGCGACTGCTTGCGCCGGCCGAGTTCCGCGAGAATGTCCGTCGTTGGCTCCAGCGCCAACGTCAACTCTGCACCCCATGTTGTCTTCTTCAATTTGTGATCGGCCACTTGTTTGGGCCGAAAATCGCAGACCGCCGCTGCCATGATCACCACATCCGCGTTCGCGAACCGGGTAAACACCGCGTCAGCCATTTCCGCCGCCGACGTGACAGCCACAAACTCCACCTGTGCCGGCGGGGTCAGCGCCGTTGGCCCGCTGACCAACGTGACCTCGCCGCCCACCGCGCGCGCCGCTTCCGCCAACGCATAACCCATCTTGCCCGACGAACGATTGGAGATGTACCGGACCGGATCGAAATGCTCGCGCGTCGGCCCGGCGGTGATGAGGAAGCGCATTAGGCCAGCAATTGGTTTGCGCGTTGGACAATCTGCTCCACCGGCCACAACCGCCCCACGCCTTCGTACCCACACGCCAACATTCCCTGATCAGGACCGATGAACTCGACGCCGCGACCTTCGAGCGTCTTCGTATTTTCGACCGTGGCTGGATGCAGCCACATCTTCCCATTCATCGCCGGCGCGACCAACACCTTGGCTGCCGGCCGCAACGCCAGCGCGATCGTCGAAAGCGCGTCGTCCGCCAACCCGTGCGCCAGCTTGGCCACGACGTTCGCCGTCGCCGGCGCGACCAACAACAAATCCGCGCTGTCGGCCATCTGCAAATGCGAAGGCCGCCAATCGCCTTCGCCCGGCGCAAACAGATCAAGCGTCACCGGGTGCTGTGACAACGTCTGCAGCGTCAGCGGCGTAATAAACTGCGTCGCGTCCTGTGTCATGACGCAAAACACGTCATGGCCCAACTTCTTCAACTGACTCACCAGCTCCGCCGCCTTGTAGGCCGCGATGGAGCCGGTCACGCCTAGAATGATAGTTCTTTTTGCTGCCATGGCTTGCCGTCCTTCGCTTGGCGGGTTGTCCGGCATTTCTCGGCGATGAAGATCGCTTTTCCCTGCTCAAAATCATCATCCAGACTTCCGCTCACAATCACGTAATCATACTCCCGCCAGTACACCATCTCTTTTTCCGCGAGTGCCAATCGTTTCCGAATCGTCTCATCGCTGTCCGTCCCGCGTCGCCGCAGCCGGGCTTCCAACAACTCCAGCGAGGGCGGCATCAGGAAAATCGTGACCAACGATTGCGGATACGCAAACTGCCCGCCGCGCACCCGCTGGATGACCTGCGAGGCACCCTGCACTTCGATGTCCAACAGAATATCTTTGCCCGTCGCCAACTGCTCTTCCAGAAACCGGCGCGGCGTGCCGTAGTAATTGCCGTTATACTTCGCGTGCTCCAAAAAATCACCCGTCGCCACGCGCTCCTCAAACTCCGCCACGCTCAGAAAAAAATAATCCCGGCCATGCTGCTCCCCGCCGCGCGGCGCGCGTGTCGTGCCGGACACGGAATACGTCAGGTTCGACGACCAATTGAGCAACCGCTGACACAGCGAACTTTTCCCCCCACCAGAGGGAGCCGACACCACGAAGATCAAGCCGGTTCGCGTTGCAGCTAAGTCGCTCATTCGATGTTTTGCACCTGTTCCCGGATCTTTTCCAATTCCGCCTTGGCCTGCACCACCACCCGCGAGATGTCCGCCGCATTGGCTTTGGACCCGATGGTGTTAATTTCGCGATTCATTTCCTGCGACAAAAAATCCAAGGTTCGTCCCACCGGCTCCCGGCTCGCCAAACAATCCCGAAACTGCTGGAAATGACTTTCCAGCCGGGTCAATTCCTCGGTGATATCGCACCGGTCGGCGAACATCACGACTTCTTTCACCAACCGCTCATCATCCAACGGCACATGCAGCCCGGCTTCCTGCACCCGCGCGTGCAACTGATCCCGGTACCGCTTGATCGTAGCCGGCGCAGCCAGCCGAATCTGCGCCACCCCGTCCGCCAACGTCTGCAATCGCGCGGCCAAATCGGCGGTGAGATGTTTGCCCTCCTTCTCCCGCATTTTGACCATCTGTTCCAGCGCCTTCCGTAACGCCGTCGCCGCGCACTCCCACAACTGCTCCACATCCACCGCCGCTTCCGCCAGCTTCAACACCCCCGGCGCGCGCAAGACTGTTTCCAAACTGATCGCGCCGGTAAGTTTGGTCTTCCGCTGCAACTTGCGAATCGCGGTCACATACGCCAGCGCCAACTCCTCATCCAACTCCACTTGGTCAGCCGCGTTGGCCGCGCTGCGGTGATAGGACACGACACAATTGATCTTCCCGCGCGACAACACTGCGTTGATTTCATCGCGGATGCGCGGCTCCAACTCCACCAGCTCCTTCGGCAGATTCACCGAGATGTCCGATTGCTTCCGATTCACGGAATTCAGTTCCACCGTGAACTTGAACCCCGCTTTGGCACTTTCGCCGTGCCCATATCCGGTCATGCTCCGCATCATTTCTCCTGCTCTGCCGATTTAACCGGCTGCATTCCCAAAATCTCGGCTACCTGCGTCACATCTTTATCGCCGCGGCCGCTCAAGTTCACAATCACGAGCGATTTCTTGCCCAGTTTCTTCGCGTGCTTCTTCACCCACGCGACGGCATGCGCCGACTCCAAGGCCGGGATGATCCCTTCCACGCGGGAACAATACTGAAACGCCGCGAGCGCCTCATCATCCGTCGCGTAGCTGTACTCGATCCGTTTCTGATCGCGAAGATAACTGTGTTCCGGCCCGATCGCCGCGTAATCCAACCCGGCACTGACCGAATGCGTCAGCATAATCTGACCATCGCCATCTTGGAGCACGAACGTCCGCGTCCCCTGCAACACGCCGAGCGAACCGCCCTTCTGAAACCGCGCCGCATGATCACCCGGTTTGATCCCGCGTCCGCCACCCTCGACGCCCAGCATCCGCACGCCCTTGTCGCCGAGGAACGCGTGGAACAAGCCGATGGAATTACTCCCCCCGCCCACGCAGGCCACCAACAAATCCGGCAGCCGCTTTTCCTTCTGCAAAATCTGTCGCCGCGCTTCCCGGCCCGTCACGCTCTGAAAATCGCGCACCATCATCGGGTACGGATGCGCTCCGAGAACGCTCCCCAGAATGTAGTGGGTCGAACG
>Ga0105048_10011641_pt1 | contig 13856 bp, 10 predicted proteins | sample MAT05_FD_78382 | JGI IMG/M metagenome (GOLD analysis project Ga0105048, IMG submission 78382) | Freshwater microbial communities from Lake Fryxell liftoff mats and glacier meltwater in Antarctica - MAT-05 | ecosystem: Environmental > Aquatic > Freshwater > Ice > Liftoff microbial mat | place...
GCTGGGCCTTCGACGAGATGCTGGCCGAGACCCTGGACGGCGTCGGCCGCTCCCGGTCACCGGGGTTCGCCCTCGGCCTGCTCGACATCGACCGCTTCCGGGTGGTCAACGATGCGCTCGGGCACACCGCGGGCGATCGGCTCCTCGCCGACGTCGCCACGCGGCTCTCGGGCGCCGCCGGGCCGAGAACCACCCTGGCCCGACTCGGCGGTGACAAGCTGCTCGTGCTCCACGACGGCGAGGCGGCGCTCGCCGGTGCCACCGCCCGCACACAGGACCTGCTCGACGCGCTCCGGGCCCCGTTCGACGTCGGCGGCAGCCCGGTCATCCTCACCGCCAGCGTCGGGCTCGTGCACGCCGTCGACGCATCGGCCGATGCCGTCGAGCTGCTGCGACGCGCCGACCTCGCCCTGAAGCGGGCCAAGGAGTGCGGCGGCGACACCATCGAGGTCGACGACGAGCACCTGCGCGAGCGGGTCGCCTCGCGCCTGCACCGCGAAGCGGAGCTGCGCGAGGCCGTCGCCGGCGAGGGCATCGAGGTCCATTACCAGGCCGAGTGGGACCTCGTCAGCGGCCGGCTCGTCGCGGCCGAGGCTCTGGCCCGCTGGCGCCACCCCACCGAAGGCCTGCTCGAGGCCGGCGACTTCATCCCCCTGGCCGAGGAGTCCCGTGTCATCGGCGACCTCGGCCTCCGTGTCCTACGGGAGGCGTGTGCCGCCCTCGGAGCGTGGCGGCGTGACGGTCTGGCCGCCGACCTGCTCATGCGGGTCAACATCTCGGCCCGCCAGCTCCGCAACGATGACCTCGCCGATCAGGTCTCCGACGCCCTCGCCGACTCCGGGGTGCCAGCCTCGGCCCTGTGCCTCGAGCTCACCGAGAGCTCGCTCCTCATCGACCCCGAGGGCTCGCTCGCCCGCCTCGAACGGCTCCGGGAGTTGGGCGTCGGACTCGCTGTGGATGACTTCGGCACCGGCTACTCGTCCTTGCTGTACCTCAAGCGGCTCCCCGTCACGGCGGTCAAGATCGACCGCGCCTTCGTGAAGGACCTCCCCGATTCCCCGAGCGATCGTGCCATCGTGCAGGCGGTGGTGCAGCTCGCGGCCGCGTTCGAGATCTCCTGCACGGCCGAGGGCGTCGAGACCGTCGAGCAGCGCGACGCCTTGGTCGCCCTCGGTTGCCACCGGGCCCAGGGCTTCCTCCTGGGACGACCCGAACCGACCGAGCAGTTCGCCTCTCGTCTCTGATCTGCGGTCGTCGGACCGCTCGCGGTTCCGGTCGCCGGTCGCTCGCCGCCGCCTGCTCAGCCCGCCGTGAGCTCCTCCGACAGCGCCCACAGCGCTGCGGCGCGGTCGGGGTCCACCGCGTAGGACCGCACGCCGCCCATGGTGTCGGTGTCGGTGACCTCGGCGATGTGGCAGTCCTCGAGGTAGAGGCCGCCCAACCCGTCGAGCGCCGGCGACGTGGCGGCGAAGACCGTGGTGGCGGCGCCCTCGGGGATCGACTTGAACGCCATCTCCTGGCCGGCGGGGATCGACGCCAGCATGGTGCCGAGGGTCTCGTCGGTGAGGTGACGGGCCAGCTCGGTCATGATCGCCCCGGGGTGCACGGCGAAGGCACGGACCCCCTGGTCTCGGAGGCGACGATCGAGCTCCACCGCGAACAGGACGTTGGCGGTCTTGGCTCGGCCGTAGCCGAGCCACGGCTCGTAGTCAGTCGTCACGAACCCGGGGTCGTCGAGGTCGACATCGGCCAGCCGGTGGCCGCTCGAACTGAGTGACACGACCCGGCTGGGAGCACCGGCGATGAGCGCCGGCTCCAGCAGCGTGGTGAGCAGGAAGTGGCCGAGGTGGTTGGTCCCGAACTGCAGCTCGAACCCGTCGACGGTCTCGGCGTAGGGGCAGGCCATCACTCCCGCGTTGTTCACCAGCACCGCGATGCGGTCGTGGTCGGCGAGGAACCCGGCGGCGAAGGACCGCACGCTCCTGAGCGATGCCAGTTCGAGCTCGCGGATCTCGAGGTCGGCGCCGGGTACGCCCTCGCGGATCCGGGCTGCGGCCGCCTCCCCCCGGGTTCGGTCGCGCACGGCCATCGTGACCGAGGCGCCGGCGGCGGCGAAGGACCGCGTCGCCTCCTCGCCCAGGCCGGTGGACGCGCCGGTGACGACGATGCGCCGCCCGGTGAGATCGACGCCCGCGAGGACGTCGTCGGTCGTGGAGGTGGCGCCGAGATCGCTCATGTCCCGGAGCTTCCCACAGCACCCGCCCCGCCTGTCGTGGTGCCGGTCGCGCCGTCGGTGCCCGCCGTCGACCGCCGTCGACGTACGATCCCCGGATGGATGACCTCGCCCCGGTTGGACCGCCGCCGCGTCGGGCCGTTCGTCGGCGGGCACGGTGAGGATCGCGACGACCGTCCCCACCCAGGATCCCCGCACCGCCGCGGACGTCTTCGCCGACCTCGAGACGATCGGGTACGACAGCGGGTTCTCGTTCGAGTCCAAGCACGACCCGTTCCTGCCGCTCGCGCTGGCCGCGCCGCGCACGACCTCGCTGCGGCTGGGCACGGCCGTCGCCATCGGCTTCGCCCGCAACCCGATGGTGCTGGCCAACGTGGGCTACGACCTGCAGCTGATCACCGAGGGGCGCTTCGTCCTCGGGCTGGGCTCGCAGGTTCGACCGCACATCGAGAAGCGCTTCAGCGAGACCTGGTCGCGGCCGGCGGCCCGGATGCGCGAGCTCGTGAGCGCCATCCGGGCGATCTGGGACCGGTGGGAGGGCACGGCGGACCTGCGCTTCGACGGCGAGTTCTACCGGCACACGCTGATGACTCCGGCGTTCGACCCCGGGCCCAACCCGTTCGGCCCGCCGCCCGTGTTCGTCGGCGGCTTCGGTCCCCGGATGATCGGCGTGGCCGGCGAGGTCGCCGACGGGCTGATCGTCCACCCGTTCAACACCCGTCGGTCCCTGGAGGAGATCGTCGTCCCGGCGCTCACCCGAGGCCGCGACGCAGGGCCGTTCGCCGGCGATCCGATCGAGCTGGTGTGGGTGATGATGGTCGTCACGTGGACGACCGACGCCGAGCACGAGCGAGCGTGGCGCTCGGTGCGAGAGCAGCTGGCGTTCTACGGCTCCACGCCGGCCTACGCGCCGGTGCTCGCGCTGCACGGGTTCGGCGATCTCCACACCGAGCTCAACGTGTTGTCGAAGGCCGGTCGGTGGGACGACATGACCGAGCTGATCCCCGACGAGCTGGTGCACGAGATCGCCGTCACCGGTGCCCGTCACGAGATCGCGGCGAAGGTGGTGGCGCGCACCGCGGGCATCACCGACAGCGTCAGCCTGGTGAACAACCGCAACCCCGATCCCACCAACTTCGCCGACATCGTCGCCGATCTGCGGGCTCGCCCGGCCTCGCCCTGAGCCCGGCGGCGGCTCCGCGGATCGGTCCGAATTCGCCCGAGGGACGCCCCGGGCCCGCTCGTAGACTCCGGCCGGTGATCGCCGCCGAGGACCGCCTGCTGACCCCTCGGTTCATCCTCATCATCGCCACCGGTCTGGCCTACTTCCTCGCCATCGGGATGATGGTGCCGACGGTGCCCGTGTTCGTCGAGCGTTCGCTCGGCGGCGATTCGGTGGCCGTCGGGATCGCCGTGGGGTCGTTCGCCGTCGGCGCGATCGTGCTGCGCCCGTTCGCCGGGCGCATCGGCGACCGGTACGGCCGGCGCATCCTGATCATCGGCGGCGCCCTGATCGTCGCGGCCGCCTGGACGCTGGTGCTCGCGGCCTCGTCGATGACGGTCCTCGTGGCCGCCCGGGTGCTCGGCGGCATCGGCGAGGCGGCGTTCTTCGTCGGCGCCGGCACCATGGTCACCGACCTGGCGCCGGAGCGGCGCCGGGGCGAGGCGCTCAGCTACTGGTCGATCGCCGTGTACGGCGGCGTGGCGTTCGGCCCCTTCATCGGGGTGTTCGTGCTGGCGGACGACCAGTTCAACCGGGTGTGGATCCTGGCGGCGGGGTTCGCCCTGGCGGCCGCGGTGCTGGGGTGCTTCACCACCGAGACCCGGCGGGCCGGCCCGGCGCCGGTGGCCGCAGGAGGCGGCCGGCCCAAGCTCTTCTACCGGGCCGCGCTCGCACCGGGTCTGGTGCTCTTCCTCGGTCTCATCGGACTGGCCGGCTTCACCGAGTTCGTGCCGCTGTACGTCGTCGACATCGGTGTGGCCGATGCCGGGCCCGTGCTGCTCGTCTACGGGCTCGTCGTGCTGGCGGTGCGGATCCTCGGCGCCCGCCTGCCCGACCGCCTCGGCCCGATGGTCGCCGGCAGCGGCGCGCTGGCCATCGGTGCGTCGGGCCTGGCCATCGTGGCGATCGTGGCCACGCCGGTCGGCCTCTACGTCGGGACCGTCATCTTCGCCCTCGGCATGTCCCAGCTCTACCCCGCGGTCATGATCCTGGCCCTCACCGATGTCCCCGAACACGAGCGCAGCTCCGCGGTCGGCACGGTCAGCAGCTTCTTCGACGCATCGCAGGGCGTCGGTGCGGTGGTCCTCGGCGGGGTGGCCCACGTCGCCGGCTACCGCAGCGCCTTCATCGGGGGCGTCATCGCCGCGGTGGTCGGCCTGGTGCTCCTCCGCGGCGGCATCGACCCCCGCGCCCGCAAGCCCACCGATCATGCCGCCGCCCGGGCCGCCCTCGAGACGCCCGAACCCGAAGCGCCCGTCTGACCTCCAGGTGACGCCGCGCTTCGGCGTGAGAGGCCGGCGGTCCCCTACGGTGACGGCGTGACGCCGGACACCACCCACGCCGAGCAACCGGGTCCGGCCTCGCCGGCGCAACCGCTCGGCACCGCCGCCTCCGTCGATCTCGTGGCTGTCACCGCCGAGGTCGAGACCCACGCGCACGGACGGGTCCCCCGCGAGCTGCGCCGCCGCCAGATCATCGCCGTCGCCGACCAGCTCTTCGTCGAGCGGGGCTACCAGGCGACGTCGATGGATGAGGTCGCACAGCGGTCCGGCGTGACCAAGCCGGTCATCTACGACCTCTTCGGCTCCAAGGAGGAGCTGTTCCGCACGGTGATGTGGCAGCTCGCCGACGAGCTTGCCGACACCCTGCGCGTCGCCGTCGCGGCCGAGCGCGGCCCGGCCGGTCGGCTGGCCGCCGGGGCGCTGGCGTTCTTCACCTTCGTGCGCGATCACTGGGCGGGCTGGTACGCGCTGCTCTCGAGCGATGCCACGCCGGTGACGGTGGACGTGAGCGAGATCCGCCGCCGCCAGACCGACCTCGTGATCGACATGTTCGCCGAGGGCGCCCGGCTCGCCGACAGCCACGTCGAGCCGGCGCTGCTCGAGGCGACCGCCCACGCGGTCAACGGCGCCTACGAATCGCTGGCGCTGTGGTGGCGGAACCATCCCGAGGTCCCGGCCGAGCAGCTCGCGGACCTGGTCACCACGCTGGTCGGCCCTGGGCTCGTCGTGCTCGCCACTGGCGCAACCGACGCCACGCCGCACGCGTCGACCTGAACAGCACGATCGCCACCACGCTCGACGCGAGGGCCAGCACGATGGTGACCACGAACGCCACCCGGGGGTAGGCGATGGCCAGCGCCATCACGAACCCGACGAGGCCGTCCTCGAGCACGCTGGCCACGACGTTCGAGGCCGGTTCGGGCGAGAGGTTGATCATGGCGCGCGCCGACGCCTTGGCCGAGTGGCTGGACAGGGCGAGGAGGGCGCCGAGCGCCAGCAGCAACGGGAGCGGCAGCTCCTGGCCGGGTGCCAGCGACGTGATGGCGGCGCCGCCGATCGGCCGGATGAAGGTGTGCACCGCGTCCCAGAGGCTGTCGACGACGGCGATCTTGTCCACCACGAGCTCGATGACGAACAAGGTGAGGGCCACCCCGATGACCCAGGACTGCTCCAGGAAGGGCGGACTCTCGATCCACTCCAACCGTCCGGCGATGCCCAGCAGCGCGCAGACCCCGTACAGGCTGATGCCCGCAGACCACGCGCTCCCGACCGCCGTCCCGAGATCCACGCCGTGAGGGTAGCGACCGCCGTCGTGTCGCCGCCCCGAGATCTCCCGGCGTTCGGCCCGGTCCGGAGGCGAGCGAGGGTTCGGTAGGGTGCGGATTCGACGTTCGAGGACGAGGGGGAGCAGATGGCGAACGGCGACGAGCGCCTACCGAAGGACGCGACCGACCACACCCGCCGAGCGAACGAGGCGGTGCTCGGATCGCTCCCGTTCGGTGACCGGGCCGACTTCGAGCGAGCGCAGCGAGGTCGCATCGCGCCGCCGGCGAGCCCGCAGATCATGGGGCGTCTGGGGTTCCCGGTGTGGGACCTCGACGCCTTCGCGTTCCTCGACGGCGACGCGCCCGCGACGGTGAACCCCAGCCTGTGGCGCCAGGCGCAGCTCAACACCACGGCCGGCCTGTTCGAGATCGCCGACGGCTTCTACCAGGTGCGCGGCCTCGACCTCTCGAACGTCACGTTCATCGAGTCCGCCTCCGGCTGGATCGTCATCGACCCGCTGACCTCGTCGGAAACCGCCCGGGCGGCGTACGACCTCGTGAGCGAGCACCTCGACGAGCGTCCGGTCCACACGGTCATCTACACCCACAGCCACGTCGACCACTTCGCCGGCGTCCGCGGCATCGTCGACGATGCCGATGTTCGCGCCGGGCGGGTGCGCATCATCGCCCCCGATGGCTTCCTCACCGAGGCCATCAGCGAGAACGTGATCGCCGGGACGGCGATGACCCGCCGGGCCGCCTACATGTACGGCGCGCTGTTGCCCAAGGGACCGCGGGGCCACGTCGACGCCGGTCTGGGCAAGGGCGTCCCGCTGATGGGCGCGCAGGGGCTGATCGCTCCAACCGAGCTCATCACCGAGAGCGGCACCGAGCTCGACATCGACGGTGTGCGCATCGTGTTCCAGCTCACCCCCGGGACCGAGGCCCCGGCGGAGATGAACTTCCACTTCCCCGATCGCCGCATCCTGTGCATGGCCGAGAACTGCACCGCCAACCTCCACAACCTCTACACGTTGCGGGGGGCCCAGATCCGCGACGCCCTGGCCTGGAGCCGGTACATCCACGAGTCGATCGAGCTCTTCGAATCACGCACCGACATCCTCTTCGCCAGCCACCACTGGCCCCGGTGGGGGCGCGACGACATCGTCGACTTCCTGACCAAGCAGCGCGACCTCTACCGGTTCATCCACGACCAGACGATGCGCCTTGCCAACCACGGCCAGACCATGGTCGAGATCGCCGAGGAGATCGCCCTGCCGCCCGCGCTCGGCGACGAGTTCTTCAACCGGGACTACTACGGCACGCTCAACCACAACGCCAAGGCTGTGTACCAGCGCTACCTCGGCTGGTTCGACGCCAACCCCGCCCACCTCCACCCGCACCCGCCGGCCGAGGCGGCCACCCGCTACGTGGAGTACATGGGTGGCGCCGACGCCGTGCTCGAACGAGCTCGCGTGTCGTACGCCGACGGCGACTACCGGTGGGTGGTCGAGGTCGTGAACCACGTCATCTTCGCCGATCCGGCCAACGACGTCGCCCGCCTCCTGCAGGCCGACGCCCTCGAGCAGCTCGGCTACCAGGCCGAGTCCGGTCCGTGGCGCGGCTTCTACCTCACCGGCGCCCAGGAGCTGCGCAACGGGTCGCCGGCCGGGCTCCCCGCGCCGCCCCTCGCCAGCGCCGACATCCTCGACGCCATGACCGTCGAGATGCTCCTCGAGCTGATGGGCGTGCGCCTGCGGGGGCTCGAGGCGTCCGCCCACTCGCTGCGCTTCACCGTGGCCGTCCCCGAACGGGGCGAGACCTGGCTCCTCGGGCTCGAGCACGGCGCCCTCCACCACGTCCCGACCGTGCCCGACCGCGACGCCGACGTCGACGCCACCATCACCGCGACCCACGCCGCGCTCGCGGCGGTCGCACGGGGCACCGCCGGCGTGCTCGACGAACACATCGCCGACGGATCCGTCACCATCGACGGCGACGCGGCGGCAGTCGCCACGTTCCTCGCGCTCCTTGACACGTTCGCGTTCTGGTTCCCCATCATCGAACCCTGACGGCCTGCCCGGGTCGGTGAGAGGAGATCAGATGTCGGCGGGCTCGCGCACGGCTGCGGCGGTTACGGCGAGGCGCTGCTTGGTCTTGTAGGTGGTCAGGAAGCGCTGCTCCGATTCGGCGTCGCCGATGATGAGCAGGTCGCCGTCGGCAGGGAGGGGCACGAACGGATCGGGGTTGCTCTCCATCTGCTCCCCGCGGGCGACGGCGACGACGTTGCAGCCGGTGGTCTGGCGGATCGAGCACTCCGACAGGCCTCGGCCGGCGAGGGCGGCGGGAACCGGCACCCGGAACACATCGAGCCCTTCGGCCAGCACGAGCGTGTCGTTGAGGCCGAGGGTGTTCCAGATGGCGGTGGCGCCGGTGGATGCGTACGACAGCACCGCGTCGGCCCCGGCACGGTGCAGCGTGGAGACGTTGCGGTCGAGGTTGGCCCGACTGATGATCTGGATGCCGGGCTGGAGCCGTCGGCAGTACAGCGTGAGGTAGACGTTGACGTCGTCGTCGTGGGTGGTCACGAGCACCGCGGTGGCGCGGTCGATGCCGGCGCGCTCGAGCACGGTGATGTCCGACGCGTCACCGATCACGTAGTGCTCGTCGTCCTTCACCCGCTCGGCCAGGAGCTCGATGATGCGGTGGTCCATCCCGGCCTCGGCGAGGGCGCGGCCCGCCGCCCGCCCGACCCGGCCCCCTCCGACGATGATCACCCGGGACTGCTCGTGCTGGGCGGTGGCGAACTCGGCGTCGTAGGCAGCCAGTTGGGCCTCGGACCCGGCCAGGATGAGCACGCTGGTCGCGGAGATCTCGGTGTCGGGGCCGGCGATCGCGAACGTGCCCCGCTGCCACACCCCGACGACGTTGACGTTGAACCGGGTGCGCAGGTCGGCCTCGGCGAGCGTCTTGCCGACCAGCGTCGTCGCCGCGGTTCCGGCCTCGGCGATGAGCAGATCGCCGAACTGGCCGACCACGTGGCTGCGGGCATCACCGCCCAGGACCCGTTCGGCGATCGACCGGCCGAGCATGTTGCCGAGCTGCAGCACCTCGTTGCAGCCGGCGAGGCCGAGCACGTCGACCGCTGCGGCCTTCGAGGCGGTGGCCACGATCGGCACCGTCGGATCGAACTCGCGGACCGTGAAGGCGATGTTGGTGTTGGTCGTGTCGGCCCGGGTGGTGGCGACCATGGCCGCCGACGCGACCCGCGCCCGCCGGTAGGTGTCGGGATCGTCGAGATCGCCCACCATCACCTGGTAGCCGAGGTCGAAGAGCGAGAGCGCCTCGGCGAGGTCACTGACCAGGACCACGTAGGGCATCTCGGACCGGTCGGCTCGGCGGATGAGCGAGTCCTCGATCGGTCCGAGGTTGGTGAGCACGATGTGGCCCGAGGTCTTCTCGGGCAGCTCCCGTGGGGCGCGGGCGGCTTCGCGACGTTCCATCCACGGGACGAAGATGAACTGGATGAACGAGAACGGCAGGAGGACGAAGATGAACAGCGTTCCGGTGATGAGCACCACCATCGAGAAGATGCGGCCGGCGTCGGACTGGAAGGTGATGTCACCGAACCCGAGCGTCGACATGACGGTCAGGGTCCAGTAGAAGCCGGTGGCCCAGCTGAACTCTCGGCCCTCGTTGGCCATGAGCTGGTGGAACGCGACGCTGTAGACGGTGGTCATCACCACCAGCGCGACGACGAGCCAACCGACGACGCGCAGGTTGCGGCGGTTGGCTGGTCCCGACAGGTAGCCGAGGACGACCCCGAGTGACTTCACGCTTCCAGGGTGGCACGCCCGGCCCACGCGTCCGGGATCACGGCGGAGCCCGGTGATGGAACGGGCGCGATCACGCGGGTCCCAGCACGGAACGCACGTCGGCGAGGGTGTCGGCCTCGGCCGCGGCCTTGTCGGGGCGGTAGCGGCGAACCCGGGCGAACCGCAGCGCCACGCCGCCGGCGTAGCGGGTGGACACCTGCACCCCATCGAGGGCGATCTCGACCACGAGCTCGGGTCGGAGGTGCACCGTGATGCCCTCGCGCCCGATCTCTCGTTCGAGGAACGCAGCGGTCTGCCAGGAGAGCAGCTCGTCGGTCAGGCCCTTGAAGGTCTTGCCCACCATCACGAAGCTTCCCGTGTCGGGATCGCGGGCACCCAGGTGAAGGTTCGAGAGCCAGCCCTGGCGTCGGCCGTGACCCCACTCCGCGGCGAGGACCACGAGGTCGAAGAGGCGCACCGGCTTCACCTTGCGCCACGCCTTGCCCCGCCGCCCAGCGGCGTAGGGGCTGTCGAGCGCCTTGACCATCACGCCCTCGTGGCCGGCGGCGAGCGCCCGGGCGAGGAAGGCCTCCGCTTCGCCGGGATCCGCGGTGACGATGCGGGGGATCCGATGGTCGCCGGCGACCTCGCCGAGCACCTGCGAGCGTTCGACGAGGGGTTCGTCGAGCAGGTCGCGCCCGTCGGCGTGCAGCACGTCGAAGAAGAACGGCCGCATCTGCTGCTCGGCGCCGAAGCCCTTCATGGTGTCCTGGAACCGAGCGGGCCGATCGTCGGCCAGCACGTGGAGGACCTCCCCGTCGAGGACCAGCCGATCGGCGGGCAGCGATCGGGCCACCTCGACGACATGGGGAACCCGGTCGGTGATGTCGTTGAGGCTGCGGGTGAACACCCGCACGTCGTCACCGGCCCGGTGCACCTGGATGCGGGCGCCGTCGAGCTTCCACTCCACCGCCATCGCCTCGTCGGCCAGATCGCCCAGGGCGTCACCGACGTCGGTCGCAGTCGACGCCAACATGGGCTGCACCGGCGTCAGGACGGTCAGTCCAATGCGCTCCAGTCCGGCCCGGCCCTCGGTGAGCGCAACGGTGGCGGCCCGGCCCAGGTCGCCGGAGAGCATGGCCGCTCGGCGCACGACCGTGGCCGGGACGTCGGCGGCCCGGGCCACGGCGTCGAGCATCACGCCTTCGAGCGCGCCCTGGCGCAGGTCGCCGACGAGCAGGTGCCCGATGAGGCCGGCTTCGCGGCGGGTGGCGCCCGTGAACAACGTCCGGAGTCGGTCCCGTCGGGCGGTCGCCGACCCGGGACCGCTCATGGCCATGATCTCGTCGAAGGCACGGTCGACGTCGAGGATCGCGAGCGAGGGCTCGGTCGCCGGATCCGCCTCGGCGGATGCCACGGTGCTCCATCCGACGCCGAAGCGGCCTTGGCGGGGTTGGCCCACCAGGAAACCCACCGTCACCGCCACCTCGTCGGGGGCCAGCCGGGCGAGCAGGGCGGCGAGCGCATCTCGCTTCGCGTTGCGCCCGCTCGCCGCGGCGGTGGCATCGGAGGTGTCGACGACGTCGGCGAAGCGCATCCGCCCAGTCTGCCAAGGCGCCCGTCCCGTCCCGACCCCCGCACCCGCCGTCGACGCCGCCGTTGCCCGCTGATCCGCCGCCACGCGAACGCGTTCGGGTCAGGCCTCGGGTGGCCGGGCGGCGGGGAGCGGCGGTAGGCGGAGCGTCAGGACCGCACCCGGGCCGTCGGGCGCCCCATCCGCAACGACCGTGCCGCCGTGGGCGGTCGCGATCTGGCGGACGATGGCGAGGCCGAGTCCGGAGCCGGGGGTGGCCCGTGCGGCATCGGCCCGGTAGAAGCGCTCGAACACCAGCTCCCGCTCGGCCGGGTCGATGCCGGGGCCGTGATCCCGCACGACCAGCGTGCCGTGGCCGGCGTTGATCTCGATCGGCGCGCCGGCGGGGTTCCACTTGCCGGCGTTGTCGACCAGGTTCTGGACCGCCCGCTCGAGCTGGGACGACCGGCCCCACACCACCCACGGCTCGGCGGTGACGTCGATGCGATGACCCGTCCGGCGGGCGGTGCGTTCGGCCGCGCGCTGCACCACGGCAATGAGGTCGACCGTGGTGGGTTGCTCGGTCTGCTGGGTCGCCGTGGCCAGATCGACCAGCTCGGCGCTGAGGTCACTGAGCTCCTCGAGCTCGGCGCGGATGTCGGCGACGACCTCGGCCCGTCCCGCCGGGTCGAGGTCGGGGTGGTCGAGCATGGACACGTTCATCCGCAGGCTCGTGAGGGGGGTCCGGAACTCGTGGCTCGCGTCCATGACCAACCGCTGCTGCTGGTCACGGGACGACCGCAGCGAGGCGAGCATGCTGGCGATGCTGGTGGTGAGGCGCCCGATCTCGTCGTCGTGCTGCGGCGTGAGCCCGACGTCGAACTCGAGGGTGTCGGCCACGTGCTCGGCCGCGAGGGTGAGCTGCTCGACCGGCCGCGCCGACCGGCGCGCCACCCACCACCCGACCGCGGTGGCGAGCACCGACCCGGCGACCGACACCACGACCAACGACCACGCGAACTGCCGGAGGGTCTCGTCCACCTCGGTGAGCGGGCGGGCGATCATGACCGCGTCCCCCGCCGGTAGCGGTGCCGAGATGATCCGGAACCGCGTGCCGTCGATCTCGCTGCTGCGCAGGATGGGTGGCTTGTCGCGAGGTCCCTCGGCGATGGCGAGATCGCGATCGATGACCGGGATGACGCCGCTCTGGCGGGCGGACGCCTTGATGCTGCCGTCCGGCGCGACGGTCTGGAAGAGCACGTCGGTGGGGCGGGTGAGGTCGAGCACGCGGTCGAGTGGTCGGGCCCGGCCGCCCGGTGCGCGCGGCCCCCGGTCGGCGAGCTCGGGTTGGTTCAGCGGGCTCCCCTGCACGCGCTGGATCAGGTCGGAGTCGATCTGGTCGAGCATCTGGCGTCGGACCGTGGCGAAGCCGACCACCGAGCAGGCGACGACGGCCGCGACGAACGACAGGCCCGCCAACAGCGCGATGCGTCGACGGAAGGTCACGACCGGTCGTCCCGCAGCACGAACCCCACGCCGCGAACGGTGTGGATCATGCGGGACCGGTCGCCCTGCTCGGTCTTGCGGCGGAGGTAGCCGACGTAGACGTCGAGCGAGTTCGAGTTGGTGTCGAAGGAGTAGCCCCACACCCGGTCGAGGATCGTCTCGCGCTCGAGGACCTGCCCCGGGTGCTCGGCGAGCAGGAGCAGGAGCTCGTACTCGGTCTTGGTGAGGGCGATGTCGACCCCGTCGCGCGACACCTCGCGCGACGCCGGGTCGATGCGCAGACCACCGACCTCGATCACGTCGGGGACATCGGGGGCCGTCCGTCGCAGGAGCGCCCGGAGCCGGGCGAACAGCTCGGCGACGTCGAAGGGCTTCACCAGGTAGTCGTCGGCACCGGCGTCGAGCCCGGCCACCCGGTCGGACGTCTCGTGCCGGGCGGTGAGCATCAGGATGGGCGTGCGGTCGCCGTGCCCGCGGAGGTGCCGGCACACGTCGAGGCCGTTCATGTTCGGCATCGTCATGTCGAGCACGACCGCGTCGACCCCAGAGGCCGCCAACCGCTCCAGGGCCTCGAGGCCGTCGGTGGCCCCGACGACGTCGTACCCCTCCAACCCCAGCGCCCGGGTCAGCGCGTGACGCACCTTCGGGTCGTCCTCCACCACCAGGATCTGCGCCATCGCTGCACTGTATTGATCGCCGGTCGGCCCGATCCCGATCCTCACGACGTTCTTAGACTTCAGAGCTCGAGCGGATATGCCCCTACGGTGCGGTCATGGACACCGTGCTCGTCCTCGGCGACCAGCTCAACCGCCGCATCGGCGCCCTCGCGCTCGCGGCACCCGGCGATGCTCGCGTCCTCCTGGTGGAGAGCGCCGAGAAGCTGGCGTCGAAGCCCTGGCACCGCCAGCGGGCGCACCTGATCCTCGCCAGCATGCGCCGGTTCGCCGATGAGCTGCGCA
>Ga0105048_10011642_pt1 | contig 13856 bp, 10 predicted proteins | sample MAT05_FD_78382 | JGI IMG/M metagenome (GOLD analysis project Ga0105048, IMG submission 78382) | Freshwater microbial communities from Lake Fryxell liftoff mats and glacier meltwater in Antarctica - MAT-05 | ecosystem: Environmental > Aquatic > Freshwater > Ice > Liftoff microbial mat | place...
TAACCAGGGTTCGCGTGGCGGAATTCATGCGGCGCTGCCGGATTTGAACTTTTTGGCCTCACGGCGCAGGACGGCTACGAATTTGTTCGCCCTGACGTATCCGGCATACTCATCGCGTTCCTCGGGGGATAGACTGCCTTCGGTGCTCTTCTCTGCCAGTTCCTCAATCCGCTCGCGGAGTGATTGATCGGTTTGCACTGCCAAAACCGCATCCTCCCGTCCGGGAAGCAGAAGCTGAAGCAGTGGACTGACGCCGCGTTGAAAGGCTGTTTGAGCACTCACGAAAGGAAGTTAACTGAAGCGGTTTCGAAGGCAAGTCCCGAGTTTCCGTTGAGATTGATGCCGATGGGGAAGAACGCGGGGGCAATGCTGAAAACCTGAGAGGCTGAAATGCTGTGATGAAGTGAATGAGAATTGGAGTCTGCATTCATTCCCAGCCTCCATTTCCACTCGGACGAGATCTGCGTGTTGTTTGGCGGAGGGTGGACACTCTTGTCCGCCTTGCCAATAGCTCGAGGGTAAGATGGGCTATCCCTAGCTGGGTGAGAACGCGGGAGACAGCTTCCGAGCGCTTGTGGGTGCGGGTGAGGATGCCGATCCTACCGAGGTGATTGGTGCCGGGATACCCTCCGCATGATCATCCATTCCCGCGCCACTGCCCAACGCGTTTCACGCGGGACGGAGCTGTAGGATTTCATCCGCACGCTGCTGCGCTTCACGGAAGCGACCGGCGTTCGCGGGGAGCTTGATGTCTTCGTCGTAGGTCGGGATCATTTCCTTCATCCGCGCGTGGCCCTCGGGACTGGCGAGTAGATTCGGGAAACATTTTTTAATCACTTCAAGCACGATGTTTACCGAGACCGATGCGCCGGGCGATGCACCGAGCAGCGCGGAAATGGTGAGTGCCTCATCGGTGATGACCTCGGTGCCGTAGTGAACGATGCCTGCTTGGCCATCGGTCTTTTTGATCGCTTGCACGCGGATGCCGGCATCGATCAATTTCCAATCCTCCGCCTTCGCCGCGGGGTAGAAAACGTGGAGTACCTTGAGGCGATCCTTCATGCTTTGGGTGCCTTGTTGGACGAGGTAGCGGACGAGATCGAGATTGTGAATGCCGATGTTCAGCAGCGTGGCGAGATTGTCGGGGCGGACGGAAAAAGGCAGGTCGGTGTAGCTGCCTTTTTTATGGAGAAACTTCGTCGTCCACGCGGCGAACGGGCCGAAGAGCAGCGTCTTTTTGCCATCGAGAATCCGCGTATCGAGATGGGGAACGGCCATCGTCGGTGCGGCATCGAGGGCTTGGCCATAAACTTTCGCCTGATGTTTTGCGACGATCTCAGGATTATCACAGATGAGCCACTGGCCACCGATGGGGAAGCCGCCGAGGCCCTTTGCTTCCGCGATGCCGGCTTTTTGCAGGAGCGTCAAACTACCCCCGCCGGCGCCGACGAAGACAAACTTCGCACGGTTCACGCTGACCTGTCCCGTTGCCAAATCCTTGGCGCTCACTTGCCAGCCGGTGGTGATCTTTTTCAGGCCGATGACTCGGTGCCCGGATGCAATTCCGCAGCCGTCCTGCTTGCCGAGCCACCGCAGGAGCTGGCGTGAGATCGCGCCGAAGTTCACATCCGTGCCGCCGTCCATTTTAGTGGCAGCGATGGGCACCTCACCACGGCCATCGAGCAGCAGCGGCGCCCATCCCGCGATGGTGGCGCGGTCGGTGGAGAATTCCATCTCGCGGAAGAAATGGTGCTGAGACATGGCGGCGTGCCTCGCTTTGAGAAAATCCACCTGCTCCGCGCCATGCACGAAGCTGAGATGGGGGACCGGGTTGATGAACTCTTTGGGATTTTCCGCCATCCCGTTCGCCACGGCGTAGCTCCAAAACTGCTTGGAGTGCTCGAAGTGTTCGAAGATTTCGATGACCTTCGTCGGGTTCACCGAACCATCGGCCTCGCGCTTCGGCGTGTAGCTCAGCTCGCAAATGCCAGCGTGGCCGGTGCCGGCATTGTTCCAGCCATCCGAGCTTTCCTGCGCGAGGCTATCGGTTACTTCATAGAGTTGGATGGAAAGTCGTGGGTCCAGGCGCTTGAGCATCGCGCCAAGATTGGAGGACATGATCCCGCTACCGATGAGGATAACGTCGGGGTTTTCGATGTGGGTGGCAGAAAGCGATGATTGCATTTGGTGTGATGGGTGAAAATGAGAGTGTGGTGGATTCAGGGCGCAGGTCCAGCTTCAACGCAGTAGCTGTCCGTTTGTTGGGGGGCAGGTAGTGGAATGTGTTGGTGGCTGGAGCCGGGACTTCTAATCCAAAATTCGCGATGGTTTAGTCGCGAGCCGCATCTCCTGAAGCGAAGAAGACGGGAGCCGCAGCGAGCGCCACGGGGATCTGTTGACGCTCTTCGCCAAGATTTCGGGGATTGAACAATAGAATGGTGGGATTTTGGTTCTTTGAAAGGCTCCCCACATCATAGAGCAATTCCTATCCGTTACAATAACCCCAAAGGATGATTTTTGGGCCAAATCAATCGTCCTCATACTTCGATTCCTCCGGAAATTTCAGTGGAAAAAGCTGGAACGGTCCCTCCGAAAACGCCGAGCAATCGAACGCTGCCAATCACGACCTGGGGACCAGCGAAGCTGCGGCATGAGCAAGCCGCAGACAAAAAGAGGGCGCAGGCCTCGCAAAGCCCGCGCCATTTAGAAGTTGAAAGAAACGATACCCAAACGGAATCCAATCAAAGACAGGGATAGCTTGGCAGAGGCGTGGGATTGACGTTTGTGACCTGGGGTGGGAAAGAAGGCGGCGGAGATTGCGGAGGAAGCAGTGGAATGTCCAATGGGTTTGGCATGATGCTGACGATGGAGGCGACTTTGGCATTCTTGGTATCCTCGGAATCGGTGCTGTCCTTGGAGCTTTTTGCGCTTTTCGAGCTGCTGCCTTCGTCGCCGCTGTTCGGATCGAGCTTGGCGAGGAGTGCTTGGACGGCGGTGATGGACTCAGGCACGCTGGCGATGGCACATTGGGAAATGATCCGCATGTTTTCAGGCGAAGCGTTGATGGCGGTCTCAACGATGGAGGTCACCAGTTCCACGTCAGCCTCAGTGGTTTTGAGCGCGGTTTTTACGATCTCACAAGCACATCCGGGGTTGGCCGAGACTTCGCGTTCGACGAGTTCAAGAACGCTTGCTTGGTCGAGCTTGATGCTTTGCTCGATGGAGAGTGCAATGCTGGTGCAATCCGATAAAGCTTCGGTTTTTCCCGTTTTGCGATAGACGGCGGAGATCATTGCCAAGCCGGTTTCGAGGCCGTTCGTAGAAACTTCATAAGGCATCTTGCCTTCCGTGCTCACCATCACCCGGCGGTAAGGAGAAGGATTGCGGAGGACATCCAGATTTGCCACCGCCTCGACGCTGCTGCGGGTCGCTTCCTTGGAGTTGAGTGTCAGCGCATCTTGCGTGACAAAGGCCGGCTTCCCATCGGGGAGTTCGCCTAGCGCCTTTTTCAGAGAGGCGACTTCGTAAAAATCGTTGAACGGGCCAGGATCGGCGGACGCGGGGTTTTGTGAATCCTCATTGCCTGGCGATTTCAGGCTGGAAGAGATTGAGCTGCTGGAGCTGCCGATGTTTTGGGCACCGATGGGGGTCACGCAGCTCAGGAGCGCTGCAACGACCATGTGGGGGAACATGATTATTTTCATAAGTTGGGGGGAACGGGCAGAGAATGCTTCAAGCACCGATATTTGGCAAATGTTGATTTTATAGGAATATTTTTGCGACGAGTGAATTTTTGTTAAGTCATTGGAAATGAATGATTAATTGACTATATTAAGTTGTAATTTAAGCAATAATCAAGAATACTTAAATATAAATTTTGCAGAACTAATTTGCAAATCCGCTGGAAATCGACTAGAAAATCCTGAGGATTTCCCAGTGAATCTTTAACAATTCAGCGGAAGATTTACCCGAACTCTTCTTCTTCCCATGCCCTTTTGAGAGCGGCGCCAAGTGGGCTTAGAAGGGCATCTTCCCAGTGAGTGCTGGATTGGATGATCGGAAGGGCGGGGAGGATTCTTGGTTCGGTATGAGCCGCAGCAACGAGCGAGTGGGCGCTGAAATACTCGCCCCCGTCGAGAGCGGGACCGATGACTTGGTGGGTGGTGTTTCCGATTCCGAGCAGCGCGGTATGGACCCAGCGGGCACCCAGATTAGGACACAGGATTTCCCCGTTGGCTTCGATGGTGAAAGCATGGCTGTCTCCGCCGAAGTCGATCTCCCACCCTTGGCTGCGGAAAACGGATTTCTCCATCTGCCACGATTCTGCAAGGCGGGGCAGCAACCAGAAACGGACGGCTTCGTGGCCCCCGTCCGGGGAAACGTGCAGTCTGAGCCGGGTTTTTTCAAGGCCGCGGAGTTGGCGCAAGGAAGTGACGACGATGGCCCGATAGCGGCGGGCGGCTTCGTCCGGACCGTGATCGGCGGCCATTTCAGGAAGTACGAAACCCGGCAGCGGTTCTTGAATCTGCAGGTTAAGTAGCCGCACGGTGAGAACTTTGCTCGACTTCTCAAACGAACCAAGCCACAAATGCTTTGGAAAGTTTGAATTTCAGGAGTTGAAAACAAACTTGCCCCCAAGGCGGTCAGAGGAAATGCTCTGCCCGCAAGTGTAATCATGGCAGCCAGGGATAACAAAAAACGGGGAGAGGTTCCAGAGCCTTCGCGGTGGTCCAACGAGATTATTGGAATCTGTTGGATCACGTTGGGCCTGCTCTTGTTGTTGTCGCTGGTGAAATACAGCCCGGCGGATTTGCCGAAGTGGGGATCGTTTGAGGTATTTGCTGGAAAAACCGGTGCCAAGGGTGAGAATCTCATCGGACATTTAGGGGGGGTACTGGGATTTTCACAGATTTTGCTGTTCGGCGCGGCAGGAGGATTGATTTCCGTGGGGTTCATCTGGTTTGGAATCATCAAGCTCGTCCTGAACGGGCGGATTTGGCCGCGGGCTACCATCGGACTGGGCATACTTCTGTTAGCCGGAGCCGCATGGCTGCATGCGGCGGATTATTTTTTCAAAGACTGGGCGCTGGGCTGCAGTCCGAACGGTCCCGGTGGGGTCATCGGCGAAGGGGTGGGGGGCTATGTCCTCAGCAATGTGATTGGGAAAATCGGCACGCTGATCCTCACCAGCGCCGCTTATGTCGTGGGTTTGATTTTACTCACAGGTCAGGAGCCGCTCCGTTTCACCAAGGCTTGTTTCCGGCTCGCCCGCATCAAGTATCATCATTGGCAGGATAACCGCAGCGAGGCCGGAAAAATTGCCAACCGCGAGGCGGAGATGTTGGCGGAGCGCGAGAAGCAACGTGAGCAAAGGCGCAAGGACCGGGAGGAAACGAAATCCACCAGCCTCAAAGCGGCCGAGGATGATCCCCAGGCATTGCTGCCACTGCGCGAGACTCCTGTCCCGCAGATCATTGATGCTTCACAACGCCGCGCCAATGAGCCGCACCTCCCCGGCACCAAGCCCTTCGAACGCAAGCCGCAGCCTGCCGGGCACCAGTTTCTATCAGTGACGGGTTTTGAGAATTACGAGCTTCCTGGATTTGATCTGCTGGACATCGATGAAAACGCAGATGCACCCGAAGCAAACCGCGAAGAACTCCTCTACACCCAGCGCACCATCATCGAGACCTTGCAAGCCTTCGGCATCGAGGTGACGGCGGGAGACATCACCCGTGGCCCGACGATCACGCGCTACGAAATTTACCCCTCCACGGGCCTGCGGGTGTCGCGGATCTCCCAGTTGGAAGCGGACATCGCCCGCGCCACCTGCGCCGAGCGGATCAATATCCTCGCGCCGATTCCCGGCAAGGATACCGTGGGCATTGAAATCGCGAACTCCCTCAAAGTGGCGGTGCCGCTGCATGAGCTGCTCCATGATCCCGAGTTCCGCTCGGCGAAAAAGAAAATCCCGCTGGCCCTCGGCAAGGATGTTTATGGCAAGACCGTCATTGGCGACCTCGCAGCGATGCCGCACTGCCTCGTCGCGGGAGCGACGGGATCGGGAAAATCCGTTTGTATCAACTCCATCATCGCCTCGATGCTCTTTAAATTCGGCCCGGATGAACTGCGTTTCATCATGGTGGACCCGAAAGTGGTGGAAATGCAGATGTATAACAGGCTGCCGCACCTCGTCGTCCCCGTCGTCACCGATCCCAAGAAAACCGTGGCCGCGCTCAAGTGGGTGGTCAACGAGATGGAAAAACGTTACCGCATTTTCGCCAAGGAAGGTGTGCGGAACTTCGATAGCTTCAATAGCCGCCCGCGCCCTGAAAAGGTTGTGGTGGTCGAGCCGGAGCCAGAGCCGGAAGTGGGAGAATTCGTCGATGACGAGTCCATCGAGTCCATCGCCCTCGCCCTGGAATCCGGAGAACTCGGCGCGGAGGCGGATGAAGATGATGATGACGCTCCCATCTTCGAGGAGAGAATCCCGGATCGTTTTCCCTACATCGTGGTCCTCATCGATGAGCTTGCGGACCTCATGCAAACGGCCCCGGCGGATGTGGAAATGTGCATCGCCCGGATTGCCCAGAAAGCCCGTGCGGCGGGGATTCATCTCATCATCGCCACCCAGACGCCACGGGCCGATGTGGTCACCGGCATCATCAAGGCGAACATCCCGTGCCGGATTGCTTTCCAGGTTTCCTCAGCGCTGGATTCCAGGGTCATTCTCGATACCAAGGGAGCGGACAAACTCGTCGGCAAGGGCGATATGCTTTACCTCCCACCCGGCTCCGCCAAGCTCGAGCGGGCCCAAGGAGCTTACGTCACCGATGCCGAGATCGAGCGCATCATCGATCATTGCGCCAAGCAAGGTGCTCCGAAATTCGAGGCCGACATCCAAGCTTCCATCGGCGGCGACAACGATGACGATGATGAGGACGATGTCTCGCAAGCCGATGAGGATTTGATCATGAAATGCATCGAAGTGGTGCGCCAGGAGCAGAAGGCCAGCACTTCTCTGCTCCAGCGGCGCCTGCGCCTCGGCTACACCCGTGCGGCGCGGATGGTGGATATTCTCGAGCAGCGCGGCATCGTCGGCCCCGGTGAGGGAGCGAAGGCGCGCGAGGTTTTCCTCAAGTAATCGCGCGGATCTGTTGGAAAATTTGGAAAATAGAAATTTTCCGGTTGTCAAACCTCTCCGCCCCATTCTTACTGCCGCCCCGCCTGCAAGGGTAGGAAATGTGTAAGGCCCGATAGCTCAGTCGGTAGAGCAGTGGATTGAAAATTCACGTGTCGGCGGTTCAAATCCGTCTCGGGCCACCATTCCTAATTCGAATCTCCGGTCGTGATTTTCTGCGGGCACTGATGGCAAACAAACCTCCCTAGTTTTCGAATCCAAGATTTTGGTCCCGCACCCAGTTCCCACAATTTCCAAATTTCCAATGGACAAGCAGGCTGCTGGAAGCTACCAAATCCCCTCCCGAGACGGGTGTTCCGGCATCCTCACACTGGCAGTGTAGCTCAGCGGTAGAGCAGAGGACTCATAAGCCTTTGGTCGGCGGTTCAAATCCGCCCCCTGCCACCATTTTCTCCCCCCCTCCCCCGGGTGCCGAAATTCCAGTAAGATTGGAATTGGGGAATCCGCGATCAATCACTAGGCTCCTGGCGTGGCTGTTGGGAATGATCAAGCGCGATGGCAGATGGACGGGAAATTTTTCCGCTCAGGCAGCCAGCGTGTTTGGATGAAAGCGGTGACCTACGGACCCTTTCCCGGCGGCTGGCCAGCGGACTTTGCGCCGGATTTTTCAAAAATGGTCGCCGCCGGATTCAATGCGATCCGTCTTTATGAGATGCCGGATCGAAAATTGTTAGATGCCGCCACGGACCATGGACTCAAGGTTTTCGGGGGACTGAAATGGGGCCAAAACGTGGACTTCATTTCAGCGCCGTGCGTCTATTCAGCGGCGAGGGTGTCCCTGCAAAACTCGCTCGGGCAGGTGGCCGCGCATCCGGCGATGGCGGGGGTCTATGTGGGAAATGAAATTCCAAGCGATCTGGTGCGCTGGATGGGTCCGGTAAAAGTGCGGCAAGCCATCGAAGAACTCATCGTGCTGGGCAAGGAAGTTTCTCCCCACCTGATGTTTGCCTATGCGAACTATCCGAGCACGGAATACCTCGAACCCGGCAACGCGGATTTCACGGCCTTCAATGTCTATCTGGAGGGGGAAGCTGCTTTCCAAAGTTATCTCAGGCGCCTTCACCACATCGCGGGAGATCGCCCGCTGGTCATTTCCGAGTTCGGCTTGGATTCCAGGCGCAATGGCACGCATGCCCAAGCGGAAACCCTCGCCTGGGGATTGCAGGCGGCCTCCGATTTTGAAACTGCAGGTATGACCGTTTATGCATGGAGCGACCGCTGGTGGAATGCGGGTGCGGAGGTGCTCGATTGGGATTTCGGTCTGCTGGATCGTGAGGGTGATGAAAAGACCGCATTCACTTCTGTTGGTAATTCTCCTCTCCTCCGCCCGGTCGCGGCTGGCCCGCTTGTGAGCGTGATCGTCTGCACCCGCAATGGCGTTGCACGCATCGGCAGATGCTTGGATGCCCTGCGACGGATGGTGGATCCGCAGATTGAGGTAATCGTCGTCGATGATGGATCAGTGGATGGAACGGGCGAGCTTGTGATAGTAAAATTTCCATGGGTGCGGCTTCTTCAATTGAAGGCTGCGGGGTTGAGTGCTGCGAGAAATGCGGGCGCTGCGATGGCCGGGGGAGAAATTTTTGCCTTCACGGATGACGATTGCGAACCGGACCAAGAATGGATTTCACGCATTCGTCCCCTGTTTATGGACTCGATCCATCAAGCCGCGTGTGGTCCGAATTTACCGCCCGCCCCGCGAACGTGGCAAGAAGCCGTCGTCTGCGCGGCACCGGGCGCACCCAGCCACGTGATGTTGGACGATGTGGAGGCGGAACATCTCCCCGGCTGCAATCTGGTGGTGACGAAATCCGCGTTTGAAGCGGTAGGTGGCTTCGATCCGGAATTCCGAACGGCTGGCGACGATGTGGATTTTTGCTGGCGGCTGCGCGATGCCGGATTTCGGTTAGGCTTCATGCCGGGGGCGTTTGTCTGGCATTGGCGGCGGCCGTCACTGGCGGCATTTCTACGGCAGCAGCGCGGCTACGGCAAAGCGGAACGACTGCTGATGGCCAAGCATCCCGAGCGCTTCTCCCGATCCGGCGAGACTCAATGGCGAGGATTTATCTACGGCGGCGGGCCTGTGACCGTCACAGAAGATTCCATCATCTATCATGGCCACATGGGGAACGCCGGCTATCAGGCGATCAGTAACCGGATGCTGCCGCTAAGAGCGCTCGATCCAAGGTTTTCAAACCTTTTCTCCCAGACCGCGCTCCGGCTGATCCAGTTTCTCCAGCCCCGGCTCCGGGCGTGGACGCGGAATCACCGCATTCTTCTTTGGAATACGGAATTCAAACCTCAAATCGAAAGCCCGCCCGAAGATTTCCGTCTCCCTTCAGATCATGCGCTCGACCGTGAAGGGATTCTCACGCACCTCATTGAAAACGGCTGGCGGCCAGCTTCCCCTCATGCCGGCTGGGATGTCGGGAAAGGCGCGGACAAGATTCTCATCGCCATCGAAAAAGGTGACAAAGGAAGTACTCTCTTGCTTAGAATCTGGGGAAATCCACCAGAACTTCAGCGTGTGATACTCCGAGCTGGCTTGTTATGAATCTCCATTTTATCGTTCAGGGTGGCGTCTTTGGAATAATTCGCCATTACGTTGAGCAGTTTCCTGTTCCCGCTCACCAATTTACGGATGGGGCCTGACGTGGTGTAGTCATACACGACTTCATTCTTATCATTGAGGAACACGATCAAATAGCCGAAGTATTGATAACCGCCCACGTTGTAAGCCCCTTTCTGATCTCCATCGTAAGTGGTCACGAAGGGTTCGAGCAAACTTTCTGATTTTTCAGTCGGCTTGAGGCCCACTTTGAATTCCTGGGTGGAAAGAACGATGAAGTCATCCTCGGTTCTTTGATCTCTGCCAACAAAAACGATCCTGCCCTTCAGCGGAGGAAGTGCAACATCGTTGCTCTTGTTTTTCAACATCACGGTTGTCGAAATTTTCTGATCGACCAAATAATAACTATTCCCTTCATCATGACGCTTACCGATCACCACATCGATATCGAAGGGCGGGAGTACGGCGGGCAAGGTGGCGGCTTGCTCTTTGATTTTGCCTTGGGAAGCCTCGTCGAACTGGGCAAGCGGCACGGTAAATTCCTTGGCATTGTCCACCCGTTTGAAGCGCACATCCTGCCCGACCACCGAAATCAGCTCAATTTCCAAAGCCCGCCCCTTGGTGTCTTTTACCGCAAGAATCGGCCCGGCCTGCATCGCAAGACTCGCAAATAAAGATAGGATCGCGAAATAGATGCCGCATTTGCTTTGAGAACCTTTCATTACCCGAATAACAACAGAAAAATTTTTGATGTCAACTCTCTCCAACGTCTTGCGATTTTAACCTAGCCGGAATATGAACCCTCGCGATGCCGCTGCTCACCAAAGATTTTGACTACAATTTACCCCCAGAATTGATTGCCGCCCGGCCGCTTGAAGACCGCGCCGCCTCAAGAATGCTGGTGGTGCATCGTAAAGAAGGGAAAATCGAGCACCGCATGTTCCGGGATTTTCCCGAATACCTGGGAAGCGGGGATTTGCTAGTACTCAATAACACCAAGGTGATTCCCGCCCGCCTTTTCTCGGATGATGGGAAAAAAGAACTGCTCTGCCTCGATCAGCTATCAGCGCTGGAATGGCGGTGTCTGGTGAAACCGGGCAAGGCGCTGCGATTGGGAAAAACCGTCACCGTCGCGGGCATCACCGGCACCGTCACCGAGGTTTTTGAAAATGGCGATCGCCTGATCCGCTGGGATTCTTTGTTAGATCTCAATATCCATGGCCACCTCGCCCTGCCGCATTACATGGGCCGTGAAGACGAGATTCTGGATCGCGAACGCTATCAAACCGTCTATGCCGAAGAAGAAGGTGCCATCGCCGCGCCCACCGCCGGCCTGCATTTCACGCCCGAGATGTTAGAAAAGATTTCCCATGCGTTTCTAACACTTCACGTCGGCGTGGGTACCTTTAGGCCGGTGAGTGTGGAGGTGGTGGACGATCACATCATGCACTCGGAACGCTATGTGGTAAGTGCGGACACGGCCCAGCGGGTGAACGCCGCCGGGCGCGTCATCGCCGTGGGTACCACGGTGACGCGGGTGCTGGAGGCACTCGGTAAGCCGCTGCTGGAACAACGCGGAGAAACCGACATTTTTATTCATCCGCCCTATCAGTTTAGAGCAATCGATGGCTTGCTCACCAATTTCCATTTACCCCAAAGCACCTTGATCATGTTGGTGAGTGCCTTTGCGGGCAAAGATCTCGTGATGGAGGCGTATCGCCAGGCGGTGGCGGAACGCTATCGATTTTTCAGCTATGGCGATTGCATGTTGCTGATCTAAGGGGAAATCTCCGTGCCGATGAAAATGATCTCATGGAACGTGAATGGCATCCGTGCCACGATTGGTAAAGGCTTGGGCGACTTCGTCTCTGCGGAGAGGCCTGATATCCTATGCCTACAGGAAACCAAGGCGCGGCCGGAGCAAGTGCAACTCCCCTTGGAACTCGGTGGCTATCATGGTTTCTGGGACTCCGCGCAAAAGCCCGGCTACTCGGGAGTGGCGGTGTTCACCAAAGAAAAGCCGCTGGATGTGCGGGTGGGGCTGGGCATCGATGAGCATGACACGGAAGGCCGCGTGCTCAGCTTGGAGTATCCTGATTTTTTCCTCGTCAATGTTTACACCCCGAACGCGCAGGATGGTCTCAGGCGCTTGCCCTACCGTATCAGCTGGGACACCGCTTTCCGTCGTCACGTCGCAGAGTTGGCCAAGACCAAACCAGTGGTTTTTTGCGGAGATCTGAATGTAGCGCATCAGGAAATCGATCTCGCACGACCGAAGGACAACCGCTTTTCCGCAGGATTTTCCGATGAGGAAAGGGCGAGCTTCAGCGAACTCCTCAACGCGGGATTCACAGATACATTCCGCCATTTTTATCCAGACAAACGCGATGCCTACTCATGGTGGTCCTTCCGGGGCGGCGCACGGGATCGCAACGTGGGATGGAGGATTGATTACTTCGGGGTTTCCACTTCATTCATGGGCCGGGTGAGCGATGCGCTGATCATGCCGCATGTGACCGGCTCGGACCACTGCCCGGTGGGGGTCACGCTGGCTTGAGCCATCCTCATTTCAGAGGCGTTTCTTTGGCGGGCGGAATGAATTGGGTGCAATTCCGAATGAATTCAGCGCTCCAACTGGCTCTTGACACTGCGCTTTACGCGCTTCTGTTGGAGAATGAAATTTATCATCGCCCTCGCCGTTTGTAGCCTTTTATCGGTTTCATGCTCCAGTTTGCCTCGGCCCGGGCCTGCGTTGGTGGGTTCATCTCCCGCAGAGGCACGCGCCGCGCTCCAGCGATCTGCCGCCGCTCATGGTGACCCATGGGAGAGATATCGGAAGGTTGAGGTTTCCTACGATGGCGAGTGGACGACGATTGCCACCAAGATCCAACCTATCATCACCAATCCAGAGTTTCGGAAAAGTTCGGAAGAAATCTATCAGCCCCGGAGCGGTAACGTCCGCCAACTCCATCGCGGCCCGAGTGGTGTGAAAGAAGTCATCCGAGTGCGTCCGGCGAGAACGGAAGTGAAATTCAATGGTAAGCGCTCCGATGATCCCGAGGTCAATGGGGCTGCCGCTCTGGTTGCGGATGCCTACACCGTTTTCTTATTCGGTCCATCGTGGTTGCTGGCCAATGGACGGGATTTTTCGTTGCTGCCTGATGCCACTTGTGAAGGTGAGGCTTGCCACCTTGTGATCGGGCGGGTGGTGCCGGGTTTTGGAAATTCTGCGGATGACCATTTCGTCGCGTGGGTCAGTAAAAAGAGCGGCCTGCTCAGGCGCTTTCAATTTTCTCTCAATGGCATGGAGTCCACCCGGGGGGCCGATGTGGATGTGGTGTTTTCCGATTACCGAACGGCTGCCGATGGTTCCGTTTGGCCCGGACATTTCGTCGAGCGGATCCAGCGGCCCATTCTCGCAAAGGCGCACGATTGGCGGATGACATCGCTGGCGCTGGATGGCCGCGTCGTTTTCAGGGATCGCTGACCTTCGATTCTGGCTCAGCGCCCTGCCGGCTCTTGGTCGGGCGGAATGAATTCCGCGCTCTGATGCACGAGGAGCACGATCTCTCCCTTTGCTGTGTGGGCTTTGAAATGAGCCAGGACTTCGGCTGCGGTGCCACGGTGATAGGTCTCAAATTTCTTGGTGAGCTCGCGCGCGACGCAGGTGCGGGCTGCGGGATTGATCTCAGCTAGAATCTCCAAGGTGGAGAGGATGCGATGGGGAGACTCGAAGAAAATCCCGGTTTCGCCAGACTCCAGAGCCGCGTTCAGGGCACTGCGGCGCTTGCCTGATTTCACCGAGAGAAACCCACCGAAACGAAAGACGTGGCAGGGAAATCCAGAGCCGATGAGAGCGGTAATGACGGCGGAAGGACCGGGTAAAACTTCCAATGGAGTGTTGGAATCGATGCAGGCTTGGACGAGACGGTAGCCGGGATCTGAAATGCCCGGCATGCCGGCATCACTGATGACGGCGATGGTTTCACCCGCTCGCGCAGCAGCGATGAGTTCGGGCGCGCGGCGGGCTTCATTATGCTCGTGGAGCGAGATGAGAGGTTTCCCCGAGATGCCGTGGTGAGCTAA
>Ga0105048_10011644_pt1 | contig 13852 bp, 20 predicted proteins | sample MAT05_FD_78382 | JGI IMG/M metagenome (GOLD analysis project Ga0105048, IMG submission 78382) | Freshwater microbial communities from Lake Fryxell liftoff mats and glacier meltwater in Antarctica - MAT-05 | ecosystem: Environmental > Aquatic > Freshwater > Ice > Liftoff microbial mat | place...
GCCGCGTCATGCAGCGGCTTCAGCGTGCGCACCAGCTGCGCCGTCTGCCCGTCCGGCACCGACACAATGTTGCGCTTCGAATAGCCCTCAATGGCGTCGGCGTTCACTTCCGGCACCACCAGCGGCACCTGTGGGTCCATCCGGAACGCGCGCGAGGTGTCGATCACCACGCAGCCCGTGGCCGAGATCGACGCGCCATATTTGCGCGCGGGCGCATCCCCTGTAGCCATGATGCACACATGGACCTTGGTGAAATCGAACTCGTCGACATCCTTCGCCTTCAGGATCGAGTCGCCATAGCTGATCTCCGAGCCCATCATTTTGCGCGAAGCCAGCGCGGTCACGTTCGCGACCGGAATGCCGCGCTCGGCCATGATGCTCAGGATCTCGCGTCCAACCATGCCGGTTGCCCCGAGAACTGCGACCTTTGGCGCCATCGAAATACTCCCTGCCGGCAAAGCGCCGGTCGTCATGTCGTCACATTCTCGCGGTTACTTCGCCGCAACGCCCCGTCGCGACTCATATGGTAGCGGCATCCGCGTCGATTGAGGGGGCCAGTAGCGTCTAATGGGCGTGCGGCTTGGGCGCCAGCCCCCGCATGATGATGCAAACCAGCGCGGCCCGCGCTTGCAGGAGACGACATGTCCAACATTGCCGCCATCGTCCGGCGCTATGTGGAACACTACAACGCCAACGACGTCGACGGCATGCTCGAATGCTGCGCCGATGATGTGGTCTTCGAAACCGTCAGCAATCCCGGCGGCGCGATGCGCCTCAATGGCAAGGACGAGATGCGCGAAGTGATCGAGGCAACCACCCGCGCCTTCCGCGAGCGCAGGCACGAACTCGTCAGCATCCTGGTCGATGGCGAGAAAGCCGCCGCAGAAACGGTGTTCTCCGGCGTTGCGGCGGCCGAACTGGGCAATTACGTCCGGTCCGGTGAGCATGTCTCGATCCGTGGGGCGACCTTGTTCGAAACCCGCGACGACAAGCTCACCCGAATCTGCGACTACAGCTGAAGGCTAGAAAGGCCAGAAGAACTGGCCTCTGAGCGCTCGCGTCACCCGCGCATCGCTAGGCCGCTTCGGCGCCGGGTTCTCCCGCAGTGTCCTGCGCCCTGCCTTGATTATGTCGAACGCAAAGAACAGCCCGATGATGGTCGGGATCAATACGACGCCCCAGAAGATCTTGCGCTTCGCCGGTGTGCGGATCGCCTCCGCTGCAATCGCCGCCGGGTCACTGGCCAGCGCTGCAAGCTCGATCCCGTCTTCTCCGGCAAACCCGCACAGGATCGACTGGCCCTCGTGGGCGTAGAAGGCGAACCGCCCCGCCTGTTTCCCGGCCAGACGCGCGCGAATGGCCTGGTCCGCCACCACCTTTTCGATCGTCACCGGCCTGCGCTTGTTCTGGCTGAACGTCACGAAAGCCCAAGACGTACCCGTCTGCCCGGCCTCCGCGACAATCTCTGACGCCGGGCCCAGCTCTTCAACCTGGCCCTCGATCATCCTCAGCGCCATCGCAAGCTCCGCCCACCTTGCGAGGCTATCTCTCGCTCCACACCGCCATCTCGTTGCCGCCCGGTTCGCGGAAATGAAAGCGTCGTCCTCCCGGAAAGCTGAATGGCGGCTGCGTGATCACGCCGCCTGCCAGCTTCACGGCCTTTTCCGCGTCCGCCAGGTCGTCCGTCTTCAGTATGACCAGCGGCGGCTTCAGCACATCGTCGGCGCTGGAGAATACCCCGCCATCAATCCCCGCATTTGCCAGCGCCTGATAATCTGGGCCGTAGTCCGCGAAAGTCCAGCCAAAGGCCTTCGCCATGAACCCCGTTGTCGCTCCGATATTGCGGCTGGCGAACTCCACATAGTCGATCTTAAGCTGGCTCATCATCCGCCTCCCTGCCGCTTTGGTGTTCACGATTTGTGCTATACGTCCGCGGGGGAAGCAAGAAAATCCGCGCGTTCGGTTGTGGCATTTCCACCAGTGGGGCGGAAGAAGCGGCTGGTTTCGGCGGGATCCGGAACCAATTCTCCCGCCAGCGCTTTGGGTATCAGGCTCCCGGAGAATTCTTTGGGCATAAAGCTCCTGGAGATTTCATGTCCCCCCAATCCAATACAATCGCAACGACGGGCCACTGGAAGTTCTCCCAGATCATCAGCCTGTCGTTCGTAAGCCTTATCCTGCTTGCAGCATTCATAGGCGTCGTCGGCGCAGACAATACGCTCATGTCTGACGGCGTCGTTCAGACCTCGATGTCATCGCCAGGTGCCCTTTGACACGCAGGCGTAGCGCGCTCAATCCATGGTTCAAACTCGGAATGCAGTCCTGGATGCTCGGCATCGAGGCCTCCTCCGTCATTGCCGCGCGCGTCCTGAAGATATCCGCAGGCGGCGTCGCCGCGCAGCGTGAATGGGACCTGATGATTGCCGAGAAGATCGAGGCCGGCGCGCAGCTTCAAACCAAGCTCGCCAAACTCGGGGGCAATGCACCGCCCGCAACTGCGGTCGCAGCAACGCTTCGCCACTACCGCAAGAAGGTCACCGCCAATCGCGTGCGCCTGTCGCGCTAGCGTCAGGCCCGTTTAGAGCTGCTTGAGAATGGCGTCCGTCATCTGGCGCGTGCTCATTGACCCGCCAAGATCTGCCGTTCGTGCGCCGTTCTGCAGCGCAATATCAACCGCCGCGAAAATACGGTCGGCAATATCGGGCCGATTGAGGCTCCAGCGCATGACCATCTCCAGCGACAGGATTGCGGCGATCGGGTTGGCGATGCCTTTGCCTGCAATGTCCGGCGCCGACCCGTGCACCGGCTCGTAAAGCCCGGGTACGCCCGGCTCGCCCAGCGAAGCGGACGGCAGCATGCCGATCGAACCCGTCAGCATCGACGCCTCGTCCGAAAGAATGTCGCCAAACAGGTTGTCTGCCAGCAGAACGTTGATGTCCTTGGGCGCGCGCACCAGGTGCATCGCAGCGGCATCGGCAAGCATGTGATCGAGCTGCACATCGGAATACCGTTCCGCATGGAGCTTCGTCACTTCCTCGCGCCACAGCAGGCCTGAATCCATCACGTTCGATTTCTCGCATGACAGCACGCCTGCGAACCTGGAGTTGCGCCGGCGTCCACGCGCCAGATCGAACGCCCGCGCCGCCACGCGGCGGATCTCGCTCGTCGTATAGCTCTGCGTATCCACACCTCGCCGCTCGCCATTGGGCAGCGTTTCGATCGTTTTCGGCTGGCCGAAATAGACGCCCGAAGTCAGCTCCCGCACGATCATGATGTCGAGGCCCTCGACCAGCTCCGGCTTCAGCGCCGATGCGCCCGCCAAGGCAGGGAAGCAGAACGCGGGGCGCAGGTTGGCGTAGACGTCCAGCTCCTTGCGGATGCGCAGCAGGCCCGCTTCCGGTCGCTTGTCGCGCGGCACGCCGTCCCATTTGGGGCCGCCCACCGCGCCCATCAGGATCGCGTCCACCTCTCGTGCGCGCGTCATCACCTCGTCGGTCAGCGGCGTGCCGAAATTGTCATAGGAAACGCCGCCGAAGAACGCCGATTCAATCGCAAGATCCGGCGCCACATGGGCCGCCACGCGGCGGGCTTCCTCGGTCACTTCCGGGCCAATGCCGTCGCCCGGCAGCAGCAGCAGGGTTTGCGTGGTCGTGGTCATGCGCGCATCCATCTCAGGTTGCGCGCGTCTTAGGCCTTTTCCGGACGCCGCGAAACCCGTGTTGCGCCAATATCCATCGTCGCTTTGGCCACTTCGCCGATGACCCCGCGCAGCCAGGCCAGCACCGGGTCTGTCGCCCGCACCTGGCTCCAGACAAGCGTCAGGTCGAGCCCGGTATTGGGAAACGGCGGCTCCTTCAGGATCAGCCCGAACTGTTCGGCAAATCGGCTGGCGAACACGCGGCTCTGCGTCGTCGCCATGTCGGTCTGGGATACCGCCGCCAGAGCCGCGATGAAGTGCGGCGTCACCAGCGCGATCCGGCGCTGCACGCCGAACTTCGCCAGTTGCGCGTCAAGGTCCGATCCCGCATCGCCGAATATCGAAATGCCGACATGGTTCACTCGCGCGTAGTCCTCCACGGTCCACGTCCGCTTCGCCATCGGATGGCCCTTGCGCAAGACAAGCGCGAGTCGGTCGCCCGCATAGGTCTGGCTGCGCGATCCCGGAGGCAGCGGCGTGGTCGACGTCGCAAATACGAGATCGATTTGTCCCGTCTCGACCCGCTCGATGATGCTGGGGCTGTAATTCTCGAAGCGGATGTCGATGCCCGGCGCCTCCCGCGCCAGCCGCGCCATCAAGGGCGGCGCCAGCAGCAGCGTGTGCGTGTCGAGCCCCACGATGCGAACCGTGCGCTGTGTCTTTGCCGGATCGAACCCCGGCTCGCGAAACACCGCCTTCACGTGGTCCAGCGCCGTGATCAGCTGCGCCGACAATTGCTGGCCACGCGGGCTCAGCGCGTATCGCCCGCCCGGCACACGCACCAGCAGCGGATCGCCGAGCACCTCCCGCAGTCGCGCCAGCGCCCGGCTCATCGCGGGCTGGCTCAGCCCCACATCCTTCGCCGCCTCGCTGACATTGCGCCGCTTCAGCAGCGCCTCCAGCGCCGGGAGCAGGTTGAGATCGAGCCCAGATAGATGCACTTCGCGCATATCAATAATACCAACTATGCATTTCTGCTATGATCGTGCGGCGCGTATGTTGCTGTCAACGGCAAAGGACACAGCAATGAACCCGCCCACCAACCTGATCACCGTCTTCGGCTATGGCCCCACCGGCAAGGCGACGGTCGATCTCCTCCACGCCCGCGGGCAGGCCGTCCGCGTCGTCCAGCGCAAGCGCCCGGCCGATCTTCCGCCCGGCGTCGCGTTCATGGCCTGCGACGTCCTCAAGGCCGACGACGTGAAACGCGCCATCGCGGGCGCATCGCAAGCGGTCGTCGCCATCGGCTTCGAATATACCGGCAAGATCTGGAAGGCTGCCTGGCCCAAGGCGATGTCCAACCTGCTCGCCGCTGCCGAAGCTGCCAACATCCGCGTCGTTCAGATCGACAACATGTACATGTACGGCCCGCAAGACGCGCCGCTGCACGAAGACATGCCGCTCACATCCTACGGCGTGAAACCCGCCGTCCGCGCAAACGTCACCCGCCTATGGCAGAAGGCGGCGCGCGAAGGCCGTGTGCGGTGGGCAGCGCTGCGCGCGCCAGACTTCTACGGCCCCGGCGTCCGTAACTCCCACATGGGCGACACCGGCCTTGTCCCCGTTGCGCAAGGCAAGCCCGCCCAGCTCCTGATGGCGCCCGACTTGCCCCACGCTTTCGCCTACGTGCCCGACATCGGCCGCGCCGCCGTCAGCCTGCTGGACGCACCGGACGATGCCTTCAACCAAGTCTGGCACGTGCCGTGCGCGTCCGCGCTCACCCCGCGACAGATGCTGCAGGTCGGCGCAGACGCTGCCGGTGTGAAACTGAAAGTGATGGCGCTGCCATCCTTCGTGCTCCAGCTGCTCGGCTTGTTCGTTCGGCCCATGCGCGAGCTGTCCGAAATGCGCTTCACCTGGAACCGCCCCTATCAGGTCGACGCAACCAAATTCGGACGCCGCTTCTGGTCAGACGCAACGTCGTTCGAAGTCGGCATCCCCGCCGCCATCCGCAGCTATCCTGCTGCCGAACCCGCAAGATCAAAAGAGAGCAGGGGACAAACCCCCGCCACCACCGCCGCCCGATAAGATCACAAGATCACGGGCGTTCCTCCCCACCCGGCAGGCGGCTATGCTCCGCCTGCCGGCAATGGGAGTCGCGGATGAAGCTGTTCAATTTCGACTACAAGGAAAAGCCGCTGGCCTCTACGGGCCGGTTCGCCTCCCGCCTGCTGGTCAACATTTTCGCTGCTTTCGTGCTGGTGCTGATCGCGCTGGGCGTTGGCATGTGGGGCTACACCTCGACCGAACACATGGCGCCGATCGACGCTTTCCTGAATTCGGCGATGCTGCTGGGCGGCATGGGCCCCGTCGCGCCCGAACTTCACACCGAAGCCGGCAAGCTCTTCGCCGGCGTTTACGCCCTTGGCTGCGGTCTTGTTCTGGTGCTGGTCTCCGGCATCGTCCTCGCGCCGGTCTTCCATCGCGTGCTGCATGCCCTGCACGTGCAGGACGACGAGACCTAGGGCGTCACGGGGGGCTCGACGATTTCCGCCGCCGGCGCGCCGCCGTCCATTCGCGTCAGCGCATCCTTCGCCTGCGTCGAGCCAGCCGAAACCGCGCGCTCATACCAGCTGCGCGCCTTCTTTGCGTCCTGCATGTAAGCGTCCTGCTCGTACATCTCGGCCACCGCGACCATCGCCTCGACATTCCCGCCGCGCGCGGCCCGCTCCATCATCATCAGTCCGGAGTTGGGCTGCAGCTTGTAGCCTTCAATGCCATAGGCCTTGCGCCGCCCCACCCACATCAGCGCTTCGGGCAGGCCCTGGTCGGACGCCGCCTCCATGTCCTCGAAGCCGCCCTGCTGCAGCATGAAGTCGTGGCTCGCAATGCGCTCCACCGCACGGCGGTGCAGCGCCCACGGATTACCCGCATCTGCCAGCTCGTCGAGCTTGAGCGGATCACGGGACGCCATCGCCGCATCGAACGCCGGCTTCAACGAGGCCAGCTTGTCGGCTTCCGCCTTGTCCTTGGCTGCTTCAGCGATCGCCCGGGGGTCGAGCGCCGCGATCGCTTTCGTCACCGCCTCCTCGGCAGTCGGCCCGTCCACGGCCTCGCCGCATGCAGACAGCGCCAGCAGTAAAGCCGCGGCGGAGAATGTGCGCATCATGACAGCCATGGCTGAGACAACCTCCGCCTCTCCTCGAACGCGCCGATTTCGCTCGCATGCTGCAGCGTCTCACCGATATCGTCGAGGCCCGCCAGCAGGCTTGCCTTGCGGCCCTGGTCGATGTCGAAGCCATGCACCTTGCCGTCCGGCGCCGTCACAGTCTGCGCGGCGAGGTCGATGTTGAACACATGGTTCGGCCCGCCCGCCTGCGTCATCAGCTGGTCGACCACATCGCGCGGCAGAACGATCGGCAGCAGGCCGTTCTTGAAACAGTTGTTATAGAAGATATCGGCAAAGCTCGGCGCGATTACAACGCTTAGGCCCTGATCGAGCAACGCCCACGGCGCGTGCTCGCGCGAGGATCCGCAGCCGAAATTCTCCTTCGCCAGCAGGATCGAGGCGCTGGCGTAGGCCGGCTTGTTCAGCACGAAGTCCGGATTGGGCGATCCGTCTGCATTCGTCTTGAAATCATAGAACAGTCCCTTCGCCAGTCCCTCGCGTGAGACGGTCTTCAGGAACTGCTTCGGAATGATCTGGTCCGTGTCGACATTGGCGATCGGCAACGGCGCAGCGGTTCCGGTGAGGTGCGTGAACGGTTTCATGGGGTCGATATAGAGTAGCGCGCCGCGAATTGGGAGTAGCAATAGCGCCCTGATCGGGCTTACGCGTCCGCCGAAATGACCAGCGTCGGCACGCCCATCGTTCCGTCGCGCACCGTGAACACCTTGGTTCCCGTCCGCCGCCCGGACCGGATCGATGTCACGGCAAAATTGGCGGACAGCAGGCGTTCATGCGCCGCCGCGATATCCGCCGCGATCCAGGTAAGGCCCCACAGCTTGTCCGGCTGGTTGCCCGGACCGGCCGAAATCTTGTGCGCCAGTTCCACCGTGATGCCCCCAACGCGGAAGAACATCAGGCGCATGTCCCAATCAGGATTTGACCGGTCGAGCGCCAGCCTCAAACCAAGGCGCGCGCCGAAGGTCGCAACTGCCCGGTCAGGATTCGCCGTGTTGATCACGACATGGGCCAGCGCCGTCATCGCATCGGGGCCAGCCGGCTTGTACACCAGCGGGTCGGACGCCTTGCGCTGCAGGACGAAGGCGCGCACACCATGCGTCGCCTGTTCGTCGAGCCGGAAACGCGACCAGTAGCGCGCCTGGCCGGAATAGGGATCGACGCTTTCGCCCGGCATGATCTCATCCGGCTTCAGCGCGCGGCGATCGAAGGCGGCGCGATCATCCACCAGGTTGTCCGATCCGAAGACAAGCGACTTCAGGCCCGCGCCATCCTGCTCGATCATCGAATGCAGACGGCGGGCGAGGGGGCCGCCACCTTGCGGCGCCATGATCTCCAGCGCGGTGTTCTCGAGCTGGAAGATGACGGTCGCGGACCCGCCCGGATCGCTCGACCGCCAGTCCGGTTCCCGGCCCAGCAGCGCCGAATAGGCATGCTCGGCCTCGTCGAGCGACGTGCGGACAATCAGGACGTGGTCGAGGCCGGTGATCATCTGGGTCCGTCGCTAAGCCGTGCGAAACGACTCAAGGGTCCGCTTCTGGGAACCATCCTTCGCAAAATTGTCATCCGCAAGCCAGTGGCCCAGCGCCGCATGCAGCGCCGGCCATTCCGCGTCGGTGATGGAATACCAGGCGGTGTCGCGCGACTGGCCCTTGGTCACCATGTCGTTCCGGAAGATGCCCTCGAAGACAAACCCAAAGCGCTCCGCCGCCCGTTTGGAGGCAAGGTTCTGCTCATTGCACTTCCACTCATAGCGGCGATAGCCAAGGTCGAAGACATGCCCCGCCATCAGCGCCAACGCCTCGGTTGCCTCGGGCGTCCGCCTCAGCCTGGGGCCAAAAGCAACGCAGCCAATTTCCGCGCTGCCATGCGCCTGGCGAATGCGCATGTAGGACGCACTCCCCAGGACATCGCCTGACCCTGCGGAGCGAATGGTCATCGTGCGCCAGCCCTCTTTTTCGTGGGCCCAGCCAAGGAATGTCTCAAGCGCTGCGGGCGTTTCGAATGGTCCGACAGGCATGTATGTCCAGATATCGGCGTTCGACGCGCCGCTCACCGCGTCGACCAGCCCGGCGCCATGCTGCGACCAGTCCAGCGGCTCAAGCCGCACCCGCCTGCCGGTCAGCGTCTCCAGCCCGGGCGTCGGCCGCTTCGTCCAGTTCGAAAGATCGCTCATGCGCCCGATTACGGCCGCGTCAGGCGACCCGCAAGCTCGCCCTGTTGAACGATAGCTAGCTCAGGATTTATCCCCCGGCCGCTCTGGGCGGGCCTTCGCAGAGGCGTCATCCTGGCCAATCGCCGGATTGTTGAGGCGGTCGGCGGGGGGCAGGGCATCGTCCCAGCCCAGCTTGTTCTTCAACTGCGCTAGCCCGAACATCACCACCAGCACGATCCCGGTCGTCAGCACCGCGATCGTGTAGGCGCCGCTCCCGCAGGCCACCCCGATCGCCGCCGCCGTCCACACCCCGGCGCCCGTCGTAAGCCCGTGCACCTTTGATCCCGACTGGAAAATGATCCCGGCCGCAAGGAAGCCCGCTCCCGCCGTCACCGCCTCGATGATGCGGATCGGATCGCCCGTCGCCGGCTGCTCGATGGCGCGGATGTGCTGGTAGAGCTCCCACGAAACCAGCGTGAACACGCAGCTGCCATGGCGACGAGAATGTGGGTCCGGATACCCGCGTCATGCCGCCCCAGCTCCCGCTCCAGCCCGATCAACCCGCCCAGCAGGCAAGCCAGCCCCAGCCGGATGGCGATCACCCATTCGGGCGTCCAACTCCTCCACGAGGCGACGAAGATTGATGTCTCGTCCATGCAGGACGTGAGATAGCGCGCCGGGGTTGCGCGGAAACAGGATGAAACAGCTTTCGCGCCCGCGTGGATTTGCTGCGCCCGCTCTGATTCCCCGCGCGCGAGGATGTGCCGAACCCGGCAAATTTCATCGATCTCTGGCAGGCGATCTCAACCATGCTGCGCTAGGATTTGAATCGAGTTCGAGACGAGCTGCGATCTCGTCCAACGGGTAGCCCAATCCTGTCGCGAAGTTCAGGAACAGCTGCACAGAAGACACACTCGACCATCCAACCGCGCTCAATCTGAATGCGGGTTCAGGCTGATGGCAAAAGCGTTCCTACATGAAGGTGGTCCGTATGCGGTTCGCCGCAATCGGGTCCAACTCGCGCCAGTCTTGTCTGGCGTGATGCTCGCAACGGAACCGCTCACACGGTCCGCACATTCAACTGAAGGCCCCAGCCAAGAAGGGCGGATTGATATGAGCACCCACCTCTCTCCCGCCCAAGCCGAGGCCGTGAAGGCCTACTGGTACCCGCAGCAGCATCGCGCGTACTGGCTTGCCGACGTGATTGTCCACGCCGTGGGCATCGTGCTCGCCATCGTCGGGTGCATCGTCCTCGTCTCCACCGCCGCCACCTCAGGCAGCGTGAAGCTCACCGCCGCGCTGGTGATCTACTCCGCCGGCCTCCTCGCCATGCTCGGCTGCTCGGCGCTCTACAACTCCAACACCAACGAGAAGATCAGCCGCGTTCTGGAACGGCTCGACCTGTCCGGTATCTTCCTGATGATAGCTGGTTCTTACACGCCGTTCATGCTGGCCAAGCTCGATGGCCCCCTGGCATGGACCGTCCTGGGCGTCGTCTGGCTGGTCGCGCTGGCGGGAATCGCCATGAACCTGCTGGTTCGCCGCAACGCTCCCCGTCTCTACATCATGCTGTACCTCGGCCTCGGCTGGGCGGTTCTGACGATCATCGACCGCCTGATCCACGCCATGTCCCCGGTCGGCCTCGCCCTGCTGGCGGCGGGCGGCATCCTCTACACGATCGGCGTCGTCTTCCACGTCAACAAGAAGCTGCCCTTCAGCTCCGCCATCTGGCACGGCTTCGTCGTCGCCGCCGCCTCTTGCCACTTCGCAGCGATCTATCTCGACATCGCCGCCGTCCCGATCATCTGAGCCGGGCAGGCTGATGAACAACACGGGGCCGGGTAGCGATGTCCGGCCTCCTGCTTTTGGGCTCTTGCCTTGCCCTCTTGGCTTGAAAGTCGGCCTGCCTTAAGCCTCCCGCCATGGATGGAAATGAACTCGTAAGGCTCGCCCGGCAGCTCTATGTCGACCAGCTGGTCGGCTTCCTGCGCAACCAGTTCGCAAGGTATCCCGGCGGCGCGGCGGAGGTCACCACCACGCGCCCCTCCAATCCCGATCTCTATGGCGCCCATTATCGCGTCGATTTCGTCACCGGCGTCCAGGCAAACGCCAACGGCTCCGTCGTCGTCGAACTCATCCCGGACAACCAGCTGGCGTTCGAGCCCATCACCGGCACGGCGGGCTCGACGCGCGTGCGCCTTGAAAAGCTCAACTGGGACGACATCGAGATCACCCACGATCTCACGCGCGATCTGGCGCCCCTGCTGCAGCCATGGTTCGACCAATGGTACGATCCCGACAGCAAGCGCGTCTCCGCTCCCGGCCAGCCGCCGCCGGACGTTATCCACTCGCTCGGCGTCTATCCCGGCGCGCTGGTCATCGATTTCGGAACCGCATCCCCCGACGCGTTCTGGAGCCTCGTCACCATCCTGCGCGACGCCGGCGCGAAACAGCTCACCGCCCGCGCCACGCGACAGACCGCGCCCTAGGTTTTCTTTGGCTAGTAAATTGGGAAAGGCTGCGCCTATTCCATCGACAGGATCACCGACCGCACAGTCGGATAGATCTGGTTCTGCCACTTGCGGCCCGAGAACACGCCGTAATGGCCCACGCCCGGCTGCAGGTGATGGCTACGCAGGTGCGGCCGCAGCTTGGTCGCCAGTTCATGTGCGGCGGCCGTCTGGCCAACAGCGCAGATATCATCGCGCTCGCCCTCAACCGTCAGGATCGCGGTCTTGGTGATCTTCGTGCAGTCGACCACTTCGCCCCGGTGCTTCAACCGGCCCAGCGGCAGGCGCATTTCCTGGAACACCCAGGCCACCGTCTCGATGTAGAATTCCTCGGAGAGGTCCAGCACGGCGAAATACTCGTCGTAGAAGGTCTTGATCTTCTCCGCCTCGTTGTCCTCGCCCTCCACCAGATGCCTGAACAGCGTCTTGTGCTGCTCAAGATGGCGCTCCGGGTTCATCGAGAGGAACGCCGTCAGCTGCATGAAGCCGGGATACACGCGCCGTCCCCAGCCCGGCAGCGGGAAGGGCACGGTGGAAATCAGGTTCTGCTTGAACCACTCGATCGGATGGTCCGTGGCAAGTTTGTTCACGGCTGTCGGGTTGATACGGCAATCGATCGGCCCGGCCATCAGCGTCAGTGAAGCCGGCGTGCACGGATGCTTCCGCTCACTCATCACCGCCGTCGCCGCCAGCGCCTGCACACAAGGCTGGCACACCGCCACGATGTGCGCGCCCAGTCCCAGGTGCTCCATGAACTTGATCAGGTAGTCGACATAGTCCTCGAAGCCGAACCGGCCCTGCACCAGCGGCACGTCGCGCGCGTTCTTCCAGTCCGTGATGTAGACGTCATGATCCTGCAGCATGGTCTTCACCGTGTCGCGCAGGAGCGTTGCAAAGTGGCCGGACAGCGGGGCGACGATCACCACCTTGGGCTGCGGCGCGTCGATGTCCTTCCGGAAGTGCAGCAGGCGGCCGAACGGCAGGTCGAGCGCGGTCTCCTCGACCACCAGCGACTCGCGGTTCTCCACCATCACCGACTTGATGCCGAAGGGCTCGGATACGTGCGTCAGCTTGGCGCGGCTCGCCATCTCCAGGGCGGCCATCATCTGGCGCATGCCCAAGGTGTCGCCCGCGCCATTCAGCGTCGGTCTCATCTGGAGGGCGGCCAGTGCAGCAGCGCGAAACGGCGCTGAGGCCTGCATCTGGGCCTCGTAAATGTGGTACCACATATCCAGGCGCGCTCTATTCTTAGGCAGATGCGAGATCACTAACGCTCCTTAAAGAAGCCTAGCTCCACACATGTTGCACTGCGGCATACGATTGCATAGACACATTAAGGGCAAGGAAAGTGCCGTCATGGCGGGCGCTAAACTCACGATTTCGAGCAGGAACTACTCGTCCTGGTCGCTGCGGGCCTGGCTGTTTTGCCAGCTGGCGGAGCTTAAACTCGAGGTCGAGAGCGTTTCGACGGACGATCCGGGCAACCGGGCCGAACTCCTCCTCCTCTCGCCGACGGTCCTGACGCCCCGTCTGGAACACAAGGGCGCCAGCATCTGGGACACTTTCGCCATTGCGGAGTATCTCGAAGAGGAATTCCCGAAAAAGGGTCTTCTGCCGCTCGAGACCAAGGCGCGTGCGCATTCCCGCTCCATCATCGGCGAGATGCACGGCGGCTTCTACAACATGCGTTCCGCCCTGCCGATGAACCTGCGCGCCCGTTATCCCGGCTTCCGCGTCTTCACCGGTGCCAAGGGCGATATCCGTCGTGTGCTGACGATCTGGGGCGAATGCTTCGAAAAATATGGCGGCCCCTGGCTGTTCGGCGATCATCCGACTCTGGCCGACGCCATGTACGCCCCGGTGTGCACCCGCTTCGTCACCTATGACGTGGCGCTCGAAGGCAAGGCCGCTGAATACCGCGACCGGATCATGTCCTGGGCCCCGATGCAGCAGTGGATCGAAGAAGCCAAAGCCGAACCCATCGAAATCGAAGAACTCGACATCGAGTTCTAGGTCTTCGATGCGGAGCAGCCAGCACCACAAGCCCGCGCCTCGTCCTTCGACAGGCTCAGGATGAGGCGCTCTCTCGCCAGCGGTGCAGTAGGCCTCATCCTGAGCCCGTCGAAGGACGAGGCCGTGCTTACAGCGGCCAGGTCAAAGCGCTTAGTCGGACCCACCGTGCGAATCAGAAAAATCTTCACCCACAATCTCAAGGCGCTCGCCTCTGGAATTGTGGGAAACGCCAAAAATCTGCATCCCGCGTTTTCCCCGGGTCGCTCCACCTGACGTAGTCTCTGCGCCATGACACCGGCGCGACCTCACGCACATGGCCTTGCAAGCCCTTCGCCTCTGCATCGTTTGATGCA
>Ga0105048_10011646_pt1 | contig 13850 bp, 14 predicted proteins | sample MAT05_FD_78382 | JGI IMG/M metagenome (GOLD analysis project Ga0105048, IMG submission 78382) | Freshwater microbial communities from Lake Fryxell liftoff mats and glacier meltwater in Antarctica - MAT-05 | ecosystem: Environmental > Aquatic > Freshwater > Ice > Liftoff microbial mat | place...
ACTTCAAAAAGGTCAACGACACCCATGGCCATGTCATGGGCGACCGGGTGTTACAGGCGTTGGGCGAAGTGCTGAAAAGCTGCATACCGCCCCATTCTTCTGCCAGTGTGGCGCGCTACGGGGGTGAAGAATTTGCCATGCTGGTGCCTGCCACTACCCCGGACGAATGCCTCAAGCTGGCTGAGGTGGTGCGCACCCGTACCAAGGCACTGAAAGTTCGTGACCGGCGTACCCAGGCGGTGGTGCTGACAGTCACCATTTCTTGCGGGCTGGCTTTGCAACAGACCGGCGAAGACGCGCACAGTTTGACCGCCCGTGCGGATGCGGCTCTGTACCAATCCAAGCAGGACGGTCGCGACCGTGTTACCTGCGCGTGAGCTGACTGGCCGGCGTTGCAGGTGCCGCAGCGGTAGCATCTGCGGAAGCGGCGGAAACTGCGGGGGCAGGCGGCGCAACTTGCGCCCAGGGGCCAGCGGGCACGGGCACATCAACCGGCACGCGCGGCGTGCCAATCGGCGCGGTGGCTTGACCCAGACGCACCGCCGCCATGTCTTGCTCACTGGGGTATTGGCCCAGCAGCCAGTAGTCAAAGGCGCGCCGCGCAATGGGCGCGGCTGAAGTCGAGCCAAAGCCGGCGTTTTCAACAATCACGGCCAGCGCAATTTTCGGGTCGTCCGCAGGAGCGAAGGCGATGTACAGCGAATGGTCGCGCTTGCGCTCTTCCGTGCGGGTGGCGCTGTAGCGCTCGTTTTTACCCAGCGACACGGCCTGCGCGGTACCGGTTTTGCCACCACTCAGGTAGCCCGCCCCGGCAAATACGTAGCGTGAGGTGCCGCTTTGGGTCACCCCCACCATGGCTTGGCGAATGACCTGGATGTTTTCGGGCTTGAAGCCCAAGTCGATGGCAGGCTCGGCTTTGAGCGGTGTGATGGCGCGGCTGCGCGCATCCTGTGTGGCCATCACCAGCTTGGGCTGGTGCTTGATGCCCCCATTGGCCACGATGGCGGTGGCCTGCGCCAGCTGCAGCATGGTGAAGCTGTTGTAACCCTGGCCAATCCCCAGCGAAATGGTTTCACCGGCATACCACTTTTGCTGGTCGGCGCGCTTGTAGTAGCGGCGCTTCCAGTCTTGGCTGGGCAGCACCCCACGCACTTCGCCGTGGATGTCGATGCCAGTGATCTGGCCAAAACTCAGCGGTGCCATGAAGTCGTGGATGACGTCCACGCCAAGTTCATTGGCCAGTGAATAGAAGTACACGTTGCTCGACTCCACAATGGCGCGGCGCATGTTCATGATGCCGCCGCGCTCATTTTCAGGACTGCCAAAGCGATGCCCGCCAAACATGTAGAAGCCGGGATCATTGATCAGCGTGCTGGGACTGCGCTTGCCAGTTTCCAGAGCTGCCAGGGCCATGAAAGGTTTGTAGGTCGAGCCAGCGGGGTAGGTGCCGCGCAGCGCCCGATTGAGCAGCGGCTTATCGGGGGACTCGTTGAGCAGATGCCAGCTTTCCTGGTCAATACCTTCGACAAACAGGTTCGGATCAAAGGTGGGCTTGCTGACAAAGGCCAGCACCTCACCGGTTTTGGGGTCAAGTGCTACCAGCGCACCACGGCGCTCGCCGAACAGGTCTTCAACCAGCTTTTGCAGCTTGATGTCAATCGATAGCCGCACCGTGTCGCCCGGCGTGGCGCCCTGGCTGGTCAGGCGGCGGGTGGCGCGCCCGCCGGCGGAGGTTTCCATCGCATCCACACCGGTGATGCCGTGCAGCTGCGGCTCAAAACTTTGCTCCACGCCCAGCTTGCCGATGTAGTCCGTACCACGGTAATTGGCTGGGTCGTCTGATTCTTCAATCGCCTCTTTTTCAGCCGCATTGATGCGCCCGATGTAGCCCACCACATGGCTGGCCAGCTCGCCAAACGGGTAATTGCGAAACAGCCGGGCCTTGATGTCCACCCCCGGAAACCGGTAACGCTGTGCGCCAAAACGGGCGACTTCTTCGTCGGTCAGGCGGCTGCGCAGTGGCACCGACTCGAAGCTCTTGCTCTCATCGCGCAGTTTCTTGAAGCGTTTGCGGTCACGCGGGGTGATGTCGACCAACAGCGCCAGCGCGTCGATGGTCTGCTCCAGATCGGCCACCTTGGACGGAGTCACCTCCAGCGTGTAGGCCGAGTAGTTGGTGGCCAGCACCACCCCGTTGCGGTCCAGGATCAGTCCGCGGTTCGGGACGATCGGCACAATCGCAGTGCGGTTGTTTTCGGCCTGGGCCAACAGATCGTCATGGCGGGTGACCTGCAGATACACCAGCCGCGCAGCCACCAGGCCAAAACACACCAGCACCACCAAGCTGGCTACCAGCACCCGCAGGCGAAAGCGCGACAGTTCAGCCTGAACGTTACGAATCGCCGTCATAAGGTTTACAGCGGTCGATTTGCGTCGCGATCAGGCGCCTGGCGCTGCGGCATCAGCAGCAGCACCGTGACCATCGGCCACAGCAAGGCCTCAATGGCTGGCGCCAGCACCACCGTCCAGCCTGGGAAAACATCACCACCCAGCAGGCGCAATGCCATTGTGAGCAGGTGTGCTGCCACAAACAGGGGTAGCACTTGTGTTGCCTGGCTGGGTACAGAAAACCACAAGATACGCCGGTGGATGCCAATGGCCAGAAAACTCACTGCACTGTAGGCCAGTGCATGCTGTCCGAGCAGGGCGCTCTGATGCACGTCCATCGCCAATCCGAGCAAAAAAGCGGTTCCCACCCCCACCCGCAGCGGCTGGTGAATGGCCCAAAACACCAGCACCACCGCCACCAGATCCGGCGCCCAGGCAGCGCGCCCCCACAGCCCCATGTTTTGCAGCATGTTCAGCGCCAGGGCGGTGATCAGGCTGCCCCAGATGAACCAGGGGTTGGCTGGTAGAAGCAGTTGCTGGCCGCGCGGCATGATCATGGTTTACCCCCATTGGTTGCGGTGGCTGGCGTGCCAGACAGGGCTGGCGGCCGAGTTGGCGTCAGCCCAGTTTGAGGCTGGAGCACCAGCACATGCAGGCCACTGTTCACCGCCGCCACCGGGTCGCAGCGCACCCGCGCAAAGGCGGAGTCGGCGCCGTGCTCCACCGTGCTGATGCGCGCCACCTGCAGGCCAGGCGGGTACACGCCATCCACGCCGCTGGTAGTCAGCAGATCACCCGCTTGCAGATCAACATTGGCGTCGAGAAAGCGCAGCTCCAGTGCCCCGGCACGCGATGCATCGCCAAAAGCCAGTGCCCGCAACCCGGTGCGCGCATTGAGCACCGGCACAGCCTGGTTGCGGTCAGTGATCAGGGTCACCTCACTGACCAGCGGATACACCCGGGTGACTTGCCCCAGCACGCCCAACTCGTCAAGTACGGGTGAGCCAGGCTGCACCGCCGCCAGCGCGCCCTTGTCAATAATGACTTTTCGGGTGAAGGGGTCGGCCGCGTCATACAGGATCTGCGCCGCAAGTGCGGGCGCATTGACCCGCTCGCGCAGGTCCAACAGCGCGCGCAGCCGGGCGTTTTCCTGAGCCAGTTGCTCCACTTGCTGGGCGCGCTGCGACTGCAAGCCCAGCCGGTATTGGGCAGCGGCTTCGCCGGCCTGCGAGTTGTTCAGGGATGCAAAATATTTGCTGCCATCACGCGACCAGATCACCGGCTGCAGCATTGTCCATTGCAAGGGGTAAAGCACACCAGCAATCGCTGCGCGCACCGGTTTGATCATGCCAAAGCGGTTGTCGGCCACCATCAGCAGCACGGCCAGCACGCCAAAAAAAACCAGTTTGGACAGGGCCGAAGGCCCTTGCCGGAAAAACGGCGGCGGCGATCTGTCCAGCGTACCCAGGGGCATCGCTGACTCCTGGCGCTTACTCGGTGGTGAAGATGGAACCCAGACGTTCCATCTGGTCCAGCGCAATGCCGCAACCGCGCACCACGCAGGTCAGCGGGTCTTCGGCCACCAGCACCGGCAGGCCGGTTTCCTCGGCCAGCAAGCGGTCCAGGTCGCGCAACAGCGCGCCGCCGCCAGTGAGCATCATGCCGCGGTCGGCAATGTCGGCACCCAGTTCCGGCGGGGTTTGCTCCAGCGCGTTTTTCACGGCCGAGACAATGTTGTTGATCGGGTCGGTCAGGGCTTCGAGGATTTCATTGGACGAAATGGTGAAGCTGCGCGGCACGCCTTCGGAGAGGTTGCGCCCGCGCACCTCCATCTCGCGCACTTCACTGCCGGGAAAGGCAGAACCAATGTTTTTCTTGATCGACTCAGCGGTGGGCTCGCCAATCAGCATGCCGTAATTGCGGCGGATGTAGTTGATGATGGCTTCATCAAACTTGTCGCCACCCACCCGCACACTGCCCTTGTAGACCATGCCACCGAGTGCGATCACGCCCACCTCGGTGGTGCCGCCACCAATGTCCACCACCATCGAGCCAGAGGCTTCAGACACCGGCAAACCGGCACCAATGGCTGCGGCCATGGGTTCTTCGATCAGGTAAACATCGCTGGCACCGGCACCCAAAGCGCTTTCGCGGATGGCGCGGCGCTCCACCTGGGTCGAGCCGCACGGCACGCAGATGATGATGCGCGGGCTGGGCCTGAATATCGAGCGCGGGTGCACCATCTTGATGAACTGCTTGAGCATCTGCTCGGTGACGGTGAAATCAGCAATCACGCCGTCTTTCATCGGGCGGATAGCTTCAATGTTTCCGGGCACTTTGCCGAGCATCGCTTTGGCTTCCTTGCCCACCGCCTGGATGGTCTTTTTGCCTTGCGGGCCACCTTCATGGCGGATGGCGACCACCGAGGGTTCATCAAGCACAATGCCCTTGTCGCGTACGTAAATCAGGGTGTTGGCGGTGCCAAGATCGATTGCCAGGTCAGTGGAAAAGTACTGACGGAAAGAGCCAAACATGAATAAATCCTCTCGGGCACAGGCGGCACTTCGGCTCGCGTGTCGCCCTGTATGTGTTCAAAATAGTGGGTTTTCGGCAATAAACCATGCCGTTTCGGGCTGCCGCCCAAAGGCGAGATAATACCTTAACACCTGTGCATAACCTGTTCTGTCCTAGAGCTCTTTCTCTGAGTTACACCTTAATGCAAACGAAAAATCATGTCATTGACCCTCGTTGATATCGACCGGTTGGCCCATCTGGCCCGCCTCGGAATCAAGCCCGATGAGCGCACTCGCCTGTGCACGCAACTCAACGGGTTTTTTGACATCGTTGAAAAAATGCGTGCTGTAGATACCACTGCGCTCAAGCCGCTGGCGCACCCGGTGGATTTGATGGATACGATGGCGCTGCGCCTGCGTGACGACGTGGTCAGCGAGCCCAACCAGCGCGAAGCCAACCAGCAAAGCGCACCGGCGGTCGAATCTGGTCTGTTTCTGGTGCCCAAGGTTATTGAGTAAGTCCCAACCATTTTCACCATGTCACTTTCTACCGATCTGCATGACCTGACGGTCACCAAGCTTGCCGATGCCTTGCGCCAGCGTCGAGTTTCCAGCGTGGAAGCTGCTCAACATTTTTTGAGCCGCGCCAAATCCCACGCTAATCTGGGCGCTTTCCTTGATGTAAACGAAGAGGTCACGCTGCGCCAAGCCCGCGCTGCCGACGCCCGACTGGCCGCTGGCACCGCCGGACCGCTGGAAGGTGTGCCGATGGCGCACAAAGACATCTTTGTCACGAAAGACTTCACCACCACTGCAGGATCGAAGATGCTGGAGGGCTATCGCTCGCCATTTGATGCCACCGTGGTGTCACGTCTGGCAGCCGCTGGTGCGGTGACCTTGGGAAAACTCAATTGCGACGAGTTCGCCATGGGTTCAGCCAATGAAAACTCCGCTTTTGGTCCGGTGAAGAACCCGTGGGATACCACCCGCACGCCGGGCGGTTCCTCCGGCGGCAGTGCAGCAGCGGTGGCGGCTCGATTAACTCCGGCGGCCACCGGTACCGACACCGGAGGCTCCATCCGCCAGCCCGCGTCTTTTTGCGGCGTGACTGGCATCAAGCCAACCTACGGGCGGGCATCGCGCTATGGCATGGTGGCGTTTGCCTCCAGTCTGGACCAGGCAGGGCCCCTGGCGCGCAGTGCTGAAGACTGCGCCACGCTGCTGTCAAGCATGTGCGGACCCGACCCGGATCGCGATTCGACCTCGCTGGACGTGCCTGCGGAAGACTTCACGCGCCAACTCAACGACCCGATCGATGGCCTGCGTATTGGCATCCCTGCCGAGTTTTTTGGGGAAGGCCTCAGCGACGACGTGCGCGCAGCGATCGATGCAGCGCTCAAGCAATATCAGGCACTCGGCGCCACGCTGGTGCCGATCTCGCTGCCGCGCACCGAGCTGTCCATTCCGGTTTACTACATCATTGCGCCTGCCGAGGCGTCGAGCAATCTGAGCCGTTTTGATGGCGTGAAGTTTGGCCACCGCGCCAAAAATTTCCGTGACTTGGCTGAGATGTACAAGCAAACGCGCGCAGAAGGGTTTGGTGACGAGGTCAAGCGCCGCATCATGATTGGCACCTATGTGCTGAGCCACGGCTATTACGATGCTTATTACCTGCAGGCGCAAAAAATCCGCCGCATGATTGCCGACGACTTTCAGCAAGTCTTTAAGGCGTGCGATGTGATTGCCGGGCCGGTGGCGCCCACCGTGGCCTGGGCACTCGGCGGCCACGGCAATGACCCGCTGGCTGACTACCTAGCCGACATTTTCACCCTGCCCGCCTCACTGGCTGGCTTGCCGGGCATGAGCCTGCCGGTGGGTTTTGGCACTGGTCACATGCCAGTGGGCATGCAATTGATCGGAAACCACCTTACCGAAGCACGCCTGCTCAATGTGGCGCATCGCTTTCAGCAAGCCACCGACTGGCATACGGCCAAAGCGGCAGGATTTTGACGTGCCGACGATCTGCGTGTTTTACGGCATCCTGGTGAAAATGTATTGGGATGATCATGCACCGCCTCACTTTCACGTGGAATATGCTGAGTACCGTGCGCAATACCGAATTGAAACGCTTGAATTGATGCGTGGTGCGCTGCCGCGTCGCGCCCATGCGCTGGTGCTGGAATGGGCCACAATGCACCGCACTGAACTCATGGAGGACTGGACCTTATGCGAATTGAAGCAGCATCCGAAGATGATTTTGCCTTTGGTTTAGAGCCCAACGCACCACCTGTGGTGTCGGTGGCGGCGACAAAAAATTTGACCTTGCATGTCGAGTTTTCGGATGGCACGGCGGGTGAAGTCCGGTTCTTGCCAACCCACTTGACCGGTGTTTTTGAAGTTTTGAGCGATTCAGACTTCTTCGCGCAAGCGCGAGTTGAACATGGTGCGGTCACGTGGCCAGGCGAACTCGACATCGCGCCAGACGCAATGTATGACGCCGTCAAACAACATGGCATTTGGATTCTGCAGTAACCAAGCCATTGGCAAAGTCAAGTTCGACTATGAATGAAGTGACATCTCCATGAGCTACGAAGCGTCAATGCTTGCCACTTTGGAAATACCGGCGCGCCAAAAGGTTGAGCAGACCTTACTCACGGCATTGTTCAGACATGAAGGTGCGATAGAAGAATTCGGTGCCGGCGAACAAATAGTGGAAGAAATAGCTGATGAATTTAACTTGAGTCATGCCCAGCGAACAGCTTTTCTTGAAACCATCTGTCGCAAGGAAAACAGACTGAAAAAGTCGTCACTTTGGCATCGGTTACTTTTTTGGGCTGCTGATTCTCTTGCTAAAGAAAAGCTGATGACCAGACCAACCGACACGCTGAAGATCACCGGGAAAAGAGAGTGGATGTTAACGGAAAGTGGTTTTGATCGATCACTTCAGCTACTGGTGATTCCTTCAAGGGTCAAAGAAACACTCTCTACAAAATATTTTGAAGTGCAAAAGATCGTTAAACAACTCGTTGAAGCTTCCAGGCCTGAAAAGTACGACCCTGCAGACGACTCAAAAATAATTGTCAAAACCCCGAAAGAATTAACGATTAGAGCTCTGGGATTCCGTCTGGCTGTGCTCCAAGCTATGACCACAATTGTGCTTTTTGTGGAATGAAGCTTCATGAACCCACCAGCTCTTTCTGGGAGGCAGAAGCTGCTCACATTGTTCCTTATAGTGCCCTTGGCAAGGATGATATTTGGAACGGTATTACCTTGTGTCGCACCCATCATTGGGCATTTGATGCGGGTTGGCTATCTTTGCTTGATGATTTCAGTATTTAAGTATCCCCGAGGATAAATTTTTTAGGACAACTTGTTGAAGAATGTAAGGATTCTGATTGTATTAGCAGTTATTCAGGTAATAACGTTCTCATGAAATTGCCAATAAATTCTAATCTCTATCCACATCAGGTTGCCTTGGCTTGTCACCAGGAAAACATATTTTGTGAAATGCAATAATATTTATGATGAATCCAGAAACCATCATTTATTCATTAACTGCATAAGATATTCAAACAGTTGCTATGTAAACCATGGGAAGAATTTTGACTGACACAGAGATAAATAGCCTTATTAATCCTATTGGTGATCGTCTGTCATGGTTCGATACGATTGAGGGGGCGATTCGCCAATGTTTTGAAAGTGAAGTTGACAACCATGCAGAAATTGATTAACGGCTACGAAGTGGTAATAGGTTTCGAAACCCACGCCCAGCTTTCCACCCAATCCAAAATCTTCAGCCGGGCAGCCACGGCGTTTGGCGCTGAGCCCAACACCCAGGCTTGTGCAGTGGACTTGGCGCTGCCGGGCACCCTGCCGGTGATGAACAAAGGCGCGGTTGAGCGGGCCATTGAGCTGGGTCTGGCGTTGGGCGCACACATCGCGCCACGCAGTATTTTTGCCCGCAAGAATTACTTTTACCCCGACCTGCCCAAGGGCTACCAGATCAGCCAGTTCGAGATTCCGGTCGTCCTGGGCGGCTCGGTCGAGTTTTACCTGGAAACGGGGAAAGGCCTTGATGCGGTGCTGGAGAAAAAGTCGGTACGGCTGGTGCGCGCCCACCTCGAGGAAGACGCGGGCAAGTCGCTGCATGAAGATTTCATTGGCCAAACCGGCATCGACCTGAACCGCGCTGGCACGCCGCTGCTGGAGATCGTCACCGAACCCGACATGCGTTCAACCACAGAGGCGGTGGCTTACGCCAAAGAGTTGCACAAAATCGTCACCTGGATCGGCATCTGCGACGGCAACATGCAAGAAGGCAGCTTCCGCTGCGACGCCAACGTGTCAGTGCGCAAACCTGGCGAACCCCTGGGCACGCGGCGCGAGATCAAAAACCTCAACAGCTTCAAGTTCATGCAGCAGGCGATTGACTTCGAGATCCGCTGGCAGATTGAGGAGATCGAAGACGGCCGCGCCATCCAGCAGGCCACGGTGCTGTTCAACCCGGATACTGGCGAAACGCGCGCCATGCGTAGCAAGGAAGATGCGGCCGACTACCGCTACTTTCCTGACCCCGATTTGCCGCCGCTGATGATTGCGCCTGAGTGGGTTGAGCGTGTGCGTGCTGGCATGACCGAACTGCCGCGGGTGATGGCGGCGCGTTTTTGCACCGACTACGGTTTGTCAGACTATGACGCTACAGCCCTTACCCAGAGCCGGGAAGTAGCTAGCTATTTTGAAGCAGCTGCCAAGGTTTGCGGCCAGCCGAAGCTGGTGGGCAACTGGATCATGGGCGAGGTGTCGCGTCGCCTGAACGCCTTGGACGCGGACATCAGTGCCTGCCCGGTCAACCCGCTGCAACTTGGTCAACTGGTCACCCGCATCCAGGACGGCACCATCTCCAACAACGCGGCCAAACACGTCATGGATGCCCTTTGGGCTGACTCACAAGCCCAGGTTGACGCCGTTATTGAATCCAAAGGCCTCAAGCAGTTTAACGACACCGGTGCGCTGGAAAAGATCGTCGACGCCGTGCTGGCGGCCAACCCGAAAAACGTGGCCGAGTTCCGCGCGGGCAACGCCAAGGCGCTCAACGCGCTGGTCGGTCAGATCATGAAGGGCAGCCAGGGCAAGGCCAATCCGCAACAGGTCAACGACCTGTTGAAGCAAAAACTGGCGGGCTAATCGCCGCAGTCCGAGTTAAGCCGGGTTAGTTCGGCTTGGCTGGCGCCGCGGTAGAGGTGGCCGCAGCGGGCGAAGCCATGTGCCACAGCGGTGCCAGGCGCGCCAGTTCGGCATCAAAACGGGCCTTCACGCGGGTGGCCTCGGCGTCTTTGTCGGCCATAAAGCGTCCTTGCACAGCCAGCGTCTGGTTAACCTGATCGATCTGGCGCTTGAGCTTTGGCGGTGCCTTGCTAGGGTCTTTCTCGTAAAAATCCATCTCAGCCATCAGCTTGATTTTTTGCTCCAACAGGTCGATGACTTGGGTGAGGGCGGTTTGCTTGACCTGGCTGATGTGGCTCAGCGCGGCGGTTCTTTCCTGTTGATGCACCGCGGGGGTGGGGTAGCGCACCAGCAGGGCGCGGTCGCGGCGCTTCTCTTCGTCCAGTAGGGCTTGCTGCGCCTGTTCCGCCTTGGCCTTGGCTTCCAGATCGCGGCGCTCCATGGCGGTCAGCGTGGGCCCAACGTGGGCTTTCACGGTGCCGCTGGGGTTGAGGATTTTTTGCTCACGGTCGCGGCATTCGGGAATGGGCCGATCCGAGGTCAGCTTGCGGCCTCGGGCGTCGGTGCAGGTGTAAATTTCGGGTGTGGAAGGCTGCGCCTGGGTTTGCGCCTGGGCACTGCGGTGGCCCGATGACATCAACAGACCCAGTGACAGCACTGCGGCCGTCATGGCGGTCTGGCGCAACAAGCCAGGTGTGGGGGTGTGGTGTGTCATGTCTCATCCACTCCGTAGCGCGTGCGATAGGCTGTGACCCGCTTGTGCGCGTCGGCCAAGCCAGGCACGCTGTGGTGCTGCAGGTACTGCAGCAAATCGTTCAGTTTGGCGATCGCGCAAACTTGCAGGCCCAGTTGCTGCTGCACATATTGCACCGCGCTGTGGTTTACATCGTGGCCGTCTTCAGTGGCCTTTTCCTGCCGGTCCAGCGCAATCACTACCGCGTGGGCGGTGGCGCCTGCGCGCTGAATCAGGGCAATCGATTCGCGCACAGCCGTGCCTGCCGACATCACGTCGTCCACGATCAGCACCCGGCCTTGGAGCGGGGCACCCACCAGTGTGCCGCCCTCGCCGTGGTCTTTGGCTTCCTTACGGTTGTAGGCAAACGGCACGTTCTTGCCAGCGCGGGCCAGTTCCACTGCCAGCGTCGCGCCCAGGGGAATGCCCTTGTAGGCGGGGCCAAAAATCATGTCGAATGCGATGCCGCTGCCCAGCAAACGCTGCGCATAAAATTGCGCCAGTTTGCCCAGTTTGGCCCCGTCATCGAACAGGCCAGCGTTGAAAAAATACGGGCTTAGCCGACCCGCCTTGGTCTTGAATTCGCCAAAGCGCAGCACGCCACCCGCCACCGCAAACTGTACAAAATCCTGCGCCAGGCTGTCTTGCGCAGGGTCTTGGTGAGTTTTCATCTCAACACCCTCTGACATGGGGAAGTCCTTGTTTAAATTAACCAGCTTGAACCTCAATGGTATTCGTTCTGCCACCAGCAAAGGTCTGGAGGCCTGGCTTGGGCAAACTGCACCGGATTGTATTTGTGTGCAGGAGATCAAAGCGCAAACCCCCGACTTGGCTGACCGCTTTGAGCATCTGGCGGGCTTACGGGGGTATTTTCACCTCGCTGACAAAAAAGGCTATTCGGGGGTGGGCGTCTACAGCCGCTTGGAGCCCAGCGATGTCATTGCGGGCTTTGATGGCGCTGAGTTTGATGCCGAAGGCCGCTACCTGGAGTTGCGTTTTGACACGCCATCGGTCAAGCGCTCCATCATCAGCTGCTATTTTCCCAGCGGCTCCTCGGGCGAGGAGCGCCAGCAAGCCAAGTTCCAGTTTCTGGATGTGATGTACCCGCACCTGCAGCAGCTCAAAAGCCAACGTGAGTTCATCATGTGCAGCGATGTCAACATTGCCCACAAGGCTATTGACCTGAAAAACTGGAAGAGCAATCAGAAAAACTCGGGTTTCCTGCCCGAAGAGCGCGCCTGGATGACCAAGTTGCTCGGTGAGGGTGGCCTGGTGGATTTGTATCGGCAGCTGCACCCCACCACCACCGACGAGGCCTACACCTGGTGGAGCAACCGCGGCCAGGCTTATGCCAAAAACGTCGGCTGGCGGCTGGACTACCACCTAGCGACGCAAGCGTTGGCTGCGTCCGCCCACAACGCATCGATCTATAAAGGTGAGAAGTTCTCCGATCACGCGCCGTTGACCATCGACTACGACTTCGTCGCATAGCTTCCAGGCTTCAAAGCGTCGCTTCGGGACCTTCGAGAGTCTTGAGAACATCTGCCCGACCGTTGTAGGCCTCGGCAACGAAAGGGTCACTGACGCCGTAGATCCCATGGCCGTCGCGAGCAAGGATGTTCGAATCCACCAGCATGGTGGCAATCTTTTGAATTTCCTCTCCCCCTACCGGGCGACCGACTTCGGCGCTGTAATCCTCTAGCGTCGCAGCAGAGAAGAGCTTCTTTACGCCCTGCCCGCCTTGTTTGCATACATAGCCAAAAACGGCGAGAGCCAGTGGACCCAGTTCGTCCAGTCGCGCCAGATCTACACCTGCCGCCGATTGCCGTACGCCCTCAGTGATCGCGCGCAGATCCTGATCCGCATCCACGAAGTGGGGCAAATGTTGCAGCGCAAAGAGCGCCTTCATGAGCTCCTCAGGCCGGCGGCCGAGTCGCACGAAACATTCGAAAGCAACGTCCAGCGACGGCGTCTTTCCACCAAGAGCAGCTGCCTTAAGCAGCCAATCGACAAAGTCGATCTCCAGAACGGGAAAGTCATCTGACATGGCACCGTTGAAGGCTTGCTTGCCTTTGATCGTGAGTTCGCGGACTCTTGCCCGATGCGAGCCAGTTCCGACGAACAAAAAGTACCCAGGTGTGTCTGGAGTCAAGTTGATTTCGTCTCGGGCCGCTTTGAGGGCGAGCAGCATGCTGTCACCGTCCTCAGAGCCCAGCGCGTGCTGAACTTCGTCCACGATGACCACAACGTCGGTTTTTGCCAACCGCACAAGTTCGGAGAACGCTCCCGCCAGGGTGTTCCCTTCATTTTTACCGAGCTCTGCGAGACTGAAGCCGAACTTGAAGCCAGCCGCGCCGAGATCCAATCCCTTCAACCGCCTCAAGATTTCCAGCGCCTTGGAGTCAGCGCGCTCCAGATCTGCTAACGCCTTACGCACGGCACCCAACAGAAGGTCGCTAGGCTTGGCGGCGGTGTTACTCCAAAGGTCGACGTACACAACGATGGCCCCTTGCTTTTCCAGCGCAGGAATCAGGTCCCCACGAAGAAACGTTGTTTTGCCGATCCGTCGCAGGCCGCCAAGGAAGAGACCGGAGCGAACTTTCTTCATCAACCCGATGGGTTGGAGCAACTGATTTGCCATCTCTGACGCAAGTTTGGGCCTATGGAAAGTCATTTCTATCCTTTTTTATAGATTAAAGGTAATTATCTCAAATGAATAATTTTTTGCAAATCATCCACGAGCGGATGACGCACGCTTGCGCTTCAAACCGAGTTGCTGACCCCCATGAAAGCTGGGTATGAACGTAGGGCTTTTGCCGCACCGACTACCACCTGGCCACACCCGCTTGGGCCACCAAAGCGCAGTCGGTTGCCATCTACAAAGGCGAAAAGTTTTCTGACCTTGCACCAGTGACTGTGGATTATGCTACTTAATACATAGCTGCAAACGCTTTATTTATAAGGGCTAGAGGCCTATTTTTTATATAAATTGC
>Ga0105048_10011647_pt1 | contig 13848 bp, 8 predicted proteins | sample MAT05_FD_78382 | JGI IMG/M metagenome (GOLD analysis project Ga0105048, IMG submission 78382) | Freshwater microbial communities from Lake Fryxell liftoff mats and glacier meltwater in Antarctica - MAT-05 | ecosystem: Environmental > Aquatic > Freshwater > Ice > Liftoff microbial mat | place...
ACGACTATCTGCCGGAAAACGCGTCGCGAATGTCTTGGAGGGCATCATTTACTTCCGTGCGCACCTACATTGGTACCATACTGATTTTCCGCAGAGACGCGATTCCATGTCCCGACATCTGACACTTCCCACTCCGCCGGGGTGAACGTCGCCATGCGCGTCATCTCGAGCGCCTCACGGAACGGGCCTTCGGAGAGCGCCGGGGGGACCACGTCGAGGTTCTTGGTTTCCCGGAAGAAATAGGCCCACTTGTCAACGAGCGTCTGCGGATCGTCGCCCGCCCCGTACTTGGGCAGCTCCAGGAACACATACTCAAGCTGAGAGAGCCCAATCACGCCGCTGTTCTGCTCCTGCATCTTCCAGCGGCTCAGCATGGGGACCTGAAACTGTCCGCTCTGCTCCTTCTTCGGCCAGAGCTTGAAGTTGCAGATCGTCACCCCGACGACGTCGCACAGCGTCGGATACTCTTCAGCGCCGCGCAGCTGCATGACATACGCCTTGCTGGCGTTGTAGACGATGCGCTTGTCAATGCCCTTGACCTTGGCCACCTGCATCTCGACGACGAACCGGCGGCCGGACGCCTCGGTACACTTGACGTCCAGAATGGAGAGCTTGAGCTCCGGAACCGCCACGTGCTGCTCGAGCGAGAGGTGCTGGACGTCGAGGATGCGATGCTCTCCCTCGAGCTCGAGCAGGTGGTTGAGCAGGGCGATGAGCAGGGGTTTGCGCGGTTCGGCGCCGAAGATCCGCTTGAAGACGTAGTCGGTCCTGGGATCGGCGAACATGGGGAACATGGGGAGGTCTTACGCCCGGCCGCGGCGGGCGGCAACCGGTGGGCGTCGAAGGATCGCGGCGCGCGGCCGAGGGCGGGCGGTCCTCACATGGGAGCCGGCGCGAAGCTCTGCGGAGGCGATCCTGCATCGTGCGGGAGCGTGGTAGGCTCGCGTCATGGCTCCCAAGGTTGCTGCGCCGCCGGCCCTTTTTTCGCCGCTGCCGACCGCCCCCACTGAGGCGGAGTGGCGCGCCATGAGACCGGATGAGCGCGAGCGCTTGCTGGTGAAGGTCCTCGATGCGCTCTCGGATCCTCGGGCGGCGATGTCCGAAGGACGGGTTCACAAGAAGGTCAAGACCCGCTCTCTCGATATGCTCGGCCTCCACTTCGGCGCGACGGGACGCGTGGTGTACCTGGCGGAGGAAATGGCCGTCCTTTATCCCGGCGAGGAGGTCTTCACTCCTGACGTGCTCGCCGTGGTCGGCGTGCCGGAGCCCGAGGACGACGAGCGGATGGCATGGGTCGTGGTCGATGAGGGCAAGGGGCTCGACTTCGTGCTCGAGGTACTCCACCGCGGGGATCGTCGGAAGGATCTGGTGGACAACGTCGAGCGTTATGCCCACCTCGGGATCCCCGAGTATTTCATTTATGATCGGGCTCAGCAGCGCATCCGCGGCTATCGGCTCCCGGTCGACGAAGGGGGCTCTGGGGCGAGGAGCCCGGGTGCCGGGCGCTATCAGGCCATTGTGCCTCAGGGCGGGCGGTATAGCTCGGCTGTTCTGGGGCTCGATCTCGTCATCGAGGATGGGTCGCTGCGCTTCTTTCATGGGATGGCGGAGCTGTTTGGATCGGCGGATCTGATCCGGCGCCTTTCGGGGAGGGTGCGGGAGCGAGAGGGGAAGGCCGAGCAGGCGGAGACGAAGGCAGGGTTGGCAAAGACGAAGGCGGAGCAGGCCATCGTCGGGCTGCGGACAGGGATCCTGGCAGCGCTCGAGATACGGGGGATCGTGGTCGAGGAGGGGGTTCGGGCGCGAGTGCTTGGGTGTGACGAGCCGGTGCTGTTGCAGCGGTGGCTGCTTCGGGCGCTTTCGGCGGGGGAGGGTTTTGCGGGGGAGGATGCGGGATAGCGCGCGGGCGTCGGGATTGGGGGATGTCGCGACAGGCTCAGGGCGCGGGACCTACAAGCGCACTCCTATCGCGAGTGGCACGCTACGCGCTCCCCCGTCGTATCGAGAAATCGCGGCTCATTCATCGGAGCCTCGCCACCGGTCTTCATTCCATCACTGCCGTCTGGACCGTCGCTGCCGTGGCGATCGGCGTGTACAGATCCACTGTTGTATTTTTTGATTCGATTGATACGATCAAGCTGTATCGCGCCTTCTGTTTGTACCGACCGAGATGATGCCGCTCCTTCCACCAGCCGGTGACTGGATAGACGGCGATCCGGCCGCACCGGGCGAGCTCTGCGGCCGTACCGGTCCACCAGTCGGAGTGCAAGGAGCCATTGGTCCGACCGTCCTCCCCGATAGTCCAGTTACGGGTGTCTTTCGCGCTGGTTGGGCGTTTCTTGGGGTCGTCCCATTCGGACCTGGAGATCCGCTGCGCAAACCCAGTCAACCCCTCGGTCGGGCGGATCACGTCAAACCGCAGGCCGTGGGATAGATAACGGTGGTTCGTGCCCCACCCGATGCGGTTCGGACTCGGCTCGATAAAGTACGAGAGGGTGACACGCATCGTGACCTCGGCTTCTCCGAGCTCTTCGAGGACCTCGACAGGCCAGGGCAACTCGTGCGTATGCATCTCGTGCGTTTTGACATCGGAACCATCTTTGTGGAATGGCTGCAATTCTCCCTCATAGATGAGAGTCACTGCATTTTCAGCACTGTTCAATGCTCGCTGAAGATCGGGCGTGCCATAACCGTAACAGCGAAGGCGCCGACGGATGACGTTCTTTTTGTCGCCTGGAAACCTCTTCTTCATCGCGCTCGTCCACCGCGCCGAGTGAACGAGTAGTGCCCTCACCGTTTCTGGCCATAGATGCGGGTAACGGCTCCAGATCATCGCCCCCATACGGGCCGCGAGAGCGGTGGCTGGACTTGTGTCTCGCGTCGTTTCGAGGAGACGACCACTGGGGTGCAGAATCGTAGTCAACAGAGAAAGGTCGTCGCAGTTCGACTTCTCCAGGCCTCGGCACGCGTAGTTGCCACCTTCCATCACAAGATCGGGCTTGATGGGCCACCCCTTGTAGTTGTCCTCCGACCATGGGAGCGAAGTCCGGCTTGTTGGACAAAGATCCCCGGATTCAGCGATCGGATGATACCCTTGAAAGTCTTCGTGCTGAATATTCACCTTTTCCGTCATCGCGCCAATCGTGAGCGCATTCCAGGCCTGTCCTGGATCCTCGATGCCCGCTCGCTTCGTGTTCCAGTCGTGGTAGACGTATTCCCGCGCGAAGAGCTCTTCCCTAACGTTCCCGGCCGAGATAAACATCAGCTTCTTCGCCTCATCGAGGACGCCCGCGCACATGTCATCAACAGCCCCCGACCACAACGACGGTAGCCCCTTGTCGCGATCGCTGTCGGCAGTCACCGCCATGCAGATGGCGCGATTCCGTCGGGGAGCTTGTATGTGAGCCCTCGAAACGCCGTCCTGCATCACTCGACCGTAATCAGGCGGCTCGTTCTTCTCCGGCGGGGGCGGCAGGATCTTCACCGACTCGAGCCTGTGCTGGAGAGTAATAGAGCCCTCGGTCCGCATGGTTTCAGTCAGGCAGCCATAGAGAGCAATACCAGCCATGCGAGTACCGTGCTGGTACTCTTGATCATGATCACTCACGCCCCACTCATTTTTGGACGTGTGCTGGTCGGCCTCGTTCAGCGCGGGCTTGAGGAGTGGGTGCGGCCGGTTCACGCCACCATCGAGAAGGCATACGCTCGGCGCGTCGGGACCAGGTGGGACAAGTCGTGCGAGCATGTCATCAACGAAGTCCTTTTGGTCGCGACCCGACATTTCGACATAGTCGGTCGCGACCTCCTTTGCTTTCCGGAGCTCAGCGAACATAGCAAGCAAGTCGATTGCGGCGGAGAACTGTCTCGCTGTCGCTCGCGCATGCACCACCACTCGCTCAGGGAATGCAACGAACCGGTCGCTCACCCTGGGAATGCCCACGTTCTTGGCGAGCTCGACGAAACTGTTGTGCACATCGGCAGCTTTCTCCCGCTTACCGCGGAGCCACACCTCCCACCATATCTCCTCATCCGCGGCGGGGAATACCAGGTTGTCCTGCCAAAAATCTTCGACGATGGCGAGTCGGACCGACGTGATGCTCTCGATGAGTTTTTCGTTTGGACTGCTCCTGGACGTCAAGTTGCCGAGGTTGCCAATCTTCTGCTTGACGAATGCGTCGGCCTCCGCCTCAGGAACGATGAATGTCACGCTAATCTTCTCGTCCTTAAGCTTCTTAACCGAGCCCCGGATCTTGATGTCCTCATTTCGTGCGGCGAGGCCCTTCAGCGTCTCCTCATATTTGGTCTCGGCCTCAAACGTGAGGACCGCACTGGCCGCATACTCATCGACGAGCTCTAAGAAAACTTGCAGTTTATTTTCCGGCACGAATACCCGCGCAACTTGTGCCCCTTTCTCCTCAGTAACGCCGAGCAAGTAGATACCGGCTCCTCGGCGCTCCAGACCATCGAGCTTCAACTCGTGGTCTGGGGCGGGGTCGCCCCGGAAGGTGAGTACTATCCCCTCCGGTTGCCGCTCAAGGAGTTCCGGGTGCGCGTCAGCATCGCAGGACCGCCGTTCGATTGCCCCCGTAGTAGCAGCTTCGAGTTCGATCTTAAGCTTCTTTGCGTGGACCGGCTTGTTCCGGGGCGGGAGGTCAAACGTGCCACCAATGGGCGTTGATCCCGCGTAGGCATAATTGGATGTCTTTTCGCTGCCTTCCAGGCGAAGGTGGGGCAGATCGCTCATTCTTACAGTTTCTTTCTTCCCCGAAAGGGGCGCATTCCGCTGCGGTTCTTCAGAGCCGTGGTCAGGCTTTCGCTTCTGATGCGTTCCTCACCAGACAGGATGGCACTGCGCGCGGCGTCATCGCAGGCACGAACCACCTCGGCATGGCTGAGGCCTCGCGCGGCTAGACTCGCATCTCCCCATTTTACTTCGCCGAGATCGAAAGTGCTCAAGCGGTTATCGATCAGCTTCCGAATAAGCTGCTTGTCAGGAAGGTCGTACGTGACAACATCGTCGAATCGCCGAAAGAGCGCATCGTCCAGCATTCCAACAAAGTTGGTGGAAGCCACGATCATACTTTCCGAATCGTCACGCTCGAGGAACTGGAGAAAGGAGTTTAACACGCGGCGGATCTCCCCGACGTCGTTCCCCGAAGCCCGGGTCGCTCCGATCGCGTCGAACTCGTCGAAGAGGTAGACGCCACGCGTTTGGCGCATAGTGTCGAAAATTAAATGCATTTTCGCCGCGGTTTCACCCATGTACTTGGTGATCAGGCTGTGGAGCTGGACGAACAGCAGCGGAAGCTGACACTCGCCCGCAAGCACGGAAGCAGTCATCGTCTTCCCGCAGCCCGGCGGCCCCACGAGGAGTAGCTTTCTCTTCGGGGACAGCCCATGCGAGCGGAGAAGATCTCGCTTCCGTTGCTGACTGATGACTTCCTCGATCCGTACCCGCACCGATTCGGCGAGGACCATGTCGGCAAGGCGCATTGATGGGTAGGACGCAAGCACGAGGCCCGCGAGCTCTCCAGACGGTCGGGCGATGGGAACCGCTCGAGGATGACCGGCTGGTTGCTGGACGCGCTTGGATTTGTCGGCCAGGTCGCGGAGTTCCTGTGCGAGACGGTCGTTTCCCTTGGTCGCCTCGGTCGCGGCAATTTGCAACGACACAGATCGGAAGAGATCGTCGTCTCCCGCCGTATGGCTTTTCAACAGTGCTTTGAGTTGCTCGCCAGTTGCCACTCCGAACCCCAGACTCTTCCGATTTTGTACTTGCCTACCGAGATCGGCATGCACCTTAAGCGCGTCGCCCGTAGGGTCTCAGCATACACCATACTGCCTGCTCGACTCGAGCGGAGCGTCTGTTTAGAAATTTCGCCCGTGTCAACCCTCTCATAGGAGAGTATGAACGTTCGGGCGATCGCACGGGCCGCAACGCGCCCGATGTTCGCGTGTCCGGGCTCAACATCGGGAAGCTACGACAGGGGCCTGCCGATGTCTGCCCTGCCGGAACGTGCGCTAACTTATATATGTCCGAGCAAGCGCCGGCGTGGCGTGCCCTTTGGGCCAACCTGACACGCCCAACGTATGAGCATGCGCTGTGCCATTACCTAAGCGAAATCGTGCGAGGTGTCCCTCGTCTGGGGCAGCTCCGACGCCGACCACGCGATGCCGATCCTCGCGAGAACAGGACAACGAACTCGCGCTTGTCCGCCTGGCACGCAAACGCTACTTGACAGCACCCCCCGCAGCTGCGCCCCCAGCCTCGCCGCCCGCCCCCTTCTCCGCTTCAGCCTGCCCATTCGTCGCTGTCGCCGCCCCCCGCGACGCGGCCGCGCGCGAAGCCGCAACGAGCGACGGGAACGCGCTCTCCACGTCCCCATCCGCGCGCTTCAGGTACCTCCCCGCCGCATAAATCTCGGCATAATCCCCGTTGAGCAGCGTCCACGCCCGTGCCTGCCGATCGGCCCACTTGCGCTGCTCCGGCGCGCTCCCGCCGAGCAACGTGATGATCTGATCCCCCGTCTGCGCGGCGAGCCCTTGATCTGCCGCCTGGTAGTCCTTCTTGTCGTGGGCGAGGAGATCTGCATATTCCTTGTAGAGGCGCGCCAGGGCGACGAGATCGTTCGCGAGATCCATGTAGCCTGTGCCCGCGCGGATCGCCGCGACGATGGCGCCCGCGACGGGGTGATCGCCGAGGTGATATTCGACGACGCGCATCATCCGGGCCTTCAGCGTCGTGGCGGTCGTCACGGTCGAGGCGGGGAGCTGCGCCTCGGAGTGGGTGGCGCTGGCGAGGAGGTAGCGGTGGCGCGCGAACCAGGTGGCGAGGGCCGTCGGCGCGAGGCCGTCGAGCCGCGTGATGTCGAACTCTTTGGCCTTGGAGAGCGCTTCGAAGCGGGCTCGGAGGGGGGCGTCGACGGCGATGGCGTGGGCGATGGCGAGCGCGGTGATGGCGGCGACCTGGACGTCGACGACGACAGGGTCGAGGCGGTCACTCGGCAGCGCGAGGAGCCGGGCTTCGGTCGCGGCAAAGGCCGTCTCGCCGGCGGCGGCATGATCGATCGGGGTGGGCTTGAGGTCAGACTTTGAAGCAGACACGGGTCGGGCGGCCTTGGTCTTCATGCCAGCAGGCTATGGGAGGTGTTTCAGCCAGAGAAGTCGGTTCGGCGCCCCACACGCATTTTTGCTGGAGCGCCGCTCTCGCCCGCGCGAGGATTCGCCTCCATGCAGGCCCCTCCCGTGCCGATCTTCTACCTCGAAGCGGACTCCCTCCCTCCCGAGGTGCAGGTCCTCTCGTTCCGCGGCCGCGAGCGCGTCGGGCGCCCCTACGCGTTTGATCTCGTGATCGCCGTTCCCTGGGGCTTCTCTCCCGAGGCCGCGGCGGCGGCGCTCTTCGATCGGCGCGTGGTGCTCGCCCTCTCGGATCATCCGGACGCGCGCCGCATCGCCGGCTTCGCCGAGCGGCTCACCTTTCAGGGGGCCCTCGCGCGCGAACGGTACGCGCTCAAGCTGCGGCTGGTTCCGGGGCTCAGCCTGCTGCGACGGCGCCGGATGAGCCGCGTGTTTCAGGAGCTGTCGGTGCCCGAGATCATCGCGCGCGTCGTCGGACTCGGCCGCTTACCGCTCCGTCGGGCCCTGACGCGCGACTACGCACCGCGCGAGTACTGCGTTCAGTACCGCGAGACGGACCTCGACTTCATCCTCCGGCTCACGCGCGAAGAGGGCCTCGTCCTCACGTTCGATGATCCCGAGCCGGGGGCGAACGAGGAGGTGATCGTGCTCGCCGACAGCAGCGCGCCCCACGGCCCCATTCGCGGGCACGCCGAGCTCGTGGTGCGCGAGGCGGGCGCCGATCAGGCGATGGCCCGGCGCGAGCACGATGTTCACGAGGTCCGCGTCGAGCGGCGCGGCGCTCCTCGCTCGCTCCTCGTGCAGACCTACGATGCAATGCGCCCGCGCGCGCGTGTGGCCTCCAGCGCGACGACCGACGACGCGACGGCCTACGGGGCGGGCGAGACGCGCGCGACGGACAAGCTCCCCGGTCCGGACGAGCCGGAGCTCGTGTACGAGCACCACAGCGACTACGAGGCGGTCGACGTCGAGCGCGGCAGCGCCGAGGTCCTGCTCGCGCAGCAACGCAGCAAGGCGCTCCGGAGCGCGGGAGCGTCGCGGTGCGCGCGGCTCGCGGTGGGGCGCTCGTTTCAGCTCGCCGATCAAGAGCTCTCGAGCGGGCCGCGCGAGCTGCTCTTCGTGGCGATCGATCACGAGGGCAAGAGCCGGGAGCTCGCGGGGAGCGGACCGACGTACGAGAACCGCTTCCGCGCCATCCCCGCGGGCGTCGTCCCGCGCCCGCGGACGGCGCGGCGGGCGCCGACCCAGGTCGCCGAGACGGCGGTCGTGGTCGGCCCGAAGGGGCACGAGGTGCACACCGACAAGCACGGTCGCGTGAAGATCCAGTTCCACTGGGACCTCGACGGGCACCGCGACGAGCACAGCTCGTGCTGGATCCGCGTCGCCCAGGCCTGGGCGGGCGAGGCCTTCGGCGCGCTCTTCATGCCGCGCGTGGGGATGGAGGTCCTGGTGACGTTCCTCGGCGGCGACGTCGATCGGCCCGTGGTCACCGGCGCGCTCTACCACGCCGCGCACCCGCCGCCCTTCGGGCTCCCCGCGGGCGCGCTCACGAGCGGGATCGTGACCCGGACCGTGCCCGGCGGCGGCGGCCAGCACGAGCTCTCCTTCGACGACACCCGGGGGAACGAGCTTCTCCGCGTGAGCTCGGAGCGCGATCTCGAGCTTGCGGCGAAGAACGATGCGCGGCTCCACGTGACGAGGAACCGCACCGACACGGTGGGGCAGGACGATGTTCTCAAGGTCGATGGGACACGCCGCGTCCACGTGGGCGGGGCCGACGCCCGCGAGGTGCACGGCGAGGCCGACGACAGCTTCTACGGCGATCGCGTGACGCTGGTGATGGGCAAGACGACAGGCCACGCCGAGGGACCAGTGAACCTGACGCTCGGCAGCGGCGGGGTGATTACCAGCCACGGCGCGCTGTCAACCCAGGTGCGCGGGGATCACTCGCTCGTGGTGGGCACGGGCAGCTCGCTTGCGCAGACCAGCGTCGATGGGCGTTATGTGCTCGGCGCGTCGGAGACAGTGACGATCCGCGCCGAGCAATCGATCACGCTCCAGGTCGGATCAACGACGCTCGCGCTCACCCCCGAGGGGATCAAGCTCAACGGCAAGGCGCTCTCGCTCAAGGGCGAGTCGATCGTGGCCGAGGGCAAAGGGCCGCGGCTCACCCTGGGTGAGGAGGCCGAGCTGGTGTCGCAGAAGATCGGGATCTTCTCGAAGAGCGCCGCGCTCGAGCTCGAGGACGACGCCGAGCTGTGGGGCAAGAACGTGAAGCTCTCAAAGCCCAAGACCGCGCCCGAGAAGAAGAGCGAGGACGACGAGACGAAGAAGAAGCCGTTCAAGATCAAGCTGAGCGACGCCACGATGGAGCCCTATGCGGACAAGCACTACGAGCTGTTCGCGGAGGGCGCGCGCTTCGCGGGGACGACCGGCGGCGAGGGCGACATCGACGTGGAGATCCCGGACGAGGCGACGCGGGCCGACATCACGCTGTGGGTCGACGACTACCCCACGGGCCGGAAGAAGACCTGGTCGGTGCGCGTCGCCGAGCTGCCGCCGCCGAACACCCCGCGAGGGGCGCTCATGCGCTTGCACAACCTCGGTTACTACACCGGCGCGCCCGTGGACGAGATCGGAGACGCGGAGAAGGCAGCGCTCACGTGGTTTCAGAGAGAGCATGATCTCGAACCGACCGGCGAGCTCGACGCGCGCACGGCGAGCGAGCTCGAGCACGTTCACGGTAGCTGACACGGCCTGGAGGCGAGATGGCGGACAAGGACGAAGAGGCCGGGGCAGAGAAGAGCGCGGAGCCGACAGCGGGCGGATCGGTGTGGGCGAAGCTCTCGGAGTTCTACCCTTACGGCGACAGCCCACCGCGGCTGGCCGCCGGGATCAACGACACGCTCACGGACGCGTCGCCGACGGCGAAGTTCGAGGCGTCGACCAAGATCAGGAACAAGGGAGACAAGGCCAAGTCGACGGTCACCGAGGGCTCGCCGATGAGCACGCCCCAGAGCGACAAGGTGGCTGATCCCTTCCAGGCGAAGGTGATCGAGGATATCCTCACGTGGATCGAGTACCGCCTCAACCTCGGCATCTCGGCGGCCTGGACGTCGCAGATCGCCCAGATGCTCGAGTGGGCGCCCAACGGGGGTCCCGAGGAGGGCTGGGCGCAGGCGATCACCGAGATGTTCCTCGGCGCGACGTACTCGGGACCGGGGCCGACCTATGCCTTCGGTGGGCCGGTCAAGCGCAACACGACTGGAGCGCTGGTCTCGGACAGCACGGCGACGCTCAAGGTCAGCTCCTGGGAGACGATGGTGTACCGCCGCATCGAGCGCCGGCAGTGGCGCTACGAGAGCGATCCGGCCGGGCTCCGATCCTGGAAGGACCCTGTCCGGTTCGAGAAGGACAGCGACGAGGAGAACACCGATCCGGCGATCTCGATCGGCGTCGCCTGCCAGCATCTCAGCACCTACGCGGCGGTCACGCGGGGGATCCCGCTCGATGCGCTCGGATCAGGGCTGTTCCCGGCCGTCGGCTTCATGGCCTCGGACCGGAACTGGGGCATGGCGGTCTTCGGCGGCCAGGGCTACGACAAGCTGCCCTTCGGAAAGAGCGCCTCGCTGCCAGGTTTCCAGCTTCCCAACCCGAAGCTGAAGTCGAAGGTCAAGCCGGGTGAGTCCGAGCCACCGAAGTCGGAGCCAAAGCCGGGTGAGTCCGCGCCGACGACGCCGCCGCCAGAGCCCACGGTGCATGATTTCATCGACGTCAAGAAGGGACTCGACGCGGGCGTGGGGTCGGGGAGCATCGCTATCTACGACACCGACCGCGGCACGGGGGCGACCCCGCCTGAGCTCTACATGACCGCCTACGAGCTCAAGAAATACGGCCCCGACCCCACGAAGATCTACGGCGCGTACTTCAAGACTCGCATGAGCGACGAGGAGGTGAGCTCGTTCTCGTCTGCCTGGACGACCAAGGATCGTCCGGTGACGGAGGCGCAGAACGAGGTCAACGCGCAGCAGAAGATCGTCACCGATCTCGAGGCCAAAGAGAAGCGCACCAAGATGGAGGAGCAGAAGCTCGAGCTCGCGAAGACGGCGCTGGCAAAGGCGAAGGGGGAGCTGGCGACGGACAAGCTCCCTCGGGTGTCCGTGCCCTGCCCCGGCGCGCAGCAGTACGAGGGCGCGCACATCTATGCAGTGCTCCGCAAGCACCCGACGAAGCCTCAAGTTCAGCTCCTCGACGTGAACCTGTCGAACAGCATGCAGAACCTCGAGCTGACCGGCAGCGAGGGCATCTTCGTCGAGCAGCGGGAAGGCATCGCGGACGGCTCGGGGAGGACGCAGCTCTACGACATGAACAACGCGTTTGGCGGGCTCGGCGTCCTGCCTCCGCACAGCTTCGATCAGGCGCACGTCGACTTCCTGCGCAAGGCGCGCCCGGTGGGGCTCGGGCGAGTGGCGATCACCCGGCGAGGAGCCACGACCTCGGGTGTGAAGGAGGGCGACGTTCTCTATGTGAGCCGCCTGATCCGGCTCTATGGCGACACCCCCGACAAGAACTACTGGATATCAAAGCTCCTCTGGTCGCTGCGCAACACGCCGGGGTTCACCGACGTGCAGGTGTGGTGGATCATCTATGCGCCTCGCGGACTGCTCGCCAAGGCGATGTGGGCGCACGGCGCGCGGGAGATGAAGCTCTCGAACTTCGTGGCGACGCACCATAACATCGGCGCGGCCGATATCTTGCCCGTGGTCGTGATCACCAACCTGGGGGCGCCGCCGCGCGCGGGGCACGCGACGTTCTACTGTCGCTACAAGTCGCGTACTGACGGCAAGTTGACGGTGTTGGAGTTCATTCCCAGGGGGCCGCCGGCCGTGCTCATGCGCTACATCAAGCCCGAAGGAACGGGCCTCAAGTGGGACGCGAGCTACGCCCACCCGAAGATCACGATTGACGAGGGGAAGCTGCCCGCGCTCTTCCAGGCAGGAGGTTGAGATGAACATCGCAGGCATTTTCCGGAACGGAGCGCTCCTCGTCACCCTGCTCGGCGCCGCGGGCTGCGGCTCAGTACCTCCTCGGTCCGTCGCCGTCGCTCGCCCGGTGCCGGTCGCCCAGACGCCAAAGCCCCCCCAAGCGGAGCCCTGGCCCGAAATCACGCTCTCGCCTCCCGAGGATCCGGCGCCGGCTACCGCCGCGTGCCGCGCGGGCGACGCCAAGGCGTGTGAACGCGCAGCACAGCTCTACTACGATGGATGGGGCGTCGCGCGGGACATACGCCGTGTGGACCGGTATGGCACCATCGCATGCACCGCGGGGATCACCGAGGCCTGTACGCTCTGCGCCCTCGTCCACATCGGGGACGAGCACGGCGATGCGCCCCCTGGCATCCAGGGGCTCAAGACCTATCTGGAGAGCGCGGTGTTCGGCCCCGAGACACGACCGGGCTTGTGCATCAAGCTCCCTTCGCGCGACCGGTGGGGCTGGGCCGCCTACCAGAAGAGCGATTGTTATGGCGTCGCCTGGAGCACGGGCTACCTGCTTTCCCCCGACCGGGAGGGCGAGGAGATCAAGAAGACCTATGCGGCCTGCTTCGACGAGGGGGAAGTGGAGGCGTGCCGCGGTATCGTCATGACGACCAACCCGGATGACGAGCTCTATCACCGGCTCGCGCCCATCTGCCGATCCAAGGGGGCAGCCTGCGACGCCGCGCTGGGCGACACGCCCCAGGAGACGGCTCGATTTCGCCTGCGCGCCTGTCGCGAGCGCTACTATTTTGCCTGCTCCGATCTATCTGCCATGGCTGAGAGCGCGGGCGCGCCGTTCAACCGACTGAGCGTCGAGCGCCTCGGGGCGGAGCGCTGCCTCCACCCGGAGATTAACTTCAGACCCCTCTCGGTCGGCCAGGGGACCGTGGACGAGCCGGGGCCCGAGTATGGCTGTGAGCCAGGCGCGTTCCACGCGCTCTCCACCTCCACCGACGCCGGCGATAAGGTCCTCCTCCGCGAGCTCGCCCACACGCCCGAGGAAGTAGGCGCCCCGTGAGCACTTCTCCTTCCCTGACGGCGTTCGACTGGCGCCAGCGCGTCGCCGTCGATCGCTACGCCACCGTCCTCGCCCACGTCATCCACTTTGGCCCCTCGCTGCTCGAAGACGTCCTCCGTCGCTTTGGCCTCGAGGCGGCCGAATGGCGGGCGATCGACGAGGCGTGGGGCCCCGAGCTCGTCGAGGTGACGCGGCGGCAGCAAGGTCTCCTGGCGATGCGCTTCACGAGCACGTTCGTCCGCGCGCGTCGGCAGCTCGCCGCAAAGCAGCCAGGGCTTTCAGTGATCGGCGAGCCGATCCTTCGGCCGGTGCCCGTGGACGAGGCGCCCGAGGCCCCCAGAGAGCGGCTCGTGCCGACGTACCAGCTCCGGGAGCAGGCGATGTCAGCGCTGCCTCCACCCGCGCCGCCGCCGGTCGCGAGCCCGGCGTATGTCGAGGTCGAGGCTCCACGGACGGCGCCACCTGCGCACCTCACCGAGACCGCGACTGTCGACCTGCAATCGATCATTCGCGGGCTGAAGCTTCCTTTCGGGAAGGACGCCGCGCCCGACGCCGCTCATCCAGCGCCGCGCTCGCGGGAGAGGAGCGCGCCTCCCCGGCGATCCTCGTCCGGCACGCAGGCGCTCGCCGCGATGCCGGACGAGGCGGACGTGCTCC
>Ga0105048_10011648_pt1 | contig 13848 bp, 13 predicted proteins | sample MAT05_FD_78382 | JGI IMG/M metagenome (GOLD analysis project Ga0105048, IMG submission 78382) | Freshwater microbial communities from Lake Fryxell liftoff mats and glacier meltwater in Antarctica - MAT-05 | ecosystem: Environmental > Aquatic > Freshwater > Ice > Liftoff microbial mat | place...
GATCTTCGTCGTCATCCCGGTGCCGAGCAGCGTCCCACCGATCGTCGGATCACCCTCCTAGAACCCGACGGCGACACCCGCGGGCACCGACGCCTGCCCGATGTTGCGCACGCTCGCGACGAGTGCGTACTCGTCCGGGCTGCACTGCGCCAGCACGCTCACCACGAGATCGGGCGCCGAGAACTCGCCCTGCGGCTGCACGTTCTGGCGGAAGTTGTTGAGGCCCTGTGTCGTCCAGTTCGTCGCCTCGATCGCCGGAATCGTCCCGTCCTCGTTCACGTTGGTCACGTTATAGTGGTGCTGATTCCACACGCGTCGCGTGCGGACCCACCGACCTTCGAGATCACCGAACACTCGCAGACCGCTCTGCTTGCTGCCGTCGGCCGGGCACGTGATGCTCGAGTAGCTGTTCGAGATCGCGATGATGTCCGCGTGCCCGTCGCTGTCGACGTCGGTGATGATCGGGTACTCCCACAGCGTGCCGGTCGTGTTGCACGTCTCGAACAGCACCGTGCCGACGGCACCGTCGTAGATGCGCAGGTACTGCTCGTCGCCGTACACGACCTCGGCAGCACCGTCGCCGTCGAAATCGAACACCGAGCTGCCGGTCGCGCGCGAGCTGCAGTCGACCGCGGGCGTGAGCCACAGAATCGTGTCGGTCGGCACCGTGACGAGCGGATCCATGATCCGCGCGCCGTCGAACACGGTGTAGCCGACGCCCGCCGCGACGCCGACGTCGGGTGTGCCGTCGCCGTTGAAGTCCGCGATGGTCGGCGGGCCACCACCGTCGCCGCCCTCGCATGGCGGCAGGCCGTTGTTGATGTCGATGCCCCCGCGGATCGTCTCGACACCGACGCCCGGCACGAGCCGCCACACGTACAACGTGTGCGCAGCGCGATTGATCGCGGCGACCTCGGGTGCGCCGTCGAGATCGAGATCCGCGATCGCGTGCTGATAGCCCGCGACGCCGCTGTCGGCGAGCATCGTGCCGTCGGCCTCGAAGATGTAGCGCGGGCCGACGACCTCGAGCCGGCCGTCGCCGTCCATGTCGGCGGCCGACACGGTCTGCTGCCACGTGAACGAGCCTTCCACCACACCCGTGACGCCGTCGTAGATCGCGGCCTCGGTGAGCACCTCGGGCACACCGTCTTGATCGAAGTCCGCGATCGACGGCATGAAGCAGCCCGCGGCGCCGGCCGACACCCACAGCTGCGTGCCGTCGTGATCGAACGCGACAGCCCGGCCATCGACCGAGCACGCGATGATCTCGTTGCCCGGCAAGCCGTCGATGTCACCGGTCGCGATCGACAACCCCGGATTGATCTGCGGCGCCTGGGGATTGATCGCCCACTTGTCGACGATCGCGCCGTCGACGATCGAGATCGCGTGCAGAGTGCCGTTGATGGTGTACGCGCCGCCGGCGAACGTCGCGAATACGATGTCCGGGATGTCGCGCTCGTCGACGATCATGTCGCAGTTGTCGTCGTCGAGCGGGATCACCATCGGCGCCATCATCGAGTCGCCGCCCTGCCAGTGATACTTCACGGTCGGCTCGAAGCCGCCCTCGGGAATCACCTCGCACACCGGCAGACAATCGATCTCATCACCTTCGGGCTCGACGCCCATCGGACACTCGGGTGGCTTCGGCAGGCACTTGCCGGTCGCCAGCTCTTCGCCGCCCTGACACATGCCCATGCCGCCGCCCATGCCGGGCTCGCCGAGCGAGTACTCGCAGTACTCGTCGTCCTCGCACTCGCTCGCGTCGATGCAGTCGATCCCCGGTGTCGCGCACTGCTGGAACGAGCACACGTCGCCCATCGCACAGCACACCTCGTCGCACGCGGACTCGAGCGCGCAACACAGGCCCTCGATGCACTCGCCTTCGCAATCGTCCGCGCACGTCGGCGTGTCGGTGGTCGAGCCCGACGAGTCGGCCGTGCTCGTGAGCGACTCCGAGCCGGAGTCGCCGGTCTCGGCCATCGTCCCGCCGGTGAGGCTGAGGCTGCCCGACGGATCGTCGTCGTCGCGACCGCCGCCGCCGCCTGAGCCGCACGCGAGGACCAGGGATGAGCTCAGCAGGAATATCGCGCGTCGGTGCTGCATCGGAACAAACCCAGGAGCTTGACTCGGAAAGAGACCCCGGAGGCGCCGCGAATTACGGCGCCTTGCTGGGTTTGGCGACGTCCAGGATCCACGCCGAGACGATCGAGAGCACCTCGGGCGACATGGTCTCCTCGATCGTGCCGTACTCGGTGACCAGGCCGGTCTGCGCCCGTTGGAACAGGTGATTGAGGCCGGGCATGCGCCGCGTCGTCACACGCTTGTTCTTGCCCTTTTTCAGCGCCTTCTCGATCTCCGGGAGGTTCTGCTCCGCGTCGACCTGCAGGTCGAGCTCGCCGACGAGCGCGAGTACCGGGACCTTCAGCTTCGTGAGCACCGGTCGGGGATCATGGGCCATGAACGCGCGAAACCACGGCGAGAACAGGATGTCGATCTGGGGCGTCGGCGCCGCGTCGTCGACGGGCCCGGTGGTACCGATGATCTCGGCGATGCGTGCGCGTGCCTTGCTCTCGTCCTTCTCCGCGTGCAACGCCTTGAAGATCTGGCGCTGCTGCTCGACGGCCTTCGCGACGTCGGCGGCTGCCATGCCGCTTTTTCGCGTGATGAGCTCGGTCTGCTTCACGACGATCTGCTCGCCGGTGACGCCGGTGCCGGCGAGCATGACGACGAACGCGATGCCCTCGTTCTTCGCGGCGGCGGCGGGGCCGACGATGCCGCCCTCGCTGTGACCGAGGACGCCGATCCGCTTGCGATCGATCTCGGGCTGGGTCTGCAAGAACGCGACGGCCGCGTTCACGTCGGCGGCGAGATCGGCGGTCGTGACCTGCGAGAGATCACCGGTAGAGCCACCGATGCCGCGATCGTCGAGGCGCAGCGTCGCGATGCCTTGGCGTGCGAGGTGATCGGCGAGCACGAGGAACGGCTTGTGATCGAACAGCGTCTCGTCGCGATCCTGCGCGCCGGATCCGGTGATGAGAACCGCGGCGGGATGCGGCCCAGGGCCGGTGGGGAGCGCGAGCGTGCCGGCGAGCTCGATCGTGCCCGACGCGATCTTCACGTCGCGGGTCGGGTAGGGGAACGGCGGCTTCGGCGTCTGCGGGCGCTTCGGTGACGTGAGCGTCGCGAACGCGGATCCGTCGATCGTGGTGAGCGTGCACGGAAAGGTCGCGCCGGCCTGGGTCAGCTCGCACGCGGTCGATTCACCTTCGTCGTCGAGCGTGATCGTCCACGTCGCGGCGACGATCTCGAGGGCGAACGAGAGCGACTTGCCGTCGTAGATCAGGTTTTGCAGCGGGAGGCCGCGCGTGCCTTGCAGCGGGATGTCGATCGTGCCCAGGTACGAGACGTCCTGCGGTCGGAGGGCGACGAAGAACGGGAGCGCGGCGCCGGGGAGCTCGACGGAGCCGGAGAAGAACTTCGGGGTCGAGTCTTGGTCGGGCTTCGCGGTTGGGGTCGGCGGTGTTGCGTCGGGGGGCGTGGTTTCCGTCGGGACTGGGCGGCAGGCGAGCAGGAGCGACACCAGGGGCCAGCTGCGGGGCATTGCTCGGATGGTAGAACGAAAAGCGCCTCCATCGCAGGTGCGATGGAGGCGCTTTGGTCGGGCACGCAAGCGCCAGCGGGGAGCCGGCTGCTTGCGCAGCGGCTCACATATCCATGCCGCCCATACCACCACCACCCGGACCGGGTGCCGCGGAGTCCTTCTTGGGCTTCTCGGCGATCATCGCCTCGGTCGTGAGCATCATGCCCGCGACGCTCGCCGCGTGCTCGAGCGCGATGCGGACCACCTTGGTCGGATCGATGACGCCGTCTTCGACCAGATCGCAGTACTTGCCGCTACGCGCGTTGTAGCCGAAGCCACCCTTGCCATTTTTCACCTCGTTCACCACCACGCTCGGCTCGCCGCCGGCGTTCGCGATGATCTGGCGCAGCGGCTCTTCGAGCGCGCGACGCACGATCGTCACGCCGAACTGCTGCTCGGACGAGGCGGCCTCGAACTTCTCGAGGGCCTTCTGGGCGCGGATGAGGGCCACGCCACCGCCGGGGACGATGCCCTCTTCGACCGCAGCACGCGTCGCGTGCAGCGCGTCTTCGACGCGGGCCTTCTTCTCCTTCATCTCGACCTCGGACGCAGCGCCGACCTTGATCACGGCGACGCCACCGACGAGCTTCGCGAGGCGCTCCTGGAGCTTCTCGCGATCGTAGTCGCTGGTCGTGTCCTCGATCTGCGCACGGATCTGCTTCACGCGCGCCGCGATGTCGGCCTTCTTGCCGCCACCGTCGATGATCGTGCAGTTGTCCTTGTCGATCGTGATCTGCTTCGCGGTGCCGAGGTCCTTCACGCCGAGGTTCTCGAGCTTCTCGCCGAGATCGTCGGTGAGCGCCTTGCCACCGGTGAGCACCGCGATGTCCTTGAGCATCTCCTTGCGGCGATCGCCGAAGCCCGGGGCCTTGACTGCAGCGACGTGCAGCGTGCCTCGCAGCTTGTTGACCACGAGAGTCGCGAGCGCCTCGCCGTCGATGTCCTCGGCGAGGATCAGCAGGCTACGGCCCTGCTTCGCAACCTGCTCGAGGATCGGCAACAGGTCCTTCATCGACGAGATCTTCTTCTCATGGAGAAGAATGAAGCAGTCGTTGAGGTGGACCTCCATGCGCTCTTGGTCCGTGATGAAGTACGGCGAGAGGTAGCCGCGGTCGAACTGCATGCCCTCGACGACCTCGAGCTCGGTCGTGGACGACTTGTTCTCCTCGACCGTGATCACGCCTTCTTTGCCGACCTTGCTCATCGCCTCGGCGATCAGCTTGCCGATCTCTTCGTCGCCGTTCGCGCTGATGGTGCCGACCTGTGCGATCTCGGCCTCGCCCTTGGTCGCCTTGCTCAGCTTCTTGATCGCCTCGACGGCAGCGACGACCGCGGCATCGATGCCGCGCTTGATCTCCATCGGGTCGTGACCCGCGGTGACCATCTTGATCCCCTCGCGGAACAGCGCCTGCGCGAGCACGGTCGCGGTCGTGGTGCCGTCGCCGGCGATGTCGGAGGTCTTGCTGGCGACCTCCTTGACCATCTGCGCACCCATGTTCTCGAACTTGTCCTCGAGCTCGATCTCCTTGGCGACGGTGACGCCGTCCTTGGTGACCGTGGGCGAGCCCCACGACTTCTCGATCACCACATTGCGGCCGCGAGGCCCGAGGGTGACCTTGACCGCGTCGGCCAACACGTTGACACCGCGCATGATTGCACTGCGGGCGCTCTCATCGAAACGAACTTCTTTGGCAGCCATGATGAACTCCTGATCTCTTCTCAATCGGGTGCGGGATTCACTTCACGATGATCGCGAGGATCTCGTCCTCGCGCAGGACGATGTGCTCTTCGCCTTCGAGCTTGAGCTCGGTGCCGGCGTACTTGCCGAACAGGACTTCGTCGCCAGCCTTGACGTCGAGCGCGATGCGCTTGCCGGCCTCGTCACGCTTGCCTTCGCCGACGGCGATGACGACGCCACGCGCGGGCTTCTCTTTGGCGGTGTCGGGGATGAAGAGACCGCCGGAGGTCTTGGAGTCCTCGGGGACGCGCTTGACGACCAGCCGGTCGTGGAGGGGACGGATTTTCATGGTTGCAGTTCCTCGAAAGGGACGTGATGGACGTGGGGTGAGCAGGCCGGAGCGGCGGACGCCGGAGCGCAGCCGACCGGGGGCTCCGTGGCCGTAGGGCCCGGAATCCCGCGATTTGGCAGTCGGACGTACCGAGTGCCAGGCGGCGCGAGCATAGTCTCGGCACCATTTCGGTCAACCCCCTAGTTGGTGCCGAACATCGGTCACGGGTGGAAACCGCCGTGGGATGACTCACAATGTTGAGATGGCCGAAGCCTCTGTCGCCCTCTCGCACGCCACCCTGGAGTCCTTCTTCTTCGAGGAGATTGAGCAGGTCCAGGAGCGGACCGGCCGGAGCTTGCCCACGGATGTCGAGGCATACGTCGTGTATCTGCTCGCAGCGTATGCGCGACGGCCTGCGGAGGCGGGCCGCACGAGTCGCCCGCTCGCGATCGACTACCTGCAGGCGAGGAGTCAGTCGGGCACTGCGCGCGCGCATGCATTGCGAGGCGTCGGTGATCGGGCGCTGTACATCAGCGGCGTCGTGCCGCGCAGTCTGCATCGCACGCCGGTCAACGTGAAGTACGTGCACGGCATCGGCGAGTCGGCGTATCGCGAGGTCGCGGGCGATGGTGCCCTCGCGGTGCTCGGCACCCTCGCGCAGATGTTCGGCGACGTCGCGGAGATGATCGGCGACGTCGTGGAGCTCGGCGCGCAGGGTGACTCGGCTGATCTGCTCGCGGTGTACGAGCGGTGGCGGACGCATGGGGATCCGCGTGACGCGAAGCTGCTCGTGCGCGCGGGTGTGCTGCTCGACACGGAGGGCACGGACGACGTGCAGTGATGGCGACGAATCTCTCGCGACTGTTCCGCGGGATCGAGGCGCTGTACGGCGCCGACTCGGGGCTCGATCCCGACGCGTTGCTCGTGCCGAGCGAGGCGGGCGTGCGCGAGCAGCTACTGCTGCGCGAGACCGACGACGGTGAGCTCGAGGTCGGGCTCGCGCTCGATGAAGAGACGCTGCGTGCAGTGCAGGATGCGGACGTGCACGACGCGTTGTCGGATGCGCGGCTCGGCGAGACGTTGCCGGTGCTCGAGGGGCTGAGTCATCTGGTGTACGTCGCCGAGGCGGCGCGCCGCGAAAAGCCGATCAGCGGGCTCGAGCTCGAGACACAGGCCGAGGTCGACAAGCTCGCGGTGGTGTTGATGCATCGCTGGGGCGACGCGCGGGCGCAGTTCGAGCCGTTGGTGGATCGGCTGTACTACGGGTTCGAGATGGTCGCGGAGGCCGGGCTGGTCGAGCGCTACGAGCGGGCGAATCGCGTCGCGCTGGCGTTCTCGCGGCATCTTCGCGCGCCCGTGCATGCGGGGCGGTTGGACGAGGTGCGTCGGCGGTTGCTGCGGTTCTGGCAAGGGTCGATGGGCGACAAGCTCGCGCTCGCGGCCTGAGACCCTGCGCGCTATGCTGCGATCTCCGATGGCGCCGCAGGCTGCACTTCGACGCGCGACCTACGACGACGTGCTTGCCGCGCCGGCGAACATGATCGCGGAGCTCCTCGGTGGCGAGCTGCACCTGCAGCCGCGGCCGGCGCTGCCGCATGCGATCGCCGCATCGGCGCTGAGCGATGAGCTCGGGCCGCCATTCAAGCGTGGCAAGGGAGGGCCCGGCGGTTGGATCATCGTCTACGAACCAGAGCTCCACCTCGGGTCCGACGTGCTCGTGCCTGATCTCGGCGGATGGCGACGTTCCACGCTCGCGACGATGCCCAACGCGGCGTTCATCGAGACGCGGCCCGACTGGGTCTGCGAGGTACTGTCGCCATCGACGGAGAAAATCGATCGTGCGATCAAACTGCCGATCTACGCGAGCGCCGGGGTCGGGCATGCGTGGCTCGTGAATCCGGCACTGCGTACGCTCGAGGTGCTGCGACTGTGGGAGGGTCGGTGGGTCGTCGTCGCGACGCATCGCGACGACGAGGTTGTCCGGGCGGAGCCGTTCGACGCGATCGAGCTGACGCTCGCGGTGCTCTGGGCCGACGTCGAGCCGTCGCCGTAGCTGATACGCTGCGCGATGTGGAAACCCGACGCCGTGCCGCGGCGCGCTCGAGCCTTCCCGCGTCGACGAGCGAGCCGGTGGCCACTCCGTCGCGTTTCGGATCACGCTCGCGTTCATCTGGTGCCCCGGTGTGCCGGGTGCGAGCCGATCACGGCCGAGCACGAGCCGGTTCACCGTAGCTTCGCGGTGATCTCGAGCGATCGCCCGTCTGCGCGCTTGAGCTTCGCGATCGTCATCTTGCCGCCCTTGTTGATCTTGCCGCGCGCTTGCACGCATAGATCGTCGGGGCCGTTGGTGGTCGCACGGCAGCGCACCGCGACGAACAGCTCGTCTTGATCGGCGTGACGCGAGGTCTCGATCTCGCAGAACCGCCGGGCGTCACCGTCGGCGACCCACAGCTCGGCCTTGCCTTGCTCGGCCAGCTCGACCTCGGTGCGCACGGGACGGCCGGGACCGTCCTCGACGATCGTGAGCTCGACGGTGCCGGTGTGATCGCGATCGACGGGGGTGGTGGGGGCGCGCGTGGTGCCGAGCAGGATGGGGAGGATGAGCTCGGCGAGGATGGCGGGGGTCTGCATGTGCGGGGGCGATGAGCAACGCGCGTGCCATGACGCGGCTGCGCGAGAACCGTCGTGATGCGCGGAGACGATCGCGGCGGTGATGACATCGCTGCATCGCGACGCCGCACGGCGCGGACAAACTGTCGAGCCGAGGTCATCGAGCTTGCGGGCGATCGCTCCGGCCGCCGGCCGACGAGTATGACATCCAGTATGATCCCGCGATGAGCTCGCCGATGGAGCGTGTCACGGCGACGTTGCCCCCGGAGACGCTTGCAAAGATTCGCCGCGTCGCCGGACCTCGCGGCGTCTCGAGCTTTCTCAACACCGCGGCGGTCGAACGTCTTTCGCGAGTCCTTCGCGAGTCCTTCGCGAGTCCTTCGCGATCGCTGGGCTCGATGTCCTCCGCGAAGCGCAGGAACCGGCTCGCGTTCGCCGGGATCCACGGCACCACCGGGCGTGCGTCCGACCGTGGCGCCGTCCCGATGCTCTCGAGTCGATCGTAGATCGCGTCCAGCTGCGCCTGGTGCGTGTCGCTGAAACCCGCGTAGTTGTGACCAGGAGAATCGCGAGCCCGCGCATCGTCACTCGAACCCCGAGACATCGTTGCCGCAGCGAGGTTCGGGGTGCCGCGATCCTCGCCAACGTCCTGCACGATCACCCGGCACCCCGTGCTGTATGCCGAAAACGTGCGTCCTGGGACGGAGCTGGCACAAGCTCTCGCGAGGTCTCAGATCGATGATCGTGCTCGCGCTCGCCCTCGGACTCTCGACGCTGCTCGCCGGCGCGGAACCGAACGCGGACGCGCCGTCGCAAGCAGAGGCGCGGATCGAGCGACATGACGGCGCGCAGTTCGTCGTCGTCCCGGCGCGCCCCGTGGTGTCGAGCGGCGAGGTCGTCACCTATCGCGTACTCGTCGAGAAAGAGTACGCCGGGCTGGCGGACGAGTTCGCCGGTCACATCGACGACGTTCTCGCGGAGGCGGATGGCTGGGCGGCGGCTGGCTACACGTTCGCGCCGACGGAAGGCAAGGCCGACATCACCATCGTGCTCGCGGCACCGAAGACCGTCGATCGCATGTGCGCGCCGCTGCAGACCGGCGGCACGTTCTCGTGCGGTCGCAAGGGTCGCGTCGTGATCAACGCCCGGCGGTTCAAGCACGGCGCAACGACGTATCGCGGCAAGCTCGAGCAGTACCGCACGTACGTCGTCAACCACGAGGTCGGTCACCTGCTCGGCTTCGATCACCGCGAGTGCCCGGGTCGAGGGATGCGGGCGCCGGTGATGCTGCAGCAGACCAAGAGTCTTGCCGGGTGCACGCGCGGTTCGACGCCGCGCGCGGACGAGGTCGCGTCGCTCGCCGCGAGGCCGCCGCGCTATCTCGCGAAGCGATCGCTCGAGGTCTCGCCGGCGATCACCGCCGTCGTCGCCGGCGTCGCAACGAGACCAGCACGCGAAGGCCGAGCGCCACTGCGTGCGGCTCCCTGACGGCGCACGCGCAGCCCTCGGGTGCCATCGGATCGTCGATCAGGTGCGATCGATCGCCACGAACGAACGCCCGACTCGCATCAGAGCGCGACGACGAACACGAGGACGGCCGCCAACGCGATCGCGATACCCGCCGCGCTGATCCACAGCCGCGGAACGATGACCGGCATCTGCGTCATCATCGTGCGGCTGTCCTCGTGCCCACGCCCGATCGCGTCACACGGCGCGTCTCCGAGGGGCCTCGGGCCCATGATCGGACCGGCGTTGCAATCACGGGGGGCAAGTGCTGCGAGACTGGCGGACATTGGACAAAGTCGAGCATGCACCGCCCGGGTTGCCGCGAGATGGCGGACAGGTGTCGATTCTGTGACGACGCGCCGCGAGCCACGCGTCGATCTCCGCGCGCGTCTAGAATCCGTACGCCGCGAGCCACTCGGCCATGCGGGCGGGGCGCTGCTCGATGAACCAGCCCAGAGTGTCGTGCTGATTCACGAAGTCCGCGTAGCTGTACTCGCGGCGTGGGTCATCTTGGACGAACGGTGACAGCTGGTCGAAGATCGCGTCGGCGCGCTCCTCGTAGCCGAAGCTCGCGAACGCATCGGTCACCTCGGCGAGGCGTGCGGCGTAGGCGGCCTCGCACGCGGTGTCGGCGAGGCACTGCACCGCGAGCACGCCCCCGACGTCGAACGGGTCGAGATCGTCGCCGAAGGTCTGATCGATGCCGGTCGAGATCAACGTCCAGTGCGCCGACGTCGGATCGTGGTAGACGCGGTAGTTGTTCTGGATGTGAAAGCCGTAGTTGTCCCAGTGTGCGAGCACGCTCTCGATCGCCCATGTGGTCAGGAATCGATCCCAGTCCACGGTGTCTTCGATCGCGGGGTAGAAATCGTCGTTCGCGAGCGTCTCGACCTGATCGATGAGCTCGTGGAGTCGCGAGTAGTCGAGCGGATCGCCGTCGGGATCGGCGGCCGTGCACGCATCGGGGCTGAACTCGCGCGTGAGGCAGTAGGAATCGTCATCGTTGCCGGCGCCGATGTTCTGCGCGATCAGATCGCACCAGTAGGTGCCCTCGTAGAGCATGCCTGCTTTCGACGCGAACCACCGCGACAAGAAGCGCCGGTCGATGCCCTCGACGTGGGTGTACAGGCCCCACAGCTCGTCATTGACGAAGATGCGCACGCTCGCGGCGCGCGGTGCAGGGATGCCGAGCTCGCGGAACAGCGCGTAGCCGAGCCGCTCGTGGCTCGCCGTCGAGTCCTGGACGCCGTTGTTGAACGTGAACGACTTCTCACCGAGCAGGCGGCGCTCCTCGGGGCAGCCGGGCGCGTCGGGGTCGTCCCACTCGAGGTTGACCTTGAACGAGGCCTTGCCGTCGAGCCCGCGCGAGCTGCCGCAGCCACCCTTGGTCTTGATACCCACGCCCTCGAACACCTGGTCCTCGTAGCGCAGCGTGCCGGTGTAGTACTCGCGCTGGAACGGCACGCACCCCGGCGGGTAGGCCTGGGCGTCGATGGCGTTCCAGCTCTGGGGCGCGATGTCGAGGTAGAAGTCGCGGACCACCGACTCGTCGAACAGCGCGGTGCTGCCGTCGTCGGTGCGAAAGCCGAGAAAGTCGCTCCAGCTGCCGTACGCGCTGCACTCGGCGTGGTCATCGGAGTAGCGGGCGCGGATCAGGTAGTCGGTCCACTCGCCGAGCGCCGTGTCGGTGTCGAAGCTGCCGTCGGCGAGCGTGACCGTGCTCGTGCCGGCGACCTGGGCGGACCACACGCGCTCGCTCGGCTCACCGTCGTCGATCGTCCAGATCTCGACGGCCATCGTCCCGAGCGCGTCGCCGGGATCGGGATCGGCGAACGCCGACGCGGTGATGACGAGATCGTCGCCGATCACGTCGATGCGCCCATCCGCGGGCTCGACGATGCTCGGCGCTGCCGGTGGCGCATCGTCGGGGCATGCCGGACCGCTGCTGCCCTCGGTGGTGCCGTTCGTCTGGGTCGTCGCGGGTACGTCCGTCGTCGAGCCATCGGTGGTGCTCGGGTCGGACGTCGTCGCGGTCGACACGCCCTCGGTCGCCCCCGTGTCCGAGGTCGTCGCGGGTGTCGCGTCGGTCTCCTCGTTGCGACACGCCGCCATCACGAGCGTCGCCCAGAAGCCAGCAAGCCACCGCATCCTGGGATTTTCCTCCGAGTTGCGCCGCACGTCGAGCCCACGGCACAGCGCCGAGGCGGATTCGCCACTCGTACTGGTTGGACGAACGCCTGCAGGGCTGTGCCCGGTTTCGATCGACGTCTCGCCGGCGATCACCGCCGCGGCCGCCGGCGTCGCAACGGGACCAGCATGACAAGGCCGAGCACCGCTGCCTGCGGCTCCCTGACCGCGCACGCACAGCCCTCGGGTGCCATCGGATCGTCGAGCATCGGACCGGTCGCTTCGGACCCGTCGCTGCCGTCCTCGGCGTCACTCGGATCGTCGGTCGGGTCCTCGGTCGGATCCGGACCCGTGTCGTCGGCGTCGCCGGTGGTCCCGACGGGCCCAGCACCGCCGACGTAGACCGTGACCACATCCGAGGCTTCGTTGCCGTCGTGGTCGATGGCCTCGACGTAGAGCTCGTACGTGCCCGCCGGCACATCGAACGTCCACGACATCTCCTTCTGATACGCCTGTGCGACGAGCTCGTCCCCGCCCTCGGGCACGACACGCAGGCGCCAGCCGTAGCCCTCGTGGTTGTCGCTGATCTCCGCCTCCACGCTCACCGACCCGCCCGCCGGGAGCTCCGCACCATCGGCCGGCGACATGATCGCCACGACCGGCGGCTCGACATCGGGCTCGTTGGGCCCGAAGTACGCGAGCAGCTCCGCGTGGTCGTTCTGCATGCCGGCATCCTCGCCGCAGAACACGTCGTGGATGTACGTGCAGCTGATTCCGCCGGTCGCGTCGTTGTACGGCGTGCACTCGGGCGCCCACGTCTTCGCGCCCGCGGTCGCGTATGGGTACATGATGTTGTCGGTGCCGTCGATGTGATCGAGCCCGAACGCGTGCGCGGCCTCTTGCAGCGCGGTGTTGCCGAGCGTGAGCGCGCTGTTACTCGCCTCGGTGAACGCGAACGTCGTGTCGCGCCACCACACATCACCGCAGTCGCTGCTGCACGACACGCCGAGTGTGCCGGCATCCTGGCCGACGTCGGTCGGATCGCCGCCCATCATCACCATCGAGTAGGGCAGGTGCGCCGGCGGTGGATCCTCGTACGCGATGCGCACGGCGTACGGTGCCATCGCGTTCTCGAACACCTGGATCATCGTGAGGGCCTGCATCTGCGTGCCCTGGAACATCGGGTAGTCGATCGCGACGCCGCCGACGCAGCCGGACTGCATCTCGGACGCGATCGTGCCGCTCGTCAGGGTGCCGCCGAAGAAGTTGAGAAAGATCGTCGCGTAGTGCGGCGGGTCTTCCCAGCCAGCGCCGTGCTGGATCGGCGTATCGACGGCGATGCTCGGATCGCGAACGATGCGATTGCCGACGCGCACCATGCCGCGGCGCACGAGGTTCTCCTCGAACGCGGCGCGGCGTTGGGCGATTTCCTCGGCCGAGAGCTCGCGGCGTGGCACGACCTCGCGGCCGAAGAGCGTCTTGGCAGCGTCGGCGGGTGACGCGACGAGTAACGCGGGCAGGGCGACCAGGGCGACCAGGGCGACCAGGGCGAGGGTCATGCGACGCATGGTGACGACCATGCTGCCACGAGAACCTCGCGCGCGTCGCTACTTCGGATACGTCGCAGCGAGGAACGGCACGAGCTGCTTCGCTTGCGCGTCGGTGATGTCGGCGCCCTCGTCGACCATCGCGCGCACGACCTTCGCCCAGCCGGCGACGTCGTCGCCGCCGTGCTTGTCGACCTCGTCGAGCTCGTGGCAAGACGTGCACAAATCGGCGAGCAGCTTCTTGCCGGTCGCGGCGTCGACGGCGGCCGGCGGCGCCTTCGCGGATGCGGGCGGTTTCGGCTTCGGCGTCGGCTGCGGCTGCGGCGTCGGCTTCGGCGTCGGTGTCGGCTGCGGCGTCGGCTGCGGCGTCGGTGTCGGCTGTGGCGTCGGTGTCGGTGTCGGCTCGGCA
>Ga0105048_10011649_pt1 | contig 13848 bp, 10 predicted proteins | sample MAT05_FD_78382 | JGI IMG/M metagenome (GOLD analysis project Ga0105048, IMG submission 78382) | Freshwater microbial communities from Lake Fryxell liftoff mats and glacier meltwater in Antarctica - MAT-05 | ecosystem: Environmental > Aquatic > Freshwater > Ice > Liftoff microbial mat | place...
CCTGCAGCACGCTGGCATCCGTCGATGGACCGGTCGCGGTCTTCTTCTTCACCGGCAACGCCATCTTCTCGAACAGGATCTGCCGCAGCTTCGGGTTGGAATTGATGTTGAACGTCTCCCCCGCCGACTCGTAGATCTGCTGCTCCACCCGCTGACGCTCGGTCATGAACCGTTCCTTCAGCGAGGCAAACCACTGCAGGTCGATCGCCATGCCAGTCCATTCCATCTCAGCCAGCACATCGACCAGCGGCAGCTCGATGCCCTCCAGCAGCGGACGCGCTCCGGCCAGCTCGATCAGCGGATCGAAATGCTCGAACAGTCGCAGTGTGAAGTCCGCGTCTTCCGCCGAGTAGGTCGTGGCGACATCGACGCTGACCCGGTCGAAGGTGATCTGATTGCGGCCCTTTCCCGTCACCTCGTCGTACGGAATCATCCGGTGCTGGAAGATGTCCAGCGCCAGCGCGTCCAGGCCATGCGAGCGGCGGCCCGGATCCAGCACGTAACTGGCCAGCATCGGATCGAAGCAGAGTCCGCGCACCGTGATGCCGGCGCGGCGCAGCACGAGCAGATCGTACTTCGCATTCTGCGCGACCTTTCTGATCGACGCATCCTCCAGCAGGTCCACGAATGCGCGACAGGCCTCGCCATCGAGCGGCGGCAGATTTTCGGGGGCCTGCGTGATCTGGTGCGCCTCCGGGTCCAGCAGGTCGCCCTGCACATTGGCGCCGGCGCGCACGTGCAGGAACGGCAGGTACCATGCTTCGCCCGGTGCCGTCGCGACCGCAATGCCGACGACGCGGGAGCGCATGGCGTTGATCGCGATCGGACATTCCGCGTCCACCACCGTTTCGGTGTCGAACGCGATCGTCTTCACCTCGCGGATTCGCTGGACGAGTGCGTCGAGCGACTCGACGGTGCTGACCGTGCGATACGACACCGGAATCGTCGGCTTCGCCTCGTCGACGGTGATGAATTCCTGCGGCGAGTCGTCGTGCGTCGGTGGATGATTGCGCGGCACTGCCGCCGTGTCGTCGCTGATCTGTCGGGCGAGCGACGAGAACTCGAGATCGACGTAGACCTGCCGCAGCTCCGCCTTGTGCGGCTGGTGGAAGCGCACGCGATCCAGGTCCAGCGTGACGGGGCAGTCGGTGCGGATCGTCACCAGTGCCTTCGACAATCGTGCCTTGTCCTCGTGCTGTTCGAGCGCCTCGCGCGGACGCTTCTTCGTGATCTTCGCGACGTTCGCCAGGATCGCATCGAGGTCGCCGAATTCCCTGATCAGCTCCTGCGCACCCTTCTCTCCGATGCCCGGCACACCCGGCACGTTGTCCGATGCGTCGCCGACGAGTGCGAGAAAGTCGGTGGTACGATCAGGCGGCACCCCAAGTCGCTCGCTGCCGTTGTCCACACCCACCCAGTGTTCATCCACACTGGCCGGTCCGCCGCGGCCGGGATTCAGCAGCCACACACCGGGACCAACCAGCTGATGGAAATCCTTGTCGCCGGAGACGACGATCACGTTCAGCCCGGCCTCCACGCCCTGTCGCGCCAGCGAACCGATCACATCGTCGGCCTCGAAGCCCTCGAGTGACATGATGGGTGTGTCGTACGCGGCCAGCAGCGCGTGCACATGCTCGAGGCCCACATCGAAGTCCGCCTGCAGGTCGACCGTGAGCTTCTCGCGCGTCGCCTTGTAATCCGCGTACATCTCGTCGCGGAACGTCGCGCCCGAGTCGTGGATCCAGCAGAGATACTCCGGCTGGTGCCGCTGCACGAGGCGATTGAGAAAGTTTGCGATGCCCCATGCGATCGACGTGTTCACCCCATGACTCGTCTTCAGCGGACGATTGATCAGGGCATAAAACGCGCGATAAATCAACGCGTAGCCGTCCACCAGGAAGAGGCGTGGCGACGTGGGTTCGGTCTGGACTGGCGCGGTCATGCCGCAAATCTAGCCAGCGAGCCGCCGGCGTCCCCCGATGCCGTGACGGCTCTCGAACCGGTCTCTCGCAGATCATCATTCGCGCCGCGACGACGCGCACCACGAATGCGGTGCGACATCTGCCGTCGCTTCCGACGGCGGTGCTGCGCGCTCAGGTGCGCAGCACCGCCAGCACACCGACCGCCGCCAGAGCCGCCGCACCGGTCACGCGCACGTTGTCGTCCAGCGCGACCTCGGGCCGCTCGGCGGCCGCCGCCATCACGCCGATGCCGATCGCGACCGGCACCGTGAATCCAGCCAGCCACCAGGCGCCGGCGGCGGCGGCGACCACACAGGCCACGCTGCCCGCGAGCGTCTTGCCGCTGCCGGGGTGCGCGCGCTGCCATGCGCGACCGGCCACCGTCGCCATCCCGTCACCCACGGCGCCGGCCCACGTCCCGGCGATGGCGGCGGGCAGCGGCGCGGCGAGACAGGTGATCGCGAAGGTCGCCAGGAGCCAGGTCGCACCAGTGATGCCATTGGCCGCTTCGTGCGGTCGCAACAGCCCACCGACGGTCGCGTGGAACTGCGTGGCCAGCGTGGCAGACCGGCGTCGTGCGACTTCCACCACGCACGCCACGCCGAACAGGGCGACCAGCGCCATCGCGACATGGCGTTGCGGCACGCCCAGCCAGAGTGCAACTGGAATGGCTGCGGTGCTGAAATGAAGCGTCTTGCGCGGCACTTCCCGACCGCGCACCACGCTCGGCACCGTCATCGGTTCAGGCGGCGCTGGAGTGCCGTCTGGAACAAGGCCGCACCGTTGCCATAGAAGCGCCAGCGCCCGAAGCCGCTCTGGTCCTGAAACAGCAGGCGAAAACGCTCCCCAGCGGTGTAGTCCCACGCTTGCAACCGGCCGCGCTGCCCCATCGAGAGGTCCTGCTGGCCCTGATTGGCGTTGTCCAGGATCTGGTCCGGCTCGCCGAATGCGACGAAGGACGCTCCACGATCCGAGAGCCAGCCCGCCGCGCCCTCTTCGCGGAAGCGCTCGTTGGCCGTGCGGATGCGCTGGAAGTAGTCGCGCAGGGCCTCGTTCTGCGGTGTCATGCCGATGGGGTCTGTTTCACGAAGGAACGCTGCCCAGGCCGCTGCGCGCTGCTGTGGTGTACCGGTCTTCAGCGTGTTCAGCCGAGTGGAGCTGGCGAAGAACCGGAGGTTGCTGATCATGTCGTCGAATGACGCGACCGGTAGGTCGTCACCAAAACTCACGAGCACGGGCTGCGTCACCGTATCTGCCTGCCCTGTGCGCCAGACGGCGGCCTGCACGATGCCGACACCAAGGCTGGCCACCGGCACGCGGACCACGGCACTCGCGATGTTGCCATTCCCCTGACGCGGCAGTGTGACGCTCTGCTGCCAGAGGGTGGCGCCCTTCTCGTCGCGGATGGCGACGTTCAGCGGCACGCCGGCCGGCGACGAATCGCGCACTTCAACGTAGAGTGGCAGCTCGATGTCGCGGCCGAGCACGATGGTGCTCCGGGCATTCGCGATCAGGTCCGGGCCTTTCGCGGCGCTGCTGCGCAGTGTGGCTTCCAGCGCGATGATCGGCGTGCCTGGCCGACCGCCGAACCGCGGTACCACGACCTGCCGCTCCTGGGTCGCGGAGCGCGACGTGCCACCGTCCCGGATCAACACGCCGATCATATACGTCCCCGGCGGCAGGTTGAGCTGCTGCTGGAAGAGGACGCTTTCGTCCGGGCGCTGCGTCTCCTTGAAGCTGACGACGCGCACCACCTCGTTAGTCTCGGTGCGCGCGGTGATCGCACCGTTCTGGCGTGCCTCCACCGCAACGCTGTAGCCAGCCCGAAACCGATCGCCTTCACGGGCGAACGAGAACGAGAGCGCCGGGAACGACAGCGACACGATCACCAGCGAACTGTCGGCCACCGGGCCCGGCACTGTGGCGATCGAGCCGGTGAACGGCAGCGGAAGGCCGTTCGCCAGCAGACCCAGATTCTGCAGCACCTTGTAGGTGTCCGACTGCGAAGCGAGGTCACCGCGCCGCGGGGCGTCGGGGCTCGGTGGCCCACCACCGGGCGCGCCCGCCGACGGCCGGCCCGAGGCGCAGGCCGTGACGACCGCGCCCAGCAGCCCCAGTCCGATGTGCCGCACCCAGTGACCCGACCGTTGTCTCGCCTGCTGTGCCATGACGTATGCCGCTTTCACTCGTGAGTGCCCGTGTTGAAGACCCGAATTTGCGTGCAAGATACGGTACACGAGGACCCGCGCATTCGTTGCGTGAGAATCAGATCGTGACGCGCACCCTGCCGGCTGACGGCCTGAGCGCTTGCCGCCTTCCCGCCTGCCACGTAGGCTTGTCCTCGTGACCCGAGACGCTCTGGTAGGAACAGTCATCGCAGAATATGCGGTGGAGGACATGGTCGGCGAAGGTGGAACCGCGATGGTCTATCGCGCGTCACACCCGACGCACGGCATCGTTGCCCTGAAGGTGCTCCGCACGAAATTGCGGAACGACCCGACGGCGGTGATTCGTTTCGAGCGCGAGGCAGAGTTCGGCCTCCGTGTCGTCCACCCGAACGTGGTTCGCACCATCGAGCTCGGCGCGACCGAGCATGTGAAGTACCTCGCCATCGAGTGGGCGCCCGGCGAGCTCCTGGAGAAGGTGGCCAAGCGCACGGGCGCGTTTCCGCCGACGCAGGTTGCCAGCATCGTGCGACAGATTGCCGCCGCCGTCGACGCGTCGCACCGGCAGGGCATCGTGCATCGCGACCTGAAGCCGGAAAACCTGATGTACGACAGCGTGAACGATCGCGTTCGCCTGCTCGACTTCGGGATTGCTGCCGAGCCCGAGCAGGGCAACGATCAGCGCCTCACGCGTGACGGGTTCTTCGTCGGCACGCTGCTGTATGTCGCACCGGAAGCGCTCAGCGGGGTGCTCGTCGGGCCTGCGGCCGACCAGTACAGCCTGGCGACGATCGCCTATTTCCTGCTCACCGGCGTGCATCCCTACACGGCGCGGTCCACGCGCGACATGCTGTCGCAGCTGCTGACCCAGCCGCCAAACGCACTCAACAAGGCCGTTCCGACGCTGACCTTCAGCGACGATGTGGAGAAAGTCGTGATGAAGGGTCTGGCTCGCCAGCCTGGCGATCGATACCCGGGCATCACCGAGTTTGCCGCCGCGCTGGAAGCCGCCCTCACCTCGATGCCCGCACCGGCCACGAAGTCCGGCGGCCTGTTCGGCCGAGTGAAGGGACTCTTCGGCTCGAAGAAAAGCTGATCGTGCCGACCGACGCCGATCGCGAGGCGCTGGTGCGCCTGCTCGCGACGCGATCGGCGCGACGCGGGACCTTCACTCTCGCCTCCGGCCGGATCAGTGACTTTTATGTCGACTGCCGCCTGACGACCATGAGCCCGGACGGGCTGATGCTGACGGGCCCGCTGGCACATGAAATGATCACGCGGAGCGGCTGGACCGTGGACAGTGTCGGCGGCCTGACCATGGGCGCCGATCCGGTCAGTTATGCCATTGCCTATGCCAGCGCACTGGTCGGCGCGCCCATCCGCTGCTTCGCGGTCCGAAAGGAGTCGAAGGGTCACGGGATGGGCAAGCGCATCGAGGGATCCTTCCGCCGAGGCGATCGCGTGATCGTGATCGAGGACTCGATGACGACTGGCGGCAGTGCGCTCAATGCCGCTGAGGCGATCCGTAACGAAGGCGGGGTCGTCGTTGGGGCCCTCACCCTCGTGGACCGGGAAGAGGGCGCCAGGGAGGCGCTGGAGGCTGCTGGCATCCCCCTCATCGCCTTCACGACGGCGAACGAGCTGAAGCCGCTGATTCCTGCGCACGCATAGCAACGCGCTTCACGTCGTCGGATATCCCGTCCCCCCTTCATCTCTGCCGAGGGGTTCCCGGAATCACCCTGAACCGTCCTGCAGCGATCGCAACGGGCGGAACCGGCAGAGCTGCGGCACGACTGGTGTCACCAGTTCGTCGCAGAATCGCCGATACATTCCTTCGCAGTCGTACGACGCGCGGAAGGACGACGCGCTGAGGCCCAGCACCAGCTGCACGTGCCGACCGAACGATTGTGGTGAGGAGTACTCCAGGCTGACCGACGCATCCGCGATCGAGCGATGCGGGTCTTCGAGCCGGTGGGCGGCGCGGACGAGGTTTGCCAGGTCCAGATAGCGCTTCAGTGGCGGCAGTCCGGCGCGCTGGAACCGACTCATCAGCGTGCCCGGATGGAGCTCGACATGCGTGGCCACGTGCCGGACGGTGTGCATGGCCGGCTGCGACATGAAGAAGAGCTCCAGCAGTTCGAGGCAGTCGTCGCTCGCGGCGATGAGCGTCTGGCGCAGTTCGGTGATGGCCGATTCCACGGTGAACGAGCCCCGATCGGCGGTGGCGACTGTTTCACGGAGCAGGTGCCATCCGCTCGAGTCTCGTGCATCGATCACGATGCGCATGCCACTGCGCCCCAGTGACAGCAGCGACTGCGGCTGCACGCGCTCCACGTTGGTGAGGAGCGCCATCATCGGGACACGCGGATGTTCGCGCAGGATCGCGGCCATCCGGATCGCATCGCGTGGCGAGCAGCAGGCGAGCGAAAGCAGCACGGCTGTGGCGGACTGCTCGCGGAGGTCCCGACGGACCTCGTCCAGCGAGGAACGATGCATCGTGCGATAGAGCCCATGGCCTGCTGCATCGACCGCGCTGCGTTCCGACGGCATGAGAATCGTCGTCACCGGAACCGGATCGCTGCCGCGAGTTTCGACGATTGCCTGCAGGGAACTGCCTACGGTGGAGCGATTGGCCATGCGACACACCTCATGATGGAGACGGCGTCAACATCGGCGCATCCGTCACGACGCAGTCATGGTGTGTGCATCGGTGCCGCGGCATGTGGTCGCTCACACCTGTTCCACGGTGCCGCCGGCCACGCCGCGCTGCGTGTCACTGACGTTCGGGGTGCACCACGCCGGGCACCCCGACGCGCGCCTGCACTGCGAACTTCAACGACACGCCGCTAGTTTTCCGCGCAGGTGATGCGCGTCGGCCGGATGATCGCGAGACGGGTTCCGCAAGGGATGTCTGCTCGAGGAAAGTCCGGGCTCCGAAGGGTGGGCTGCCAGGTAACGCCTGGGCACGAGGCAGTGGCCGGATTGCTGCCGCGTGACGGAAAGTGCCACAGAAAATACACCGCCGACGGCCGACGTTCGCGTCGGAACGGGCAAGGGTGAAAAGGTGCGGTAAGAGCGCACCGCGTCACCGGTAACGGTGGCGGCAGGGTAAACCCCAGCTGGAGCAAGGCCAAATAAGCGGCGAGGGACGACCCGTCCCGACAAAGACGACGCGGGTAGGCTGCTGGAGCGTGCAGGTGACTGTACGCCGAGAGGAATGATCATCCATCACGTTCGCGTGATGACAAAACCCGGCTTACAGGCCGGCGCGTGTCACCTGCCTTCTTTTCGCCCTTCGTGATCCTCGGCTCTGAGACATGCACTCGCGTGGCACGATGAGGCGAATCCTTCACACCGCACTGCTGCTCGCCATCGTCGGCGGCGCGTCACACTCGGCCTTGCAGGCACAGGTCGCGCGGTATCGGGTGACGTCCACCGCGATGCTCTCACTCGATCGTGTCAACGAGGCGCCGCTCGTCGACACCGTCACGACATCAGCGCTGCTGTTCATCACCATTCCCGCCGCCGCACCGGCGATCGCGACACTCGCGATCGATTCGTTGCAGCTGGTCTCGACGGGCATGGTGCGTCGCGCGCCGGATGCCTTTTCGCGCGGCACGAGCGTGTCGGCGGCCCTCACGGATGGCCGGCCACGATTCACCGGCGACAGCACGACGGCATGCACGGCGGAACGGCCGCTGGCGGCGCTGTTGCCGGACTTGCTGCCGCTGCTGCCCACACCGCTGCGCGCCGACCAGCAGTGGAGCGATACGCTGAGCGTCACGACCTGCCGCGCCTCGCTGCCGGTGACGACCATCTCGATCGTGACTTCCCGGACGCTGACCGGCATGGACAGCTCCACCGTGCTGCTCGAGCGTCGCGCCGTCATACGCACCACCGGCAGCATCGCCATTCGCGATCAGCTGGTGACGCTCGACGGAACGGGTACCGGCGAATCGCTGTCCACCGTGCTCGTCGCGACGCGTCAGATCCAGTCGCACCGCGGCTCGCAGTCGCTGGACTTCTCGCTCACCAACGGTCAGCAGACGCGCCGGATGGTGCAGCGGATCACCGACTCAGCCTCGCTCCAGCCCTGAATCTGCCGTAGCCATGGCAGCCCTGCCCACGGATCAGTCGCTGAGTCGCAGCGGCATCAGGATGGTCAGGTAAGTCGCCGGATCGTTCCATCCTTCCGGCTCAACCGTCGCCGCGCGCTCGGGTGCCTTGAACGTCAGGCGCACCTCCGGCGTCGGAATGTTCTTCAGGATCTCGAGCAGGTAGGCGCCATTGAAGCCGATATCCATCGGATCGCCTTCGTAGCGGATCGGGATCTCGTCCTGCCCGTCGCCCAGATCCGGCGTGTTCACCTGAAACCGCAGGATGCCGGCGTTGAACGACAGCTTGATGCGATGCGTCTGGTCCGAGGCGACCGTCGCCATGCGGCGGAGTGCCGCCGAGAGTGCGTCCTTGTCGGCAATCGCGAAGCGATCGTTGTCCTTTGGGATCACCTGCTCGTAGTTCGGATACGGCCCCTCGATGAGGCGCGTGTAGATCGTCGTGAACGGGCTCTTGAACGCCAGGTGGTTGTCGCCGCGTGCGACCTCCAGGACCTCCTCGTCAGGGAAGAGCTTGCTTACCTGGTCCAGCGCCTTCGGCATCACGATCAGGTCACTGGCCTGCGCCCCGTGGCCCGACACCGCGACATCCATCTTCGCCAGGCGATGCCCGTTGGTGGCGACCATGCGCATGTGATCCGGCTTGAGCTCCCACAACACGCCGTTCAGGATCGGACGGCTTTCCTCGGTGCTCACGGCGTAGGTCGTGTGCTTGATCAGCTTCCGGACGTCAGCCGATTTCACACGCCAGCCGTCCCCGAAGCGGATCGCCGGGAACTGCGGGAAATCATCCTTCGGCAGACCGTTCAGCTTGAACTTTGCGCGACCGCACTCGAGGCTCACCTTCTGCTCGCCAGCAGACTCGATCCTGACCGGGTTCGGCGGCAGCTCGCGCGCCAGTTCCTGCAGCTTCTTGGCCGGAATCGTGATGCCGCCTGGTCGCTCGACGTCCGCCTGCACCTCGTGGCTGACGTGGATGTCCAGATCAGTGCCCGAGAAGCGGATGCCGCGCTCGGTGGTCTCGACCAGGATGTTCGCCAGGACCGGCAAGGTCGTCTTGCCGGGGATGCTGGCAGCGACCGCCGCCAGCCCTTCCTGGAGTTTCTCACGCGCGATCGTGAATCGCATCAGCTCCTCGGGGTGCGCTGAACCAACGCCGGGCGAACGCCCTGCATGGCTATCGGTCCTGCGACAGGAACGACGATGTGCCGTTCCATGTGGACGCACTGCTGTAATGCTGTTCTATAAATCTTTAACAGTCGTAGTCGTAGAGCACTGGCGAACTGTGGAAGAACGCCGGAACCTATTCCGCGACAACGCTTTCGCCAAGACAAAGGTCTGTGGAGGAGCGGGTACAACCGCACCAGTTCTCCGCACCTGTCATCATTCCACTTCCGCCGACTGTGGAGAGCACAGCCGAAACGTGGAGCGATGTGGATCATTGGCCAGTTCCCAACAGCTGCCGGACCTTTTCCACACGCGCCGCGAAGCCCACGTCGTCCGTGCACGCCTGCTCGGCTCGATCGAGCGAATGGATCACGGTACTGTGGTCACGACCACCGAACGCATTGCCGATCTCCACCAGCTGCAGCGCCAGCAGTTCGCGACAGAGCAGCATGGCCACCTGCCGCGGCACGGTCAGCATCTTGGTGCGCGTCTTCGACTTCAGGCCTTCGGCCGTCACCCCCCATTCCCGCGCCACCGCAGCCTGAATCGCGGCCACGGTGACACCAACCGATGCCGGTGCACCGCCATCGCTCCTGAAGCGGTCCCGGAGGGCTTCACGGGCCAGCTCCACGGTGATGTCCGCATGCTTGAGCGACGCGTAGGCCAGCAGCTTGATGATTGCCCCTTCCAGCTCCCGGACGTTGGACCGCACGTTGTCGGCGATGACCTGGATCACGTCGTCCGGTATCGTCAGCTCGAGGTGATCCAGCTGCGCCTTGCGGCGCAGGATCGCCACGCGGTGCTCCACGTCCGGCATCGCGATGTCGGCGACCATGCCCCACTGGAACCGGCTCACGAGTCGCGCTTCGAGCCCGGGGATCTCCGATGGCGGTCGGTCCGACGTGAGGATGATCTGCCGACCCGCTTCGTAGATCGCGTTGAAGGTGTGGAAGAATTCCTCCTGCGTGGCCTCCTTCCCCTTCAGGAACTGTACGTCGTCCAACAGCAGCAGGTCGGTTTCACGGTACCGCCGGTGGAAGTCATGCGTCGTGCGGCTCTGGATGGATCCTACGAGTTCGTTCGTTAACTGCTCGGTTCCAACGAACGTTATGCGCGTGCCGGCATCGCGCTTGAGCAGTTCGTGCGCGACGGCCTGCATCAGGTGTGTCTTGCCGAGCCCCGTGTCGCCGTAGAGAAAGAGCGGATTGTAGAGTTTTCCGGGCGCCTGTGCCGCCGCGATGGCCGCCGCTGCGGCCAACTCGTTGCTCTTGCCGACCACGAAGTGATCGAACGTGTATCGCTCCGAGAGCGGCGCAAAGTTCGGGTTCGGCACTGCCGCCGCACGCACCGGCGTGTCGAGCGGCGCGACGAAGAGGTCCATCTGCGGCTTCGTGCGTGCCGATTCGTGCACGACGAACTGCACCTGCAGCGGATGCCCCAGTGCGACGGCGGCGAAGCTCGAGAGCAGGCCGGAGTGCTTGGACTCGTTCCAGTCCGCGGCGAACTGGTCGGGTACACCGACGGTGAGGGCACGCTCGTCCACGCGCAGCGGTTCGCATGGCTCGAGCCAGGTGCGGACCGTCTGCTCCTGAAGTTCGAGTCGTGCGCGGTCCAGTAATCGAGCCCAGGTCTCTGCAGCCGTCAGCATTACGTGCAGCGGGGAGTAGTTCACGGAGGGAGCGCGAGTTTACCGGAACGGCGCGCCCGATGCAAACCCGATACATGCGCGACCAGCGTGCTTCCGGGCAAGTCACAAGCAATGCGACGTCGCTTGACCGAAGTGCTTGTCCTGAATAGGTTTGGCACTCTTTCCCCGAATACTGCGACCGCATCTGGAGTACATATGGGCAAGCCCACGTACCGCCCCCGCAACAAGCGCCGTATCCGCAAGCATGGCTTCCGTGCTCGCATGTCCGATCGTTGGGGTCGCGCGATTCTCGCGCGGCGCCGCAAGAAAGGCCGCAAGCAGTTGACGGTCATGCTCCCGGACAAGTACGCCGGCGCCTGAGTCGTTCCGTTTCTCGCGAGGCCAGCGTCTCACGAGAAAGTCGGACCTCGAACGAGTGCGACGCGAGGGGAAGCGTGTGCGGGCGGCCTTTCTGGAGCTCCGCATCATGGTTTCGCCTCTGTCGTGCGCCCGTGTCGGCTTCATCGTACCCAAGCACGGTCAGAACAGCGTCGCGCGCAACCGGCTGAAACGCCGGCTGCGCGAACTCGTACGCGTCACCATGCTGCCGACACTGGGCCTTCACGACGTGGTCATCCGCACGCTCCCGGCGGCCTACCGGCAGTCGTGGGAGGCGCTTGGCGAGGAAGTCGCGGCGCTCGTCCGACGGCTTCCGCCCTCGCCGCCGCGCGCGACGACATCGCCGCCGTGACGCCACCGACTGGAACGCCACCGGCTGGTCTGCCACCGGCTGGTCTGCCACCGGCTGGTCTGCCACCGGCTGGTCTAACACCGCCTGGCACGCCACCGACTGGCACGCCACCGACTGGTACGCCACCGACCGGCACGCCACCGACCGAGCAGCCCGAAACCGGCGCCGCGCGGCGCGGCGAGCCGGTGGCGCTGATGCGTGAACCGGTCGAGCCGGCCCTCGTGCGCCCCGTGCTCCCGCCGGCTATCAGGGCTGCACGCTGGACCGCCACCGCCGCAGTACGGGTATACCAGCTCTTCCTGTCCCCGCTGTTTCCCGCCTCGTGCCGCTATACTCCAACCTGCTCGGCATACGCCGTGGAAGCGATCGAGCGACACGGCGTCGTCCGCGGGTCATGGCTGGCAGCAAAGCGCATCGCCAGGTGTCACCCGTTCCGGCCCGGCGGACACGATCCTGTTCCCTGACCCATTCGACTGCTGCACGCGGAAGCGCCGTCAACGCGCGCCGCACGCACCTCGCCTGACCCTCGACACCTCAGTATGAACAAGCGCATGCTGCTCGCCCTCGCTCTCTCGGCGGGAGTGATCGGTCTTACTCAGTTTTTGTTCCCGCCCGTCACGCCCCCCGCAAAGCCGGTGGCCGCCACAGTCGCCGATTCCGCTCGACTGACGCCGCGCCTCGATACCGCCGCCGCGCCACAGCCGATCGTGGCGGCGCGCCTGGACTCCGCCACGATGCCGATGGCAGTCGCCGCCGATACGGCACTGCTGAGCAGCAGCCGCAGCAGCATCCGCATCAGCAGCATCGGGGCGGCGCCAGTGTCCGTGCGGCTGAATGGTTACCGTCAGCTGAGCAAGGGCAGCAGCGCCACCGACACGGTGGAACTGGTGCGCGCAGGCGAAGCGCTGCTCAGATATGCGCTGATCCTGAAGGAGCCAGGCGGCAATCGCGTGATCGATCTCGCCACGGTGCCGTTCCGCGCAGCACGCACCGATGAGCGGACGGTGACGTACACCGGCCAGTCCGGCGCCGCCAACGTGCAGATCACGTACGTCTTTCAGCCGGACAGCTTCCTCGTCCGCGTCGGCGGATCAGTCACCGGACTCACGTCGCCGGCGTTCGTGCGCATCACCCTGCCCAGCGGCCTGAGTCCCACGGAATCCGACACGTCCGAGGAATTCTCGCACCTGGCCGTCGCGACGAAGGCGGTGAAAGGCGACGCAAAGCTGCTCGCTTTCAGCAGCCTCGACCCCGGCGAGACCGAATTGCGCGAGGGTCCGTTTACCTGGGTGGTCTCGAAGAGCAAGTATTTCCTCGCCGGCCTCCTCGTCGCCAACGGCGATCGTCCCTTCGACGAACTGACCGTGACCGGCGGCGTCAAGACCGGCAAGGCCGCCACACGGATCGAGGCCTCCGCATTGCAGTCGCTGCAGGACGGCACGTTCCGCTTCGAGCTCTACGCCGGACCGCAGGAATGGCGTCGCCTGGTCTCACTCGGCCGCGACTTCGAGAACAGCAATCCGTACGGCGGCTGGCTGCAGGGCGTGGTGCAGCCGCTGGCGACCTTCGTGATGCAGGCGCTGCTCTGGATGCACGATTCGCTGAAGCTCTCGTACGGCTGGGTGCTCGTGATCTTCGGCGTGGCCATCCGACTGCTGCTCTGGCCGCTCAATCAGCGCGCCATGCGCACGTCGATGAAGATGCAGGTGCTGCAGCCGGAGCTGCAGAAGGTGCAGGAGCAGTACAAGGCCGACCCGCAGCGCATGCAGCAGGAAGTGATGAAGGTGTACAAGGAGCACGACATGAGCCCCTTCAGCGCACTGTCGGGTTGCCTCCCGATGCTGCTGCCGATGCCGGTATTCATCACGCTGTTCTACGTCTTCCAGATCACGATCGAGTTCCGCGGCGTGCCGTTCCTGCACCTCAGCGACATCTCGCAGCGCGATCCCACGCTCATCATCCCGCTGCTGATGGCCGCGAGCGCGTTCCTGCTCAGCTGGATCGGCATGCGTGGCATGCCGCCCAACCCGCAGGCGAAGATCATGGCCTACATGTTCCCGGC
>Ga0105048_10011650_pt1 | contig 13848 bp, 9 predicted proteins | sample MAT05_FD_78382 | JGI IMG/M metagenome (GOLD analysis project Ga0105048, IMG submission 78382) | Freshwater microbial communities from Lake Fryxell liftoff mats and glacier meltwater in Antarctica - MAT-05 | ecosystem: Environmental > Aquatic > Freshwater > Ice > Liftoff microbial mat | place...
GGCACTCCACCTTCGCCAAGCCTATGGAGGACACGTCTGCTGCCGTGTTATTTCCCTCCGCACGCCGTGCGCTCGATCTTGAGAATTTGCAACTTAAGAGTCAATTGATACCACAATTTGGCCAAAATTGCGATCAGAAAAAAGTCGGTAACACCCATCGCCGCCAAACCCGGCGCCAAAGACCATGCTAGGCCAAACCAAAACAGCCAAACCCATCCTGGTCTCTGAAACTCAGACGTCATAATGAAATCTACACTGCATGGTAAGCAAACTGTCGCCTTCGACCTTGTAAATGAGTCGATGCTCTTGGCTAAAGTTGCATAACCAAGGCTTGAGCGTCAACTGATACCAGAGCACGGTTATTTGGAAACAAAGTGTGATTCCATTTATGCCAATGGTAATGCCATACCAAGGTAAATTATAAGTTCTCGGACAGACCCCTTCTGCCTTTTCGGATTTCTAAAGCAATATCCTCAGGCGAATTGTTTCCAGAAAAGGCTGACGGTGATGAGCAGACCGATGAGGACAACTAATTGCCGAACTCTTGCTTCGGGGATCTTTTGGGAGTAGTGGGCTCCGACAAAATAACCCAAGGTGGCCCCCACGGAGAGGACCGCGGCTTGCGGCCAAGCGATGAGGCCGGAGACGATAAAATACAGGGCGGCAATGAGGTTGATGGCGGATGCCAGAATTGTCTTGAGGGCATTCATCTGATGGATGTTCGTGAAGCCCAGGAAGCCAAAGGCGGCGAGCATTAAAATGCCAATGCCAGCGCCGAAATAGCCACCATAGATAGCGATGAGCAGTTGGGCGACAATTCCCAAAACTCCAAAATGCACGGTTTGGTGATCTAATGAGATCCATCGACGCACGATGCCTTGGATCATAAAAAGCACGGTGGCAAAGAGCAGGAGAAATGGCACCAACGTGGAGAAGGTTTTTTCGGGGGTCACAGTCAACAACCACGCCCCAAAGATTCCACCAATCACGCTGGCCGGCCCGAAACGAAAGAGCCATGGCTTGATGGCGGGCATGTGGGTTCGGTAGGCATAGGCACTGCCAACGAGGCCGACCACGAGGGCCAAGGTGCTCGTGGCATTGGCTTGGATGGCAGGCATCCCAAACGCGAGCAGAGCAGGAAAGGTCAGGATCGTGCCCCCACCCGCCACCGCATTCATCGCTCCAGCCAGCAACGCAGCGGCCAGAAGGATCGCAATCTCCAGCGGGGTCACTGCGATGCGCCACCAGGGGGCAGTTCCTGCCAACGGCAAGCGTTGGGTGCGGCGATCCCGAGTTGGTCGAGAATCCGCCAAACGACCGTATCCGCCAAGGCTTCCAAGGACGTGGGACGGCTGTAAAAGGATGGTGATGCCGGGATGAGAGTGGCTCCCGCCTCAATGACCGAAACCGCATTTCGCGCATGGATCAGGCTCCATGGGGTTTCTCTCGGAACAAGGAGAAGCTTTCGGCGCTCCTTCAGAAACACATCGGCTGAACGCAAAATCAAAGACTCGCTGGTTCCAGCAGCAATACGCCCCATCGTCCCCATGGAACAAGGCACAATCACCATGCCATCAAAGAGGGCACTGCCGCTTGCAAAGGGCGCATTCATGCTTTTGTCGGAATGACAAATCACCGAATCCGGAAGCACCAGTTCTCCAATTTCTTCAGCAATAACCTGCTTGGCATATCCGGTCAGAACAAGATGGACTTCATGGTCTCCGCCAGCCAGTGCCGTCAGGAGACGTTGAAGATAGATGGCTCCACTTGCGCCAGTGCCGGCCAGAACGAGTCTCATGATAAGAAGGGGGTTGAGGTTAGGGCCGCCCGCAACTCGTTCGACTTGACCATAGCATCGGCGTAGTGATCGGTGAGTGTGAGGTTCGGCTCACAGCGGGTCGAATCATCGAATGTCACGAGTCGCTGACAAATTTCCGGCAGGTCGTGCCGGGAGCCTTCAGATCGCAGCACCGTCCATCCTGCCTGGATGGCGGCTCCCGAGGCCGCACCCTTTGCGCTATCTAAGGCGATGGTTGGCACTCCAAAAATGTCCGCACACAACTGACGCCAAACCGGACTGCTGCTTGCGCCGCCGGTGAGACGGATGCTGGAAACCGGAACGCCAAGTTCGTGAAAACGTTCCAGTCCATAACCGAGGCCAAGGATCACACTTTCCACAGCCGCCCGGGCCAGGCCACCAGCAGTAAAATTATTCAGCGAAATGTTGGCCAGAACCCCGCGCGCAGCCGGCAGATCGGGGGTTCGTTCTCCGGTCAGGTAGGGCAGAAAAACCAAGCTGCCGGGTTTTTCTGCGGAAACGACCGCATCCATTTCGTCATAGCTCCATCCAAACAGCTTTCTCACATGCTCAGAAATGAGCGTGAGGTTCATAGTGCAAATCAGAGGCAGCCAATGGTCGGTGCTATCACAAAAGGCCGCCACTTCGCCATGGGGATCAAGCACGGGCATGTCGGAAAAGGCAAAAAGCGTTCCAGAGGTGCCAAGGCTTGCGGTGACCTCCCCCACCTGAACATTGCCAGTCCCGATGGCAGCCATCATATTGTCGCCCCCTCCTGAACTCACAAGCGGGGCTTTCGACAGGCCCCATGCCTGGCAAAGGGAATCCCGCAGCACTCCGCAGGGCTCGCTGGATGGCCCGACGGGTGGCAGGCGCTCGAAAAGTCCATCAGCGTTTGCTTCCACGGCACGGTCCGACCATGTTCTTGTTACGATATCCAAGAGGGCGGTGCCTGAGGCATCCCCATATTCCATGCGTTTTTCGCCGGTGAGCCAGAAGTTCAAATAATCATGGGGCAATAAAACCGTTGCTGTCTGATCCCAAATTTCTGGTTCGTGATGAGCAAGCCAAAGGATTTTTGGGGCGGTGTAACCCGTGCGGATGGTATTGCCCACGAAGGAAATGGCCCCCGCATCTCCACCCAGAGCGGACGTGATCTCGCGGCATTCGGAGGTGGTGGACGTGTCGCACCAGAGCTTGGCTGGTCGAAGGACTTTGCCGTTTTGACCGATAACGACCAAGCCGTGTTGTTGACCGCTGACTCCGATGCCGGCAATTTCGGCCTTTCGTGGGCCAAGAATGGATAGCACCTCGCGCACGCCCTTTTCAGCAGCCGCGACCCACCACGCAGGATCTTGCTCCATGGCTCCTTCGGGCAGGCCTTCAACAAAACCATAAGCCCCCCCGCCAGATGCCAGGATGTCACCAGTTTCCCAATCCATGGCCACCACCTTCGTGCTCTGGGTTCCACAATCAATTCCGAGGAGTATCATAAGATGAAAAAGATCACGGGCGGAAACAGGCACGTCAAGAGGGGAATCATTTTACGCGTCTCAGGGTGTGAATGGTGATTTCCGGAGGACAAAAAAATCGTGCCGCGACTCCGCAGGCTCCCGTGCCTCGCGAAGTGTAGCCCACGAGGCCGCCCTCTTTCCATGCTCCCGCAAGAAAGCGGCGGGGGACCCGGGTGTTTCGAATGATGGGAAAACCTCCGGGAAGACAAATCTGGCCGCCATGGGTATGTCCACAAATCAGAAACGCAAAACCCAATCTCGAGGCCTCCCGATAGGTCTCGGGACTGTGGCTCAACAAAATCGCAAAATCCTCCGGCGGAATGCTGGCCCGGGCGCGTGCCATGTCATCAGACTGAAAAAAATGGGGATCATCAATACCCGCAAACCAAAGACGCTGACCATCTCTCTCAATGAACGTGGATTCATTGAGCAATACGGGCAGGCCGATGTGTTCAAAAAATGGAACTTTTTCTATGAAGTCATGATTACCAAGAATGGCAATCCGTGGGGGTCTGACGGCAGCGACGATTTTTTCCATCATCATGAGCGATTGGTCCTGAGACGCGCCAATTTTGTTGTGATAGTCGCCGGTGAACACGGCAAAATCGTAGGAGAGATTGGCGAGGTGTGGCGTGAGGGCCTCTGCGAATGGCAGATGAAGGTCGCAATGAAGATCGGTGAGTTGAAGAAGCCGGAAGCCTTCAAAGGCTGGAGGAAGAGATGGCAGGATCACCTCATTTTCGACAACTTGAAAATCAAGGTAATTGGCAAGGCCAACACTCTCCACTTGGGAGATCCGAAGGAGATGACGGAGAACGCGGTCAACGGGCACGACGGCCTCAATCGCAAAAACGCCAACGCCCTGATGCACCTCTTTTGCCCAGAGGAGAGCCTGCTTTTTCAGTCGTCGCCTGAGGCAGGCGTAACCCATCCGTGCGGCAAGATCTCGGTAGTTCGTGGAACCTGGAGCTTCGTCAGGAGACATGGAACAATCGTTAATCTCTCTTCCTCTTAGCTTAGAATTCGTAAGTGACGCCATGGGAGGCCGCAGCAAAACGCAGCGCCGTGAGTGCTTGCCGGGCCGTCTGCGGGCGGTTATCCGGGGCGTTCTCCATGAGTTTTTCAATCCATGCGCATAAAAAATCCGGCAAATCAGGACGCGCTGCCTTAAGCGGATGCAGCGAGTGGTTGATGTGGGCTGCTGCCACCGCTTCCACGGATTCTCCGACAAAAGGGTAAGCTCCGGCGAGGATGAAGTAGAGCACACACCCAAGCGAGTAGAGGTCGGTGCGGGCGTCGGTGGGGTCCTCATCAAACTGCTCGGGCGCCATGGTGTAAATGCTTCCAAGCAGAACGCGCTCTTCATCATCCGGCGTCTTTTGCTGGGTGGCCTCCGCCAGCCGCGCCAACCCGAAATCCAGAACTTTCACTTTGAGGGCTCCTCCGGAAGTGATGGAGACCATGATGTTGCTGGGCTTGATGTCGCAGTGCATCAGCGAGAGCTCGTGGGCGGCGGCAAGACCTTGCAAGCTTTGATCAGCAACGCTCAGAAAATCGGTCAGGGTGAGTGGGGCAAAGTCTCCAATTTCCTGGAGCGTGCGACCATCCACATATTCCATCACAACAAGCACATCGCCTAAAAATTCAAAGATATCGAAAACAGCCACCACATTGGGGTGAAGGAGTGAGGCCAGGACACGAGCCTCACGGATAGCGGCCGCAGCGGTTTCCGCATCAGCTTCAGGGTTGCGGTACAGGCGCTTGATGGCCACCTTGCGATCCAACTGGGTGTCGAGGGCAAGGAGCACTTCGCCAAGCCCCCCGCGGCCCAGAAGACCACACAGATCGTAGCGATTGGAAGAGTCAACGTAGCTGGCCATAAAAAATCAGGCGATCGAACGCATCAGATGCTGTGCCTCGTTAGAAATGCCGGGCATCATGATTCAGATTTCTCAAGCTGACGGACATAAGATTCGAGTTTTGACGCAATTTCGTATTGGGCTGCGGAGCGCTTGAAGGCGACAAGGAGGATCGATGAGGAGGTCACGGTCTGCACAATCACCCGCAAATTCATAAATTCCCAGAGCAACCTGGAATGCGGGAGCCGATGAAGCACCAAGGCGGGGAGGCAACTGGAAAACGAAAAAACGATGCCCGAATCGCGGGTCTCTTCTTTGAGGTTTCCAGGGCGGGGCAGAGCCCAGGCCCGCCCCGCATTTCCGTCAAAGTAGCCGCACAAGCTGACTGGCGCGGCACCAAGAAGCGTGGCAAGCCCCTCAAGCACCACGTTGGAATCCCCAACCGCCATGGCTGATGGCTGAACTGTGGGTGACCCTGTGCCTGGTTTTCTGCGGAAAATCATCCGCTTCGCACCAAAAGTCACCGACCAGGGATCAGAAGAATCGCCAGACTGGATCGATAAGAGCGATCCTGCGCCCAACCTTGTGGCGATCTCATGTCCTTTGGTGGAAATGACGGCTAGAAAGTCCGCCCGAAGCGATTCGTCACGACAATTTTCGGAAGAGACCACTCCCCGGGATTCCTCAAAGACAACTTCCTCGTTTTTTGCTGGTGCATGGGTGGTTTGGTTGGGAGGACTTGCGGCCTGCCCGTCTTTGACATGAGGCGATGGTGCAAATTTTGCGGGGTTGATTGGTGCCGGGCGAGCCTCAGTGGACAAGCGCTGGGTCTGCACTTTTGTGGACGGCGCCGGATCAGCCGATTCTGGCTGAGCCTGTGCCCCCAAATCAATCTCAAGAGAAAAATTTTCGAGGGTGTCCAAGGAACCCAGGGTTTCTTGAAGGGCCTTCGCAGGAGGTGCCAATCGGGCTTCAGGGACAACCTGCACGCTGAGGTCTTTGGCACTTCCCGAATCCAACCAGAGCTGACTCGTGTTGAGTTTGATGGTGTGATACTGGGAGGTCTGCATATGTTTGAACGAGCAGCGATTCGTGCGGTCCAAAGAAAGAATTCGCGCAGCGGCGGCATCTCCCCGCAGATCCCCCATGGTGGCATCCACGATTTCGCCGTTTTGCAGGACAAGCGTCCCCTCTCCTTCATCGGTCTCCATCGCAATGCTCCCGCTGTCTTGGCGAGCGCATAAAAACTGGATGAATCGAGCAGGAGCCAATCCTTTGAAACTGCCACTGGGCAAAAACCCGCGACTACTGGACAGCGCATCAACCAACAAAAACATGGAGGCGGCCTCTTCAAGATTCCGGGGTTTTGCAAAACATAAATGAGCTCCCGCATGCATCAACTCGGACTCCATCTTTCGGCTCAGGGTGGCCGAGACCAGAATACGCCGCACACTGGGATAACGCGTCTTCAGCTCCTTGATAAACTCGAGTTGTTCCTCCGAACTCTCCGCGCAGTCAAGAATAACAATCTCACAATTGCCCGCCGCGAGTTGATCCCAGACCATGTCCAATTGGGGCACGATCACCATGCTCTTTCGTTTGATCCCGTGCTGCCGGGCCAAGCTGGAAAGCTGCCTGGCAAGAAGGCGAAGGTAAAAAAGAAAATCTCCAACAAAAAGCCAAGTCTTTGGTACATCGGGCGCCACCACGGGTTCCGGGTCTCCACTGCTCGAGACGGCTTGATTTTCTAAAGGCACTTCCATCGTCAGAACGGGTAACACATCAATTGTGATTTGAAAATGCCAGACTTGAAGGATGTTGGCCGGATTCTTGAAGAAATTATTTTTATCTTGGTGCTTCAGATATATAAGTTATTCTTATATTTGAAAAGTATGACAACTCCATCTCACACCGCGAAGACCACCAACAAGAAACTGATTCAATGGGTGAAAGAAGTGACCGATCTCTGTGAGCCGAATGCCGTGGAATGGTGTGACGGAAGTCAGGCGGAATATGACCGGCTCTGCCAGTTAATGGTGGATAGCGGAACGTTCAAGCGCCTGAACGATGAAAAAAAACCAAACAGCTATTTGTGTTGGTCGGATCCCGGCGATGTGGCGCGCGTCGAGGACCGCACCTTCATTTGCAGCCGCCGAAAAGAAGAAGCCGGCCCAACCAACAATTGGGTTGCGCCAGCCGAAATGAAAAAAACCCTGCATGGTCTCTTCAAAGGCTGCATGCATGGCCGCACGCTCTATGTGATTCCTTTCAGCATGGGCCCCCTCGGATCTCCCATTTCCCACATTGGAGTTGAAATCACCGATTCGCCCTACGTGGTGGCGAACATGCGCATTATGACCCGCATGGGGCAGGCGGTGTTGGATGTCCTGGGCGACGGCGACTTTATTCCGTGTCTCCATTCGGTCGGAGCGCCCCTGAAAGCCGGGCAGAAAGGCGTTCCGTGGCCCTGCAACAAAGAAACCAAATACATTGTCCACTTCCCCGAGACCCGCGAGATTTGGTCCTATGGCAGCGGATATGGTGGCAATGCGTTGCTGGGAAAGAAGTGCTTCGCACTGCGAATTGCTTCCTGTATGGCTCGTGAGGAGGGCTGGATGGCGGAACATATGTTGATCCTTTGTGTGGAATCTCCCGATGGCAGGAAAACCTTTGTGACGGCCGCCTTCCCAAGTGCTTGCGGAAAGACCAACTTTGCGATGCTCATCCCGCCCAAAGAATTTAAGGGCTGGAAGGTGACCACCATTGGAGATGATATTGCTTGGATCAAGCCCGGCCCTGATGGTCGCCTCTACGCCATCAATCCTGAAGCCGGATATTTTGGGGTGGCCCCGGGCACCAATGCCAAATCCAATCCCAATGCCATTGCCAGTTGCGCCAAGGACACCATCTTTACAAATGTGGCCCTCACCCCCGATGGCGACGTGTGGTGGGAAGATATCGGCACTCCCGCACCGGAAGGCCTTATCGATTGGAATGGCAATCCTTACGATCCCAAGAGTGGCAAAAAAGCCGCACACCCAAACAGCCGCTTCACAGCCCCTATGGCCAATAACCCGGCCCTTGCAGCAGAAGCCGATGACCCTCAAGGAGTGCCCATTGACGCGATTATCTTCGGTGGCCGCCGCGCCACGACGATGCCGTTGGTTTTCCAAGCCTTCAACTGGGTCCATGGCGTTTACATCGGCGCGACAGTGGGCTCGGAGATGACCGCCGCTGCGGTGGGTGGTGCCGGCCAGGTCCGACGCGATCCGATGGCCATGTTGCCTTTCTGCGGTTACAACATGGGCGAATACTTCGGACACTGGCTCGAAATGCGCCGTCATGTGAAAGTCCTTCCCCGCATCTTTCACGTGAACTGGTTCCGCAAGGACTCCGAGGGAAATTGGCTCTGGCCCGGCTTTGGCGAAAACATGCGCGTGCTCAAATGGATCATCGAACGTTGCCGTCATGGCGCGCACGCCCGCGAAACTTCGGTGGGCTGGGTGCCCGACTACGAGGATCTGGACATGCGAGGCCTGGAGGGAAAAATCACCCCCGAACAATGGGACAAACTCCAATTCATCGACCGCGGGGACTGGCAGAAAGAACTCGTCATGCAAGACGAACTCTTCTTCAAACTCTACGCCAATCTGCCCAAAGAGCTGATATTTCAGCGAGAGCTGCTCATGTCACGTCTCTGAGAGTAATCATCCAAACTCCAGCGGCATCCGGGTTGAAGAGTTCCTGCAATGACGTAAGGGGCACCCTCGTTTATTTGCTCCTAAACAGTTGAGCCAGGGGACTGGTCTCTGTATAATCCTCCCTCCTATGAATGACAAACGAGTTGCCCTTTACGATACCACCTTGCGCGACGGCACGCAGGGAACGGGGATTTCGTTTTCCATTCTGGACAAGATGCGGGTGGCCGAGAGACTGGATGCTTTTGGGGTGGATTTTATTGAAGGTGGCTGGCCGGGCTCCAATCCCAAAGATGTCGCGTTCTTTGAGGAGGCGTCGAAGCACTCATGGAAACATGCCAGAATTGCCGCGTTTGGAATGACCCGAAAAGGGGGTGGCTCCGCTGAAACGGATGCCCAGGTTCGCACACTTTTGGATGCCAAAACCCCGGTGGTCACCATTGTTGGAAAAACGTGGAAAGTCCACGTGACCGAGGTCTTTGGTGTGGCTCCCGAGGAGAACCTCGCGATGATCGCGGACACCGTCCGTTTTCTAAAGGCGCAGGGGCGCGAGGTCTTCTATGATGCCGAGCACTTTTTTGATGGGCTGCGCGACGATCGGGAATATGCCTTGGAGACCCTCCGGGCGGCGAGGGATGCGGGAGCGGATTGTTTGGTGCTTTGTGACACGAACGGTGGCTCCTTGCCCCAATTTGTGGGTGAGGCCACGGCGGATGTGGTCTCCCATCTGGCTTGCCCGGTTGGCATTCACACCCACAACGACAGTGGCCTGGGGGTGGCAAATGCCCTCGCCGCCATTCAAGCCGGAGCCACCCAGGTCCAAGGCACCATCAATGGATATGGAGAGCGGGTTGGCAACTGCAACCTCACCACGGTGATCCCCAATCTGGAATTAAAAATGGGCATCCCGGCGGTAAATGATCTCACGGGACTTCGCGACCTTTCGGCCTTTGTGGACGAGTTGGCCAATGTGCCGCAGGATATCCGCGCCCCTTATGTGGGGTCGGCGGCCTTCACGCACAAGGGCGGACTGCATGTTCACGCTGTACAAAAGCTCGCTATGGCCTATGAACACGTGGAGCCCGCCAAGGTCGGCAATCACCAAACGGTGGTCATCTCCGACATGTCCGGCCAAAGCAACATCCTTGTGAAAGCCAAAGACCTTGGATTCGATCTTGAAAAAGGCTCCCCCGAAGTGGCGGCTATTCTCCGCGAAATCAAGGAGGCCGAATCCCGTGGTTTTGAGTTTGAAGCGGCCGAGGCCTCCTTTGAACTCCTCATCCGCAAATGCCTCGGCCAGCAAACCCCGCTTTTCGAGCTCAAGGAATATCATTGCTACTTCCGGCACTCCAAATCCGGCTCCGACCCCTGCGAGGCCACAGTCAAGCTCGTGGTGAACGGCGTCCACGAATACACGGTGGAAGAAGGGGATGGCCCGGTCAATGCGCTTGACGCCGCCTTGCGCAAAGCCCTCCGTCCGTTTTATAACTGGATCGATGACGTGGCGCTGGCTGATTACAAAGTGCGAATCGTGGATGGAACCCGGGGCACCGCCGCAAGAACCCGCGTCTTGATCGTTTCCTCAGCAGGCAATAAAACGTGGGGAACTGTTGGCGTCTCTGATAATATCATTCAAGCCAGTTGGCTCGCGCTGGTGGACAGCTTTGAGTTTTATCGCCATCACAGGCCCCAATCTCAGTAAAATCCCCAGCCAGATAATTGTTGCCCGATGAGAAGCTCATCGGGCTTCGAGAAGCCGATTTCGATTAACGGGAAACCAATGGCTCCAAGTGCTTGCCGTTTGATGAAACGGATTTGGCAGGGATTTTGGCAGTTTTTTTGCCATCTTCCGGATCCAGTCGAAAATCGAAAACCCCTTTGCGACGGCCCGGTTCTGTGTAGGCGGGGTCATCAAAGGTCCCAAGCTCGCTGGCGATTTTTTTAAAGATATCCAGGACTTGATCGAGATCTTCATCCGTGTGCGTGGCCATGTAGCTGGTACGGACGATGGCTTCCCCATATCGCACGGCGGGATAGATGGCAGGCGTGGCAAAAACCCCCTCCTCGTAGAGGCGCTGGGTGAATTGGAAAGCCTTGGCTTCGCTACCAATCAGGATGGGAACGATGGGGGTTTGGGTTGTTCCAATCTTGAAACCGATGGAGCGGAAGCCCTCATGCATCTTGTAGGTGTTGCGCCAAAGCGCATCAATGCGTTCGGGTTCTTCCTGCATGAGCTGAAGCGCTTTGAGAACACCCCCGGCGACTGCAGGAGCCATGGAGGCAGTGAAGATCAGACACCGCGCCCGGTGCTTGAGAAATTCAATCATCTCGGCATCCCCAGCCACAAAACCACCCATGGAGCCAAGGGATTTGGAAAACGTTCCAATGGTGATGTCCACCTCATCGTTCAATCCAAAGTGGTGAACCACTCCGCGGCCCTGCGGACCAAGAACGCCGAGGGAGTGGGCTTCGTCCACATAGATGCGCGCCCCAAACTCTTTAGCGAGTTCCACCTGTGGAGGCAGGTCCGCGATGTCTCCCGACATGCTGAAAACGCCATCCATCACAATGAGCTTTCCTGCCTCGGCAGGCACCCGCTTCAGACGGTTGCGCAGGGAAACTGGTGAGTTGTGGTGGTAAGGCACAAGTTTTGCCGGAGCAAACTGGCATCCGTCGATGATGCTCGCATGGTTTTCGCGGTCACAAAGAATCGCGTCACCTTCTTCGGTCAGGGACGCAATCGCCCCTTGATTGGCAAAAAATCCCGTGGAGAAAAGTAGAACAGCTTCCCGCTGAAGAAATGTTGCCAAGGCTTCCTCCAAATCGACATGAAGCTTGATGGTTCCATTCAGGAGCCGGGAGCCAGTACACCCTGCCCCGAATTTCCGGGTGGCCTCACAGGCCGCTTCTATGACCCGCTCATCCTGGGCCAGCCCTAGATAGTTATTAGAGCCGATCATGATCTTGCGCTCGCCGTCGCAAATCACGTGATTTCCTATGGTTTCGTCGATGCAACGAAAATACGGATAGAAGCCCTGCGCTCGTGCGTCGGAACTATCCCGGTATTCCCTGCATTTCTGATATAAATCTCTCGCCTGATGGGGCATGGCAAATGTTGTCTCCAATGTTCAGTGCCTTTGTGCTTTGTGTAAACCTTTTTCGCATGGCAAAGGGCTTTGGGTGCCAAAGATATTCGGAATCTCTTCAGCCCCATGGTATTCCAGCAGATTTTTTACCACGAGGTCTTTGTGCAATCTGGAAATTGCTCAGGAAGCCTTGGCCGCAGCCTTTTCGGTTTCAAGAATTTCTTTGCGAATGCTGCGCCCGCTGAGCCGCGACCACCAATAGACGATGGGAGAGGCCACAAAGATTGAGGAATACGTTCCAACGCCAATACCGATCAGGATGGCAAACGAGAAATCACGAAGGACGGCTCCCCCAAAGAAGAAGAGGGCTGAGACCGAAAGGATTGTGGTGCCTCCGGTGAGAATGGTGCGGCCCAAGGTGTCGTTAATCGCCGTGTTCATAATGACGCGAATGCCCCCTCGCTCACTGTTTTTGAGAGCTTCCCGGATGCGATCAAAAACCACAATGGTGTCATTGATGGAATAACCGGCGATGGTGAGGACAGCTCCGACCATGACCAGGGACAGTTCACCCCCAACCAAGGAAAAGATGCCAAGCGTGATCACCACATCATGAATCACAGCCGCCACCGCCCCAAGCGCAAACGAGAACTCAAAACGGAAGGTCACATAAATCAGGATTCCGAGCATCCCCAAGGCAAGCGCCCACAGCGATCGCTTGGCAAATTCCTTGCCGATGAGCGGTCCCACCGTGTCCTGCGCCACGGGAGTGATCCCGCGATCAGGAAAGCTGGCGACAAGTTGGTCAAGGACGGCTTGTGAAGAACCACTTGCCGTGCGGAGCGAGAGCATTTCTTTCATCCCCTCCCTCTCAAACTGGATCGGGACATCGCCCATGCCAAGGGTCGCTATGGAGGCGCGGGCTTCCGCCAGGGTCACGGGAGTGGTGGAGTCCACGACGAGCAGATCCCCACCTCGAAAATCGATTCCAAGATTTTTCTCACCGCGCATGGAAATGGCAGCCACAGAGCCTGCCAACAGGACTAGCGAAATAATAACCGCTGGCCACCGCATACCAAGGAAATCGAAACGCTTTTTAGGGATCAAATCCAGCATCGAGATTTTTTTCACGTGGAAAACCTCGACAAGGAATCGGAAGATCGTCCGGGTGAGAATCAGCGCCGAGAACATGCTGGCGATGATGCCCAGCGTGAGCGTGAGCGCAAACCCCCGGACGGAGCCAGAGGCCTGCCAAATGAGGATCACGGCCGTGATGAGGGTCGTGAGATTTGCATCAAAAATAGCACTAAATGCTTTGTCATACGCGGCATCAATGGCAGCAGCCAGGGACTTGCCGGATTTGAGTTCCTCGCGAAGGCGTTCGTAGATTAGAACATTCGCGTCCACGGCCATCCCAACCGTGAGAATGATGCCCGCAATACCCGGCAGCGTGAGCACGAACTGGAACATCCCCATCAAACCAAAGAGCAAAACCAAATTCACGAGCAGGCCGATGATGGCGATGATCCCGGGCACTTGGTAGTAGATCAGAATGAAAACAATCGTGAGAGCAAGGCCCGTGAGGCCGGCGAGGAGGCCGCTTTTGATGGAATCCGCACCGAGGGTTGCGGACACACTGCGGGTCTCTTCGATTTCCAGGGGAACCCGCAAGGGATTTTCCAAGGCGCTGGCAAGGTCACGCGCTTCCTTATCGCTAAATCGTCCGGTGATGACCGCGCTGCCGCCATAGATGGGCTCGTTGACTTGCGGGGCGCTTTGAATTTCGCCGTCAAGAAGAATGGCGAGCTGGCCGCGGGTGGGAGCCAAAGCGGCCGTGAGATCACCGAAGAGCTTTCCCCCCTCGGCATCTAAATTGAGCGAAACCCCATAACC
>Ga0105048_10011653_pt1 | contig 13847 bp, 13 predicted proteins | sample MAT05_FD_78382 | JGI IMG/M metagenome (GOLD analysis project Ga0105048, IMG submission 78382) | Freshwater microbial communities from Lake Fryxell liftoff mats and glacier meltwater in Antarctica - MAT-05 | ecosystem: Environmental > Aquatic > Freshwater > Ice > Liftoff microbial mat | place...
GCCGACCGCGCCGCGCCGCTCTCTTTTGCGGTCTCCGGCGAGCTCGGCCTGGACGACAACGGCCTGCCGTGGCTCGGCGCTCGCGCCCGGGGGGCGCGCGCCCTGGGGCCGCTCGAGCTCGCGATCGGCCTTCGTTTTGGCGCCCAGCGCGCCGATTCCACCAGCTTCAGCCCCACCGACCGCACGATCGGCGAGCTCCTCCTCGGCCTGCGCCTCCCGGTCGCGCTCGGTCCGCTCGCGCTCACGCCTTCGCTCTCGATCGGCCCGCACCTCGCGATCGCCTCTCGCAAAGCGCGCGATCTTCGCCCGATCATCCGCGACGGCCTCACCATCACCGACGTCACCCCCGCCGCCGAGCTGGCGCTGTCCGCCGCGTTCCCGCTCGGATCAGGCTTCGCGATCGACGCCGAGACGTCGGCCACCTGGACCCCGCTCGCGAGCGGCACCGACCTCCCGCCGTACGCAGTGAGCTTTCCGCCGGGCCAGGGCGCCAGTCTCGCCCTCGCCGAGAGCGCGAGCGTGGTGGCGCGCGTCGCCGTCGGTGTTCGCTGGGGGACGCCATGAGCGCGCGCATCATCCCGCTGCGCGCCGCCGACGCCGGGCCGATCGAGCTCTCGGACGACGCGCTGCTGGCCGCGTGCGGTGAGGGCGACGCGACCGCGCTTTCGCTGCTCTATCGCCGCCACCACGGCAGCATCGCGCGCTTCACCTGCCGCCTGTTCGGCGGTCGAACGGCGGAGGTCGACGACGTCGTCCAGCAGGTCTTCCTCACCGCGTGGAAGGACGCCGAGCGCTTCCGCGGCCAGTCTTCCGTGCGCGGCTGGCTGTTCGGCATCACCGCGAACCTCGCGCGCCGTCACCAGCGCAGCGAGCGCCGCCGCGACTTCGCGTTCTGGAAGTTGAAGCTGTTCACGCGCACCACCACCGAGCCGATCGACGACGACGTCGTTCGCCGCCAGCTCATCGGCAAGGTCGGCGTCGCGCTCGAGGCGCTGCCGCACGATCTGCGTGTGGCCTACGTGATGTGCGAGATCGAGGAAGTCGCCGGCATCGAGGCCGCGCGAATCCTCGGCGTGCGACCCGGCACCCTGTGGCGCCGCCTGCACGACGCACGAAAGCGCCTCCGCGTGGCGCTCGAAGAAAGGAGCACGCCGTGACGTGTCCGACCCCCGAAGCGCTGTCTCGCGCTTTCTCCGAGGGCGCCGATCTGAGCGCCCATCTCGCCGGCTGCGACGCCTGCCGCGCCGCGTGGAGCGACTACACGCGGCTGCGCGACGCCGCGCGCCAGCTCCCCTGGAGCGCGGGCGACGCCGTCACCGGAGAGGCGCGCTTGATCGAGGCTGCATTGGTCGAGCGAAAGGCCGGTCGCCGCGCGCGCACGCTCCAGACCCGGGCCGCCATCGGTCTCGCCATCGCCGCCAGCGTCGCGGCCTTCTTCCTCACGTCGCGATCGGAGCCCGCGACGTCCGCGACCGAGCGCGCGCCGGTCGCGACCGCCGCCACCAAACGCGCCACGGTCCGCGACGCGCAGGCCGCCCGCTTCGCGCACGTCACCCGGACCGCACCGGGCGTCGCGCACGACGAGGTCATCACACTGGACGAGGGCACCATCGCGCTCGATGTCGCGAAGCTCGAGGTGGGGGAGCGCTTCCGCGTGGTCACCGCCGACGCCGAGGTCGAGGTGCGGGGCACGTCGTTCGAGGTGGTGGTGGATCATGATCACCTGGCGCGTGTCGCCGTGATCAGCGGCCGCGTGGTGGTGCGCCCGCGAGGCGCGGACGAGGTCGTGCTCGGGCCCGGGGAGTCGTGGACCCCACCGGTGCGCCCCACGGGCCTGGCGAGCTCGGAGCGGCTCTTCCAGCAGGGCTGGGACGCGCTGCGCGCCGGCGATCTCGCCACCGGGGAGACCCACCTCGCAGCGCTCGTCGCGCAGGATCCGCACGATGCGCTGGCGGAGGACGCCCGCTACTGGCGCGCCGTCATCGCCCAGCGCGCCCATCGCACCGACGACGCCCGCACGTTGTGGCGCGCGCTGCTCGCCACGCACCCGGGCTCTGCGCGCGCGCCGGAAGCGTCGGTGATGCTGGGGTGGCTCGAGCTCGAGAGGGGCGACAAGGAGACCGCCGCTCGTTTGTTCGCAAAAGGCGCGACCTCACCCGATGCGGAGATCGCGGCGAGCGCCAAGACCGGCCTCGAGAGAACGAGTGCGAAGAACTAGCGCAGCTCGCGAACCCAGATGCCGGCGTGCGCGCCCTCGGGGATGCGGAACACCGCCCGATCGCGCTCGGGGAACAAGAGGAACGCGGCCGGATCGACCCCGCTCGCGAGCACCCGAACCTCATCCGCGCCGTCGCGACGCCGCACCGAGAGATCGACCCGCAGTCGCCGCGCATCGCCTTCGAACCGCGCGTTCGCAAGCACCACCACGCGGGCAGGATCGGCGTGGTTGAGGAGCACCCAGCCCCTCTCGGCGAGCGCGATGGTGCGTCCGCCGGCCGTGGGGCGCATCGAGATCGTGCCGATGTAGTTCTCGTCCGAGTCCGCAAACCACTGCGCCCACGTGCCGTCCTCGGAGAACGCATCGTCGCCGGGATACGCGCTGGGATCGGCCTGCAGCACCGCGGGCGTCGTGTCCGCGCCGAACTTGGTGCCGAGCAGGAACAGATCGCGCAGGCCGGTCGTGGCGCGCGTCTGGCGGAACATCAGATACGCGCCGTCGGGCGACACCGCCTCGATCGCGTCGGCGCCGAGCGGGAGCAGCACGGTGGGCACGAGATCGGGCCACGCCGCGACCGAGATGTCCTTCGCCGCGGTGGTGTACGCGATGCGCGGCCCGTCGAGGAACGCCACGCCGCCGATGCGCCGGCTCTCGTTCAGGAGCTGGGTGCGATCACCGTTCGCGCTGACGCCCACGAAGCGCAGCTCGCGATCGATGAACATCGCGAAGCTGTGATCTTCGCTCTGCTTGAGGAACGACAGCACGTCGCGCGCGACCTCGGTGACCGAGCTGGTGGTCACGTCGATCGCGTAGAGCACGCGCATCGCGCTCCCCGCGTTGGGGCACACGATCGCGAGCGCGCGAGTCGAGCTCATCACCTCGATCTGCGGGCTGCAGGCGTGCTGGTGCGTGCGCGCGTCCCAGGGCCCGAGCGTGATGTTCTCGAGCAGCACGCGCCGTCGTCCTTCGATGGGCAGCCACTCGAGCGACGCGGTGCGGGTCGACGTCGCGCCGACGATGTCGTGGACGCGGGTCACGCCGATCGCGCCTTCACCGTCGGGGCTGGAGGCGAACGCGTCGGTCGCGGCGCGCGGGTCGAGCGCGGTCGTCGTCGAGGTGCCCGGCTCGTACGAGGACAACGCGCCCACCGCGCTGTCGGCGTCGAGGTCGCTCCAGAACCACAGGTTGGGCGTCGGACCAAAGCCGCGCCGGGGTCGCAGGTTGAGCGAGCGCGTGTCCGTGCCGTCCAAGGAGACGCGCATCAGGACGCCGCCCTGGAGGAACAGGACCTCCTCGCCGCCCTCGGGCACGGCCACGATCTCGGCGGGGAGGCTGGCGATGCGGATGCCGGGGGGAGGCGTGGCGTCGGCGCCTGGACCGCCGTCGCTGGCCGAGGACGAGCCATCGCCCTTGCCGCCGTCCTGCGGGCCCGCGTCTCCGACGTTCTGAAGGGCAGAGTCTGCGGCACAGCCGAAGACGCCGAGCGCGAACGCGCCGGCTAACCAAAGAGGGGTGTGGGTCAACTGTCTCCGGTGTTACTCGGCCTTCGACCAGCGATCGACCTTGCCATCGTGGTCGAGATCGAGACCAACACGCTCCAGCTTGTCGCCCTCGTAGTACTCCCACCGGTCCGGCTGGCCATCGTCATTGGTGTCGACATCCTTCTGCACGAGCTTCCCACCCTTGTACCGGCGGATAACGTCGGCCCGGCCGTCATTGTTTCGATCGCGCTCCGAGCGGGTGATGATGCCGTCCTCGTAGTAACGCACCTCGTCGATGCGACCGTCGTAGTCGAGGTCGACCTGCTCCTTGGAGGTGAGGCCGTCGGGGCCGAAGTTGCGGCACACGTCGATCTTGCCGTCCCAGTTGAGGTCGATGTCCTGCCGGATGAGCATGACCTTCCGCTCCGAGCCCGCCTCGCCGTAGTACTTCACGACCTCGGGGCGCTTGTCGCCGTCGACGTCCGTGGTGCGCGCGTCGGCGGTCTTGCCTTCCGGCGTGCACGACGAGGGCAGCTCGACGACCGGCGCCTTGGCCTCCGGTGCAGACGCGGAACCGCCGCCGCTGCCCGCGCTCTTGGTCGCGCCTTTCGAGGTCCCGCAGCCTGCGGCGCCGAGCGCTGCGACCGAGAGAGTGAGGACCGCCCAACGAGCTAACGTATTCATGATGCCGGCGGAGAATGGCGCTGGTCGAAAGTGCCGTCAAGACAGCGGGGCCGCTTAGGCGGTCTCGAGCGTGCGCGGATCGGGCTCGAGCTCGGGGAGCCAGTAGTCGTTGTAGCGCTCCATGTCGTCGCGGTAGGCGATCTGTCCGGCGCGCACGACGCGCTTCAGCTTGAGATAGACCTGGCCCTTCTTGAGATAAAACTTCCTTTGTTTGAAGGCCAGATTGGCCCCGTCGAGATCCTGCTTCCCGATCGCGGTCTGGAGCTGCTGCATGTACTTGCGGCCCTGACCGACGAACTTGTCGTCGATCCCCACGTCTTCGAGCCGCGGGCGCAGATCTTTGGCGCCCGACACGCGCTCCTCGAGCTCGCGCAGCACGTCCCGCGGATACCCGTCGGCCACCTCGGGCATGGGGCTCCAAAGCCTCAGTAGCGCGGGTCGATCGAGGAACAGGTTCAGCGCCGCGCGATCGCGCAGCTCGGTCAGCCACACCCGCACCCGGGTCATCAGCTCCTGGAGCCCGGCCATCTGCAGCGGCGTGTCGTGCTTCACCAGGATCGGATCCTGGAGGCTGCGCTGGAGGTCCTGCGCGTCGGCGAGCAGATCGGGGCCGAGGTTCTCGGTCACGCCGAGCCGGACGAGCCCTGGCTTGTCGCGCGTGACGACCGGCGAGAGCCGCGTCGCAGCTTCGATGATGCTCGCGGCGCGAAAGGACGCGCCGATCATCAGCACCACGTTGTCGGGGGGCTGGTAGGCGACCATCAGTCGTCGATTCGGCTGGTCCGTCCGAGCTTGAACATGGTCAGCGCGTCCGAATAAACCGGGATCTTCCTGCCCGCCCAGGGCAGCGCGCAGGTGCCGTCGGTCGAGAGGGTCGCGCCGACCGCGATCGCGCGCGGGGTGGCCGACGAGGTCCCGGTGAAGCCGAGGCCGAGCACCGCGCCGCTCTTGGTGGTGCCGCTGCCGGCCGCGCTGAACGCGAGCGTGTCGGTGAGGTAGCTGCGGGCCGCGGGCGCCGGCGAGAAGCCAGCGGCGACGTTCTGCATCGGGGCGTCGAGGCAGTCGTACATCTGAACCAGCGCGTGGCCCGAGCCGACGTGATCGTTCAGGTTGGCGGCGCCATCGATCGCCACGCCGCTCGCGGTGACCAGCGCCTGGAGCGCGGTCCGCTTCACGAGCACCAGATCGACGCGGCCGCTGCAGTCCTGGGCGGAGAAGCAGTTGGCCGGATCGGTGCCGCGCTCGAGGCGGTCCGAGTCGATGTTGACGTTGTAGTGGTACTGGTCCACCCAGACGTTGGCGTTGGCGCCGACCGTCGCGCTGCGGGTACGGATGATGTAGTCGTCGTCCGGGCTGAGCGCCTGCGCGTCGATCGCGTCGCGGCCGAGCGTGAACTCGATGCCGCCGCCGCACGTCGCTGCGTTCTCGACGATCTCGATAGCCGGGGAGAGACGCGAGGTGATCGGCGCGCGATCGACGCCGCGCGTGTCGTAGGTCGGGTCGGTGGGCATCTGCGTGTCGGGATCCTTCGCGAGGAACACCGCGATCTGCAGCGCGTCGATCTCGGCGCGCGTCGCGGCGGCGCCAACGACCGGCAAGCAGCCGTGGAAGCGGATCTTCGCCGGGATCGGGTTGGTCTTCGGCCCACACATCAGCGTGGACGGCATGTCGGTGGGCGACTTGGGGGCCGCGGGCGGCGTGCCCGCCATGACCTGCGTTCCTTCGACGGGGAGGGTCCCGTTGGCCAAGCACCGCTCGCCGGCGTCCTCGACCAGCGCGTCACGCGCAGGCTGCGCATCCGGGCGCGTCACGTCGGGCAGCATGAAGCCGGCGGCGTCGTCATGGGCGACGGCGTCCACGTTGGTCGCGCCGGCGTCCGATCCGCCGTCCTCGCCGCTGCACGCGGCCAAAGAGATCGCGGTGAACGCGGTGAACAAGAAGGTCGAGCGACGTACATCCATCATGGAAAAAACCCCGCGCGGACCATAGAGGCGCCACGCAACGCCTTGCAAGAACTAAGTACCTCTCTTGGTACTCGCGGATGCGCTGTGCGGGCGCGCCCTTTTGGGGTATGGACCCGGCGTGAGCTCTCCTCGTCAGCTGCGCACGATCCTCGTCGGCGCGGGTTCCCTCGGTCGCGCCTTCATCCGCAAGGTGACCGCAGGCGGTGTCCCCGTGCAGTTGGTCGGCGTGATGACCGCCCATCACGGACGCCGCTTCTCCGCAGAGGGAATAGATCCCGGCGAGACGATCGGCGCGATCGAGTCCGATGGCCTCGGCTCGGACGGACCGACCGATCTGCACAAGGCGATCGAGCTGGTGAAGCCGGACCTCATCGTCGAGTGCGTCCCGCAGAACATCCGCACCGGCGAGCCTTCGCTCGGCTTCCTCCGCACCGCGCTCGACTCCGGCGTCCACGCGATCACCGCGAACAAGGCCGCCATCGCGCTCGGCTACCGCGATCTGCGCCACCGCGCCGCCAAGACCAACGTCACCTTTCGCTTCGAGGCCACCGTGCTCGACGGCATGCCGGTGTTCGCGTTCCTCTCGCGCATCCCCGGCGCCAAAGTGAAGCGCGTGCGCGGTGTCCTCAACGGCACCTCGTCGCTCGTTCTCGAGGCCGTGCAGCTCGGCGCGACGCGCTCACGCGGCCTCGCCCGCGCGCAGGCGCAAGGCATCGCCGAAGCCGATTCGGTGCTCGATCTCGACGGCTGGGACGCCGCTGCCAAGGCCGCGCTGATCGCCAACGTCTGGATGGGCGGCGCGCTGCGCATCGTCGACGTGGTCCGCGAGGGCACCGAGACGGTGAAGGACGACGAGCTCAAGCGCTCGGCCGAGACCGCGAAGTATCGCGTGGTCGCGGAGATCTCGCGCAGCGAGGACGGCGTCGTGAAGGCGTCGGTGAAGCCCACCGCGCTCGAGTCGGGCGATCCGTTCCACGCGCTCAAGGGATCCGCGGGCGGCCTGGTGATCGAAACTAGCCACGGCTCCTTCACGATCATGCAGGGCACGCACGGCCTCGACGACGCCGCTCAGGGCCTCGTCCTCGATTGCCTCTCGATCGCCGACGGCATGCCTCAGGCTTGAGACTCGTTTTCGGGCGTTGATTAGGCCTACCAGCGGGCGAGGACGCGCGAGGGCACTCCGAATCCGTTTGGTTGCCTAGCGGGCTGCGCGGCTCGCGACGCTGGGGCGCGCCTTCGCGGCCTTCTCTTCATCCTTACGACGCTGCGCCGTCTCGGCCTGGAAGACCTTCGAGGGCAGGGGACGACCGACCAGCTCGGCGACGTGCATCGTCGCGTCGACCAGCTTGTCGAGATCGACGCCGGTCTCGTAGCCCATCTCGCTCAGCATGAAGACGAGATCCTCGGTGGCCAGGTTGCCCGAGGCGCCGGGCGCGTAGGGGCAGCCGCCGAGGCCGCCGAAGGCCGAGTCGAACGTGTGGATGCCAGCGTCGACGCCCGCGAGCACGTTGGCCAGCGCGACGCCGCGCGTGTCGTGCATGTGGAGCGCGAGCTTGTCGGCGCTGATCTGCTTCAAAAGCCGCGCGACGACCTTCGACACCTGGCGCGGGTTGGCGACGCCGATGGTGTCGCCGAGGCTGACCTCGTAGACGCCCATCGCGAGGAACTGCTCGGTGATGTCGACGACGCGCTCGACGTCGACCTTGCCCTCGTAGGGACAGCCGAACACGGTCGAGACGTAGCCGCGCACGCGCATGCCCTCGGCGCGCGCCGCGTGGGCGACCTCGGTGAGCGTCTCGAGCGCCTCGGCGATCGACTTGTTGATGTTCTTCTTGGAGTGGGCTTCGGACGCGCTGAGGAAGATCGCGACCTCCTCGAGCCGGCCTTCCTTGGCGCCCTCGAGGCCCTTCAGGTTGGGCACCAGAGCCGACAGCGTCACGCCAGGACGACGCTCGGCGTCGCGCGTGACCTCGGCATGATCCGCGAGCTGCGGGATCCACCGGGGCGAGACGAAGCTGGTGAGCTCGATGCGGCGCAGGCCTGCGTCCGCGAGCATGGAGGCGAGCCGGACCTTCTCCGCCGTGGGGATGAAGGCCGCCTCGTTCTGGAGGCCGTCCCGGAGGCCGACCTCGTAGATGCTCATCCGTTCGCGATCCGACACGTTTCGCCTCGAACCCCGACCGTAGACCCCGCTCGCCTACCTGTCAAAGAGCGACGCTTGACGCGGGGATGTCGCCTTGGCAGTGTCGCGCCGCGTCGTTGATTCTTGAGTCAACACCTAACCCGAAGGAGCCACTATGAGCCTGACCCCGCAGCAGATCTTCGAGGAGAAGATCGCGACCCGCCTGAAGACCAACCCCGACGTCGCCCAGAAGATCAACTCGAGCTACCAGTTCGAGCTGACCGGCGACGGCGGTGGCTCGTGGGCCGTCGATCTCACCAAGCCGAGCGACTTCGTCGTCCCCGGCACGATCGAGAATCCGAAGGTCACCATCACGATGGCGGCGAAGGACTTCGTCGATCTCGTCGAAGGCCGCCTCAACGGCCAGATGGCGTTCATGCAGGGCAAGCTCAAGCTGAAGGGTGATATGTCCCTCGCGCTCAAGCTCCAGCAGCTCATCGGATAGGCCACATGCTGCAAGGGATCCGGGTCGTCGACTTCACCCGTCTATTGCCCGGTCCCTACGCCACCCGGCTGCTCGCCGAGATGGGCGCCGAGGTCATCAAGATCGAGGCCCGCGAAGGCGGCGACTACACCCGCTGGTGGCCCCCTCTCGTCGGCGACCCGCCCATGAGCGGCGCCTTCGCCGAGCTCAACGCAGGCAAGAAGAGCGTCGCGCTGGATCTGCGTTCGTCTTTGGCGCAGGACGCGCTCCGCCGTTTGGTTGCGACCGCCGACGTGCTGGTCGACTCGTATCGCCCGGGCGTTCTCGCGAAGATGGGCGTCGATCCCCTGCTGATGCGCGCCGCTTCTCCGCGCCTGATCTACTGCGCGATCACCGGCTACGGCCTCGATGGGCCGGATGCGTCTCGTGCGGGGCACGACGTCGGGTATCTCGGCCGCGGCGGGATCGCTTCGTTGTCCGGATCTTCTTCGACGCCTCTCACGCTCGGGATCCAGGTCGCGGACGTGGGCGCCTCGCTGGTCGCGGTGAGCGGCATCTGCGCGGCGCTCTACCGCCGCGAGAAGACGGGGCGGGGAGGGGTGGTCGACACGTCGCTGCTGGAGAGCGGGATGGCGTTCGGCGCGCTCTCCTTCGGCGTCTCGTCGGCGGGCGACAAGGTCGTGCGCGGGGATCAGATCCTCGATGGATCGCGCCCTTGCTACGGCATCTATCCTTGTTCCGATGGGCGCTTCCTCGCGGTGGGCGCCCTCGAGCCGAAGTTCTGGAAGGCGTTCGTGGACGCGGTGGGGCTGTCGCATCTGGCGGACTCGGGGCTGGATGGCGGGGATGCCGGCTCTCGCGTTCGCGCGGAGGTCACGGCACGGCTTGCTACTCGCACCCGCGACGCGTGGACCGCGCTGTTCCGCACGGTGGATGCGTGCGTGGAGCCGGTGCTGGATCTCGACGAAGTCGCAGCGGATCCGCACGTGGTGGCGCGCGCCTCGGTGTCACCGTCCGGCTATGTCCGCTCTCCGATCCGATTGGACGGCGATGTCCCGTCTTTGCACCGCGCGCCGGATCTCGGCGCGGACACGCGTTCCGTGCTCACGTCGTTGGGCCTGGAATCCTCGGCGATCGACCAGCTCCTGTGATTTCCGTTGACGCCCGATCCTTCGCGCTATAAGACCCGCCTCACCTGTTGCGGGGTGGAGCAGTCTGGTAGCTCGTCGGGCTCATAACCCGAAGGCCGTAGGTTCAAATCCTGCCCCCGCTATTCAAAAGACCTGTGAAATCGAAGACCTGGGAGATGAGGCCGAAAGCCTTGTCCCCGGGTCTTCGGCGTTTTGTGCTAGAAATGTGCTAAGCACCGCGAGTCACGGCGCGCACCCCCCGACGGGCCGCCGCGGTCGAGCTGAGGAGCGCATGCGCAAGCCTGAAGCACCCGGCCTCTACAAGCGCGGCGAGGTTTGGTGGATCCGGTACAGCCTCGGTGGCCGGCAGATCCGCCGCTCGACCGGCGTGACGTCGAGGAAGGCGGCAGAGGCGCTCCTCGGGAAGACGAAGGCCGAGCTGTTCGCAGGAACGCACTTCCCGGAGGCGCGGATGGCCGGTCTCACGGTCGGCGAGCTGCGCGACCGCTGGCTGGCTCGCTCGAAGCACAAGCGCACCGTCCAGGACGACGAGATCCGCTTCCGGAGGATCGCCGCGTTCTTCGGGCCCGACCGTCCGATCACCGACATCACGACGCCGGACGTCGAGGAGTTTCGCGAGGCGCTCCTCAGCGAGCCCCTGTCGCGCAAAAAGGACGTGGCGCGCGGGCCGAAGCGCGGCGAGAAGAAGAAGGACGCGGCCGAGCCCGAGCGGACCCTGTCCCCGGCGACGGTGAACCGCCACCTCGAGATTCTGCGCTCGTCGCTGCGCTTCGCGGATCGCGAGGAATACCTCACGCGCAAGCCCGAGGTCCGCTTGCTCGAAGTCCGGAACGCGCGCGCCGATCGTGTGTGCTCGGACGATGAGTACACGGGCCTTCTTGGCGCGGCGACGGGCGAGCTTCGGCTCGCGATCATCGTCGCCCGCCACTCTGGGATGCGCCTCGGCGAGATCGTGGGGCTGACCTGGGATCGCGTCGACCTCAAGCGGGGGCTGGTGAAGCTCCGCGACCGCGACACCAAGACGGGGGAGGGTCGAACGGTTCCGCTGGGCCAGGCCGCGATCGAAGCGTTGCGCGAGTGGCCGCGCCGGCTCGGCGAGACTCGCGTGTTCGCGGTGAAGGACGGTCGCTCGATCTCGCCGCTGTTCTCGCGCCTCACGCGGGCCCTCGCGATCGTGGACCTTCACTTTCACGATCTGCGGGGGACGCGGCTCACCGAGCTCCGACGCGCGGGTGCGGACCTCAAGCAGATCCAGGCGATCTCGGGGCATCGGACGCTGGCGATATTGGTCGAGCGATACCAGGCGATCTCGGAGGAGGAGCTGATCGAGGTGGCGCGTAAGGCCGAACGGAAGGGCGAGCCGTCGTGAAGCTGACACCGCGACCATCCGGCGCCGCGCCCGATGGGTTCGCGGGAGCGGTGCTGGAGGCGCCGCGGTGACGCCACGGTTACCGAAGGGTCCGACGACGACGCCACGGTCCCGTCCGGCACGCGGAGCGTCCCCTGTTGTCTCGTCGCCTGCGCTTGCCTTGGCGCGATCGTTTGTGGATCGCAGCGTGCCGATTTCCCAGCGCTCGCTCACGGTTCCGCCAGAGGCGGTAGCAGCAGCTGTACTCGCCAAGAAGCGCGAGCTGACCGTCGAGGAGGATGACAAGCTGCACGAGGCCTGGATGTTTACAGCTTCGACATTGCGCGATTCGCATTCAAATCTTCCGGCTACCCTCAGGTCTGAGCACCACGATCTGTTGCTCTCGCGGATTGCGGCCCTCGAACGCGAGGTCGAGTTGGCGGTAAAGGGCTTGTGCTTGGCCACGCGAAAGATCCCCGCTGCATTGCTCAACGAACCCAGCCAGGATCGGGAGCCCGGCTACTTCTATGTTCGATGGTCCATGAAGGACGCGATCCTCAAAGTCGAAGACTCCCTCCCGCAGTCGATCGGCGAGTTCAGAGCGATTGTTGAGGCGCTTGCCCCGCGTCCCGCGAGCAAGCCCAAAGATCCGCTCCGCCACGCGGCCGTGGACGCAGTTCGGGTGGTCGCTGCCCTCGTCGGGGTGAGTAAAGCAACGGCGCGGAGAATCGTGTTGTTGCTCGTTCCCGCATACACAGAGGGCGCACTGAAGCAGGCTGAGAGCCAGATCAAGAGGAGGGGAACTTAGCACCTGTACTAAGTACCCCACGACCTCACTCGCGCGCGCCCTCAGTCTCGCGCCATGCGTAGCCAGACCCGACCCGACACCCCACGTCCACCACGTTCCCGACTGCACGAGGAGAACGAAGCTCCTCCCCGCTACCTCACAGTCCCCGAGATCGCTCGGCGCTGGCGGATCTCGATCTCGATGGTCCGCAAGCTCATTCGTGAGGGCCTCGCACGTGATGGGCGTCGAGTGCGCCTCAGCACCGTCCGCATCGGACGTGCCGTCCGCGTCGATCGGGACGTAGCCGCGGCGTACGAGGCTCTGCTCGGCGGTGGCCGATGAGTGCCATCGACTCCAGCGACGCCGAACTCCGCCGCCTCATCGCTCGCCTCGAGCTGCCTGACGAGTCCGCCGCGCGACCATGCACGTGCGCCGCGATCGAACCGACCCAATGCGCCGTCTGCCTGGCCGCTGCCGAGATCAAGGTGTGGTGGACGCGCCGATACGCGCTTGAGGCGAGGCGATGAACCCGAGGCAAAGCAAGAACCGCCAGACGCTGCAACGTCTGGCGGTCGCTCTCCCGACTGATCCGACGCACCAGGAGGACACGCGATGCACCCAAAACATGCACCCCAAGCCACACCACAGCAAGCCTCGCGTTCGTCGCGGGTTCTGGCGCCTGTGACGAACCAGGGAACCCGTCGCGACGAGGACGAAATGATCCCCGGCTCGATCGCCGAGTGGCCGCGCAGCGACACCGAGCGACTGGCCGTCACGATCGGCGACTACCAAGGCAAGCGCTTCGCCTCGGTGCGAATCTTCTACCGGGACCACGAGGGGGCGTGGCGACCGTCGACCAAGGGCACCAGCGTCCGACGTCGCGAGCTCCGAGGTGTGATCGAAGCGCTCGAGCAAGCGGAGCGCGAGCTGTCTGGAGGTGACCGATGAGCGCGGCGCCCATGACAGACGGCGAGCCCGAGTCGATGCTCGATCACGCGCTCGCCTACGCGGCGATGGGGTGGCCGGTCATTCCGTGCTGGTGGAGTCGCGGCGACGGACGATGCGCCTGCGGCAGGCCGAACGACGAGAAGGACCACAGTCCCGGCAAGCATCCGCTCGGCGAACTCGTGCCGCGCGGATTGAAAGACGCAACGATGGACCCGGCGGTCATCACCGACTGGTGGACTCGCTTTCCCGACGCGAACATCGCTGGAATCACAGGCCCGGTTTCCGGTATCGTCGTGATCGACATCGATCCCGCCCACGGCGGAAACGAAGGCTACGCGTCGGCGGTTGGGGAGCTTGGCCGACCCGGCGCCACGCTCACCGCCATCAGCGGTTCGGGCGGAGAGCACTTCTATTATCGAAGCGACGATCCCGACATCCGCAACAGCGTGAGCAAGCTCGGAACCGGCATCGATGTCCGCACCAAAGGCGGATACATCATGCTGCCGCCGAGCAATCACGTCTCGGGCGGGTTGTACCGTTGGAAAGACAAGGCACCCGAGCCGGAATTGCTGGCACCCCTCGCTCCTGCATGGGCAGCGGCTGCGAAAGATCCGAACCGAGGGAAGGACGGGAAGAAGAAGCAACCCAACGACCGCAGAC